>Ga0310811_10015365_pt1 | contig 10009 bp, 10 predicted proteins | sample YCmetagenome_FD_207642 | JGI IMG/M metagenome (GOLD analysis project Ga0310811, IMG submission 207642) | Soil microbial communities from experimental microcosm in Duke University, North Carolina, United States - YC | ecosystem: Engineered > Artificial ecosystem > Soil microcosm > Unclassified ...
GTGTTTGCGGCTGCGTCAACCGGTACCCATGCGCGTCTGGTCGACGAAGCGCTCGGTCGCATCGTCGATCTTGCGCCCCTTGCGACCCACCGGACCATGGATATACAGCGTCTTTGCACTCGGGCGCACAGCATCGCTCGCGAACTCAGGCGGCGGCGTCATCTCGTAGCGCACCTCGCGCGCATGGTCGGCGAGTTGCAGCTCAGGATTGAACACCGAGTTGAAGCGCCACAGCATACGCACGAAATTGGTCTGCCCGCGCAGCAGCAGCGCAGCCGCCTCGCTCGCCGCACCGCGCAGCGCGGTCCAGCCAAGATGTTTGCGGTTGAGCACCTGCTGCGTCTTGACGAGCTCCGCATAGAATTCAGGCAACGGTAGAAGCGTCGGCAGCACCGCGTGCTGGATGTCATAGAGCCGATAGTCGAGGCTCGTCAGGCGGCGCCGTTCGCGCATCCATATCTCTGTGCCTGGGTATGGCGTATTCACGCTGATATTGACGATCTCCGGAATCGCCAGACACCATTGCCGCACCGCTTCAAAGCGCTCACGGTCCCAGTCGGGGTCCGCAATCAGGTTGATCGCCACGGTCAGCCCAAGCGAGCGCGCAAACTCAAGGGCCTCGAAATTCTTGTCCACGTCGACGCGTTTGCGAAATGCCTCGAGACCCGCTGCATCGATCGCCTCCATACCGATGAACATGTACTGCAGCCCGAGCTTGCGCCAGAACGCGAACACTTCCTTGTTGCGCACCAGCACGTCGGCGCGCGTCTCGAGGTAATACTGCTTGCGGATCTTGCGTCGCTCGATTTCGTGGCCGATCGCCATGCCATGGTCTGCATGGACAAACGCGACGTCGTCGACGATGAATACGCCCGGCTCGCGCAGCGACGCGAGCTCGTCGGCAATCACCTCAGGGCTGCGCGAACGATACGTGCGCCCGTAGAAGGTCCACGCGCTGCAGAACGTACAGTCCCATGGGCAGCCTCGCGCGAATTCGATCGATGCGCACGGGTCGAGCACACCGATGAAGTATTTGCGCCGATGCCGCAACAGGTCACGCGCGGGGCGAACGTGGTCGAGCGATTCGATAAAGCCCGGCGGCGGCCCTTCGCCGTCACGCGTGATCGCACCCGGCACACGCAGCAAGTCGCCGTGCGCCTGCGCCACGCTCAGCAGTTGCGCCACCGATGCTTCGCCTTCGCCCTTCAGCACGCAGTCGATCGCCCCTTCGGCGTGACGCAGGATGTCCGCCGCAGTGAACGACACGCTATGTCCACCGACGAATACGAAGCAGTTGGGCAGCTTCGCCTTGATCGCCTTCGACAGATCGATGATTTCGGGAATATTGGCGAGATAGTTGCCGGAGAAACAAATCGCATCCGGCTGCCAGTTGCGGACCCAGCGATCGAGATCGCGATGCGTCTCGACCTGCAGATCGATCAGCCGCACATCATGGCCGGCTTCGCGTATCACGGCCGCGACCGTTTCGAGGCCGAGCGGCTCCAGACGCAGGAACACGCGGGTGTACATCAGACCGCTGGGATGAACCGCAAGTACTTTCATGAATTCTCCTGGCGGCCAGATACGGCACGCGAAGTTCGGCAAGGGCCCAAAGCCGCTGCCTTTCACGGTGAAGTTTCCTGCGCATCTCGTGCGCCGCGGCCTATAGCCGCCGCGCCGAGTCCTCGGCCCCGCTCGAGGTTAACAACGATTCTACTGTCGAAGCGGCGTTGTCTGCCTGGAAGCGGGACACAACGGCCGCGCGACAGCGCGTAACGGCACGGCGCTTCGCATGGTGCAAGCCGCGTGGTGGATGAATCGGGAGGGAGAGACGCCAGCCTGCCCTGAAGGTTTGCAAGGATCGGCAAACATCGGAAAAACGCGGCCGGCAGAGGTGAATCAGAGGTGAATAACCGTGAACAGCGGGCGAGGCGCGCATCCGCTGATCGCGGGCGGGTGCGCTCTGGCGGTGAGGTTGGCGCGCTAGTCGAGGTCGCGCGTCTCCAGTTCGACGGATTGACCGCCATTGCGCTCGAGCACGCGCTGCGCGGCAGCTTCGATGCGTGGACGGTTCGCCTCGAAGGACTGAACCAGCTCGTGAGAAGAAGTACCCGTATTGCCGAAATGATCGTTCAGCGCATCCATCGAAACGCTGCACCACACTTCCTTGCCGCTGACCTTCGCTTCGAATGCAACGCGCGATGCCGCTACGACGTGGCGCCGGCCGGTAAATTCAATCGTCATTTTGCTGTTCCTCAGGTGCTGAAAGCTATGGCATGGTGAGACGGTCGCGCAGCAAGGAACGCTCCAGCCGGGCTGGCGGGTCGCGTGCGTGTATGGGGCTGGCGACATCGGACAGCCTATGCCGTTCGCTGAAGACGCACAATAGGCGTTCTATAATCGACCACCCGCCCGCGATTCTTCGAGCCAGCCCGCATCAAGCGGCAGCCGATGCGCAGCAACGGGCCATCACCAGGCCATCACCGGGCAACAACCGACACAGGATTGCAACGCAATGTACATCGCGATGAACCGCTTCAAGGTCGCCCTCGGTTCCGAGGCCGCATTCGAACAGGTGTGGAAAAGCCGCGACTCGCACTTGCAGCAAGTGCCCGGCTTTGTCGAATTCCATCTGCTGAAGGGCCCGCGCAAGGACGACCACGTGCTCTATTCGAGCCATACGGTCTGGGCCAGCCAGCAGTCCTTCGAAGCGTGGACCCAATCGGAGGCATTCCGCGCCGCGCATCGCGATGCGGGCAGCAACAGGCCGCTCTACCTCGGACATCCGGAGTTCGAAGGCTTCGAAGTCATTCAGACTGTCAAATAACCGCGCATCAGGCGGTTGCGATCTGGCGGGCCATTCGTTCAGGCCTGCCAGTAACCTTCGTCCGCATAGAGTGCCGCGTAGAAGTCCAGAAACGCCCGCACTTTGGAAGAGACCGTTTTCTTCGGTGCGTACACGGCCCAGATCGCCGGGTCCGCATGCGCGGTGCGTGCTTCCCATTCGGGCAGCAACTGCAGCAGCGTACCTGCGCGCAACGCCGCGCCTGCCGCCCATGCAGGCAGTAGCGCAATGCCGCATCCTGCAACAGCCAACTCAAGCAATGCATCGGTATCGTTGGCACGGATGCGCCCGTGCAACTGCACCGCGACTTCCTTTTGCCGTGCGGCGCGGGCCGCGCGTTTGACCAGCAGCCATTTGTCGTCGGGCGCGAGCGCCACGCGTAGCGCCGTATGCGCCGTCAGTTCGGCGGGGGCAGCCGGCATGCCGTGCTGCTTCGCATAAGCCGGGCTTGCGCAGACAATGCGTCGATGATCGGCCAGCCGCCGCGCCATCAACTGCGAATCGGGCAGCACGCCAATACGGATCGCCAGATCGATACGCGCTTCGATAATGTTGAGGGGCTCATCGGTCAGCACCGCATCGACATCGATTTGCGCATAGCGCTCGGTGAATGCACGCAGATGCGGAATCACATGACGCCGGCCGAATGAGCCCGGCATCGTCACGCGCAACAGGCCCTGCGGCGACGCATTCAACGATGCGGCGAGCTGCCGCGCTTCGTCGAGACGCTGTACCGCGGTTTGCGCGTGCGTGCGGAACACGTGGCCGCCTTCGGTCAGCACGAGGCCGCGCGTCGAACGGTTGAACAGCGCAATGCCGAGATCGGCCTCGAGTTCGCCGATATGGCGCGACACCGTCGACGTCTTCACTTCCAGCTGCGCGGCTGCCTTGCTGAAGCTGCCGAGTTCTGCCGCGTGAAGGAAGGCGCGCACCGCTGCGAAATAGTCCATGGAGGCGGGTTGGTTGGGTAGATGACACGTGGACGAGACGCCGCTCGTGTAACGGAACATAGCGGCGCGCGGCGCGCGTGGCTAGCCCTTTTCTGCAAAGCAGATTCGCCGTTTGGGCGGTTCAGCTGCGCGCCCGGCCGGCCTACAGTGACATCGAAGGTTACGCAACACACAAAGCGGCGGCAACGTCCGCGTGGTCTGCAACCTGACTCGACCGCCACTTACCGGAGAAAATCATGTTGGATCAAACCGAAAGCACGACGCTTGCAATGAACGACACGGTGAGCACCGATGCGCAGTATTTCGAATACACGTCATCAGCGAATCCGATCGGCGCAAAGCTGATTTCACGCGTACCGTACCGCAGTTTTGCCGCAGCGCTCTACGATAGCGGCCCGACTCGCATCGTACCGCTCGATCTGTCGGCCGAGCTCGGCTGCCCGAGCCCGGCAACCGGCCCGGGGCTCGCCGCGCATTTCGTGCGGATCGTTGCGGGCGAAACCATGACGGTCGCGCCCAATGCGACGTCGCTGGTGTTCTATGCGATCGACGGCTCGGGTATCGCCGCGCAGGGCGAAGTCCGCTTCCAGTTCGCCAAGGGCGACTTCTTCACGATACCCGGCGGCGCGCAAGTCACGCTCGCGGCTGAATCGACTGCGCGCCTGTACTACGTCAACGACGCGCCTTTGCTGACCTATCTCGGCGTCAGCCCGTCGGTTGCGCGCTTCACCCCGACGCTGTATCCGGCCGAGCGCGCCGAACAGGAACTGCAGAAAGTGTCGGCCGCGCCCGGCGCGGGGCAACGCAATCGCGTCAGCATCCTGCTTGGCAACGCGCGCTTTCCGCAGACGCGCACCGTCACGCATTCGCTGTGGGCGATGTTCGGTGTGGTGGCGCCGAATACGATGCAAAAGCCGCATCGCCATCAATCGATCGCACTCGATTTCATCTCCGCGTGCGAGCCGGGCTGCTATACGCTGGTCGGCACCGAACTGGACGCGCAAGGCAACATCGCCAACCCGCAGCGGGTGGACTGGGAACCCGGCATGGCGTTCGTCACGCCGCCCGGATACTGGCACGCGCACTTCAATGAATCGGGCGCGAACGGTTACGTGATTCCGATTCAGGATGCGGGGCTGCAGACGTATCTGCGCGCGCTCGATATCCGCTTCGCGCATTGATCGATAGCAGCGCGTAACGCTGCTGTTTGCGACGGCCGGAACGTACCTGGGAAATTGTGTCGCGCAGGCGCTTTTCAGGTGTTTTCCGGCCGTTTTCCGAGCCCTCCGAAAACCCCGCCAACCCAAGCCCCGCGGGGCTTTTCGGCCCGTGACACGGGCTGACATAAGTTTGCAAGAGACTTCACCGGCGAGCCCTCCTATAGTTCACTCCGTCGCCACGCAATGCAGTACGAAGTGGCTCCCAACCGCCAAGGACTCGCCGTGAACATCCGATCAAATGCCGCTACCGCCGCTCAGGTTTCGCCGGTTTCTTCCGCAGCTGTCGCCCACCAGCGCGGCGTGCTGCGCCACCTCGTGATGGCCGCCGCGGCCGCGGCATTCGCGCTCGGCAGCGCCTCCGCATGGGCCGGTTGGGGACACGGCGGCACGGCATACACGTCGCACGGCACCTACACCGGCGGTCACTACACGTCGTGCGGCGGCAGCACCTGCTCGCATGCAGGCGGCGTGGTCGGCCCATGGGGCGGCGCCGCGACCAACAGCGGCAGCGTAACGCGCACCGGCACCGGCCAGTTCTCGAACTCGGGCACCGCAACCGGCCGCTACGGCAATCAGGTGCAGCACTCGGGCAACACCGACTGCGCTGGCGGCACGTGCTCGCATACTGGCTCGATGACCGGCCCGGACGGCAAGACCGCCACGACGTCGGACTCGGTGACGCGTAACGCGCCCGGCCAGTACTCGTCGTCGGGCACGGTCACCGGCTCGAATGGCAACACGGTCAGCCATTCGGCCTCGACCAGCTGCGCCGGCAATTCGTGCTACCGGTCGGGCAGCGCTACCGGCAACGACGGCGGCACGGTGTACCACTCGGGCAGCGCGACGCGCGTTGGGTCGAATACGGTCGTCACGTCGAGCTCGGTGACAGGCACGCACGGCACCACGGTGACGACCGGCGGCTCGGTGACCACGGTCGGCGCGACGGTTGCAGTCGTGCCGCCGCCGGTGGTGGTGGCGCCGGTGCCGGCTCCGGTTGTCGTGGCGCCGGCTCCTGCGCCGGTGGTGGTCGCACCGGCTCCGGTGGTGGTCGCGCCGCCGCCCGCGCAGGCTGTGGTGGTCGTGCCGCCGCCGGCACCGAAGACGGTGTATGTCGCGCCTGCGCCGAAGCCCGTGTATGTCGCACCGGCCCCGAAGACGGTGTACGTTGCGCCGCCCCCGCCGAAAGCAGTCGTGTATGTCGCGCCGGCGCCCCGCGTGGTCTATGTCGCGCAACCGCGCCCCGCAGTGTGGGTGCCGGGGCACTGGATGGGCCGCATGTGGATTCCGGCACATTGGGCCTGAACGCAGCGCAACAATAAGGCAGGAGGAGCAGGCGGGAACCGGTCGCAAACCGGTTCCCGCCTTTTTGCATGGATGGCCGTTTTGCACGCTATAATCCAGCTTGACATGCAACCAAACGGTTACCTATTATCCAATGGACGACGACGCCGTGTTCCGCGCGCTGGCCGACGCCAGCCGCCGCCTGCTGCTCGACCGGCTGCATGCAGAAAGCGGCCAGACCTTGCTGCAGTTGTGTCAGGGGCTCGAGATGTCGCGCCAGGCGGTGGCCAAGCATCTGCGGATTCTCGAAGAGGCGAATCTGGTGTCATCGCAGCGTATGGGGCGCGAGAAGCGCCATTTCCTGAACCCGGTGCCGATCAACCAGATCGCAGAACGCTGGATCGGCAAGTTCGAGCAGCCGCGGCTCGCGGCGCTATCGGAACTCAAAGAAGCGCTCGAACGCCCGGACGGCGAGCGCAACGAATGAGCCGCGGCCGCATGCAGCCGGCACTGGCTCGACAACGGAGGCAGAACCATGGCAGGCAGCACGTTTATCTATGTCACCTACATCCGCACCTCGCCGGACAAGCTCTGGAAGGCACTGACAAGCCCTGAGTTCATCAGGCAATACTGGTTCGGCATGCATTGCGAATCGGACTGGCAAACCGGCTCGTCGTGGCGGCTGATGTTCGAGGACGGACGCGTGGCCGATACCGGCGAAATAGTCGAAAGCACGCCGGGCAAACGGCTCGCCATCCGCTGGCGCAACGAATTCAAGCCTGAGCTGAAAGCCGAAGGCGATTCGCTGTGCGTGATGGAGATCGAAGCAGCCGGCGACGCGTCGAAGCTGACGGTCACTCACTCGATCGACAAGGAAGGATCCGAGTTTATCCGGGCGGTGTCGGGTGGCTGGCCGCGCATTCTGTCGAACCTGAAGTCGCTGCTGGAGACGGGCGATGTGGCGCTGGCAAGCAAGCCTCATTGACGCGGCACGGAGCGTGACGATTGCAGGCGAGGCAGCGCGCCGGACGGCTGGTCCGGGCGTGCGCCGCAGCGCCTTGGCGAACCTCTGGTTGATCGCCATACCGCTGGCGCGAGCGCGGCGCGCACGTGTGCACGCGCTCGTGGGTCTCGCGGGTCTGATTGCGGTCGCGGCAGTGCAGCATGCCGGGGCCGCACCGATTAGCGTGAACTCGGCCACTTACGGCGCCGATTGCGGCGCATGGTCGGGCAATCTGACTCGCGATGCCGCTACACAATGCAACGACCGCGATAGCTGCGCATATGCAGTACACCGTACGGCCGTCGGCACGAGCGGCACGAGCGGCACGAGCGGCACGAGCGGCACGAGCGGCACGAGCGGCACGAGCGGCACGAGCGGCACGAGCGGCACGAACCACGCGCCCAGTGCCCCATGCCGCGGCAGTTTCCAGATCACATGGTCTTGCGGCACTGCGCAATCGCATGTCGCTCAACTCGCCGCAGAAGCCGGCGAAAGCACACTCGTCATCAGCTGCCGGATACCCGCAGGCGCAGGCCACTAGCCGCGCAGCAACCCGACGCCGCACTGTGTTCTCCGCTTCGCCGCCGGATTGTGCCTGCCACGCGAGCGCACCCGACGCTACGCTGTGATGCTTCGCAATCTGCATCAGGCAACGGAGATGGCATGACGCAACGCCCGCACGTCGCAACCGATCTCGACCGCTGGGTCCGGCGCGTGCGCGATACGCTCGACCTGTCGGCGCAACTGCGCATCGCGGGCGGCAGACCGTATGCGCTAGGGCGCTCGACGGCGCCGACGGTCGAGATCGTCGTGCGCGACCGCAGCGTGCTGCCGCTGCTATTCGATGCGCAGCTCGACGCGCTTGGCGAAGCGTACGTAAAGCAGCGCATCGACGTGCACGGTCCGCTGTCCGACATCGTCGAGGCAGCGACGCGCCTCGCCACCTTGCGCCAGGCGGACCCAAAGCCTGCGGCCGACCACCCGGCACAGCCGCCCGCTAGCGACGACACCGACGCCGCCAACGACCACGCGCAACTACGCTACCACTACGACCTGTCGAACGATTTCTACCGGCTCTGGCTCGACGACGACCTCGTCTACACGCCGGCGCGCTTCGAGCATGCTGGCGACACGCTCGAACGCGCGCAGCGCCATGCGCTCGATTGCACGCTCGACGAGCTGCAGCTCGCCTCCGAACACACACTGCTCGACGTCAATTGCGCATGGGGCGCGCTGGTCATTCGCGCCGCGCAGCGGCACGGCGTGCGCTGCATCGGCATCACGCATGCGGAAAACCAGTACCAGCTCGCCACCGAACGCGTGCGCGCCGCGGGTCTCTCCGAGCGCATCGAGATTCGCCTCGCCGACTACCGTACGCAGACCGGCCACTTCGAGCGCATCGCGAGCGTCGGCCTCAGCGCACCGACAGGCGCACGCGAGCTCGCGCAACGCTTCGCCAAACTGCATCAGTTGCTGGCCGACGACGGCATTGTCGTCGCGCACAGTCTCACGTCGGCTGCACCTGGCGTCGACCCAGCGGCGCCGCCGGCCGGCGACCTGCTGGCCGGGCCGCATCTCGCGCGTTACATGTTTCCGGCTGAACCGCCGCCTCCTGTTTCGTTCACGCTGAAAGCGATGCAGCAATACGGCCTCGAATCGCTCGGTATGGAGAATCTGCGCAGTCAACACGCGCTGACGCTGCAATGCTGGCTGCAGCGCTTCGAACGCAACGCACAGCGCATCCGCGAGACGATCGGCGAAACCAAGTACCGGATCTGGCGCGTGTATCTCGCGGGCCGCGCGTATGCGAGCGCCGCGGGACGTATGTCGCTGTATCAGATCGTCGGACAGAAGGCAGGCCGCGCGACAGCCGACGCTAGTTGGGCGGGTGCGGGCTTGGCAACGTCTGCAGCGGCGCCGGCATCGGCCGCTACGTCGGCCACTGCTGCGCCCGCACGCATCGCCGCGCCCACCTCCACTGCAGCGCGCACGGTAACAGCCGCCAACTGTGCTCTTTCAGCCAACGCCGCACTGTATCCGTGCAAAACAGCCGACTCGCCCTATTCTGAGCCTGCCCCCGAAGCGCGTGCGCAGGCCGATGCCAGGCCCGCACCGCGTGGCGCAGCGAACGGAGAATCCGCGTGAGTGATGTGTGCCTGCCTGAAGTGTCGGACCTAGCCGACGCCAACCGCGCCGCAACCGGCAGCGCCGCGTGGCTACGCGCGCGCCCGGCGCCGGCCGGCACGCGGGCATTGCCCAGCGTGGACTCCGACAGCGCCTGCACCGATTCGCTCGGCCGTGCGCTGCAAGACCTGCGGCTATCGGTCATCGATCAGTGCAATTTCCGCTGCACGTACTGCATGCCGAAGGACGTGTTCACCAAGGACTACCGCTTCCTGAGCGCCGCCGAACGTCTGTCGTTCGACGAACTGACCACGCTGGCGGGCGCCTTCGTCAAACTGGGCGTCGAGAAAATCCGTCTGACCGGCGGCGAGCCGCTGCTGCGCAAGGACCTCGAACGCCTGATCGAGCGCCTGGCCGGCATGACGACACGCCGCGGCCGCCCGCTCGAGCTGGCGCTGACCACCAATGGCTCGCTGCTCGCAGCCAAGGCGCGCGGCCTGAAAGCAGCCGGCCTGCAGCGCGTGACGGTGAGCCTCGACGGCCTCGACGACGACGTGTTCCGCCGCATGAACGGTGTCGATTTTCC
>Ga0310811_10015366_pt1 | contig 10009 bp, 12 predicted proteins | sample YCmetagenome_FD_207642 | JGI IMG/M metagenome (GOLD analysis project Ga0310811, IMG submission 207642) | Soil microbial communities from experimental microcosm in Duke University, North Carolina, United States - YC | ecosystem: Engineered > Artificial ecosystem > Soil microcosm > Unclassified ...
CTCGGCGGGGTGACCAGCACGATCCTTGGTATCTCCGTGGTCGGCGTGTACCCGGTCGTCGCCTACCGAGGATGGGTGGGCGGCATCGTCTCGGTCGACTCCCGCCATCAGAGCCGCCTCGCCGACTCCTCTGAAGCCGCCTACTACGTTCTGACGCTGCTCCTCCAGCTCGTCCCGTATTCGATCGCGGGTGGGGTGGGCGTGCAGCTCGGCATCGAGGCCTGGCGCGCGGTCAGGCGGCCACGTCCGGATGCCTGGCTCGGCCTGCCGATCGACCGGCTGCGTGACGCCGCCCAGGCGTACGTGCTCATCGTGCCACTATTTCTGGTCGCAGCACTATGGGAGTTCCTCGCCGCGTAACGAGCGCCCGGCCGACGCAACGGAGGGCCTTCTGACCAGCGCCCAGGGGGTCGCGGTCCCAGCATTTCCGGGCCGAACGGCCCTTCCGGCGGGGCGGCCGCTGCCGCATCGTCAGCATCACAAGCGTGAAAAGGAGGTAACGAAATGGGCCTCGCAGTATTCGCAGCCATCGTCATCGTTTCGTTGCTCGCAGGTATCGCCGTGCAGTTCCTCGGAGCCAAGCCGTCCCGCTACGACTTCCTCATCGTGGGCGTGACCGCCACCTTCGGGGCCTACTTCGCGAGCGAGACGTTCCCCGGCAGCACCGTGTTCGCGACAATCACAAACTGGGGACCGACGCTCGACGGCTTCGTGCTGATCCCAGGCATCGCCTTCGCCTTCATCATCGCGACCGTCGCGTACCTCGCGACGCGCGACCTGTACGCATCGCCGACCACCGCGTAGCAGCTCACTGGAAAGGAGAAAGCACGTGTCCACCAAGATCGTCCACAAGGACACAGTCATCGCAGACCCGCCGCTCGCCAAGCTCTTGTTCTCCGACACCCGGCTCGCGCCGATCTGGTTCATCGTCCGGTTGTACGTCGGATTCAGCTGGCTCGACGCGGGCTGGCACAAGATCATCGACACCGGCGCGAAGACGAACTACATCATCGATGGCGCCGGCATGTACGCCTTCTGGCAGCGCATCGCGGCCGTCCCGGCTGCGCCGGCCAAGCCACTCATCACCTACGACTGGTACAGCAACTACATCCAGTTCATGATCGCCAACCACTGGGAGGGCTTCTTCGGGAAGCTCATCGCCTTCGGCGAGACCGCCGTCGGGCTCGGCCTGATCTTTGGTGCCTTTGTGGGCATCGCCGCGGTTGCCGGCGCGTTCATGAACCTCAACTTCATGCTCGCTGGCAGCGCCAGCACCAACCCGGTGCTGCTCCTCCTCGGCTTCCTCCTGGTCCTCGCCTGGAAGACGGCCGGATTCATCGGTCTCGACCGCTACCTCCTGCCGATCCTCGGTACGCCATGGCGGGGCATGACGGTCTCGTCGCCGGCGTCCAAGCGCCAGATCCCGACGCCGGTGACGCTCTGAACAGGCGCGTCACCTTCTTTTCGCGCTGAGAGGAGCGGAGCGATCCGCTCCTCTCTCGCTGTCCCCAGGGATGTCGATCTCGGCTCCTCCTCTTCGAGTACGTCGACCGATAGATAGGAGCGAAAAGGACTCGTCCCGAAATCAGACGTCGGGAAGAATACCGGCGGCTTTCACCTCGGCCCGGTCGGCGGCCGGATCGCCGGCGAGGTCATCATCGGCCTGCTCGAGACCGACCCCGCGTGCTACCTGGTGCACTAGCCTTCCTGGGTGCCGACCCTGCAGAAGCCGGGGAGCGACTTTCGGATGACCGATTTTCTGACGTTCGCGGGCGTCGAACCCCGCGACACGGCGGGCCGAGAGGCCTACCTTCGCATGACCGAGGCATCGTGGCCGTGACATTCCCTCGCCGGGGGGACGCCGGGGTCCCCGGGGCTACGCATGCTGCGGTCAGTACGTACTGGGGAGTCAGCTGTGGCAGTGACCGTCGAACCTGAGCGGACCGTCGAGTTCGCGCCGCCGACCACTGCGGAGCAGTACGCGCCGCTCGCCCCGGCTTCGCCCGAGGAGACGGGACTCTCCCAGGCCCTCGTCGCCGACCTTGCCCTGAAGCTCCTGTACCAGCGTGGCCCGATGAGCGCGACGGATCTCTCGGGCGCGCTCTGCCTGCCGATGGGCAGGATCCTCCAGCCGGTGCTCGATTTCCTGAAAGCCGAGCACCAGCTCGAGGTGAAGGGAGGGACCGGGCTCACCTCGTCGAGCTTCTTCTACTCCCTCGCGAGCAAGGGCATCGACCGCGCGAAGGAGGCGCTGGCCCGGAACGGCTACATCGGCCCGGCGCCGGTACCGCTCGCGGCGTACACGAACCGGGTGCGGGCCCAGACCACCGGTGACCTGCACATCGGGATCGAGCAGCTCCGCAAGGCGCTCGGGGCGCTCGTCCTCCCTGAGCGCACGATCAGGCAGCTCGGCCCGGCGATCAACAGCGGGCGCTCGATCTTCCTGTTCGGACCTCCCGGCACCGGCAAGTCGACGATCGCGAAGACCCTGTCCACGATCCTCAAGGGCAGCATCGTGGTGCCGTACGCGATCCTCGTCGACGATCAGATCATCCGGGTGTACGACCCCTCGCGGCACAAGCCGCTCGTCGCCCTCGACGCGCGCTTCGACCGCCGGTGGGTCCCGGTCACCCGTCCGTTCGTCGAGGTCGGCGGCGAGCTCACTCTCGAGGATCTGGACCTGGCGTTCGACCCGTCGTCGCAGGTGCATCAGGCGCCGTTCCAGATGAAGGCGAACGGCGGCGTGCTCCTCATCGACGACTTCGGCCGGCAGCGCGCGTCGCCCGAGGAGCTCCTCAACCGATGGATCGTGCCGCTCGATCGCGACGTCGACTTCCTCACCACGAACGACGGCCGGAAGATCGAGGTCCCGTTCGACCTCCTGCTCGTGTTCGCGACGAACCGCACCCCGTCGTCGCTCGTCGACGAGGCGTTCCTGCGCCGCATCCAGTACAAGATCGAGATCCGGCCCCCGTCACCGCCGGAGTTCGCGGAGATCCTCCGTCGCGTCTGCGAAGCGCGGAACATCGCGTTCTACCCGCAGGCGGCCGACTGGATCGCGCAGTACTGCGCGCAGCGGAACATCCCGCTCCGCTCGTGTCATCCGCGCGATCTCATGGGGCACCTCGACGCCGCTGCGCGTTTCCTCGCCAAGCCGTCGGAGATCACGCCCGAGCTCGTCGAGCTCGCGTGCGAGACCTACTTCGTGCGGCTCGAGGACAAGCCCGCGTAGGGCACCCCGCGCTGGCGCTGTCCTTGCAGCATCCGCCATGCGACAGGGAGGTGGCTGCATGCCGACGGATCTGCGCGGCACGACCATCCGATGGACCTACGCCGACGGCCCGATGAAGGGCAAGCACTTCGAGCACAGCTTCACCGACGACACCGTGACCTGGAAAGACGCCGGCGAGCCGAAGCCATCGGCCGACTCGCACGCGAAGTACGAATTCCAGCGGATCAGCGACGACGTCTACGTGGTCTCGTACCTCTCAAATCACGGATTCACGCTCACGACGGTGGTCGACGAGCGCTCCGGCGCCATCGTGAGCTTCGCATCGAACGAGAAGGATCTGGTGGTGCAGCGCGGCAACCTCGAACGGACGGTGGCACCGGCCTGATCGGCGTCGCGCCGATATAGTCGCGGCCCGTGGATGCCCTGCGGCTCGCGGCCGCGGTCGAGGATGCCGTGCTCCGCGCCGCGCGGGCCCATCCGGGGACACCATTCAATCTGAGCTACGCCGACGCGGACGGGCAGGCTCTCGCACTCTGCATCTGGGAGCTCCTCGTGCGGGGCGGCTGGTCGCCGCTGTCACCGGCCAGCCCCGCTCCGGGATTCCAGCGCCGCGGCGTGATCGTGTGGGCGCCGCGTGAGAAGGCGCGCGTCGCCGAGACCCTCGCGGCGGCATTGCACGCCGAGCTGCCGGTGCAGGTCGTCGAGCGCGACGACGGCGGCCCCGTGGCCGTCACGGTAGGCGTCGCGACGTGGTCGACCACCCGCGGTCTCGTGCCGGGGCGGGGCTAGCTGACCAGATCCGGATCGAGGCTGTCCAGCGACGCCGCGCCGACCAGCGCCATCGCGAGGTCGAGCTCCGCGCGAAGCAGCTCGACGACCCGCTGCACGCCCGCGGCACCGCCGGCCGCGAGGCCGAAGAGCTGCGGTCTCCCGATCGCGACCGCGTCCGCGCCGAGCGCCAGCGCCTTGATGACGTCCGTACCGCGGCGGATGCCACCGTCGACCACGATCGCGCAATTGCCGGCGACGGCCTCGACGACGTCGGCGAGCGCGTCGAGCGTCGCGATCGCGCCGTCGAGCTGGCGGCCGCCGTGATTGGAGACCCAGATCCCGTCCACGCCGACGTTGAGCGCGTGCTCCGCGTCGTCACCGCGGACGACGCCTTTCAGCAGAAGCGGGACACCACCTCCAGCGGCGCGGATCCAGGTGAGGTCATCCCAGGTGAGCATCCGGCTGGCGATCGGGCTTGCCCACGCCCGCGCCGGATCCTCCCCTGATGGCGACCAGGCCGGCTCGTGCACGTGGACCATCCCGATGCCCGGAGGCAGGGTGAAGACATTGCGTAGGTCGCGCTCTCGCCGGCCGAGCAGCGGCACGTCGACGGTGAGCACGATCGCCCGATGTCCGGTCGCCACGGCGAGCCGGATGAGCTCCTCGGTCGCCGCGCGATCGCCGAGGTGGTAGAGCTGGAACCAGCGTGGGCCGTGCGGCGCGGCCTGCCGGATCTCCTCGAGCGGTGTGCTCGTCGCGGTCGACACCGTGTACAGGGCGCCCGCGGCGGCCGCACCTCGTGCGGTCGCGGCCTCTCCATCGGGATGAGCGAGCCGGTGCAGCGCCGTCGGTGCCAGAAGGATCGGGTGGGGGAGCTCGAGCCCGAGCAAGCGGGTCCGCAGGTCGCGCGTCTCGACGTCCACGAGTGCGCGATTGCGCAGGACCCGGCGCGCGAATGCCGCGCGATTGCCGGCGACCGTCCGTTCGTCCTCGGCCCCGCCCGCGATGAAGTCGTAGGTCATCGTGGGCAGCGTTTCGCGCGCGACGGCTTCGAATTCATCGAGGTTCAGAGGCTCGGGCATTGTGTCCTCCGCTACGGACGCAACTCTACTGAGCCGCGAGAATGAGCCGGTGACCCGGCGCGGCTGGCTCCTCTTCGCGGCGATGGCGGTGATCTGGGGCATCCCATATCTGCTGATCAAGATCGCCGTGGCCGAGCTCGCACCGTCGACGCTCGTACTCATGCGGACGACCGTCGGCGGCGCGATCCTCGTTCCGCTCGCGCTGGCCCGCGGCGACGTGCGCCCGCTGCTTTCGCGCTGGCGCTGGGTCGTTGCCTACACCGTCGTCGAGGTCGCCGCACCGTGGCTCCTGCTGTCGGACGCGGAGCGCCGCCTGTCGAGCTCGCTGGCCGGCCTGCTGATCGCGGGCGTGCCGCTCGTCGGCGCCCTGCTCGTCTGGATGATCGGCGGTGACGACCGGCCCGACGTCCGCCGGGTCGTCGGCCTCGTCGTCGGGTTCGTCGGGGTCGCCCTCGTCGTCGGCCTCGACGTTGCGGCCGATGACCTCGTCGCCGTGGGCGAGGTCGCTCTCGTGGTGATCGGCTACGCGATCGGACCGATGATCATCGCGCGCCGGCTGCAGGGTGCGCCCGCGGTCGGCGTGGTCGCCGCGTCGCTCGCGCTCACCGCCCTCGCATATGCGCCGCTCGGGATCGCGCAGCGGCCGGTGTCGGTGCCATCGTCGCAGGCCCTGATGGCGATCGGCATCCTCGGCGTCGTGTGCACCGCGCTCGCGTTCCTCCTGTTCTTCGCGCTCATCGCGGAGGTCGGCCCCATCCGCGCCACGATCATCACGTACTTCAATCCGGCGGTCGCGATCGTGCTCGGCGTGCTCCTGCTGAACGAGCCGTTCACGGTCGGTATCACCGCCGGCTTCGCGCTCATCGCGGCGGGCTCGTTCGTGGCGACCCGCCGCACGGGCCCACCGGGGGGAATGCGGACACCGACCGATGCGTTACCGGAGGCACCATGACCGATCCAGCCACGCCGAGCCCGCGCATGCCCGCGCTCTACCTCGGCCACGGCGCGCCGATCCTCGTCGATGACCCGGTCTGGCCCGGCGAGCTCGCCCGGTGGTCGGCCGACCTCCCGACGCCGAAGGCGATCCTCGTCGTCTCGGCCCATTGGGAGAACGCGCCGCTCACGATCGGCGCCACCACGCCGGTCCCGCTCGTCTACGACTTCTACGGGTTCCCGCAGCGGTACTACGACGTGACGTATCCCGCGCCTGGCGCGCCTGAGCTCGCGCGGCGCGTGCGGCAGCTCCTGCCGGGCCGGCCGATCGCGGAGGACGCGGAGCGCGGCCTCGATCACGGCGCGTACGTCCCGTTGACGGTCATGTACCCGAAGGCGGACGTGCCGGTGCTCCAGATCTCGATGCCGAGCCTCGACTCCAAGGAGCTGCTCGACCTTGGCAGGAAGCTGGCCCCGCTCCGCGACGAGGGCGTGCTGATCATGGGTAGCGGCTTCATGACCCATGGGCTCCCGTTCCTCGAGGATTTCCGTCCCGACGCGACGCCGCCGGCATGGTCCACGGAGTTCGACCTCTGGAGCGCGGAGACGCTCGCGAGGGGCGATGTCGACACCCTCGTGGACTACAAGCGTCGTGCTCCGGGTGTCCGCTACGCGCACCCGACGGTCGATCACTTCGTCCCACTGTTCGTCGCGCTCGGCGCGAGCCTCGAGCAGACGGAATCGCCCGAGACCGTGATCGAGGGCTACTTCCTCGGTCTTTCGAAGCGCTCCGTGCAGTTCGCCTAGGCCGCGTTCCGCGGCCGTAGCTCGAAGATCGGATGACGGCGCGCCTCGGCCTCGTAGTCGGCGAGCGGTGCGCCGGACGTCACGCGATAGAACCGCGGCAGGACGCGGGAGGCGAGCGGCGTCCGGAGCAGCGGCTCGAGCAGCTCCCGCAGCACGGGCGCGCCATCTTCGACCGACAGCTCGACGGCCTCGACGGGAACGTGCTGCCCGCGTTCGGTGAGGATGGCCTCGCCCGCTGTCCGAAGGTTCAGCACCCAGTTCGTCTCGCCGAACGTGCCGAAGACGTAGTCGCGGTCACCGCGATGGAACACATTCACCGGTGTCGTGTGCGGCTGACCGCTCTTCCGGCCTTTGATCGTGAGCAGGACCATCGGGGTGCGGCGGGGGCCCATCGGCAGGCCGAGCCCGAGCAGCCGGCCGACGAGCGGGTTCAGCAGCGGAACAAGTCCGGGGATCTTCTGGCGCATCTTGGCCTCCTCGCGCATGGCGTCACCTGGGGGACGTGTCGCGAGGGCCGGATGTGACCGGTCACATCGGACCCACCTGCCGCGTCTACAACAGTGAGCATGGACGGCGAACCGCTGGCCGAGGAGTTCGAGCGCGCGCGCCCGCGGCTGCGCGCCGTCGCCTACCGGATGCTCGGGTCGCTCACGGACGCCGATGACGTGGTCCAGGAAGCGTGGCTCCGCCTCCGTCGTTCGGACAGCGCGATCGACGATCTTCGCGCGTGGCTCGTCACCGTGGTCGGACGGATCTGCCTGGACGTCCTCCGTGCGCGGGCGTCGCATCGAGAAGATTCCGTCGATAGCTGGCTCCCGGAGCCGATCGTGCAGCTGGACCCGCAGGGCGATCCCGAGCGTGATGCCCTGCTCGCCGATTCCGTCGGCCTCGCGCTCCTCGTGGTGCTCGAGACCCTCACGCCCGCTGAGCGGCTCGCGTTCGTCCTCCACGACGTGTTCGCGGTGCCATTCGATGAGATCGCCTCGATCGTCGACCGCAGTCCCGACGCGACACGGCAGCTTGCGAGCCGCGCGCGGAGGACGATCGCGCGCACGCCGCACACGCCGGATGCCGACCTCGCGGTCCAGCGCACGGTCGTCGATGCGTTCCTCGCGGCCGCGCGAGCCGGCGACTTCGACGGGCTCATCGCGGTCCTCGACCCCGACGTGGTCCTGCGCCAGGACGCCGGCGGTAAGGGACCGCTGGCGCGGCCGCCGATCAGCGGCGCGCGGGCGGTGGCCGCCGAGATCAGTGTCCGCGGGCGCCCGTTCGCCGGCCTCGCCAAGCCGATCGTCGTGAACGGCGGCGCCGGTGTCATCGTCAGGCTGCCCACCGGGCTGACGATCGTCGTCGGCTTCACCGTGATCGCAGGGCGGATCACCGAGATCGACCAGATCGGCGATCCGGCGAAGCTTCGCTCGATCGTCTAAGCGAACGGCGTCCCGAAGCGCTCGCGGCTCGCGACCTCGGCGATCGGCTTGCGCTTCTTCCGTCCGGACCCGAGCTTCGCCGCCGGGTAGCCGAACGGCACGATGGCGAGGCCCTCGTGCGTCTTCGGCGCGCCGACGAGCTTCTCGATCGCGGGCATCGGTCCGAAGCCCGTCCAGTTCGACCCGATGCCCTCGGCCCACGCGACCAGGATCATGTTCTGGATCGCGCGGCTCGCATCCGAGATCCCGTACGGACTGTCCTTCTCGACGAGCACGACGATCGCGAACGCTGCGTCCGCGGTGTAGCGGCCGGTCCGCATGATCTCGCCGATCTTCCGCAGGGTCGCGCGCTCCTCGACGACAACGAAGTGCCATGGCTGCAGGTTGATCGAGCTTGCCGAGAGCCGGCCCGCCTCGACGATCCGGCGCACGACGTCCGGCGGCACCGGCTTGTCCGTGTAACGCCGCATCGCGAGGACCGTGCGTACGGCTTCGAAGACCTCCACCTGTCGTCCCTCCCGAGCACAGTTCCTTAGCGAATCTTTAGCCCGCGCAGCCCGTGCTGCCCGTAGGCTCATGCGCGTGCACATCGCCCGCGTCGCCGTCCTGACCATCGTCGCACTCGTTGCCGTCGCGTGCGGCGGCGCGGCGTCTGTCAGCGTCGATCCGACGGTCGCGCCGACGACCCCGGCGCCGAGCGCGCCGACCGCGACCACCGCTGCGGCGGGAGTGATGTGGACCGTCAGCGATAAGTCTCGGGCGGTCGTGAGCGTGCGCGAGCAGCTGGTCGGCGTGAGCCTCCCGTCCGATGCGGTCCTCACCGCGACCGGCGCGAAGGGCACGTTCGCCGTGAATGCCGACGGAACGTTCGCCTCAGGCTCACGGATCACGTTCGACCTGCGGACGCTCGCGAGCGACTCGCGCGACCGCGACAACTTCATCAAGCAGGACACCCTTCGGGTCAGCCAATACCCGACCGCGACGTTCGTCCCGACGCAGGTCACCGGCCTCGCGCTGCCCCTGCCTGCGTCCGCAGACCTCACCTTCACGCTCACTGGCACGCTCACCATCCACGGCAAGGACAAGGTCGTGACGTTCGACGTCAAGGCGACGCGCAACGGTACCGATCTGACAGCCGCCGCGACGGCGAACCCGAGCCTGAAGTTCGAGGACTTCGGGATGTCCGCGCCGGCATCCAACTTTCACGTCATCAGCGTCGTTGACGAGATCCGCCTCGTCATCGACCTCGTCGCAACAGGTCCGGCCAGCTGACGATGCGGCGCCCGGCCGAAGACGACCGTCCGATCGGCCGCATCCTCACGCGGCGCGAGATCCTCGGTTTGCTCGGCGGATCAGCCCTCGTCGCGGCGTGCGCACCGATCGGCGCTCCGCCGTTCCCGAGCACGACCGGCGTCGCGACGGCGAGTCCCGTCGCGGCCGGCAGCGCGGCCGCCGCGGTCCTGCCATCCTGCGTCGTGCGGCCGGCGCTCACCGAAGGCCCGTACTTCGTCGACGAGAAGCTCAACCGCTCCGACATCCGCGCGGATCCGTCGACGAACATATCCAAGCCGGGCGTCCCGCTCGCACTCACCTTCCTGGTCTCTCGGATCAGCGGGAGCGCCTGCGCCGCGCTCGCGGGCGCGACGGTCGACGTGTGGCACTGCGACGCGCAGGGCGTGTACTCCGACGCGACCGATCCGACCTTCGGCAGCACGAAGGGCACGAAGTTCCTGCGCGGCTATCAGACCACAGAC
>Ga0310811_10015367_pt1 | contig 10009 bp, 9 predicted proteins | sample YCmetagenome_FD_207642 | JGI IMG/M metagenome (GOLD analysis project Ga0310811, IMG submission 207642) | Soil microbial communities from experimental microcosm in Duke University, North Carolina, United States - YC | ecosystem: Engineered > Artificial ecosystem > Soil microcosm > Unclassified ...
ACGCGGGCAGCAGTGAAGGGTGAATGTTGAGTACGGCGTTCGGAAATGCGTCGAGGAACGTGGGGCCGAGGAGGCGCATGAATCCCGCGAGGCAGACAAGGCTGACGTCTGCCGCGCGGAGGACGTCGACCAGTGCGCGCTCGAACGCGGCGCGGTCGGCGTAGTCCGTGTGATTGACGACGCGAATGGGAATGCCGGCGTCCTGCGCTTTCGTGAGCCCTGGCGCGTCGGGCCGGTTCGAGACGACGAGTGCGATGGATCCTCCGAGCTGGCGGAGGCGGTCGGCGTCGATGAGCGCCTGCAGATTGCTCCCGCGCCCCGAGATAAGGACCGCGATCCCGGGGTCTGACCCCGATGGTGTCATTTCCGCCCCCGGTCGGGGTCTGACCCCGTTTGGGACAGGATCGGGCGATTTTGGGGACAGGCCTCGAGCATCGCTGGCAGACCTGTTGCGGATCGAACGGGCGCATGCCTCGACAGCGAAGAATGGCGCCCGGCGGTTTCGTGTATCACGTCTGCAATCGCGGTTCGAGAAAGGGCGTGTTGTTCGCTGATTCCAGGGATTTCGACGGATTCGTCCGACTGCTGCATCGAGCCCGCGAGGAACGACCGATCAAGATTATTGCGTACTGCCTCCTTCGCACGCATATCCATTTGTTGCTATGGCCCGCCGGCGACGGCGACCTCTCGCGATTCATGCACTGGCTGGAGTCGGTGCACGCGAGTGCCTGGCATCGGCAGCGCCGAAGCAGAGGGACGGGAGCGGTCTATCAGAGCCGGTTCGTTTCGGTGGGAATCTCGGAGGACAGGCACTACTACACGGCGCTCCGCTACGTTGAAAGGAATGCTCTTGCCGCGAAACTCGTCAAACGCGCGCAGGACTGGCGGTGGTGCAGCGCCTCCCCGCGATCGCGGCTGACGCTCGATTCGGGCCCGTACCCGCGTCCAGCGAACTGGTTCGCGATCCTCAACGGCGAGTAATCGTTCGCCGGCGAGCGGGGTCTGACCCCATTTCGGGCGGTGGTGTGCCTGTTCGGGGTCAGACCCCCAAGTACGTCACGGACGGAATACCCGGGGCAATCTCGCCGATGACGGCGGGGGATTCCCGCACAGCGCGCAAATGCTCCAGAACCCCGTCCGCATCCGCGGCACCGACCACGAGGATGAGACCGACGCCCATGTTGAACGTGCGAAGCATGTCGTCCCCGGGCACACGGCCGGCCCGCTGCAGCCACCCGAAAATCGGAGGCACCGGCCACGAGCCGAGACGCACGCGCGCCGCGCAGCCCTCGGGCAGCACTCGCGGCAGGTTGTCGGTAATCCCGCCGCCGGTGATGTGCGCCATCCCCTTGATCACCGACTGGGTGAGCAACGGGCGGACGATGGGCAGATACGATCGATGGACCTTCAGCAGCGCCTCGCCGACGGTGACGTCGAGCGCGTCGACGCGATCCCCCACACGCAACCCGAGCTCGTCGAACACGATCCGTCGCGCAAGCGAATAGCCGTTCGTATGCAGTCCGCTCGACGGCAGGCCGATCAGCACGTCTCCCGGCACGATGCGGCGCCCGTCGATGACTCTCGCACGATCCACCACGCCCACCACGAACCCCGCCACGTCGTACTCGCCGTCCTTATAGAAGCCCGGCATCTCGGCGGTCTCGCCGCCCAGCAGCGCGCACCCGTTTTCACGGCAGGCCCCCGCGAGTCCCTCGACGATGCTGACGGCGACGTCCGGATCGAGCCGGCCGGTCGCGAGATAGTCGAGAAAGAACAGCGGCTGAGCGCCCTGGACGAGGATGTCATTGACGCAGTGGTTCACGAGGTCCGCGCCGACGGTCCCGTGAACGCCAGCCAGGAACGCGACGCGAAGCTTGGTGCCGACACCGTCAGCACTCGCGACGAGGACCGGATCGGCCACGCCGGACGCCCCGAGGTGGAACAATCCGCCGAAGGATCCGAGATCCGAGAGGACGCCCGTGGTGAACGTGCCGCGCGCGAGCCCGCGGATCCGGCGGACGACTTCATTGCCCGCTTCGATGTCGACGCCGGCGCTCTTGTAATCGGTCATCTCTCAGAACTCGAGCGTCTTGATGAGCGCTTCGGCGACCCTGCGCTCGGCCGAACCCGCCGACGACTGCCAGTACGTGCGCCGGACGGTCGCGAAGAACCGCTCCTCCTCGAAGTCTTCCTCGAGCATGTCGAAGGCATCGCGCAGCAGGAGCGCGCTCTGCTCCAGATCGGTGCGCGACTGCAGCACTTTCAGGACGAGCGACGGATTCCGCAGCGCGACGGTCCCGAATGCGAGCGCGATCGGGGAGCGCGCAGGATCGCGCGCCGGCACGCCGAAATCGATGAGGGCGCCCGCAGCATCAGCGTGTCCCTCCTGCGCCAGCGCGCCGAGCGCCTTCGCGGACGAGCGGAGCAGCTCCTGATACCCGATATTTTTCACCCCGAACGTCACCGATTCCAGGATGTATCGCTGGTGGAGATCGCAGTTGGTCCCGAGCAGGCAGATGGCTGCCGCGATTTCGGGCTGAAGGTTCTTCGGCGCGCTCTGCTGAAGACCCGCGAGCGTCGGAAGCGATCGCTTGTCCCCGATCTTTCCGAGCGCCAGAATCGCGTCCTCCTGAAGCGGTCCGTCGAGCTTCGCGACGGCGGTGATTGGCTGCAGTGCGTAGACGGCTTTGTAGTCGCCCAACGCTTCGATGACGGCCGATCGAAAGAGGTCCTGTCCCTTCATCACGAGACCGTTCATCGCGGTTTGCACGCGGGGATCGCTGCCGTACGCGGCGAGCGCACGCGTCAACGCCGGGCGGACGAACTCGGATTCTTCCTTGTTGAGCGCCGCGAGCAGCCGCTCGGCCATGCCCGGTTCGGGATTGTGCTCGAAGTACGCATACCCGACGGCGCGAAGTCGATCGTTCGGTTCGTCGAGCGCCGCCACCATCACGTCGCGCGCACGCGGATCGTTGAACCCGGACAGCAGGACGAGCGCTCGGAAGCGTACATAGCCGTCCGGGTGCTCGCTGGCCGCAGCCAGCAGCGCGGGCACCGCCTGCGCCGCAGGCGCGCGGCGGACAGTCGCCGACGCACTCGTCCTCACCGCATCATCGAACTTGCCCAGACTGTCGATCGCGGTTTTGAGCTGCGCGGGAGCGACCGAGGCGCCCGGCGGCGCCTGCGGGAGCAGGAATGCGAACACCCACGCCGCGGCGATCGACCGCATCTATTCGATGGCCTTCAACGCGAGCTGTAGATAGGCCTGCTCGTCGCGCGGCCGAACGATGGGATAGACGGCCGTATAACACGACGTGCAATACGAACCCCCGTCGGGCCGGACGGCGCGCAGCATGCCCTCGAGGCTCAAGTAGACGAGGCTGTCCGCCTCGATGAACTGACGGATCTCTTCGATGCTCTGGTTCGCCGCGATCAGTTCCGAGCGGCTGGGCGTATCGACGCCGTAGAAACACGGCGAGACGGTCGGCGGGCAGCTGATGCGCATGTGCACTTCACGCGCACCCGCGGCACGCACCATCGTGACGATCTTGCGGCTGGTCGTGCCTCGGACGATCGAGTCGTCGACCAGGACGACGCGTTTGCCCTCGAGAACGCTGCGGACCGGATTGAGCTTGATCTTGACGCTCAGGTGACGGATGGCCTGCTGGGGCTGGATGAACGTGCGGCCGATGTAGTGATTGCGAATCAGCCCCATCTCCATCGGGATCCCCGACGCTTCGGCGAAGCCCTGTGCGGCGCAGACGCCCGAGTCGGGAATCGGCGACACGACGTCGGCATCAACGCGGGACTCGTGCGCGAGAATCCGTCCCATCTCGGTCCGCACTTCGTTCACGCTCTTGCCGAAGACATAGCTGTCGGGACGCGCGAAATACACGTGCTCGAAGATGCAGTGCGCCTGCGGCGCCGGCGGGAAGGGACGCAGCGATCGGATACCGCCGTCGCTGACGACCAGCAACTCGCCCGGCTCGACGTCGCGAACGTACGTGGCGCCGATGAGATCCAGCGCGCACGTTTCGGAGCAGACGACGTACGCGTCGCCAAGGCGGCCGAGCGCCAGCGGCCGGAACCCGTGCGGGTCGCGCGCCGCGATCAACCGGTCCTTCGTCAGCAACACGAACGAGAACGCGCCGGTCACCTGCCCGATTGCCTCGATCAGCGCGTCCTCGACCGTGCGCTCACGCGAACGCGCATAGAGATGCAGGACGACTTCGGTATCGCTGCTCGTCTGGAAGATCGATCCATCACGGACGAGCTGTTCCCGCACCTCGCGCGCATTTACGAGGTTGCCGTTATGGGCGATCGCGATCTGGCCATGGGCGCAGTCGATGACGAACGGCTGCGCGTTTGCCACGCTGCTCTCGCCCGTCGTCGAGTAACGGGTGTGGCCGATGGCGATGTGGCCGGGCAGCCCGCCGAGTACCGGCTCGGTGAAGGCGTCGGCAACGAGCCCCATGCCGCGCGTGACGCGAATTCGCTCGCGGTCACCCGTGGCGATCCCGGCGCTCTCCTGCCCCCGATGCTGCAGGGCATAGAGGCCGAGATAGGTAATGTTGGCCGCCTCCGGATGCCCGTAAAGACCGAAGACGCCGCACTCGTCTTTGAAAGGCATCGTAGTTATGCAACCGCCCGATGGAAGTACTTCTCGATCGACGTCGACCAGATGCGTTCCGCCTCGGAGACGCTGAGATCGATGCACCGCACGCCGCCGACGGCAATCCGCACGCGGTCCCCGCCCGTCGTCCCGATTCGGCCCGCAGGAACTCCCGCGGAGGCGGCCCGCGCGAGCAGCGCTGATTCATTCTCCGGCGCAACGGACACCACAATCCGCGACGCCGACTCGCTGAAGAGTGCCGTCACGATATCCGATCCCGGCAGATCCACGTCGCAGCCGATTCCGCCCGTGTCGAAACAGCACTCCGCAATCGTCACCGCGACGCCGCCGTCGGAACAGTCATGCGCCGAGCGCACGATGCCGGCGCGAATGGCATCGACGACCAGCGTCTGCAGCGCCGACTCGCGCGACAGGTCGATCGCGGGTGCGTCGCCCGCGACGATGGCGTGCACCGTTTTCAGATACTCGCTGCCGCCCAGCTCACCGCGATCCTCACCAAGAACGACGACCGTGTCTCCCTGGCGCCCGAACGCCCGTGTCACGACCTTCGATGCGTCCTCGATCAAGCCGACGACGCCGATGATGGGTGTCGGGAAAATGGCGCGGCCGTCCGTTTCGTTGTACAGACTCACGTTGCCGCCGGTAATCGGCACGCCGAGAGCCGTGCACGCCTCGGCGATGCCTTCGACCGCTTCCACGAACTGCCACATGATCTCAGGCCGTTCGGGATTGCCGAAGTTCAGACAGTTGGTCGCGCCGATCGGTTGAGCGCCCGCGCAGGCGACGTTTCGTGCCGCCTCCGCGACAGCCAGCATCGCGCCCCGGCGCGGGTTCAGGTAGCAGTACCGGCCGTTCCCGTCCGTCGAAATCGCCAGGGCCGTGTTCGTGCCTTTTACTCGTACGACTCCCGCCGTCATGCCGGCAGCGGCGATCGTGTTGGTGCGCACCATGGTGTCGTACTGGCGATAGACCCAGTGCTTGCTCGCGACCGCCGGTGCGGCAAGGATGCGGCGCAGCGCCTCGTCCGGCGCGACGCGCTTCAGCGACGCGGTGTCGAGCACGCGCACCTCGTCGAGATACGCGGGCCGCGCGGTCGGCCGGTCGTAAACGGGCGCTTCGTCCACGAGCGCCGCGTTCGGGATGTCGGCGACCATCGCGCCGCCTTCCTTCACACGCATCCGGCCATCCGTCGTGACGTCGCCGATATGCGCAGCGTGCAGATCCCATTTCTCGAAGATCCGCTCGACCTCCGCTTCGCGCCCTTTCTTCACGACGAGCAGCATGCGCTCCTGCGACTCGGACAGCATGATCTCGTAGGGAGTCATGCCGCTCTCGCGCTGGGGCACCAGTGAGACGTCGATTTCAACTCCCGCGCCGCCGCGCGAGCCCATCTCGCACGTCGAGCAGGTCAGTCCGGCCGCGCCCATGTCCTGCACGCCGATGAGGGCGTCGGTCTGCATCAGTTCGAGGCAGGCCTCGAGCAGAAGCTTCTCCATGAACGGGTCGCCGACCTGCACGGCGGGACGCTTCTCTGCCGACTTGTCGTCGAACTCGGCCGACGCCATCGTGGCGCCGTGAATGCCGTCGCGTCCGGTTTTCGCGCCGACGTAGTACACGGGGTTGCCCGCACCAGAGGCGCGTCCCTTGACGAGCGCGTCCGCCTCCACGATGCCCAGGCAGAGAACATTCACCAGGGGATTGCCGGCGTACGAGTCCTCGAACGCGATCTCGCCGCCGATGGTCGGGATGCCGATGCTGTTGCCGTAGCCCCCGATCCCGCGAACGACGCCCTCGACGATGCGGCGCGTGCGTGCGCCGGTGGCTCCGTCCATGGGACCGAAACGCAGCGCGTTCATCAGCGCGATCGGCCGGGCGCCCATGGTGAAGATGTCGCGGATGATGCCCCCGACGCCCGTCGCCGCTCCCTGGTACGGCTCGATGAACGATGGATGGTTGTGCGATTCGATCTTGAACACGGCAGCCAGACCACCGCCGATGTCGACGGCGCCGGCGTTCTCACCCGGCCCCTGCAACACACGGGGACCGCGCGTCGGGAGCTTCTTCAAATGGATCCGCGAACTCTTGTAGCTGCAGTGCTCCGACCACATCACCGAGAAGATGCCGAGTTCGGTCATCGACGGGTCGCGCCCCAGCGCGCGCGCGATCCGGTCGTACTCGTCGCGCGTGAGACCGTGCCGGTCGAGAATCGCCTGGTCGATGGTCATTCTTTGTATCGCTGCAGAAAAAAGAACGCGGTCACGAGTTCTACCGCCGCGGTCACCGCGAACACGATGGCGGCGGCGCGGCCGGCCGCCGGCGAGAGCGGCAGGAACCCGACGAACGACGCCATGGCAAACCCGGTGAGCACGAAGCCGCTCACCGCGAGGATCTTGCCGATCATCCGGAGATTGCCCGCAGAAGGGTTCGTCTCGGGTGATCCCATCATTCGATCACGCAGTCCGAACGACGCCTTCGTGGGCGAGCGCACGCACGACCGATTCGAACATCACGCGTCCGTCCGCACTGCCCAGCACTCCTTCACATGCGCGCTCCGGATGCGGCATCAGCCCGACGACGTTGCGCGCCTCGTTGCAGATACCGGCGATGTTGTTGAGCGCCCCGTTCGGGTTGGCGGCATCCGTGACGTCGCCCCGCTCGTCGCAGTAACGGAAGATGACCCGGCGCGTCGCCTCGAGTTCCGCGACCGTTTCCGCGTCGGCGAAGTAGTTCCCCTCGCCATGCGCGATCGGCAGCCGCAGCCGTTGCCCCCGCGCGGCGGTCAGGGTGAACGGCGTGTCATTGTGCTCGACGCGCACGATCACGTGCTCGCAGTGATATCGCAGATCCCGGTTGCGCAGCATCGCGCCGGGCAGCAGTCCTGCCTCCAGCAGGACCTGGAAGCCGTTGCAGATGCCGAGGACGGGTCCGCCGCGGCGCGCGAATTCCATCACCGCCGGCATGATCGGCGAAAAGCGCGCGATAGCGCCGGTTCGCAGGTAGTCTCCGTGCGCGAAGCCGCCCGGCAGGATGACGACGTCGGCGCCCTTGAGGTCCCTGTCCTTGTGCCAGAGGTACTCCGCGTGCTGGCCGAGCACATCGCTCGCGGCATGAAAGGCGTCGTGGTCGCAGTTCGATCCGGGAAAGACGACGATGCCGAATGTGATCACGGCTGCTCCACTTCCACTCTGTAGCTCTCGATCACCGGGTTGGCGAGGACCTTGTCGGCGACTTCTGCGGCCAGCGCTTTCGCCTGCTCGGCGGTTGCAGCGGCGACATCGAGCTCGAAGAACTTGCCCTGCCGCACGTCTCCGACCCCCGCGTAACCGAGCGAATGCAGCGCATCTTCGATGGTCTTCCCCTGCGGGTCGAACACCGACGGCTTCAAGGTCACGAACACGCGAGCTTTCATGCTTTGACTCCGCACAAGCGCCCTACACAGTCGCCGGGATGCCGGAGAACACCCGCGCAAACACCACGTCGACGTTGCGAAGCTGATCGTCGAGGTCGAATGCCTTTTCGATCGCCGCGGCATCGAGCACGGCGGTCACGTCCGGATCGGACAGCAGCAACGTCTTGAAATCCTTCTGCTCATGGAACGACCGCATCGCGTTCCGCTGGACCCATTCGTACGCCTGTTCGCGCGTCACGCCGCGCTTTGCCAGTTCCAGCAGCACCGTGCCCGAGAACACCACGCCCCGGGATCGCTGCAGGTTCTCCATCATGCGCGCCGGGTTCACGACCATGCCGCGGACGATGCGGGTGAAGCGGCGCAGCATGTGGTCCAGCGCGATGAAGCTGTCCGGCAGGATCACGCGCTCCACCGACGAATGCGAGATGTCGCGCTCGTGCCACAGGGCGACGTTTTCCAGCGCGGCCATCGCATTGGCGCGGATGAGACGCGCGAGGCCGACGATCTGCTCGCAGCCGATCGGGTTCCGCTTGTGCGGCATCGCCGAGGAGCCCTTCTGCCCCTTCCCGAACGGCTCCTCCACTTCCCCGATCTCGGTCTTCTGCAGCCCGCGGATCTCGAGCGCGAACTTCTCGAGCGATGCGGCCGTAATCGCGAGCGTCGAGAGCAGTTCGGCATGGCGGTCGCGCTGGATGACCTGCGACGATACGGGCGCGGGCTGCAGGTCCAGCATCTCGCAGACCCGCGCTTCGATGATCGGGTCGAGATGTGCGAACGTGCCAACGGCACCCGACAACTTCCCGACCGACACCACGTCCTTCGCGCGAAACAGTCGGTCGAGATCGCGCTGCAGCTCGGCATACCACAGCGCCAGCTTCAAGCCGAACGTCATCGGCTCCGCGTGAACGCCGTGGGTGCGCCCGATCATCGGGGTCCGCCGGTGCTCTTCAGCGCGTTCCCGGACGGCATCCATGAGCGTGGCGACGTCCTTGACGATGAGGCCGCAGGCCTCGCGCATCTGGATCGCCTGTGCCGTGTCGATGACGTCGGACGAGGTCAGCCCGAAATGCAGCCACCGCGCCGCCGGCCCGACGCGTTCGGCCACGGCTGTGGTGAACGCAATCACATCGTGCTGCGTCGTCTGCTCGATTTCCTCGATCCGGGCGATGTCGAAGGCGGCCGTCGCGCGCACCTCACGCGCGGCATCGACGGGAACGATCCCGGCGTCCGCCATCGCGTCGAGGGCGGCCAGCTCCACCTCCAGCCAGGTTTCGTAGCGGCGCTGATCGCTCCAGATCGCGCCCATTTCTGCGTGTGTATAGCGCTGAATCATCTCGCTCGATTCATTCCGATCAGCCCAGGTCCAGCTGCTCCCGCGTGACGTCGGCCGGCGAGGGTCCGAGCACCGTTGCCGCCAGGGAACCGTTCGCGAACAGATCGCGCGCAACGCGCTGGACATCGTCCGTCGTCACGCGCTCGACGCCGGCCAGCGTTTCATCCAGCCCGAAGTGGCGATCGAAGTAGATTTCCTGGCGCGCGAGGTGCGACATCCGGCTCGCCGTGTTTTCCAGGCTGAGCATCAGGCTGCCCTTCAGATGGTCCTTCGCCCGGCGGAGCTCCGCGTCGCCGACCGGCGCGGATTTCATCGACCGGAGTTCCTCGACGCAGACGTCGACGAGCTGGGACACTGCCTTGTTCGAACAACCGGCGTAGATCGTGATGTTCCCGGCGTCGCGATACGCGCTCAAACCGCTGAACACGGCGTAGGCCAGACCGCGGCGTTCGCGAACGTTCTGGAAGAGCCGCGAGCTCATCGATCCACCGAGCACGGTGTTCATGATGTAGCTGACGTACCGATCATCGTGATTCTGCGGGTAGCTGTTCGTGCCAAGACAGACGTGGCTCTGTTCCAGCTCCTTCGCGCGCACGACGACTTGTGGTACGACGCGGGGCGGCCGATCATCGCT
>Ga0310811_10015368_pt1 | contig 10008 bp, 7 predicted proteins | sample YCmetagenome_FD_207642 | JGI IMG/M metagenome (GOLD analysis project Ga0310811, IMG submission 207642) | Soil microbial communities from experimental microcosm in Duke University, North Carolina, United States - YC | ecosystem: Engineered > Artificial ecosystem > Soil microcosm > Unclassified ...
TTTTGAGCAAGCTCTAGCTTTATCTGTTCTATGAGTGAATCATCAAGCTCATATAAGTCGCATGACAATTTATCTTGTAACGTGTATGGCAATGTTGGAAAGCGTGCATCACTAAGCTTCTTAAAGTTTTCATCTTTGTTTACGCGTTGCATAAAATATCCGTACAATGGTAACGCAGAATTTGATCCTTGCCCAAGCTCTGTATTACGAAACCTGATTCTTGGATCGTCAGCTCCAACCCAGGTACCAACAACAAGATCAGGTGTCATGGCCATAAACCAACCATCAGCATTCGCTTGGGTGGTTCCGGTTTTACCTGCCACATCATTATAAACATTATACTTCCATCGCAATCTCGATGCTGTACCTTCGTGAACAACAGTTTGAAGCATTCTGTCTACTAATTTCGTAGTCTCACTGGAGAGTACTCGTTTTCCTTGTTCTGGTTTGGATGCAAACAATTCTTTTTCGCCATCTGAAATAGATGCAATGGAATAAGGATGTGTTGTCACACCATCATTGTCCAGACACGCATACGCCGTTGTCATCTCCAGCAATGATATGGATGATGAGCCTAATGCTATAGACGGAACATCTGGCATCTCACTGATAATACCCATATTTCTCGCCAATTCAATTGTGTTATTAACACCTGCCTTCTCAATCAGTTTAACGGCAACAGTGTTAACAGAATATGCTAATGCTCCTGGCATTGAGTATTTAACCTGGTAGTCGTTTTGTGAATTGCGAGGTGTCCATTCCTCTCCTTCCTTATCAATGTAGGTCTGCCTTTCAGCCGAAATAAAATCGCACGGTGAAGCGCCTTTCTCGATGGCCATGGCATACACAATAGGTTTAAAGATCGATCCAACCTGTCGCTTGGTTGTTGTTTTAATATGATCATATTGAAAGAAATCATGATCAATACCTCCAACCCACGCTACCACTTTTCCTGTCTTGGGTTCCACAGCAACAAAGCCTGCATTTAGATATTTAATGTGATGTTTGATAGAATCTAAGGGACTCATTACAACATCTTTGTCACCTTGCCAGGTAAAGAGACGCATCGGTACTTTCTTTTCCATGACAGTTTTAATTTCAGCTTCAGAGTAACCTTCTTCCTTCATATACTGATACCGTGCTGTTCGATGGATTGCATCTGTAATGACAGACTCCTTTCCCTCCCATGGATCTTTCTTCCCCCAATGATCAAAAAATTGTTTTTGCAACTCCGTCATCTGTTGTTCTACTGCTTCTTCAGCATATTGCTGGAGACGTGAATCGATTGTAGTATAAACTTTCAACCCATCAGTGTAAATATTGTAAGGTGTTCCATCTTCTTTCAGATTATTCTTACACCATGTCATTAATTCTGCCTTGATATATTCTCTGAAATAAGGAGCCAGACCTTGATGATATGAAATTTTTGTGATGGTTAGTCCAAGAGATAATTTTTTTAAAGAGTCTGCCAGGCCGGCATCGATGTATTTATATTTCACCATCTGTCCTAAAACAACATTACGGCGCAATAATGCTCGTGACGGAAATAACCTCGGATTATAGGAATGCGTTGCTTTAAGCATACCAATAAGCAAGGCCGCCTGATTTGGTGTTAAGTCTTTCGCAGTAGTAGAAAAGAATCGTTTGGATGCTGCTTCTATACCAAAGGTTTGATCTGCAAAGGGAATTGTGTTAAGGTAAAGTGTTATTAAATCCTTTTTAGGATAAATATCTTCGAGTCTTAATGCTGTAATAACTTCCCTGGCTTTGTTAAGTGGCATTGACAGTATCCAGAAATTTTTACGTGGATATAAATTCTTTGCCAATTGCTGTGTAATGGTGCTGCCTCCACCGGAAGATTCGTCCTGAAGAAAAATAGATTTCACAAGCACACGACCAAGACTCATAAAATCAACGCCGCTATGATCATAGAAACGCGCATCTTCTGTTGCTATAAGTGCACTGAAAACAACCGGAGAGATTTCTTCATATTTAACTTCTGTACGATCCTGAATATAATAGCGCCCAAGTAAAACACTATCCGCACTGTAAACTTCTGAAGCTACCTGATTCTGAATATTTCTGAGTTCTCTTTTACTTGGAATTGTAATCCAGACAATCAACAATAAAAAGAGTGGTGGCCCAAATACAATGGCGCTAATAATAGACCACTTTCGTGCGCGAGGATGTGTTTTGTAATAAAGATCTACCTTATTGTAATATACCTTTAGGAAATCAAGAACGGGCTTAAGCCAAACCTTGAGAATAGCAACTAGAGAAAGGAGTTGGAGCTTCAACCGTTCAAAAAATCCATGCATAACTTCAACTCGATAAATATTCTATGAAATCCGTGTTTTCATTCTGAAAACCTGATGAAACCGCTTTAGTGTTGGTAGGGTTGGCAAAGATAAAAAATCCAACTTCACGATTCAACGTTTGACTATAAATTTGATGCCTTAAAGTAAGGTATTCTCTATTTCTAACCACGAATTGACCCGCTTATGCTTTGGTCCCTGCCACAAAAGATTGTGGGGCTGAGAAAACATGAAGGTTTCTCCACTAAAATGATCAAGATTTTTAAGGTGGTCGTCTATCATAATGTCGGCTTGTATAATTGTTTTTGATCCACAAAAAACCATTTGCTTCCAGCTTATAAAAGGGAAATGCTCGCCCAGCCAGGCTTGTTTCTCTGTAAGACTTTGCGGAAATTCTGTAGCTGACGAAACAATGAAAATTTCATATTGCTCTTGCAGCCTGGCTAAAACTTTCTGGCTATCTGCTATAACAGGTGCTGTTCTGAAGAACCCATCTGTGTAAAGATATTCTCTTACTTTCGGAAAAGCTTCTAACTCTGGCTTGCCAATAACATCTTCTCTCGTTTTTTTGATACCGGAATCTCGTTCATACCATATAATGTATTGAGCGTAGGTATCTGAAAGAACGCCATCCATATCAACTGCAATTCTCTTCATTGATTTTTGATTTTAAAATATAAATCCTAAGTGTGTAGTAATAATAGAAGCATGCAAACCTGTACTACGTTTGTAATAAGCATACCGCATCTCCCATTTCTTCAATGCAAAATTTCTTCCTTTTTTAAAGTAGAAGATATTATTGACTGGTGAATAATAAAATCCGCCGCCATACTCTATACTCCACAGCGTTGATAAATCATAATCAGAGGTATAATACTTCTCAGTAAGCAAATGTTTTTTGTAACCATTAAAATATCGGATAGCTGTTTGTGTATGATAGTTGGTGAATGGATAAAGTGAGAAAAAGTTAGTAATCTTAAAAGGCAACTCAAGATTTATGGTATGTGCCTGCAGTCCATAACTATCAACATAGTATCGATATAGAGAACGAATGAGTAGACGGTCAAACGCATAATAATTCAATCTGAATGTAAGAGGAAGTCGTAATCGATGGCCTGGAAGTTTCTCTAATTTAGCCATGGTTTGCTCCTGAAAATATACACGATGAAATGGTGTTGATAATAATCCATATTGATAAATAAACTCACCTGCCAATTGCATTTGCATCTTAGGTGTAAGAATCTGCTTGTAAGCCAACGAGAGATTATAGGAATATCGCTTATCTGTACTCACCAATCTGCCTTGTCCTTTCAACTCGTAAGGATACAATTTCGATATGTGATAATACAATGCCCACTTATCAAGTGTATAACTTGCCTGAACTTTGAACTCTCTATTTTTATTATAAGATTGTTTGCTGTAAAATGTACCTAATGAAAATCCACCAAAGTTATTCTGATGTGTACCGCCAAGTTTAAATCCATACTGTGAATTACGTGCGGTGTCTTTATAAACTTCAGTGAGATTAACCTTATGAACAAGGTTATCACTGGAGGCTGATGAAATGGTTGTAGGATTTATGTTATCACTAGAAGCGGATGTGTAGTAACTGGTTGTATGCTCTAATGTAAATTCACGTGTGGGTTTTGTTGGAACTGTAATGATAATGGAAGAAGCATAATCCGATAATTTTTCTGTTCCCAGTCCGCCGGTTACTGCAGAGTTATTTCCTTCCTGGTGATAGTAACTGAAAAGAAAATCAACTTCGCTTTTATTAAGTATCTTTTTTTCTTTTGAAACTGATGACTGCTCTTGCTGTGCTTGAATAAAAGAGTACAGGAGGCAAAAGATTGTAATTAGTTGCAGCCGCATCCTGATCCTGAATTTCCAATGGTACCACCTACGGCACCTTCGCGATACGAATGAAAATCAGCCTCGAAAACTGCAACTTTGCGTTCACCAAGTTGCATCTCTTCATCATTCAAATAAGTTTTTTGATATTGCTTTACCGGAACGCAGCACACCAACCCTGTTAAAAGAGCAATAAAAAATAAACTTCTTATGATTGACGCTTTCATCAATGACTGCTTGAGGTACGCAATTTATTAAAAAACCAAACTACCTATTTACTTTTTTCAAAGTTTAAGGTCATATTCTTTGAGGGATGTAATTTGTTCTTATCATCTATAACCAAACACTCAACGCCTTTTAGCTGATTAATAAGATTCAAACCATCTTCAACACCCAAGACAAAAACACCTGTTGCCAGCGCATCTGATAGTTCAGCATCAGGTGAAACGATCGTTACACTGCCCACGTGATCAGCCGGGTAGCCCGTACGTGGGTCGACAATGTGACCGTATTGCTTGCCATTAATTGTAATAAACTTCTCATAATTTCCTGCTGTAACAACACTAATGTCGCGCACTGCAAGCCATGAGATTACTGCATTTTTGTCTTTAGGATCTGCAATTCCAATTCGCCAATTACTTCCATCTGGCTGCGTTCCCCAGGTTATAATATCGCCTGAGACATTAATCAGTCCTGCATTTATTCCCATCTGTATCATAATATGTTTACAGGCATTGGCTACATAGCCTTGCCCTATTCCACCAAGACCAATCTTCATTCCTTTCTCTTGCAGAAAAACAGTATGATTAATGGGATCAAGAATGATCTTTGAGTAGCCTACAAATCTTTTAGCGGATTCAATCTGATCTTTTGTTGGAAGTACGTTAATCTTCTCATTTATCTTCCAGACTTTGTACAAGGGTGCAAATGAAATATCAAAAGCGCCGTCGGTAAGCTTCGATACTTTTATGCTTCGGGCAATAAGATCAAATAATTCACGATCGACAGTAACAGGTTTGATGCCTGCATATCTGTTTATTGCAGAGGTCTGCGATGTAGAATCCCATTCGGAAATAAGTTTTTCAATGCGTTTTGTTTCTGCTATTACAGCGTTAATTGCTTCCCATGCTAATGTATCATTTTCAGAAACTGCTGTTACTTCAAATCGTGAACTCATCAACAATAACTCTTTTGTATGAGCTTTGTTCTGTGCCGATGCTGTAAGCGAGAAAGTTATAAAGAGAAAGGAAAATGATATAAGACGTTTCATGGAAATAAAGCGCAATGTTATTTCACAAAAGCCTTCATCTGCTCAATGAATTCATCTGGAGTTTGCTCATGATAATTAATCTTACCAATAGCCTGACCTGATCCGTCAATAATAACTACAAGGGGAAATTCACCTTGTTTATTGTACTGTTCCGCCAATGCTTCATTGTGTTTTAGCTGCTCTTTAGAAGTTTGATTTTTTTTCAATCTTGGAAAATCGGCCTGCACCATAATTAGTTGCTGATCTGCAAATGTTATCCAGGATTGTGAGTTAATAATCTTTTCCCGAAGCTGAATGCACGGTTTGCACCAATCTGATCCTGAGAAATAGATCACAACAGTTTTGTTTTCTTGCCTGGCAGCAAGCTGTGCTTCACTTATATTGAAATACCAATGAATAAACTCTGCCGATTTAGCCAATGGCTGCGCATGAAGTGAGTATGAAATAATTGTTAATAGTATCGCAGCTCCAAAAAATCGCATAAATGCTTACTCCTCTCCTACTTAAAAGTTAATGTCAACATAAACACCACTCAGGCTCTGACGACAGGACAGCTTTCCTTTTAATGCATCAGGCTTAAAGAGTGATTTGCCTAACAACATCCGAACACACTCCTGAATGCCCTCTGTAATGGAAGGATGAGGATGAACGCATTCCGCCAATTCCTCAATTCCCTTATCCATCGATATTAATAATGCCACCGCCTGTATTGCGCTTGACGCCTGATTACCAATAATCTTTACGCCGAGTATACGCATAGGGTCTTCATTGGTTACCAATAGTTTAATGAAGCCTTGTGTATTACGTTTAGCAATGGCTCTTGGAATACAACTATAGTCAAGCGTTACCACACGATAGTCAATTCCTTTTTCACGGGCTTGTGTTTCATTAAGCCCAACGCTTGCTACTTCGGGATTAAGAAACATGATCGTACTTATATTTTCATATACCAGCTTGCGTGGACCAGGATTTCCATAAATTCTTTCAACAGCATACCGGCCTTCCAATTCGCCAACATTCACAAGCGAGATATCGGCTGTAATATCTCCCACCGCATAAATATTAGTGATATTGGTTTGTGTATCGTTGTCTTCAATTCCACGTTTTGAAATACTTATATTGACGGTATCATCCCACAAGTCTTCGTAATTAGGTATTCTCCCTACAGCAACAAGAGCTTTTTCTACATTAAAAATTTCTTTATTACCGTCATCATATTCAAGCTCATACTCTACCCGTTCATGCTTAATCTCCATACGGATAAGCCTCGACTTACGATGGATCAGCACGCCGCTATTCTCCATGTTACGTTCGATAACTTTAACTACATCTTCATCTTCAAAAGGAAGAATACGATCACCTTTATCAATTAAGTGAACTTTCGTTTTGCCAAAGCCTGAGAAAATAGTAGCATACTCACAACCAATAACCCCCGCACCAACAATAACCATGCTTTCTGGAAAATCTTCCATATCTTCTATTCCTTCGCTGGTCATTACTATTTTTTCATCAATAGGGAGCTCCGATAGATATCTGGGTCGGCTACCTGTGGCGAGAATTATATGTTCGGTCTGAACAATTTCTTTATGAAACCCATTTGAAATCTCAACTTGTGTTGGAGAAAGTAATCTTGCCTCTCCTTTCTTAAATATAAGCAGATCAGAATGATTGGAGGACCCTAACAATTGCATGTGGTCTTCCAGCATAGATTTACGCTCCTCAACGGCACGCATAACCTCTGCCTGTATTTCTTTATAATTAATGCTTGGTTCCTGCAGATTAAATCGCTTCAGATTCTTGCGGAAGGAGGCCGTTTCACGAGACAGCTCCCACCAGGTTTTAGAAGATAAGGCACCGTTAGTTACCCCGGCACCACCTACCTTGTTTCGCTCTATCAATAATGTTTTCTTTCTAAAATCAATAGCACGCATGGCCGCAGCGTACCCTGAAGGGCCAGCGCCGATAACAACCAGGTCAAATTTTTCCATAAGACTAAAACCAATTATAATAACGATTTACGATTTTTTTGTATCGAAGCCAAATCGGGAATTAGCAAGGCTGTAACCTGAAATATTTCGGATTCTTTATTATAAGCCATATTTATTTAAATTTGAGGGTCGAGACAACTGGCCTCTCCTGCTGAATGAATTTTTTAAACCCGCTCACTAATTCCGGATTACAATTTGGTGGCAATAACTCCTCAAAAAGGAGCATACTATTGTCCAATCAACTCAGTCTTATACTATCAATCTTAAGCATGCTACTGTTTGTGGCATATTATCATTGGTATGGATGGAATTTTATTACAATCTCATTGCCAATCATCAGCCTGACATGTCTCGCAGGAATTGGATTAAATTATAAGGGTTATACATCCATCAGTCGTCTTTGGGTTTGTTTGTTTGTCCCCATTGTTACCCTGAGTCTCTCTATTTATGCTAAAATAATTTACTTCAGCAGCCAGCAGGAACTGGACTATTTTACTTTTAGGTTTATAATGCTTTCCAGTTGCGTCTTTCCTTTTGTTCTGTTTACGCTACAGGAAAAGAAGATGCTTTTCGCAAGTGCGTTCATCGAGTTTAGTCTTCTTATTTTATACGATCCGCTTCATTCATTTTTCGGTGTTGGTTATCATCAAAATGATTATTCATTCTTATCAACTTCAACTTACTACTTTACCAACATTGTCATTTTGATAACATATGCCATTTTAGTTGGAACTCTGATATTTTTGAAAACCTTATCTGAAAAAAATGAAAAACACAATCTCGTACTCATAGACAAACTCAATAATGCCAATGATGAATTGGTAGAAAAAAACGCTGAGATTGAAGCTCAAAGCATGGAACTCCTCGCGCAAAGTGAAGTATTGAATTCGAATCAACAAAAACTTCTGGCTGCATACGCTGAAATAGAAAATCACAAAAATCAGCTCTATAAAGAAAATAAAAATCTCGCTGCCGAACTGATTGAAAAGAATACAAACTTAACAGAAACGAATGCTGAACTCATCAAACATAATAATGAACTGCGCCAATTCTCATTTACAGTATCACACAACCTTCGTGGCCCCGTTGCAAGTTTATTAGGTCTGAGTGCTCTTCTTGATATCTCTAAATATAGTATTGAAGATCAGGTTGTTTTAAAACACGTTAAGAATTCAGTAACACATCTAGATTCTATTATTCATGATCTCAGTAAAATCATTGATATACGTCATGATATTTTCAGGATTCGTCAGAAAATTGAACTGACCAAAGAGTTAAAAGAAATTGAAAGGCTTTTCAGAAAGGAAATTGAAGATTACAACATCAAAATCACACACGATTTTGAGAATTGCCCTGAGATCTATTCTGTAAAACCTATGTTGCATAGTATTTTTTATAATCTCATCAGCAACAGTATTAAATACAGATCATTCGAAAGGCAGCCTGAAATTTCTATAACCTCCCAGATGGGAAGTGAACACATCATCATTAAAGTAAAAGATAACGGCATGGGTATAGACCTTGCCAAGCACAAGGACGACCTGTTTAAACTTTACAAAAGATTTAATTTACACACCGAAGGCAAAGGACTTGGATTATATCTCGTTAAGCTCCAATGCGAATCACTGGGTGGACGAATTGAAGTTAAAAGTGAGATAAACAAATACACTTCGTTCATTATATATCTGCCCAAGCCTGAAAACATTCAAATGCAGATATTGTTAAATGAACCCTTCGCCAAAATATTTTTTGATGCGCACAGAAACACAACAGGTGTTATCTGGACGGGTGCAATAACAAGTGAACAGTATCGAGCTGTATTCAAAAAATGCATGGAATTCTTACGCTTCTACAATACACCAAACTGGTTGTCTGACATTACAAACCAGGGACCTGTCGCACCTGAAGATCAGCAGTGGTTATTTGGAACTATAATACCGGCTGCTGCTAAGATGGGGTTGAAACGTATTGGCGCTATTAAGCCCAGTGCGAAAAACTCTGTGCTTATTGAGTATGTAAATGGTATCAGGGCAGCAATAGCAAACTTTGGAATTACACAACAGTTCTTCGATAGTTTTGAAGAAGCTGTTCATTGGCTGGATGAAGAAAATATAAAAGCATCGACTAAAAAATAATAATGAGAGATGGATACGTTAATTGAATGGGATAGAGAGCTTCTTATTTACTTAAATAGTTTTCATACGCCGTGGCTAGACCCCATCGTTTTATTCATTACTAAAACATTAGCATGGCTCCCACTCTATCTGTTTTTACTTTACCTGATCTATAGAAATTACAAAAAAGATAGCTGGATTGTTCTTATCGGTATTGCCATTACAATATTGCTGGCCGATCAGATTACCAGTGGTGTTATGAAACCGTTGTTTATGAGACTAAGGCCATCAAACGAGCCCAGCCTTGTAGGGATAATTCATCTTGTTGATAATTACAAGGGTGGTCGTTATGGTTTTGCATCAAGCCATGCAGCTAACACTTTTGGAACAGCCATGTTCTTCTGGCTTCTTTTCCGAAAGCAATATGGTTCTATGTATTGGCTATTTGTGTGGGCTGCTGTACTTACTTA
>Ga0310811_10015369_pt1 | contig 10008 bp, 7 predicted proteins | sample YCmetagenome_FD_207642 | JGI IMG/M metagenome (GOLD analysis project Ga0310811, IMG submission 207642) | Soil microbial communities from experimental microcosm in Duke University, North Carolina, United States - YC | ecosystem: Engineered > Artificial ecosystem > Soil microcosm > Unclassified ...
TTTTGCTTTATTTTTGCTATTTTATGGCCCTGGTGTGGCTTTATTTTGGCTGTTTTATTGATATTGCTGTGTCTTTGTATCGTATGGCTTGTCTTGGTATCGCTTGATTTGAGGCGTAGGCTTAGGCAAAAACCTCGTTCAGACTTTGCTTGATTTTGCTGGATTTGAGGCGTAGGCTTGGGCGAAGACCTCGTCAGGACTTGGCTTGACTTTGCTTGTTTTTTGCTCGATTTGAGGCGTAGGCTTAGGCGAAAACCTCGTCAGGACTGGGCTTGACTTTGCTTGATTTTGCGTGATTTTTGCTATTTTGTTGCTTGATTTTGCTTGATTTATTGGTGTCCTATTGCTTGTCTTGCTGTCATAGTCTCTTGTTATCGTATCGCCTGATTTGCTGTGGTATTGTATTCCTTATCCTTGTCTTGACTATTGTGATGTATCCTATGGCATCGCGCTTCTTATCCTTGACTTCCTTATCGTAGTCTTTATCATCTTGTTTCTTATCCTTGACTTGCTTGTTGTATTGTCGTCTTGACCGTCCTGATCCTTATCCTTGACTTTTGCTTGTTTTCTTCATTTTGATTTTGCTTTATCTGAGGCGTAGGCTTAGGCGAAAATCTTGTCAGGACTGGGCTTTATTTTGCTTTATTTTTGCTATTTTATGGCTCTGGTGTGGCTTTATTTGGGTGTCTTGGTATCGTAGTCTCTTGCTATTGTATTGTACCGAGAACCGAGACACCGAGACAATACGTTTTTATCCGAGACAACGAGAAAGCTAACTAAGCCTCTAACAGGTGGGGGGGTGGGTTTCTAACTACTAAAAACCCTAATGGGTGGGGGGGTGGGGGCAACTCTAACATATGGCAAGCCCTGTTATGCTTATCCTTGACTATCGTATTTTTATTCTATGTGATGGCGTCGTATCATATTGCTATTATATTGTGTGTTGTCGTATGGCATTTGATTGCATTGCATTGTATTATTGTATTGTATTCTTATCATATGGTATTGTACGGTGGTCTATCGTGTTTCTTGTCCTTGACTTGACTTGGTTATCGTGGTCTGTGGTATGGCGTCTCTTATCCTTGTCTTGACTATCGTATTCCTTATCCTTATCCTTGACTGGGGTGATGCGTGGGCGATGGTCAAAACCTTGTTTCGACTTTGCTTGACTTTGCTTGATTTTCCTTGATCTGATGGGCGGACTAAGGCGAAAACCTCGTTCAGACTTTGCTTGATTTTGCTGGATTTGAGGTGTGGCCTTGGGCGAAAACCTTGTCAGGACTGGGCTTGACTTTGCTTGATTTTTGCTTGATTTGAGGCGTAGGTTTAGGCGAAAACCTCGTCAGGACTGGGCTTGACTTTGCTTGATTTTTGCTATTTTGTTGCTATTGTGTTGCTTCATTTTCCTTGATTTTCCTTGATCTGAGGCGTGGGATTGGGCGAAAACCATGTTAGGACTGGGCTTCACTTTGCTTGATCTGAGGCGTAGGTTTAGGCGAAAACCTTGTTCAGACTTGGCTTGATTTTGCATGATCTGATGCGTAGGATTAGGCGAAAACCTCGTTCAGACTTGGGTTGACTTTGCTTGATTTTTGCTATTTTTTTGCTATTGCGTTGCGTAGGGAAAGGTGAAAACCTTGTTTTGACTTTGCTTGATTTTTGCTTTGTTTTGCTATTGTCTTGCTTGATCTGATGCGCAGATGAAGGCGAAAACCTCGTTCAGACTGGGCTTCGTTTTGCGTCATTTTTGGTATTTTTTGGTTATTTTGTTGCTTAATCTGATGCGTAGGCGAAGGCGAAAAGCTCGTTCAGACTTGGCTTCATTTTGCTTGATTTTTGCTATTTATTGGCTCTGGCATTGCTTGATTTTGCTTGATTTTGTGCTGTTGTATTGCTTGTCTTTGCTATCGTAGTCTGTTGTTGTTGTATTGCTTGACTTGCTATGGTATTGTATTCCTTATCCTCGTCTTGACTGTTGTAGGAACGCTAACCGAGACACCGAGACAATACGTTTTTATCCGAGACAACGAGAAAGCTAACGGGTGGGGGGGGTGGGGTCAAGCTAACATTTGATTTGCCCTGGTTATCCTCATCCTTGTCTATCGTCTTGTTGTCGTATGGTATGTTATCGTACTCTATTGCGTTTCTTATCCTTGTCTTGACTATCGTATGTTATCGTAGTCTGTCGTGTTTCTTATCCTTCTCTTGACTATCGTGACGTATCCTATGGTATCGTGCTTCTTATCCTTGACTTCCTTATCGTGGTCTTGACTATCGCGTTTCTTATCCTTGACTTGCTTGTCGTATCGTAGTCTTGACTGTCGTGATCCTTGTCCTTGACTTTTGCTTGGTCTGAGGCATAGGCTTAGGCGAAAACCTTGTTGGGACTGGGCTGCATTTTGCTTGATATTTGCTATTCTTTTGCTGACGGAACGGTTGTTTTTGCTTGATCTGAGGTGTGAGCTTAGGCGAAAACCTCGTTAAGACTGGGCTTGATTTTGCTTTATTTTTGCTATTTTTTTGCTGATAGAACGGTTGATTTTGCTTTGTCTGAGGTATAGGTGAAAGCCTCATTGGGACTTGGCCTGACTTTGCTTTATTTTTGCTATTTATTTGCTTGATCTGAGGCATGGGCTTAGGCGAAAACCTTGTTGGGACAGGGCTTGATTTTGCTGTTTTTTTGCTTTATCTGAGACATGGGCTTAGGCGAAAACCTCCATATTTTTGCTATTTTTGTTGCTATTGTGTTGCTTGATTGTCCCACAAGTGCTATATAATATTGATCTAACCACTTCCAATTTTTACCTTTTTCGAGCTCTGAATCCAACTCATAGTTCCTTCATGCAAGATTATCATTCACTGATGTTGCCTGCACTGGACACGTATCCAGCTTAAATGCATTTCTCTACACTTTATGGTATATCAGCTCCTGTATCAGCATTATACACTCAGATACCTTACATCACCATCAGCTGTTTTTTTTTTCAATTTGCGTGCCATGTTGATGACTTGATGATGTTGGTATGTTGCAGAATTTCTCCTCTAATTCATTCAATACATATGCTTCTAGACTTGCCCACCTCCTGCCCTAAAATGCCTCATGGTTTATGCATCCATCACTTCTATTCGTTAATGTTAATGTATATACGTTTATCAGCTGTTAAATCTATTTGTTGTTACAGATAGCACACTTAACATCAAATATAATATATATTTATATATTCATTGTTGTATCAGACATGTGCACATCTAGAACATATTCTAGATGCAAAGTCATGGTATAAAACTAATAACATCACTTGTGCATCTGGAACTGGCTCCAGATGCACAGGTCATCTAACATATATAAATTCAAGATGCCGCCAGATGGTGTCCACCATGTCATGCTGTGTTGCACTCATGTCCTCTGCTGTTTTGTTTTCATGGCTCTTTCCATTTGCTGCGAAATGCTGTGTTGTGGTGTGCTCATGCCTTCAGTGTCTCCTTTTTTTCTTGGTCTTGTTCAGCACTCAGTACTATGGCGACTTCTGCTTCTTTTCACAGTGTTGTTGGTCTTACAGTGAGAACTAGCTGTGGTCAGATCTCATCCGGGGCTTAAATGTGGACTATACCCTTGGATTCGGTGATGGCATGAATGTTCAACTGATACATAGATTCATAGTCCTACTCAGCAATACTTTCGAAAGCCACTGCATTCCTCACATCAACTTTATGTTTCATCCATATCGTTCATTGTGGATGGTCAATCAAAAGCAGTTTCCTTTGTGGCTCATGTATGCAACTACTTTCAATGGTTGTCAAGGCTTGACACTGGCATGAACCGTGCTCGACATTCAAACTGATCCCTTTGCTCATGGTCAGTTGTACACAGCATTATCGAGAGTGAGGTCAAGAAGGAATACAACGTGTCTATTCACAGAGACAAATGAGAGACAAAACTGCACTAACATTGTATTTCCCAAATTGCTACTGTAAACACAATGACTTGTGGGGTTAAAGCTGACCGATGTGGTGTCCTTGTACTATATATAATAACCTTTGCACATCTGGAACTAGCTCCAGATGCGCAAGTCATACCATATATAATATATAATAGCCCTTGCACATCTGGAACTGGCTCTAGATGTGCAGGTCATAACATACATAGCATGCCTTGTGCATCTGAAACAAGGGGTAAATGTGACTCAATGTTTTGAAAATGGGTAGAATACCTGTACCATAAGCCAACCTACTTACAAAAATCATATATAATAGTCATCTGGTTCCTCTCCCTTTCCAGAGTGCAAGGCTGGCGGGTCCAGTGTGCGCCATACTACCCACCCATGTATGCATTCAGATGGGTCACAACACATTGCCACAAGCGTGTCTGAGTTCCAAACTCTGCTGCAGCAGTACCGGCAGGTGACATTGAGAGTGTCACAAGCCATTGTCACCACCAAAAAATTATCTCTTTTGTTTCTTGTTGGATCGCATCTGTTAAAGCTCATAGGGTGTTTTATGATTTATGATTGCATATATATGCATGTATTAGTTTGAATATTTGTAGTAGAAAAGTGTTGTTTTAAACAATGCATGAGATGTGGGGATGCACGAACTTGTGGTAACTAATAGTATAGATTATTCCCTCTAACTAGTAACGTGAGAGCGTACATTCTCACGTTACTAAGTAGTAACATAAATGGTGTCACTCAGGTGCTTGATGTGTGCAGACGGAATAATTACAGACGCCATTCAGAACCGTGCTAAATAAACACCATAAACAGTAATCACAAATATGTTTAGGGCCGGCCTTATGGATTTCACCCCGAAATTGGGTTGATGAGGTCCAAACGGCCATGGCACGCAAAACACACTACTATCGTAGCGGGGATCACTTAACATATGGCTTCTAATTCCCCTGATGAGACGATGCGGGAGCTAGCCGTCAGACTTTGCAAGGTCATTACCGAGGCCCGCGAAATATCTGCCGGTGTAGACACAATGCCTCAGGCAAATAATGCTGGCCGAATAGTGGTGAGTGGCGGCCATGCAATACCATGCGACTCACTGATGGGCCTTTGTAGACAAAAGCCGTAAAACTCTTTTCATCTGTGAAAGCCGTTCCCCCGATTATACTGTCAAGCGTGATGGCATTGTCTACCTGCAGTGAATATGTCACAGATAGGCCTATCGCCGAAGATAAGCCTACCATCGCAATCGTCCGGGCCCCAGACTGGGGGGCTATCGGGTATGACGACCATCGAATCATGCAGCATCCGCTCCACAAGATGGCCATGATATGGATGTCCAGCATGGGTCAAGCGAATGATGTTGTGGCACTGAAGGTGTTCAGGAATGGGATCGACTGGCAGGCGATACTTCGCGGGGGGGGCTATTTGCGGGAAGTCGTTGGGCATCCTGGAGATGGGACGGAAGGAAGTGCGAATCATCAATCATCGACGGAGGAGACAGCAGTGGGGCTGCAGGGGACATTGCAGATGCCCAAGCCTCGAACGTTTGGACCCGCAAAAAGGAAGGTAGCGGATATGAAAGGCAAAGAAGTTAAACCAGAACGTGGGGACTCGTCTGACGAGAGGGACGGCAAACGCAGTAGGACGAGCCGCACGTTTGTGAAGGACGTGCTGATCGAAGGGCCATCTAACAAGCATACTGACATGGCTAACACTTCCGGGTCGTCAGCGGCAAGTCCTCTTTTTAAGACCACCTTAGAGCACACTGACGTGATCTGCAGCTGAAGCACGGGAGGGGAGCGATACTGAAAACACTTCCTGCAATGGAACCAACCGAGACTGTAAGGAGATTACACTTATTTCGGAGTTTGCATGTGCTTCCTGGAAACGCAGGTCACTAAAGTTGTTCGCGATGACCATTGTACTCCATGTGATGAGCGCAGTGTGGAATGCGTCTTCGGATACAGCAAGAAGACCGGCAACAAGCTCAGCTCATGCGAGGAATGTACTAAGAAGAAGCGGAAGTGTTTTTATGACAGGGAGCCAGAGACCGTTGCGAGAGGTCAAGACCGCGCAAAGTCTCGTGCCAACTCGAGGGTGCGTTCAAAGACCCGCACAAGGTCACCAACTGCATCTCGCCCCACATCGAGGGTGCGTTCAAAGTCCCGCACAGGGTCACCGATTGCATCTCGCCCCACATCGAGGGTGCGTTCAAAGTCTCGCACAGGGTCACCGACTGCATCTCGCCCCACATCGAAGGCGGCCCTCTCATCGCCTTCTCAAAGTACCTGGAGCATTACCACGCAATCTCCCCGCGTTGGTATGTTTGTTGTGGCATACATAAATCTTCTACTGATTATTACACAGTCCCGCCTGACGTTACGCTCTCGTCCGTGCCACCTATCCCGGCCTCAGCGGGTGCGGCCATCAATTCCATGGAGGGGCGGTTGTTCATGCTCGAGGAAGGATTCGCCAAGCTAAATACCGCCATTGTGAAGCTTTGTCAAGAACACGAGGCCCTGCGACAGAAGGTGCTTCCTCAACACCCCACATTACCACTTCAGCATGGCCCATTCTCACCTCCCGTTCAAACTCCGAGGTCCGGCGGACCACGCCCGATTCCACTCGCCACCCTCCCATCCGCAGATCCCTACTCATCCACAATAGAAACGCCGGCTCTTCAGGCTGATACGGCTCAAGCATCGGGAGTAAATGGTGATGATGATGTTGTTGGTGTGGACTTCGGTGCCGGTCCCACTGTCCCTGAGACCCCCAGATATAAAACGAGAAGTATCAACGCTAAAAAATCTGCTTAGTTTCTCCGTCCAAAAGAGGCTTGCGACCGAAATCAGGTGGAAATTGGGACTTGTCAGATATTTGGTCATAAATCGATCAGATCAGTTTGAACCTCACAGGCTTGATGGGGCTACCTCTATGTCATTATGAAGACAGGGTTACTATCGTGTATCACAACTTCGAACGGCCACTGGTTCGAGAACTTTACAATATCTCACTTAACTCTATTTCAAATCATATTCCGCTTGACCACATATCATTGTACACTTGTAATTCACTATTGCGGAGTGGAATATTTGAAATTGGTCAAGAAATAATCGAGATCCTTGATGAGGTGTAATAGCCAAAAATCATGTCTGGTTGTTACCATGGAGCCGAGTCTGCCTTGACCTGCCTGCAGGAGCCAACGGTCTCCATCTCAAAGCCTCTGAACTCTAGCCTGCTCTTTAGGAAAGGGTGTAGCTGCCATTAGCACTGTGCATATCGCCGCAGCAGTCTGGCATCTCATCTCAGTGTATAATGATCGCAAGGGAGAAAGACCCCTCACTGTTTCATTTCGAACAAGGCGCCATCTCGGTCTCAGTCATGTCATAGAGATGCCCGTTTTCTAGAATGTATTTTGAAAATGAAGGGCCGATGTCCTCATTGTGGAACAACTCAGACATCATGTGAAGATAAGTAAGACAACGTATACCATCTGTAGTTTCACGCAGTTCAGCTGGTTTGTGTAGAGTCGCCCGGTCCTCTCGAACTCATCTTTTAATTCTGGCGCATACCGAGGAAGGTATCTGAGCCACGGTATCAAGTCCACCAAAGTAATAACCATGGCGCAGTATTGTTTCAAATCTCCTGAGGAGCTGGTGAGCTTCCCTGACTTCGGAGTCAGTGGCGGATGCAAGCGCAGTCCTTCAATATGCAATTTTCATAATCGTCGCTATGGCATAACTTTAACGAACCAGCTTACGTTGCCATGTGGTTCTGAAAGTTGTGTAGATTGTCAAGAATATTGAGGATCGTGGTTTTCGCGTGTGACATCGGCAGGGGCCGATATGTCTCAGCTGAATTGGGCTGGAGATGCGTATGGAGTGCTCTGTACCGCATCGAAAAGTAATATGAGGGCTTCTTAAGTCTTTACAGTATAGCGGCTACCCACCTACGCATCCAGCGGAACCTGTCCCCAGCGTTTGACAAACCGAGGGATAGTTCGCGTGCAAGAATTTATATAGCAGCAAGGCGAGGTCTATTAGCTTTATACCCTGCTTCTTTATTATATCCATCGCGGCCTGCAACGGAGTGTTAAGTCTGGAGATGATCACGCATCGTGAAGGGACTAACTTCACATCGGCCGATAATCACGATGGCCTGGAATCCTAAGCGAATGGTGCCCACAGGGCCATATTCGTCAATCCACCGCGATACGGTGAGAGATGTGCTGATCAGCAATGAGACAAAATCAGATTACAAAAACGAAGACATTAATATGAAACTTCACTTGCGAGGGTGTAGGAAGTGTCCCATAAGTCGCCAAGTGAGAGGAGGTTAGAGAATCTTTCCAGATGCACCGACGTCGCTCTCTGCCCCGCCAATTGTAAAAAAATTTCATGGTCAGGGTCCCAAAGCTGGATAGCCGAGATGAGACAGAATACGAGCATCATTCAAGTTCCATACCTTCCCATCTCGCATGAGGGCAGTCAGCGTCTTGAATGTGAAAGAGGTTCCCTGGACATCACACCATACGAAACAATATGTGCATTGTTTCCAAGTAGTCGAGCCATCAGGATAGTCGTTTTACCGCTTACACAGTTGAGACCAAGGCGGATATCCTACATAATACTACTCAGTTTATCGAATGGGAAGATAAGGAAGTTGATACCTTGCCTCCGGTCCACGTTTTCACCTTCGTTCTCAAGGACTTGTCGGAAAGTTCGTCATATGTCACAACATATGTTGCACCCAGTAATTCCAGATGTTGTTTCAGCAGTTCAACATCATCTCTTTGGTTGAATGAGCCCGTAAATGTGGTGAATATGACACACCGGTCAAGAGTGAAGTTGATAGTCTTGTGTCCCTTGGCAGCTGCAATTTGAATCACGGCTTGACCAACCTGAGAAATAGACTGATATAAGTGTTACTGCCAATGCACAAATGAAACCCCATACATACGGCGCTATACGCACCATTTGCACAATCCAGTCTCCTTCAACAAGTTGGACAAAGTCATGCACGATGTTGTAAGCTGTTGCGGGGTTGGCCTTCACCAACGTCAGAATTGAAGTAAGTAAAGTACCCGAACGACAACGAAAAAACGTACGGTAATCGTAGCAGCCTGTGCCTCAGACAGACCTGCTTGGGAACTTTTAGGACATCCGGAAAGGCAATATTCTACGCCGACGCCCATGTTCCGCTCTGAGCTTTGGTCATAACGAACCAATCATCGTTCTGCAGGCCGACAACGCCCTCGCCAACATCCATTGCTTTACCCAGGCCCTCATTTCCTCCCACAAATAGTGGATAATCCTTTGCCTGGGAGAGAGGGACGTCGGGCTCTCAGGCTGGTCTCGTGGGGTGGGCGCCCACAATGTATGTCTGCGGGATTGATAGGTGCAGGTAGAAACCTTATGTCTGCGGTGTTTGGAGGCGGAGGCGGCAGCTTGGGGACTGAGGAGAATGCAGATAAGACCCGAGCTGGGTCACCATTGGTACTATAGACGATAACTCGAGTACCTGCCACCAGCACCAATGACATTGAGAAAGCATTGCTTGATGTGTTACTTTGTAGTCGCCGTGCATGTTGCAACTGGCGAGGTCGCTGGCAGCGTACAAGTGCTGTGATTTTCCCTCAGTCAGTTTGAGTTCGGAGTTTTGGTGTGGTGGCAAACCAAAAAGTTCATCGTCGTCAGGATCAGCCAGATGAAACTATCAACGCAGTAAAGTGCTATGCTGTACCAAATTCAAATCATAAATTTTTGTACTTTTTCAGATTCTACCGATTTTTGCATGTCAGAGATTGATGATCATAATGATCATCGTGATGCCCGAGCTAGATCGCTGAATGGTAGTTAAACACATGAGAATGAGACAGAACAATGAGGTCCTACCCAAAAGCAGCATCGATGCAGGCCTTCACATCTTTGTAGATCAAATAAAGAGCAAGAGTCTTCACAACAGAATACTGGCGACCTATCATGTCAAGTGCTTTAGGGAGTGTGTTCATGGCTGCAAGATTATTACAGTAGAGAGTGAACACAAGACGGCCAAACAT
>Ga0310811_10015371_pt1 | contig 10008 bp, 7 predicted proteins | sample YCmetagenome_FD_207642 | JGI IMG/M metagenome (GOLD analysis project Ga0310811, IMG submission 207642) | Soil microbial communities from experimental microcosm in Duke University, North Carolina, United States - YC | ecosystem: Engineered > Artificial ecosystem > Soil microcosm > Unclassified ...
CGATAGAGCCGAGATCCCACTTCCTGACCCCAGATTCATCGCGCTTCACGCTGCGGTTGCCCATATTTTACACCTCAGTGGTGCTGCAGAAGTCATAGACAAGGTTTATTATATGTTCTCTTATGATGACCCTACAATGCCGTCTAGAAATCGTGCTAGCGCGGACGATTTACGTATCAGACTCTCATTGATTGAGTTGATGATAGAAAGAGACCAAGACCAACTACCAACGAACCCTCATGGGATACATTCACATTAGTGAGATTGATCCTCCTTGGAGCAGGTGAGTGTTTTCGATTGAACGCGTCAAGCAGACTGATGTATCATTATGCCACTCATACTAATACTAAGGATATTTAGCTAGAGGTAGTACATTCCAAGCTGGTCACGATCCTAATGTCCACTACCCCCGTGTAATGTGCTTTGGAGGGGCCTAAATGTTATATATCTACTTTCTTTATTAACGAGTGAACATGATGGACTCAAAAGCAGACTATGACTATTACGTCAACAGTTTTTTTCTACCAACTCACATTATTTGGGTGAGAAGACAACTCGGACACGTTGTAATACACTCGCAAGTCAGTTGACCGCATCTGCATCATCTCGATGCTCACACCGACAAACGGAGATGGACAGAATCATGCACTGGTCGAGACGCCGACGTTCCGAATCATGGCCTCGACTGGATCCATGCAATCGCTAGCAATGCCTTCGCTCAATCATCCTCATTGTTTCCTGCTTTTAGCGCGCGAACTAGCTAGGGTTCCGCGAAAAAACTCAGCTCGAGGTTTATTTATGACATTTTTTAACTCTGGCTCGTCCTCACTGCTCAGAGGCGCCCCTGGGTAGGGTTTTTTTACACGTTTCAGAAAAACAGTCTTTCCAATATATTTTGAGCTACGAAAACAGTGGATTCCCACTGCACAGAACCCTCCCGAAGACATTAATGGCGAAGTACTACTAGATTCATTCTACAGAGGTACTGCCAGTTGTCGCAGTGTTTGGATCCTTATCGGAGAGCATGTTCCAACAGGTGAGATGTACATCCTGGCTGCCAGCGAAAATTCTGACTGTCACTGCCCTCAGTGCCCTGGTCGTGTTCAAATCCTTGATCCTCCTCATCCCAACCAATCATTATCACATGCCAAATCTGATTCTTCTTCAAGTTGAGTTAGCGTGTTGTTCAGTGTCGCGCTTCTCCATTGTCTCCGTCGACAGGGTCATTGGCCACTGGATCTGCTTTGTGACGTTTGATGCGGTCGTTTGTATATGTCTGGAATCTTAGACCTTAAGCGACAGATCAGCGTCCTATGACATTCTAACAAGGCATGTACCCAACTGTCTTCTTTACAGACTTGCCACGACTGCCTACAGCTGAGAGTTTTGGCTCTCCGTTTCTTAAGCTAAACCTTCCTGCGTGGCTCAACATGTGCGACTAAAAGGTATGTATCGGATGATCGAATACTTTCTATGCGTTGTAACGAAACGAACGAACAGGCAGGTATTCAAACAGCAACAAGCTTTTGTCTTTGTACAAAAGTAGTAAACACATTATAGATTACGCATGATATTCTAAAAGATCAAAATAATAAATCATTAACATCTTCGATTCCCTGCTTTCTTGATCCTCATTCTATAATCACTTGGAGGGCGGAGTCGCAATATAAATACCAATACCTCCAGGTAAAAAGTTCAGACCAGTGTTGTTGGTATTCTGTGAAACAGAGAGTATGCGCTCCACTTGCGTGGTCGTATTGGTGATCGCGCCCAATCCAACATCACTCCATGGCACGTAGAGTATCGCGTCGACCAAGTTGGCAACGAGGAGCAAGTATGCAGTGCCGTTGTACCAGAGACCGGCATCCACACCTAGATGGTCGTAGGTGGTATGTGTGACGTTCGAGCCGACGATGAATGGCTGGAGGATATCTGTGATAAGAACAGTGAGGTTCGTCGCTGTTCCCTCGATTGTGGTAACATTGCCGGTTGTGGTGGGGTATTGGTAGGACTTGGAGCCTGGCGACATAAGTCAGTTTTTACTCCGTATGCGGGTTATCGGCATGACTTGCCTACAGCGCCATGAGTGAAGGAAGTGAATCCCATAGCAGCCCATTGCTCCCCAGTGGGAGTGGTGTTCCAGTATCTGCAATGAGAGTCAAGACAGATCGCATCGGGGGTTCAAAGCAACTTACGCGCCACTGCCGAATGCCTGGGGCGTGGTCCATACAGACTTGGTGCGATCAAAGCCCAAAATGTTGAGCCTATCTTTGTAGGTCTGGATACGGGACCTGATATCGTACATAGAACCCTTGCAGTTGTCGCAACCACAGTGACCGAAGTCCGGAGTACACACTGTGTCCCATACTCGAGAATATGTGGCATTGATACCAATAGGATAAGCATCCTACACCAGAGATTAGAAACATGAACAACGGAAATGTTATGAATGGCTCACCTCAATAACAATATCGGCTCCCTTGACGTAAGGCGAGAAGTTGTAGTCCTCGCAATTCAGAACAATAGAGACAGGGTGGTATCCGTCCAGCTCATATATCAAGTCATATGTCGACTGCGCTGCACCGAGAGGGTCAGAGTTGCCATCGGGCTCGTGGGCGGTTTCCCAGTTCAATAGGTTGGGAATCGAAGCGTAAGACTTCACTTGTTGGGAGACAGCGGTCAAGTTTTGGTAGTCCCTGAATAGAATATATCAATGGCCATGCGATGAGGCAGCGAAGTCTGACATACGATCGCATATCGTAAACAATGTACATGCCGGTACTAATGGTTTTGTTGACAACTTCTTCGAAAACAGTAAGGTTGGTATAAGGAGGAATTGGGTGAATCTATGAGATAGACATTCAGTACGGGATATATCAGATGTTCACAAGACATACAGTGTTGAATCTGGAAAAATATTTGAGTAAGTTCGCAGGAGGTGATAGAGATGTAAAACGAACCCGTCTTCTTTAAGTTGAGTGATCATGGTTAAATTTGTCGCCAGATACTCGTCGAAATTTATGTAGAAACCTTGAGGGATGAAGGGGGCAAATGCTCCGGTGCCATTTGGAGGCTTCACCCAGAGTGCGCCAGTGCGCAAGTCGGTCTTGGTGACGGAAGCATTTGTGTTGGGGAGATACAAAAGGGATGCTCTAGTTTGGAATTGCTGGGCTTTCGAAGACGCAGAGGAAGTGTATGTAGCGGAACAGCTGACATTATATGCAGCCTTCTGTGCCTGGAGTTTGCTGATGTCTACTGGAATTTGAAATCCGGTGGCGTTGAGAGGAACGTTTGCGGTGGTCTTTACGGAGCCCACGTTGATCGTGACACTGATGCTTCCTAGGCTGGTGTTGGCAGAAGAGCCGGAGGTAGAAGGAAGTAAGATGGGCTCAGCACCGGCGATCCAATCGTAAACGATTGGTGTGTCCACTATAAATGCTGCACTGCTCGCATCCTCCTGGAGGTATGGACGGAAGACAGGGGCACAGCGGAATGACAGAAGCGGTTCAACGCTCTGGGTAGGCAATAAAAACTGTCCGCCAGGGGGCACCACAGTCTGATTTGACATATAATTCTTTCCGCACCTAGAAAAGAGTCAGTAAACCATGTGCATGATCGAAATCGTACGCACCATGTCTGAGCGAGCGAACCTCGAACCAGGCTGGCGGCGACCAAAGCCGCGAAGCTTTTGTTGTATTTCATTCTATTATCCTCAAATGCTTAGGTCTAGCGAGGAAGATTGAAGAAAGGAGTTTGTTGGTGTGGAGCTGTCTGAAGATTTGAGTTCTCGGTAGCTCATTATAAGTTATGTAAATTCAAGTAGGGCTGTTCGTTCAACTTCACCGGCACCAAGCCCAGCAAAGGTAATCAGGATCATGCTGTGCGACAATGATCGCTTGAGACGATTCAGGACAGATTTGGTTAGCCAGAACAGGCTTAAACCCGATGGCTGTGGCTCACCTGCGACGGTGATTCGTGCTAACAATTAGGGCGGCCCAACCGCTCAGCTACCGCCAGCGCTGGATGATTTGACTCATTTAGTAATAGATGGGCAATATGTAGGTATCAATTGCATCGCTTTTTAGCGGTTGTGAAGAAAACCGGATCGCAGAGGGGTAGAGGGTATGTATAGAACTCTATAAAAGGACCAAGTCTTCGGTCATTTGGTGTTGAACATTAAAAATTGAAAATCTAACACAGCTCACCAATAGCCGACTTGTTCATGGCTGGATATCAGATATACATATGAGCCCATCAAATTCGAAATTGTGGCATGTGAGTCCGAGCGTGAGGCAACCCTATGCAGCAGTCGCAACTGCCTACTCAAAAACGTCCGTATCTTGTCAAGTTACCGTCAGGTCCATGATGCAGCGCATATGCAGCTGTCACTGGTGGCCTAGTAGCAGGTTCTAGTGCGCGTTCCTGCGGGGTTGTCGGCTGAGAATGCTTTGCATAGGTCGGGTAGTAGTAGGTCCAGGTTCAAGTTACTTAATAAGCAAGGCCCCCAGAGCCCGGCACAACTAGTAGTAACTTGGTGTCCTCAGCTCTCGTCAAGCCACGATTCGATCCCGTTCGCCACAAGACTAACAAGTTGAATCTCTATGAGTCGTACGGTCGAATTGGTTAATCAGTCTGAACTTCGGGCTCGGGCTCCACTCTGATCATCGAGTCATGATAATTCTACAGATTTTTTGTTCGTGATCAAGCGAGATGTTTCATGTTCCTACTTTTGCCTAAGGCACGCTTATGATACCATCCTCGTTGAGGCCTAAAGCTGCCTAGTGGTCTTCCATTTAGCCGCCACTAGGCTCCTTCAAGGTTGAAAATACAAGTCTTAAATGAGTCATCCCCTAGTTCCGCGGGGCCCGGTAATGTCGATATTAGAAAGACAACTTAAGGGTCTGCTTTCCACAAGTCGAGACTACGAGGAGCGGCAATCGGTGCGAAGGACTCATCAAGTTCCTCCGGTCTGCTTAAGATTGGCGCATGCTAAGAATGATAGTCACATAATATATCAGCGGCGTTCCTGGGCCTCATCTCCCATAAAGTTGGTAGTGATCTACGAGTAATTCCACCTATTTCCAAATAGGCCAAATTCCATTTTACAATCTCACTGCCTTCATTCTCAGTGTACCCCCCAGGACAGCGGTCGAGTAGTAGAGCATTGCATACCTGTTGTTTGTTGCGGTATATAAATATAACTCTTCTTTTGTCTAATTTTGGAGCGAAGTAACCAACCACCTCGAGTCTCCACCATCTCTGTCACATTCCTAAGTTCGACTACCCTGTGTCGTTTATATATGACTCCCTGACACGATGACTAGCAGGCCTTGCGAGCTAGTGACCACACAGCACTACTTGAGCTCGGTGGCCCAGTGACACTCCACTTCGTAGCCCTGACATTCGTCTCCTTCACACAAACCACGCCTTTGCACAGTCTTCTCGATGGTACATTGGAATTCCCATCGCATCCCAACACACGCTGTAGCTTGTGTATAAAATTGTCCGGGGTGCACTCCGAGTCTCCAAGGTACTGGTGACCGCGGTGTAAAGGGCGACACGATGGTGGATATCATGACGTTCGATCACGAAGCTACGCTGCGCCTTTGCTGACATTGACCAAGCGCTCCAAGGGTAAGCGACGTCAGTGAGTCGTATAAATGTGAATCTGGCATGTCATATAGACCTGATTCCTAATAAATGTGGAATAATATGGTGTGGCACCACTCGATCCTGAGGCCTGAGGCCTAAGTGTTGGTCAACACCATATCATATAGAATTGATAGGAATAACTGACCTGCGTTTTCTCTCAATTTTTATTGCCATGGCGCTACCCGCGAATGAGCGAGGTCCACAATATAGCAGTATATGATTAGTGTCTCGAACTCGGTAGGTAATCGGCCAATGCATATGCATTTGCATCAGGTGCCATCAACGTGTCATCGCTGCACAGCACCAATCAGGACCCAAAAGCAAAGAAAGAAATAGATCTCACAACTTAACCGGCGCCACTCCGAAGTGGAGTAAAGTACTTCAAATTCAAATCTAGACGGCAATTAGTACATCAACACCGATGTTGACAGACGTCAAAGGAAATAAAAGGAACCAACCCACTCTTGGGTTCGCGTTTGATTCTAAAACCATTCATTTCCCATTGTAATAGCAGGAAATGTCACCACGAGGGAGGTCGAGTCCAGGTCTTCCAGCGATACGGACATGGGGATAAGGTAACGCGCCTGTTTCGAGTACACAAAAGGCAACAGAAGTCCAAGACGGTAAGCACGAGCCCCAAACCATCAGTTGTGACGTCTGTGGACGTCATAATGGGGAGCAAGTTTCCTCTCCGACCGTTAGACGCCAACACCAACACAAGGATATCAAACCATGTCCTTTCTCGTCCGTCCGCGTGTCCATGAGCATCATTGCAAAGGAATTTCAAGGAAGGCAATGCCATCTGAAAATCGATGACATCGTCAGAGTGGCCCAAGTCGCATGCGCTCTGTGGCCGGAGATCGCCTCAAAGCAGGAACACGGGAGAAGCATCTACCAGGTGTAGGAAGAGTGCCTGGGTAGACAGTGCGATGCAGCGGAGCTCCCAGAGGTTCAAGTAACAGCGTGGATGTTTTGCGTCAGAGGACATACTTAGAAGTTGGCGGTCTTCGATTTCCTAATTTCAGGTGGCGAATCGATTTAGTAGAGTGAGCAACCCATAAATTGTCGAAAATGCGCACCATCGATGGAGCTGTAATCTAAACAGGAGCAGCATTCATTTGTCGACGAGTCAAACAGCCATCAATTTGTCGGAGGCCTCGCAACTCGCCCAAATCTCCTCGCCAGCTACCCTAATTTGTTTGTGAGTGCCTCGAGTCACGGGCCTAACAAGGATATAAACGCGTTCAATGTGCGATCAAGTTTCGCGTTTAGTTCTCGAGAGTTGGGACTGCTTGAGGTGCGGTCGACTCGGATATCACTTCAGCCCGTTCACAAACAGGGAAGGTCAATCTAGTAGAGTGACCAACCCGAAAATGCGCACCATCGATGGAGCCATAATCCAAACAGGAGTAGTATCCATTTGTCGACGAGTCGGACAGCCATCAATCCGCAACGGTCGTTCGCCCAAATCTCCTCGCCAGCTACCCAAATTTTTTTGCGGGTGCGTCCATTGTCAACAAGACACGGGCCTAACGAGGATACAAACGCGTTCAATGGTGCGATCAAGTTTCGCGTTTAGTTCTTGAGTTGACACTACTTGAGGTGCGGCCGACTTGGATATCATTTGGAGCCTCGAAAATTGTGTTCACAAACAAGGACCATTCCGAACCCGACGTGCGTTGAATACCGAATACAGCAGACAGCGAGCACAATTGCGCGAGGGTGCTATTAGCAAATGCATAGATTCAAGATTGAGTCGAGGTCACGAACTTCTTTTGGCGGAAAGCTCTAGCCAATAATTGGTTCCATTGTGCAACCCCTGAATTTAATATACGACCTCTTATAAGCGACTCCGCAGATGATGATTAGAAGGAACACTGTCATCAATGCATCTGGGTCTCCTAACCAAGACTCCCCAGTAAACGCTGGAAAATGAGCTTTGAAGCATTGACATTCGTAGCGCTAAGATATACATCATGGGCTTCTGTTACAGGTCACCAGTGGCAGGACTTAAGGCCTAAGCCTCCGACCTCGAAGTAACAGCATGCATAACATAGAAGCGCGCGAGTCTTGGAGCGAAACGGTCAACTGTTGTTTGCATGATGAAAGTTAATGCTGAACGACGATGAGACAGCAAAGAAACATCTCTGTATTACCCAACATTGTAACTGATCGGGGAATCTACATTGTTCCTGTCAGCAGAACATAATACATTAACGTCACCGAAACTTGATCGTCCGTGGAGTGAGCAGCAATTTATCCAGACCTCGTTCCTAGTAAACGTATGGAATGATACGGTATGGTACCAGTTTCTTGTACGTCTCCCAATCCTTACCGTACCTAGTGTCAACTAGTCAGGACACATCGGTCATAGAAGAACGTTTGACTCACTTTTTCTCGCAATTTTCATCATCACGGCGCTGCCTGTGGATAAGCAAGACCGCAAAGTACGCCACATAGAAGTATGTAATCGGCGTATCGAACCCGGTGGGAAGCGACCATGCGAGTGCCATCAATAAGTCACCACTACACAACACGAATCAGATCTCAAGAACAGAGGAAGAAAAGAAGAACTCACAAGTAATTGGGGTGTCTTGATCGACCCCACCACCCTGAAGTGAGAAGCTTCGAGCCAGTAGATGTCGTAAAGTATTTCAAATCTGAACACCAGTAAATCAATATTAATGAAGGCAGTTGTCAAAGGGGAAAAAAGCACTCTTGGGATTTCGTCCATTTCTGAAATCATTCTTCTCTCCATTAGCATCGCGGAAAACATAATATCCAAGGAGGTTCAATCCAAGTACTCCGGCAGCAGGAAGGGGTCCAAGCTCAACGGGCTTGAACACAAGATAGCGTGCCTGCAGCGAGTACACAAAAGGCACCCAGGTGAGGTCTCCAACGGCAAGCATGAACCCAAAACCATCGGTTGTGATGTCCATAGTCGTGAGAATGGCGGGCTGCATATTGGATCAACACAAATTCAATCATGTAGAAAGGGAAGACCCACCTCGTTATACAGTCCATCAGCGACATACCAGGTCTGGAATGCGAGTACAAGCCACATCGAGTCGGTCACGTTTGCGAAACCCCCGCGACGCACAGCTTGCTCGCAGACCATGCTTACGTTCACCAACACCCAGAGGATGAGGCCAGGGCGGAGCTCATTGAAGGACTTGATGTCAAAAGAACCAATGGAGGGGTTCAACTCGCGGCCGATGTACCACTAGACAGGTCACTTAAGTCATGACTAACACTAAAAAGCAGACTTGGAACGTACGTCATAAATGAAATTTCCCGAGTTGCCACCAAGTGCGAGAAGAGCGCCCGAGCGGTATGACCTTGCGTACACGTAGAAGGCCTGCACCAATGACATGACGAGCGATGCAGTAACGAATCCTACCCACTTTTGGTAAAGGAAGGTGAAGGACTCGGGGCCGTTGCGAAAGATATAGCCACAGGAGACGCCCATTGCAAGGAGGAATGTCGAAAAAGCTGCATAAAAACAGTGTCAGTGCCAACGCCCGTCGCCACTGTCAGACACGAACCATTGATTTTGTACTTCTTTTTTTCCCCAGTGCGCATAGTCACTCCTTCAACCCAATCTCCGGGCAGCACTGCCCATGCAACGATGCAAAACGCGTACCATCCCAAGTAAATCAAACTGGCCTCGGTATCCCACAGATTTGCCCAAAATGTTTTGTCACTCAAGGCTTCCACGAACCGGTCTGGAATAGATTGTAACGGGGGAGGGCAGCCGCCAGATTCTTCTGAGCAACCATAGTAGAGGAGATACGTCATGAAAGGCACGCCAAATGAGATGAGAAAGGCGCCCGGTGGGCCCATGAACTCATAGGTCGTCGAGCGCGGGTTCAAGTCTGCCATAGGCTCCGACTTGGCTTTCGTCGTTGTCGACATTGTGGAGAGATTTGAGCGCGATGAAACGCGCAGTAAATGGTGGTTCAATCTGGGTTCAGTCGTACGATCAGTGTACACTTCAGGTGCTTCCGACGGAATTGCATTATTTTGGTCCGATTACTTCCATATTTGTGTGAAACAACAAAACCCTGTATTTTCTTTGTCCCACAACCTCTAGGCTACATCATGTACTGACAGGCGGTAGTGCTTCACAAAGACAGCATGAGAACATGTGTCATACACAATTAGTATGGTCGGCGCACAATCATGTTGCATCCACATCTAGGTTCCCAACTAGCTTTGACAGCCTTTCCTTCCTCAGGGGTATCCACAATACCTCACCTCCACTAGTACCAGGCTGTGCTGCGCTAACCACAAGTCCGTGGTCCCTGAATTCGCCAAGCAGAGCTCTAAGTGCAGTATCATTTGTGGCAATGAACG
>Ga0310811_10015372_pt1 | contig 10008 bp, 7 predicted proteins | sample YCmetagenome_FD_207642 | JGI IMG/M metagenome (GOLD analysis project Ga0310811, IMG submission 207642) | Soil microbial communities from experimental microcosm in Duke University, North Carolina, United States - YC | ecosystem: Engineered > Artificial ecosystem > Soil microcosm > Unclassified ...
GTGATGTTTTCATCATTGCTATCACACCGCGGTTGAATGATAGTGTATCGTATCATTCAAAGATTGAGATCATTGCTTCTTTGCTGCAACAACACAAAACAAAAAAAGTAATACTTATAAGTTCCACAGGTGTGTATGATGATTGCAATGCGCATGTAAATGAGCAAACCATTCCAAATCCAGAAAAGCAGTCTGGCAAAATAATCTGGCAAGCGGAAAGCTTATTGAAAAACTCGTCGCATTTTACGAGCACTGCTATCCGTTTTGGAGGTTTGGTTGGTCCGGGTCGACATCCAGGTCGTTTTCTTGCTGGCAAGACAGATCTCTCCAATGGAAAAGCGCCCGTGAATATGATTCATCTCTCCGATTGTATTGGTATCTGCAACAGTATTATTGAAAATGATTTTAACATTGATACACTTAATGCTGTTTGTCCACATCACCCTACGCGAGAAGAATTTTACACTGTGGCCTCAACACAATTAGGTGTTACAGCGCCAACGTTCAATGCTGAAAACACAAATTGGAAAATTGTAGACAGTGTATACCTGGAGAATTTACTTCACTATAAATTTATAGTTTCCGATTGGAATGAATGGCTAAAGGATAGTGATTAGTGCGAAACCATAATTTCACCCTTTCAGGGTTCGTAAAAATATCCATAGACATTTTCTATAATAATATCATCCCTTCGGGATTATAAAACTTGCAGAATATCCAATCAACAACTCATCAATTTAAAATAAGTGATTAAAGAACGTTGATCAGTCCTCCACGTTCTATTTGCTGCACCAAGCCCGAAGGGCTGACATGATTATAGAAAGTAGAGTTAAGATTGATTTCAAACTCCGAAGGAGTGACATGATTCATCCTTTCAAGATTCATAAAATGCGCTTACATATTCCCACAATAATGCCATCCCTCGGAAATTATGAAACTTGGCACTACTCATTCACTCTTCAACGATTCCACCGGATTACGAACAGCAGCACGGAAAGCTTGTGTACTTACAATCATAACTGTAATGATAAGGCAAAGAATACCCGCCGTAGGAAATACCCATAACGGCGTCTTGATACGGATCTGATATTCCTGTAAAAAATCCATCATAGCCCACCACGCTATGGGTGTGGTTATTATAAATGCAATGAGTACCAGACGTGAAAAATCTTTTGTGAGCATAAGAACTATACCTGACACAGAAGCGCCGAGTACTTTTCGAATACCAATTTCTTTGGTGCGTTGTTCTGCTGTAAACGCAGCCATACCAAATAAGCCAAGGCCGGTAATAAAAATAGCAAGCATAGAGAAAGAACCTGCCAGATTGCTGATCATGTTGATTCTCGTAAACTTATGCTCAAACTCGGCATCAGCAAACCGATAGTTAAAAGGATAATCCGGATTATACTTTTTAAATACTTTCTCTACATTTTTGAGTGATGTCGTTACATCTGCTTTCTTTGGCAAGCGTACAGTAATAGTACTAGACCATGTTGAGTCCATCGTCATCACGAGAGGATCTATTTTATTAGAGCTCGAACCCATGAGCACATCATCCATCACCCCAATTACATGCCACCATGATTTCCACATCTGAATCTTTTCTCCAACCGGACTGCTGAGTCCAAGTATTTTTACTGCTGCTTTATTTAACACCATCGCAGCTGTATCGCTTTTATATTCCTCTGAGAAATCACGACCTTCAAGCATGCGAATACCCATTGTCTTGGTGTAATCATACTCCGTGGCAATGTTGGTAACTTCAACATGTTGTCCGGCACTCATACCCGGCCATGAATCAAGCGGACTCGAAGCAAAAATATTCGTAACAGGGCTATTCGATTTACACATCGCTTGCGCCGCTCCTGTTGAGAGTAGCTCTTGCTTAATAGCTCTGAAATTATTCTCAATATCGCGGGTAGTCCAAACCATTATCAGGTTTTGCTGATCATAACCAAGCTCCCGGTTTTTTAAATATTGAATTTGCTTATACACCACTACAGTGCTTATGATAAGTAAAATTGAAAAACAAAATTGCAATGTAACCATAACCTGGCGGGGTGTACTGGCATATTTGCCAGCTTGTATTTTCCCTTTCAATACTTTAACAGGCTTAAAAGATGAAAGATAAAATGCAGGATAGCTGCCTGCTAATAAACCTGTGAGCAATGTTAAGGCAATACTAAAAATCCAGAAGGGTAATGATGAATAGGGTACAACTAGTTTTTTCCCAACCAGATCATTATAGAAAGGTAATGCAAGCTCAATCAATACAATCGATATGATAAAAGCTATCGCAGCAATAAGTATTGATTCACCTAAGAATTGAAAGATGAGTTCGTTTCTACCGGAGCCTACAGTTTTTCGAATGCCAACTTCTCTTGCACGATGTTCTGAACGTGCGGTAGAAAGGTTCATGAAGTTGATACATGCTATTACCAAAATAAAAATGGCAATGCCGGTAAATAGTCTTACATATGTTATTAGTCCTCCTTCTTCTTTTCCGTTCACAAAATTATTATGAAGTCTCCAACGACTTATGCCATGAAGAAAAAGTTCTCGGTTGGCGGCATCAGGATTATTCTTCTTTATAATGTCTTTTATCGAAGCATCAACAGCTTCTTTTTCAGCACCCGGTTGTAGCTCTACATAATATTCAAAAGCATTATTGTTCCAGTTGTTGCGTGCGTAGCGCACCCAGGGCGAAGTGGCTTCAAAGTATGTAAAGGGAAGAATGAAATCAGGTTTCAGCGAAACATTGTTGGGGGTATCAGCAATAATGGCAGTAACTTTAAGCTCTTCATTCTTTTCAATTTTTACCTGTACAAATTTTCCAAGAGCGTCTTCATTACCAAACAACGCTCGGGCACTTGATTGCGTGAGCACAATAGAACGAGGATCATTCAATGCGGTCTCAGCGTTACCCGCAATCAATTTGTAATCGAAGATGGTTAAGAAAGATTCGCTCGCATCAATTCCTGTCTTCTCTAGTTTCTTTTCACCAACACTAAGCAAAGCAGACTGGGGAACCGTTATCGCATATCGTTTGATTCGACTATCCTGCTGAAGCAAAACATCTTTCAACAGCATAGGCAAGTTGGTTCGTGTAACAACGCCCTGATCTATTGTGTTATTTACCTTGATCTGGTAAAGCTCCTGATACTTGCTGAACGATTGATCATACGTAACTTCATCATACACCCATAATAGAATGAGTACGCTGCAGGCAATACCTATAGAGAGTCCGGTAATGTTTATAAATGAATAAACAAGGTTTCGATGCAGCGTGCGAATGGCAATGTTGATGTAGTTTCTAAGCATGATCTGAATTTAATCAAACACGTCTAGCCAAAGATAAGGCCAATTGACAAATCATCAATTCAGTGCTAAGGAAGGCGATCTGTAATAATCGGGGTTATCAAATACGGGCAAATCTGTCCGTAACCGGCCAAATATTTTAATTCAAAATCAACTAAAAAAGTCACGAAGTGCCGATTATTTCACGATGTTAAATCCATCCAAACAAATTCCGAAATCGAACACTTTGAGTCAGTAGTGGACAGGTCAACCTTTTAAAAATGCCTTAATTGGTGGTATGCATCGGTTTATGTCACTGGTACAGGGTTTGCAAACCTATGCTCAACTACTCGAACTCATGATTAAATACTACTTCACACTCTTCCTTAGAAACCTGCAACGTCAGAAGCTTTTCTCTTTCATTAATCTGACAGGACTTACGGTGAGTATTGCGAGCACGCTGCTCATCTATCTGTATGTTCGTCATGAATTCAGTTATGATCGCTTTCACGCAAACGTAGATCGTATCTACAGAGTAAATCAAACATTTATCTGGGGCGAAGGCAACGACAGCCAGTTTGCTTCTACAGGGCCTGGCGTTGCGTATGCTCTTCATGCCGAGTTGCCTGAAGCGAAACTCATAACGAGCATTCATACACCCGGTAATTTTATCATCTCTTATACTAATCCTGCAAAAGAAGTTATCTCGTTTGAGGAAACTAAAATATTAGCTGCCGACTCCAACTTCTTTGCCATGTTCAACTTCCCGATGACAAACGGGAATCCTAAAACATCACTGATTGAAGCCAACACCATGGTGATGACTGAATCTACTGCTAAAAAATATTTTGGTAATGAAGATCCTATCGGGAAACTTGTACGCCTCAGTGGCTTAAGCGGTGGCGATGAGAAGACCTATGAAGTAACTGGCGTAGTTAAAGACACGCCTGATAATTCGTACATCGAGTTTGACATGTTGTTATCGATGAACAGCTTTCCAGTAGTAAAGAAACAATACTGGAGCTGGATCTGGACCCAATTAGAAACATATGTGTTGCTGGATGAACATGCCAATGTCGAAGCAACAAAAGCTAAACTTGTTACGATTCCCAAGAAGTATGCCGAAGAAACTCTTCAACGCATTATGAATACGTCGTATGACGATTATATAAAATCAGGAAAGAAGTGGGAATTATTTTTGCAACCCATGACGTCGATACATTTACCTTCTGAAGTTGTATTGAATCGTATTAACAACTCCGGCAATATCAAAATCATTTATTCATTAATAGGAGCCGCGATCTTTATCTCTCTGTTGTCATGCATCAACTTCATGAACTTATCTACAGCACAGTTTACAAGACGGATTAAAGAAGCAAGCATTCGCAAAATATTAGGACTTGGTCGTCGTGAATTAGCGCTTAACTTTTTTGCAGAGGCTCTGACATTTTGCTTTATCGCTATGGTTGCAGCGTTGGCTGTTACACAATTGGTATTACCAGCCTTTAGCATGGTAACAGATACAACGCTTCATATTAATTTATGGAGTGATTGGAAACTAAGTCTATCATTAGTTTTTATGATTGGCTTAATGGCGGTGATGTCTAGCAGTTATCCTGCATTTTTCCTCAGCGCCTTTCCACCTGTTGAAGCTATCAAGGGAAAATTAAAAACTGGCAAAGAAGGAAAGTCATTTCGTAATGGACTGTTGGTATTTCAGTTTATCATCTCTATTGTACTGATCATCTGCACAGGCGTAGTGTATCAGCAACTAAACTATGTTTCGAATAAAGATCTTGGTTTTACAAAAGAAAACCTGTTGGTGATCAAACATGTCGAAGGCATTAAAGACAGAGAGAGCTTTACCAATGCTACATTAAATACACCGGGTGCCCTTAACAGTGCAAGAAGCACATCGTTACCACCAACAGTTTGGGGCGGCGACAAGTTTACTGCCGAAGGTTTGAACGATGCTACTTTTCCACTTAACTATACTTCGGGCGATGAACGCTTCATTCCAACACTTAATATTAAGTTGAAGGTTGGTCGTAATTTTTCTGCTGATAGTCCGGGTGATGTTGATCGTGTGATATTAAATGAAGTAGCCCTTAAGCGAATCGGTTGGAAGGTAGATGAATCGGTGATCGGTAAAAAAATACAATTACCCAATAGCGATGTACGCTTTGAAATTGTTGGAGTGGTGGCTGATTTTAATTACTGGTCATTGGCAACGCCTATTGAGCCAATGGCAATCTTCCATATCAACAATAAATCATTGAACAACGGAGAGCGACAGTATGTAACCTTACGCATGTCATCACAGAATGGTGAAGAATGGAAATCAACAATAACGCATCTGAACAAGATCTGGAAACAACACGCTGGCGATTTACCTTTTCAATATGATTTTGTTGATCAGGCCTTCGCCGAAACATTTAGAACACAAAAAGAGTTTGGTAAATTACTAACTGTACTTGCAGGTCTTTCTATTATGATTGCCTGCATGGGACTCCTCGGTATTATAATTTATACCCTGGAGCGCAGATCAAAAGAAATCGGAATTCGGAAAGTTTCAGGTGCTTCAGTATGGAATATTCTAACGCTTATTCTGCAAGGCTATACCAAATTAATCATACTAGCTTTTGTATTGGGTGCACCACTTGCCTGGTGGATCATGAAGCATTGGCTTGAAGACTTTGCTTATCGTGTAACACCTTCCTTTGGTGTGTATGCATTGGCAGGCATAGGCACACTGTTTATCGCAATCTGTATTGTAAGTTATCATTCCGTAAAAGCAGCACGCACCAATCCGATTGACGTGCTGAAAGATGAGTAAGAATTTCAGATTTTGAATTTCAGATTTCAGATTAATGACTTCAAGCTAAGAAAGCATTAAAATTCTAGCTACTCTAAAATCTGAAATTTGAAATCTGAAATAATTAATTATACCAGGTACTCAAACAGATTCTCATTCTGATTGACAAGTGTATAATTAAGCTTACGGGCATCCATACGCTCAACAAGTGCGTCGAAGTCTTCTTTTGATTTTACTTCTATGCCTATTAAAGCAGGGCCGGTTTCTTTGTTGTGTTTCTGAATGAATTCAAATCTTACGATATCATCGTTCGGGCCGAGTATATCATTAACAAATTCTTTTAATGCGCCTGGGCGTTGTGCAAAACGAACGATGATATAATGTTTGAGTTGCTCGTAAAGCATGGAGCGTTCTTTAATCTCCTGCATGCGATCAATATCATTATTGCCTCCACTAACTATGCATACAACACGTTTGCCTTTTAGTTTGTCTGCATACTGCTCAAGTGCAGCAATAGAAAGTGCCCCCGCAGGTTCGGCTACAATAGCATCTTCATTATAAAGTTGCAGTATGGTTGAGCTTACTTTTCCTTCAGGCACCAGCAACATATCTGTTATAAGATCTTTGCACAATTCAAATGTGATGTCACCTACTTTTTTAACGGAGGCGCCATCGACAAAACGTTGAATCTTATCGAGCACTACGGGCTTACCGGCTTTCAATGCTTCTTTCATGGAAGGTGCACCGAGTGGTTCAACGCCAATAATTTTTGTTTTCGGTGAACGCGATTTAAAATATTGACCAATGCCTGCACACAATCCACCGCCACCAATGGGTATGAAGATCAGATCAACAGGCGCTGTTGTCTCATCCAGTATTTCTTTGCCAACAGTACCCTGACCTTCTATTACTTTAAGATGATCGAACGGAGGAATGAACACCATGTTGTTGGTCTCAGTATATTCAAGCGCATGTGTTTGGCATTCATCAAACGTATCGCCAATCAATACAATTTCAGTGAAAGAACCACCAAACATTTTTACCTGGTTTATTTTTTGTTTGGGTGTTATCGCTGGCATGTAGATCACACCTTTAATACCAAGATGGTTACAAGAAAAAGCAACACCTTGTGCATGATTACCCGCGCTGGCACATACAACACCTCGCTTACGTTGCTCATCCGTTAAACTTTGAATGAGATTGTAAGCGCCACGTAATTTATACGAGCGCACAACCTGCAGATCTTCACGCTTCAGATAAATCTCAGCGTTAAATTTCTCTGATAACTTCTTATGGTATTGCAACGGCGTTTTCAGTACAATGCCTCTCAGCGCATCGGCTGCCTGATCAATATTAAGTGTAAGCGTGTTTGTAGATGCCATAGTTGGCGATATGTTTATTTCTTCACGGCAATGATTATTCCAGTAGCCCAAACTTGTTTGGTTACTGACAGATCTTCACGCTTATCTAACGTGTCAATCAGTTTTAATGCTTTCTCGGCATGACCTTCTGGCCAGTTTGGCTGAGGGAGCATGTCATCAATAATGTAGAGGCCACCCTTGTTTAGCATAGCAAGCGCTTCATCAAGCATAAGATATTTTCCGTGCCAGGTATCGGCAAAGATGTAATCATACTTTTGATTCTTGTTGACTTCAACCCATTCACCACCATCCGTGCAAACAAGTTTTAATCGATTATCATTCCCCAGAAATGTATTTGCTATAGTTTGAAATTTTTCTTCATTATCAATGGAGATCAGGGTTGAGTCTTTGTCCATGCCATCCAATATCCATGATGTTGATAAACCTGTGCCTGTGCCAAGTTCAAGAAATTTACCTCCAGGTTTAGAAACAGCCAGTGTTCTGAGCAGTGAACATGTTAACACATCAGAGGCCATCGTAAAACCAGATGCTATTGTAGCATCATCAATAAGCTTGTACGCTTTGGGGTGAGGTTGATTTACATTTTCAGTCATATAGGGATATAAAAAAGTGCTAACATACTGATCCGAAGACCGGCACATTAGCACCAGGTGGTTGAATTGAAATAGTTTCGAGCCGTAAGTTTCGAGTTTCGAGCATTTGCTCATAACTCGAAACTCACAACTCATAGCTAATCTTAGTTGATCATGCTGGCTTCAACTGTATTCTTCTCAGGTCTGAGTTGACGTACAGCTGCGCCTGCTTGCCAAAGTTCGCTTTCGCGAAGTTCTTTTAATTCTTCAGCAAGTTTTTCACGGTAGTCAGGTTTGCTACACGTATCAATAGTACGTTTTGCTTCAGCACCTGTTTCTACACTTTCATATAATTCTTTGAACACAGGCAATGTTGCAGCCTTGAATTTCTTTTTCCAATCTAACGCACCACGTTGTGCAGTAGTAGAGCAGTTAGCATACATCCAGTCCATACCGTTTTCAGCAACAAGCGGCATGAGTGATTGTGTTAACTCTTCTACAGTTTCGTTGAACGCTTCAGAAGGTGTGTGACCTTTAGAACGTAACACTTCATATTGTGCTTCGAAGATACCGGCGATAGCACCCATAAGTGTACCACGCTCACCTGTTAAGTCAGAGTAAACTTCTTTTCTGAAATCTGTTTCAAATAAATAACCAGCACCAACACCAATACCTAAAGCGATGGCTTTAGTTTTAGCCTGGCCAGTTGCATCCTGGAATACAGCGTAGCTCGCGTTGATACCTTTACCTTGTAAGAATAATCTTCTTACTGAAGTACCAGAACCTTTAGGAGCAGCCAGGATAACATCGATATCTTTTGATGGAACGATACCAGTCTGATCTTTGAACGTGATACCAAATCCGTGAGAGAAATATAATGTCTTACCCGCTGTGATGTGTGGTTTGATAGTAGGCCAAAGTTCAATCTGACCAGCATCTGAAAGAAGGAATTGGATAACAGTACCTTTCTGAGCAGCCTCTTCAATTTCAAATAAAGTCTTGCCAGGAACCCATCCGTGTTCAACTGCCTTGTTCCATGTTTTAGAACCTTTACGTTGACCGATGATTACATTAAATCCATTATCGCGCAAGTTAAGTGCTTGTGCTGGGCCTTGTACTCCGTATCCAATGATTGCGATAGTTTCATTTTTCATTACTTCCAAAGCCTTCTCCATCGGAAATTCTTCCCGTGTTACGACTTCTTCAACTACGCCTCCAAAATTGATCTTTGCCATTTTAGTCTGTGTTTAAGTGTTTATTGTTTGTTTTAATTTCTGGTAATTGATTGTTGCAGCCTAGGCTACTTGTTTGTTGTTACGTTCGCTTAGTTCAAAGTAAAGCTCACTACCTGCGGTGTAGTTAGCACATTCAACTTCAATAAGTTTTTCAATTTGATGTTTTACTTTCTCCATCATGTCGGCTGTAGTGTACAGCAACATGATCGCTACGCCTTTACGGAAATCTTCTTCGTGTTCAAGTGCTACCAACCGTTTTATGCGTACACGGCGGCGGTTCAATACATTCACAATCCTGTTAAGAATTGAGAAACTATTGTCGGCCGTTATCTCTAATGTGAAATCTTGTTTCATCTGTTAATATTTTATGTTCAGGAACAAGCAGTTATTTAACTGCTGGTGCCTCCAATAATACATCTGCAACGCCTGCTCCTGCAGGTACCATCGGGAATACGTTGTCTTCTTTTCCAACCACTACTTCTAAGAAATAAGGACCTTTTGCATGAAGCATATCACGCAATGCAGCCTGTAACTCAGAACGCACTTCTACTTTTTGTGCTGGTATGCTATAGGCTTCTGCAATCTTCACAAAATCAGGATTACTCATTTCAGTAAATGAATAGCGCTTCTCATGAAACAGTTGTTGCCACTGACGCACCATGCCGAGGAAGTTGTTATTCAACACCAGAATTTTCACTGGTATTTTA
>Ga0310811_10015373_pt1 | contig 10008 bp, 7 predicted proteins | sample YCmetagenome_FD_207642 | JGI IMG/M metagenome (GOLD analysis project Ga0310811, IMG submission 207642) | Soil microbial communities from experimental microcosm in Duke University, North Carolina, United States - YC | ecosystem: Engineered > Artificial ecosystem > Soil microcosm > Unclassified ...
AGGTGACGGGATCGCTTGGGCTCACCCCCATCAGCACCTTGCTCATGGCGCGCGTCAGCCCGAACGCGGCGAGCACGCCAGCCAGAACGCCACCGGCAACCAGCATTAGCCCTTGGCGGGAAATCAGCTTTAGAATGTCGCCGCGTGTGGCGCCCAGCGCCATGCGCACCCCGATTTCGTGCGTACGTTGTACCGCAGAAAAAGAAACCACGCCGTAGGTGCCCACCACGGCCAGCAGCAGTCCCATCGCTCCCAGAATTCCCGCCAGGGAGGCCGCCAGTTGGAAGATGAATAATCCCGCCAGCCCATGTACCGTTTCCTGCATGGTGGCCGCTTGCATGATGGGCATGTCCGGCGCCAGGCGCTGGATTTCACGCTGTACCACGGGAAGCATCGCTTCCGGCGGTCCGGTTGTCCGCGCCTGCACCGACGCCAGCGACCCGTAATCCTGCGCCAGAGGCACATAGAAGTAGGGTTGTGGGTCGGAGGAAATGAACCAGTACTGCCCGTCCGCCGCTACCCCCACTACCTCAATCCACGGTCCGCTGGCGCTCTTCAGGCTGAAGCGCTTGCCCAGGACGTCCTCATTCGGCCACAGCCGCCCGGCCATGGTCTGGTTCACAATTGCCACCCTAGGCGCCGTTTCACTGTCGGAATCGGTGAAGGAACGGCCCCGCAGCAGCGGCACCCGCATGGTCGGGAAATATCCCGGATCAACGCCGTTGTAGGAAATCTCGGGAGGCTTCTGGTCAGGGGGCAACTGCCGCCCTTTTACGAAAATTGAGCTGCCCTGGCTGGGATACGCCATAGGCACGGTGCGGGCCAGGCTCGCAGAGTTTACCCCCGGCAGAGCCCTAACCCGGCGCTCCAGTTCGCGATAGAAATTCTTGGTGCGCGCCTGGTTGTACCCTACCTGGTGTGGGTCAAGCATTACGCTCACCACGTGCTCGGGGTCAAAGCCCAGGAACATGTGTTCGGCATGGCTGAGACTGCGCACCAGAAGTCCGGCCACGACCAGCAGCATGAGCGAACCCGCAACCTGGGCCACAACCAGCGAACTGCGCAGCCGGTGCCGGTTGCCCTGTTCGCCGCGCCCACTTTCGTGCAGTACCGCGTTCAGGTCGGCGCGCCCCGCCCGCAACGCCGGCCACAAGCCCACGAAAATTCCGGTGAGCACTGCCGCGAGCAGCGTGTAGGCAAACACCTTCCAGTCGAACTGGCAATCTATCCGGAAAGCGTAACCAGCCGAGCTGGTGGTCACGGGACGAAGCAGAGCGCCGGCGGCGGCAATGGCCAGTTCTCCCAGCACCACTCCGGCCGCGCCTCCGAGCAGCGCCACCAGCAGGCCCTCAGTCAGCATTTGCCGGATTAGACGCCGCCGGCCCGCTCCAATCGCGGCGCGAATCGCCATCTCCCGCTCCCGCGCCGCCGCCCGCGCCAGCAGGATGTTGGCTACATTCATGCACGCCAGCAGCAGAACCAGCCCCGGTAGCATCAGGAACAGAGTGGCAATCACGGGAACAAAACTGGAGACCCGCGGCGCCGGCCGCGCCCGCCGCTCCGGAATCACCAGAAACTCGAGCCCCCGGTCGGCCGTCGGGTATTGGGCTGCCAGTCGCTTGGCCACTACGTCCACCGAACCCTGCGCCTGAGCCAGGCTGAGGCCCGGCTTCATGCGTGCGAACAGCATCAGGGACCGGTCGCCCCGGTCGCCCCAAAGGCTATTTCCATCCTCTCCCAGCGCAGTTATGCTCAACGGCAGATAGCCGTCCATGTCAAAGGCAAAGAGCAGGCCGTGGAAATCGCGTGGCGCCACGCCGATTATGGTCGCCGGCCTTCCATCAACCGCTATGTGTTTGCCGATCACCGCCGGATCGCCGGCGAACCGCTTCTGCCAGAAGGCATATCCCAGAACCAGATTCAGCGGGCTACCCCGTTGTTCCCCTTCGCCAGGCACAAAAAGCCGTCCCAGCGCCGGTTTCACTCCTAGCGCGCTGAAATAATTGCCCGTGACCGCGCTGTAGGCGAATTGGCCCGGCTTGCCGTCGGCGCTGAGCCCGCCGGAACCGGTGTCATAGCCAAACACGTCGGAGAACACGTCCGCCTGGGCCTTTAAATCGAGCATGTCCAGATAGGAAAGCCGAGAGTTGCCCGTGGCACTGGCCACATCCACAATCTGCTCCGGATGTGGAATAGGCAATGGCCGCAACAGCCAGGAATTCACCACGCTGAAGATGCTGCTGTTAACTCCGATCCCCAATCCCAGCGTAATTACCACGATAGCTGTCAGTCCCGGCGATTTGCCCAGCATGCGCAGCCCATAGCGCGCATCCTGCAGCAGGGAATTGACCAGGGTGATGCCCCGGGCGTCGCGGCACTGCTCCTTGGTTTGCTCCAGACCGCCGAATTCCACCCGCGCCCGCCGCAGCGCTTCCTCGCGTGGCACGCCGCCGCGGATCAGGTCCTCAGCGTAGCTCTCGATATGAAAGCGCAGTTCGGCGTCCATCTCCCGCTCCATATGCCGCCGTCTGAGGAGCGCGCCTGCCCAGGAACGGATGCGAACCGCCACTCTCATATTTCCTCCGGCTTGGTCTGCAGAATGCCGGCGATGATCTCTGCCATGCGGTTCCACTGTTCGGCCTCGGCTTGCAGTTGCCGCCGACCCGCCGCCGTCAGCCGGTAGTATTTAGCTTTACGTTTGTTTTCCGACTCGCCCCACTCGCTGGCTATCCATCCCTGGTCTTCCAGGCGGTAAAGGGCGGGGTAGAGCGAGCCTTGCTGGATCTCCAGCCGGTCCTTGGAAATTTGCTGGATGCGCAGCAGAATGCCGTAGCCGTGCAGCGGCCCCAGCGATACCGCCTTCAGGATCAGCAGGTCGAGCGTGCCCTGGAGAAGCTCCAGCTGCTTGCTCATGGTGGGCTTCCTAGACTGCCTAGGAAGGTAAGCCTCTTCTCCTAGAATGTCAAGGAGAGGTCTGCGGGGGAGGCGGAAGAGCGCGGCTTCACCCGCGCCGTAGCAGCAAACTTTTCATGATTGTCATCTTGAGCGCAGCGAAGGACCTGCTTTCGCTTGCGCGCGGATCGAAGCAACGCTGAGAAGGCAAACGCTACACGCCCACCGGATATGGCTTGGCCTGCTGGGGTTCGCCGCTGAACGTGAACCGGAAGAATATGCCCTGGAACAGCGACATCAACCCCGTATACCAATACCCGATCACGAACAGCAGCAGGAAGGGCACAGTCACGAAGTTTTCATTCTCCACCGCGTAGAACACGGTGAGCACGAAGTAGGTTCCGATGAGCAGCTCAATCCACGGTACCCAGCCTAGCCGGCGGCGGTAGGTCCGGGAGCGCGCCTTGTCGGCTTTTGATTCGATGCGGTACTTGGGTGTGCGCGCAAATGCCGACTGCTTCCCAAACAGCGCTTCCAGCACCGCCCGCGAATTGGTAATCGTCAGCCCGATGCCCAGCGCCATCAAAAACGGCAGATATACCAGACACCGGTACCAGCTCTTGGGAAACAGCACCTTCTGCGATACCAGGTAAAAGCTGGAAATCGAGAAGCTCGACGCCAGGAATAAGGGCAGGTCTATGTACAGCATTTGGAACCAGCCCTGGTAGAACCGGATAATCATCGCCGGCAGCAGCAGCACCGAGAGCGCGATCATCAGCGGGTAGCTGATGTTGGCAGTCAGGTGGTACCAGGCTTCCAGCTTCACCCGCCAGGAGACCTTGCTTCTCATCACCTGGGGCAGAATTTTCTTAGCCGTCTGGATCAGGCCCTTGGCCCAGCGCGCCTGCTGCGTCTTGAACGCCGTCATCTCCACCGGCAGTTCGGCCGGACACTCCACATCCTCCAGGTAAACGAATTTCCAGCCCTTGAGCTGGGCCCGGTAGGAAAGGTCGGTATCTTCGGTGAGGGTATCGTGCTGCCATCCGCCAGCTTCTTCAATGGCCTGCCGCCGCCACATGCCCGCCGTGCCGTTGAAGTTAAAGAACACGTTCGAACGCGAGCGCGCCCCATGCTCGAGGATGAAGTGCCCATCGAGCAGGATGGCTTCCACGTTGGTCAGAAAGGAATAATTGCGGTTGATGTGCGACCAGCGGCCCTGCACCATCCCCACCTTGGCTTCGGTGAAGTAGTGAATCACCCGCATCAGGAAGTCCGCCGGCGGAACGAAGTCGGCGTCGAAAATCGCCACAAATTCGCCCTGGGCCGTCTTCAGGCCCTCCCGCAGCGCGCCCGCCTTGTAGCCCTCGCGGTTGGTGCGGTGATGGTAGCTGATCGGATAGCCCTCGGCCGCATACCGCTCCACCAGGCGCCGGGCCGCGCCCTTGGTCTCGTCCGTCGAGTCGTCCAGAAGCTGGATATCCAGCTTGTCTTTGGGGTAGTCCAGCCGGCAGACCGTGTCCACCAGCCGCTCCACTACGAACTGCTCGTTGAAGATGGGCAGCTGAACCGTCACCCGCGGCAACTCGGCAAAATACCCCGGCGGCCCCTGTGGCCGGTCCTTGCGGTGCTTGTAATAAAGATAGACCAGTGTGTAGCGATGGATGCCGTAAGAAGCCAGCCAGATCAGAACGATGAAGTAAGGAATCAGCAGCGCCAGATCGAAGGCGTTGGCCTGGTAGAGGCCCTTAAACGTGGTATCCAGAAAATGGGTGCGGACGTAATTCGTCAGCCCATGGGGGGCGAACAGGAATAGCCCGTACATAAACTCAGCCAGCAACCACAACCTCCCCGACTAACGTGAAAATATGACGACTGCTTATTCTACCTAAATATGCTGACCAACTAGCGAAACCCGGCCGCTAGATAGCTAGTCAGCCAGTCAGCTATGCGCACACTCCATCCCTGAAAGGGGAGGCCGAAACCCTAGCCAATTCGCTGTTAATTCAGGAAGTACGTGCGGTAAAGCGTATCGCGCTGGGCCGGTCGAAACCCCGCGTCACGGATAATGCGCCGCAGTTCCTCTTCCGTGGTGCAGTTGTTCACTCCCGCCGCCTTCACCACATTTTCCTCCAGCATGACCGAGCCCACGTCATTGCCGCCGAAGCGCAATCCCAGCTGGCATACCTTCAAACCCTGCGTCACCCAGCTCGACTGCACATTGAGGAAGTTGGAAAGGTACAGCCGGGAAATGGCTAGCGTCTTCAGATACTCCACCGAGGTGGCCTCGTCCCAGTGCCGCCCGCCCAATGCGGTGTTGGCTGGCTGAAAGCTCCAGGGAATAAATGCGGTAAAGCCTCCCGTCTCTTCCTGCAGCTCGTAGAGCCGCTGCAGGTGGTTGACCCGGTGCTCGTATTTTTCGCCGCAGCCGAACATCATGGTGGCGGTAGTCCGCATGCCCAACTGGTGCGCTGTGCGATGCACGTTCAGCCAGTCCTCGGTCAGGCACTTCAGGCGGGCAATCTTATAGCGCACTTCGTCGTCCAGAATCTCCGCCCCCCCGCCTGGTATGGAATCCAGCCCCGCCTCGCGCAGACGCAGGATCGTGTCGCGAATGCTCAGCCCGCTGTATTCCGCAATCGCGATCACCTCTGAAGCTGAGTAGCAGTGCAGGTGCACCTGCGGAAAGCGCTGCTTGATGCCGCGCAGCATCTTTTCATGCCAGTCTATTTTCAGGTCGGGATGCAGCCCTCCCTGCATCAGCACACCCGTGCCCCCCAGCTCTACCGTTTCCTGGATTTTTTCGTAGATGGTGTCCAACTCCAGGATGTAGCCCTCTTTGGCCTTGGGCCCCTTAAGGGGCCGGTAAAACGCGCAGAACGTGCAGTACTCGGTGCAGAAGTTGGTGTAGTTGATGTTGCGGTCAATAATGTAAGTAACCACGCCTTCCGGGTGCAACTTGCGCCGCACCGCATCCGCTTCCATGCCGATGCCGATCAGATCAGGCGAATTGAACATCTCCAGCGCTTCTGCTTTGGTCAGGGACATAAACTAACTGGTGAACACTCTATTTTAATGCAAACCGCAGTCCGCTCTAAGTCAACTGATCATTTAGCACTTAGTATCTGGCGCTTGGCCAGCAACCCCCTTGGCAGTTCCCGAACCCTCCACAATGTTCACTGGCTAAATGCTAATTGCCAAATGCTGCTTTCACGCCCTCTGCCGTCCCGACCGCTTCCCCCGCCGTTTTCCCGGCACCGGAAACTCCTCCACCTTCTCCCCTCGCTGCTTTTCCTGCCGCTGCACCTTGGGCCGGTACCACTTGAAGTACAGAAGGGCGGCGAGCGCCCCCACCACGGCCAGGGAGATCAATCCGTAGAGCACCGGCTCGTAGTATTGCGAGAGGCCACTGATGATGGCTTTGCCGTACACATGCCCAACCCAGGCGACCGCGAAATATCGTACCCCGCGGCCGGCGCTCAGGGCTGATAGGAACTTTTTGCGCGGATATTGCAGCACCCCTGCGGCCATTAGAAAGGGAACTATGGGAAAAGGAGGCGGCAGGATACAGCCGATAAACACCGTGATGAAGCCACGTTTTTCAAACCGCTTGTACACCTTCTCGACCCGCTGCTTGCCAACTTTCTTCTCCAGCGTCTCCTCGCCGCCTTTTTCGGCCAGCCGGTAAGTGACATACCCTCCCAGCACCGCGCCCACCGTAGCCATAAATGCGTAATACGGCCACCAGGCTCGCTGGTGTGCTGAAAGCAGAATCACAAACACGTCCACGCTGCCCGGCAGAGGTATCAGGGAGTTGTCGGCCAGACCCAACAGGATCAGCCCTGGACCGCCCAGGCGGTGCAACCACGTCCATACCGGATTGACCAGGAGAACTGATATCAGGAGATTTCGCATGCCTGGACCTGAGGGAACTGCCAATGCCAGATGGAAGCCGAAAGCCAGGAGCCTAAGGCTTACAGCCGGTTAGAAGCATCAGGTGGCCAGCGAGATACTCACGAAAGCTGCAACCCCAGCCTTCACGCCCGCAGCCGGCCCGGCGTCGCAGGCTGCAGGAAGTGAATGGGTTGAAGCCGCTCGACCGCCCCACACTCGGCGGCATAGCGGAAGAACAGCTCCATGCCTTCCAGGCAATCTGGGTCGAGCTGGTAATAGATATTTCTGGTCAGGTAGTCCTTCACCTCTGCGGGAGTGATCTGGAGTCGCTTCGACCATTCCATGGCAATCTGCTCCAAAGCCGCTGGCTCCAGCCCATGGTTTCGGGACGCCTGAAAAATCGCTGACAGGTCCAATTCCGGCTGCATCTCCGCCAGGGCGGCCTGGCGCACCGCCCAGAAGGCGAAGACGAATGACTTGCCCGAGAGCCGTTTCCACTCCTCCGCCAAATCCAGCACCTGGTAGCGGGAGCGGTCCACCTTAAGTGCCGGATCGCCAATGATCAGCGCGGCATCGCATTCCCGCAGCATGGACGTCAGCTTTGGCTCCAGGGAGTGGAAGGCCCGCTCTCCTCCCCACCACTTCTCAAACAGCACCCGGGTGAGCGCCACCGAGGTCATGGAGGAATTGTCGGTGGCCACCGTTTTGATCTTTTCCAGCGGCACTCTGCTGATCAGCAGAATGGACCGCACCGCTCCCCGCGCGGCGATGGCCACCTCCGGGATGATCACCAGCCCTGGAATGCTGTTGTAGGCGATGGCCGGGATGATGCCGATGTCGCCTGTTCCCTCCCGCAGCGCGGCTGCGCACGAGGAGGGCACGCTATAAAAGATGTCGAAATCCTTTGCCGCCATGCCATGGTCGAAGTCCCACATCAGAGGCGCGGTATTGAGATAAGAGATGGCGGAGATGCGAAGCTGGCGCATGCTGCGGAACTGCCAATTCTAGCAGACAGATGGGCTGCCAATGCTCGCCTCTGGCGGACAACTGGTGTGCGACTTAGTCAGGGATAGCTGCTTTGAAAGGGCGCCGCTTCAACTACCTCGCAAATAAGAATTGTCATCCTGAGCTGGGCCACCGATCCCGCTTTGCGGGAGAGGAAGCGCAGCGAACGGACCTGCTCCTGCAGGGCTCGTGTGCACACGCGCACATCCGCCCTGTGCTCTGCTTCCTTGACACCCCCTTCTACTGGTGCTTTAGTCGCAGGAGAGGCGAATGCCGTTCTGAAAATACCATCACGGTTGAGACGTTGCCTGCACGTCTCATGAATTATGAGCACCAACCCCTCCCCCGCGCGCACCGACGAAACCCGCGCCCTCCACTGGATGGCGCTCGCCCTCACCCCAGGTCTGGGACCCACGCGCGCCCGCCACCTGGCGGAGTATTTTGGCTCCGTTGACCACGTGTTCCAGTCCTCCCTTACAAGTCTTGAAGCCGCCGGAATTCCCGCCGCGGCAGCGCAGTCGCTGGCCACAGGCAAATCTCTCGAACTTGCGGATGAAGAACTGGTGCGCGCTCGCGTCGCCGGGGCCAGCATAATCACACTGGACGACCCTGCCTACCCCACCCAACTGCGACAGATCTACGACCCGCCGCTCGCTCTTTACGTGCGCGGCGCCCCCGACCTGCTCTCCCAGTCCTCCATCGCGATTGTGGGCACCCGCCACCCCACTCCTTACGGCCTGGGCATGGCCGAACGCCTTTCCTGCGATCTGGCTGCCCGCCACCTGGTGATTGTCAGCGGCCTGGCCCGCGGCATTGATGCCGCCGGCCACCGTGGCGCGCTTGCCGGCCGGGGCAAGACCGTGGCCATCTTCGGCACCGGTGTGGACGTCATCTACCCCCGCGAAAACCATCGCCTCGCCGACCAGATCCTGGCCACCGGCGGCGCCTTGTGCTCCGAGTTCCCCATGGCTACCTTCGCCGCGCCTCAGAACTTTCCTATTCGCAATCGCATCATCAGCGGCTTGGCCCTGGGGGTCCTGGTCATCGAGGCAGGCGAATATAGCGGCACCCGCATTACTGCCCGCTGTGCCCTGGAGCAAAACCGCGAAATGTTCGCAGTCCCCGGCAATGTGACCAACCGCCAAGCCTGGGGCCCTAACACATTGATTAAACAGGGCGCCAAACTGGTGGCCACTTGGGAAGATGTCTGGGAAGAGCTTCCCGCCCAAATCCGCCTGCAGCTTGCTCCTCTCGACTCTGAATCCTCAGCCCCTGCTACTGCATCCTTGTTTGAAGAGGACGCCCTCTCTCCTCACGAACGGCGCATCCTCAGCCTCCTCCGACGCGACGAGTCCACCCACATTGACGAACTGGTGGAACGCCTGGAGTCTGAACTTTCTTCTTCAGAGATTTTTGCCGCCCTTTTCGAACTGGAGCTGGCCGGCAAAGTTCGCCAGCTGCCGGGAAAGAATTTTGTGAAGGCGTTCTGAAGGAGCTCGAATGGCTATCAGCGGTCAGCTATCAGCTTTCAGTCAAACGGCAGTGAGGAGGTAACATGCAGAATTTTAGGAACCTTAAGGTTTGGCAAAAGGCGCACCGGCTGACACTCGCCGTTTACCAATTCACCTACAGCTTCCCGAGGGCGGAAATATACGGATTGACCAGCCAAATGAGGCGGTGCAGCTGCTCCGTAGCTTCCAACATAGCGGAGGGTTGTGGAAGAGGTGGCGATGCTGACATGAGCCGATTCCTGCAAATTGCTATGGGGTCGGCGAGCGAATTGGAATATCAGCTTCTCCTCAGTCATGATCTTGGGTTGCTGGCCGAATCCGATCATAGTGTTCTCGCATCTCAGGCAACGGAAGTAAAGCGAATGCTGGCGTCGTTGCTGCACAAGCTGAGAGCTGATAACTGATAGCTGATAGCCGTTTTTGCTGAATCGTGCTAGCTTCAATATCAACCACCGCCCATCGAGGGGTCTTTTGGCAAAGGGATTAGTCATCGTCGAATCGCCGGCCAAGGCGAAAACCATCAAGAAATATCTTGGCCGCGGCTACGAGGTAGAAGCCTCGCTCGGCCACGTCAAGGACTTGCCCAAGAGCAAGCTGGGCGTGGACATTCAGAACGACTTCGAGACCGATTACATCGTCATCCCCGGCAAGGAAAAGGTCCTGCTCAAGCTCAAGAAGCTGGCCAAGGACGCGGACGCCATCTACCTGG
>Ga0310811_10015374_pt1 | contig 10007 bp, 10 predicted proteins | sample YCmetagenome_FD_207642 | JGI IMG/M metagenome (GOLD analysis project Ga0310811, IMG submission 207642) | Soil microbial communities from experimental microcosm in Duke University, North Carolina, United States - YC | ecosystem: Engineered > Artificial ecosystem > Soil microcosm > Unclassified ...
CGGGCATATGGAAGGTGGTCTCGACGCGATAGACATTCTCGCTGTCCGGCACCCACTTGTCGTAAGACAACTCGTCACGCAGATAGAGGATAATGAAGATCGCGCAGGCCAGCCCCACCGCCAGCCCGGCGATATTGATGAAGCCGTAAAGCTTGTGGCGCTGAAAACCGCGCAGCGCCGTGACCAGGTAGTTCCAGATCATCGCTACCGGCCTATTCGTAGCGCAAGGCGTGCACCGGATTGGCACGCGCGACCAGCACCGCATGGGTGATGACCGTGACCCAGGCGATAACCAGCGCCGCCAGCCCGCCGGCCAGGAAATAAAGTGGGTTCAGCGCAATGCGATAGGAATAGCCTTCCAGCCAGTGGCGCAGATAGAACCAGGCCACCGGCCAGGCGATCAGGTTGGCGATCAGCACCGGAATCGAGAACTGCCAGAGCAGCAGTCGCACGATATCCCGCGTGCGCGCGCCAAACACCTTGCGCACCCCGATCTCCCGCGTCCGCCGCTCGACGGTGAAGGCGGAAAGCCCGAACAGCCCCAGGCAGGCGATGAAGATGGCGACGCCGACAAAGATGGCGAAGATCGTGCCCTGCTTCTCATCGTCCTGGAACAGCTTGTCGAAGCTGGCGTCCTGGAACTGGCGCTTGATGGTGATGGTGGGCATCTGGCGATGCCAGATACGGTCTATCGCCGCCAGCGCGGCTTGCGTCTGGCCGGGTTTGATGCGGACGGTGAGCGGGCCCGGCCCTTTCGGATCATAGTAATAGATGATCGGCTGCAGCGGGGTCTGCAGACTGTCGTAATAGGTATCGCCCACCAGACCGACGATGGTGTAAGGCACCTTCTGCTCTGAATAAATGACCTTGCCCACGGCATTTTGGACCGTGAAGCCCAGTTGCCGGGCCGCCGCCGCGGTGATCATAATGTTGGCGTGGGGATTGGTGGGCTTGGGTTTCGCATCCATATCAGGATAGACATCTTCGCCCCGTGCCCTGGAGAGGCCCCGTCCCGCCAGCAGCTTCATGCCGTACACGCCCAGGAACTCGGGATCGATATTGATGTCGCGGATGGTGAATTGCCGCACGCCATCAGGCAGCCGGAACTGATCGACCAGGATGGTGCCGTCGAACGGCACCATGTTGGAGGCCGCCACCCCGGCGATCGACGGCTCAGCGACCAGGGCCTGCCGCAAGGCGTCGCGCGCAGGCAGCGGCATGCGATCGGCGCCCCGGATCACCACCAGATTGTGGCGGTCATAGCCGATGTCCACGGCCCTGGCGTAACTGAGCTGGGAGAACACCACGATGGTGGCGATGCCAAGCCCGATGGAAATGGCGAACTGCAGCACCACCAGGGTGGTGCGCAGGATGCCCGAACCGCTCATGCCCGAAGCGTTGGTGCCGAGCGTGGCGGCTGGGCGGAAGCCCGACAGCACCAGCGCCGGATAGACGCCCCCGAACAATCCCGCGGCAATCGCCACGCCCACCACCGACAAGGTCAGCGGCCAGTCGCCCAGCAGATGGAAGGCGATGGGGCGGTTGAGGAAACTGTCGAAGGCCGGCAGCAGCACTTCCACCAACGCCACCGCCAGCACCAGCGCCATCAGCGCCGTCAGCACGGATTCGCCCAGGAACTGCACGACCAGCTGGCGCCGCTTGGCGCCCATCACCTTGCGCAGCGAGATCTCGCGCGCCCGCACCATGGCTCGCGCCGTGGCCAGATTCATGAAATTGAAGCAGGCGATCAGAAGGATCAGACCGGCGATGGCGGCAAAACCATAGATCATGGTCCAGCTGCCGTGCTCGGTCGTGCCGAAGGGGTCCAGATGCACATTGCGGAACGGCGTCAGATGCAGATGGACGATCTCGCTGCCCTTGACGTTCAGGTTCATCTGCTTTTTCGGATCGAGGGACTTGTCGGTGATGGTCTTGAGCTGGGCCGCCACCTGCGCCAGATCGATGCCCGGCGCAAATTTGACATAGCCCCAGCCCTGGACATTCAGCCACTGCTGCCGCGCCGGCTGCGTCATGCGATCGGCCTGGGAGGTATTGGGCGCAACCAAGTCGGCAACCAGATGGGTATTGTGCGGCAGGTCGCGCAGGACGCCGGTGACTTTGAGCGTGTGCGAGCCGCCCACATTGATGGTCTTGCCGACCGGATCGGCCGTGCCAAAATATTGCCTGGCGGTGGTTTCAGAGAGCACAACGGATTCCGGCTGCGCCAGCACCCGCGCCGGATCGCCCGCCACCAGCGGCAGCTTGATCATCTGGAAGAAATTGGGATCGACAAAATCGATCCTGGCCGCGAACTGGCGGTCGCCGACCTGGGCGGTCATGCTCTGGGGAATGATGTGCACCCTGGCCAGCACACCGGGAATCTGCGCCTGCATGGCGTTGACGACCGGAAACGGCACCACCGTGAAGAAATCGTGGTCGCGACCGGGCGAGGAGAAGGTCGTCTCGACCTGCCAGATATTCTCGCTGTCGGCGATCCACTTGTCGTAGGATAGTTCGTCGCGCAGATAGAGAATGATGAAGATCGCGCAAGCCAGACCAACCGCCAGCCCGGCGATATTGATGAAGCCGTAAAGCTTGTGCCGCCGAAAGCTGCGCAGCGCCGTCACCAGGTAGTTCCAGATCATTTCGACCTCCCTGGCTGGCTAATGCCGGTTATCTTTTACAATTGCTCTGGCCGTTGCTGAGGCCGACGCGCCCGATCATGCTCAGCACGTCTTCGGCGCCGCAGCTTTTCGCGATCACCCCGCCGGGCGGCAGCATGGTCGCGGCTTTGCCCGGAAAGATCGCCACGTAAAGGTTGCCCAACAGCCCGCCCGAGGTCACTTCCAGCGCGGAATCCGTCGGCACGTTGACCCCGTCGCGGATATTCATGCGCACGGTGGCGAGATAGGTCTTGGGATCGAGGTCCAGGTCCGACACCGTGCCGACCTTGACGCCGGAGATGCGCACCTCGCTGCCCTTGGAAAGACCATCGGTCTTGGGCAGGCGCACATCCAGCTCATAGCCGGAGCCGGAGCCGCCAGGCCGCAGATGCAGGAACAGCCCCAGCGCGAGCGCCACCAGCACCACCCCGGTGCCGACGACGATCTCGTGACTTTCTTCCCGCGTACGCCCTAACATGCCTGTCCCGTTACCCAATCCGTAAGGTCCGGAAACTACACCATTCCCCAGCTTACGCCACCTGTTCTCATGTCATGGCCGGCCACCGAGCCGGCCATCCATCTGGCCGCTTGCAACATGGATGGCCGGGTCAAGCCCGGCCATGACAAATTGAGTTACACCCGTGTCAGCGGCACGACATATCTCCGCAAGGCCGCGACAAACTCCCCCGCATTGGTGAAACAGGCATAGTGCCCGCCAGCGATGGCGACAAAAACCTTCCCCTTTGATCGCACCTTGTCGAAATATTCCTTCGCCACGACCATGGGCGTGAGCCAGTCCGCGCGCCCCTGAATCAGGATGTAAGGGACCGCCAGATCGAGGGCGCCGGTCATGGCATCAAAGGATTGCATCTCCCGGCCGACATGGCCGGACTCGAAATCATAGCCCTTGACCCAGGCGGCCGCGTCCGGCTTCGCCATGAAATCCATCGTGCGCTTCAGATAGGGCCGGTCCGGCGGCGAGGTGATGGCCCATTGATGCAGCACTTTCATCTCGGCGGCATCATGGGTGGCGGGAACGTTGATCTGCTTTTCCTGCCACTCGGCGCTCCGGATCACGCTCACCATCTGGCCAGTCCCGACAAAGGCGGCATAGAGATCGGGCCGCCGCTGCGCCACCTTCAGCCCCAGCGCGCTGCCGGCGGATTGGCCCACCAGCACCAGTTTTGTCTTGCCCAGCTTCCCCCGCACATATTCCGTCAGCGCGATTGCATCCTCGACTTCGCGGTCCAAGGTCATATCGGGCGTGGCCTCGCCATTCTTCTCATAGGTCTTGCCGGCGCCGCGCTGGTCCCAGTTTACCACCGTGAAGTCGCGCAGCCAGGGCTTGAACATATCCAGGAACGGCGACTGCGCCTCGCCCGGTCCGCCATGCAGATAAAGGATCACCGGATTGGAACGGTCGGCGCCCTGGATCGCCACCCACTGGTCGATGCCGCCGATGGAGACATAGCCGCGCTCATCGATCGCGCCCGCTGCCCGCGCGCCACCCGGAAGCAGCATCGCGCCTGCGCCAAAACCGAATGCCCGGCGAGACAGCGATCTCATAGCGGAAATTCCTCATTCAACAGATGCTTGCCCAGCTTTTCTGCGTCAAAGTTACCGTTGGCCAGCAGCACGATACCGTTCCGCTTGCGCTGCGCATAACCCAGAAAGCTCGAATAGCCGAGCACGCCGCCATCCTTCCACACCAGCCGGTTGCCATGACCGCGGCTGATGAACCAGCCGGCGCCTACCCTGGTATCGGGCTCGTCGGACGGGCGCAGGGTCCGCAGCATTTCGGCAAACGCCGCCGCCAAAGGCGAAGGCTTCAGCGCCATGGCGGCAGTGAGGAATTTCAGCAAATCGTTGGCGGTCGAACGGAACGCCCCCGCCCCTGCGAAGGCCTCCTGCGCGATCCAGCTTGTGACCTTCGTCAACTTGCGATCATGGCCGGGGGAAACGCGCTCCTGCAGGGCGGGCGTCAGCGTGATCTCCGTGCTCTCCATCCCCAGCGGTTTGCAAATGCGCGAGACGATCAGCGACTCGAAATCGGTATCCGCGCGCCGCGCCAGCGCCAGGCCCAGGAGCCCATAGCCGAAATTGGAATAGACATAACGCGTGCCCGGCGCGGCATCGAGCTTGGTGGCCGACAAGGCGTGATAGAGCCGCGCCACCGGATAGTCGGGAAAGGTTTTGCCCAGGGGCGGCATGTCCGCCGGCCAGCCGGGAAGACCCGGAGAATAGGTCGCCACATCCCGCAAGGTGATCGGCCTGCCTTCGAAATCGGGTACCTCCGCCGGCAGATAGCGGCCAAGCGGATCGTCCATCGCCATCTGGCCGCGCACCACCATGTCGGCCAGCGCAAGGGCGGTGAAAAGCTTGGTGAGCGATCCGATGTCAAAGACCGTATCGCCATCCAGCATCCGGCCATTGTCGGCCGTGCCTTGGGTCACAATCCGTTGCCCGCGCGCGTCGCCCGAACCCATCACAAGGCCCGCCACCATACCTTTGAGGGGATAAGGGCCGGTCATGGCCCCGGCGAGCAGGCTGGCGACGTCGCCTGCGGCAGAAGCCGCGCCGGTCCGCCCAAGGATCGCCGCCCCGGCCAGTCCCGCGATCACTGTCCGCCTGCTGGTTTTCACGCCCTGCCCCATTTGCAATGCCTGTATTATCGATATTCGATAAGTTACTTGCCGTCAATCGATAAATATGTTATCGAAGACCAATATGAAGGACGGGAGACCCAAATGCCCAAAGCGCAACATCTTTTCGTCGTGACCCAGTGGCTGCTGAACGCCGGCATGCTGTTCAGCCTGTTCCTGACAGCCGTTCTGGTCCTGGCCTTCGGCGCCTGCGCACTGGCGGCGGCCGGGCTTATCCATTTGCCCATCCCGCCTGAGGACCTGAAAGACATTCAAGGCATTTCGCTCGGCCTGCTGTTTGTGGCCGGGGCCGTCGCCTGCGCCTCCGGCATGTTCCTGCTGGCGCTGCTCGCCGTAGTGCTTCTGATGACTGTGCGCATCGTGAAGACCGCCGACACGGACCCCTTTGTCGCCGACAATGCGCGCCGGCTGATGCAGATCGGCTGGCTGCTCCTGGCGATGCAGGTGGTGGGTCTTGCCGCCGACACGGTGATGTCGCTCTTTCCCAAAGAGGTGTCCGACCATGTCCATGCCGGCTTCGATCTTTCGCCCATCGGCGTCCTGGCAGTGCTGCTGATCTTCGTGCTGGCGCAGATCTTCCGGCGCGGCACCCAGATGCGGGCCGACCTGGAAGGGACGGTCTAACCCATGGAGATCATCGTCAAGCTGGACGACCTGCTTTATGCGCGGCGCATGACCCTGACCGAACTGGCCGAGAAGGTGGATATCACCCTGGCCAATCTCTCCATCCTCAAGACCGGCAAGGCCAAGGCCATCCGCTTCTCCACCCTGGCCGCGATCTGCGATGCGCTGGACTGCCAGCCCGGCGATATCCTGGTCTTCGACAACGGCCACCAGACAGATAAAAAACCTGTCAGGAAAGCCGCGTAAGCGGCGCTTGCGCCCGCCCCGGGAAGGCGTGCAAAGCTGGCGGGCCATGATCCGCTTCTCGCGCCGCGCCTTTGTTCTCAATGCCGCCTCGGCCGCGCTGGCGCCCGCCGCACGGGCGCAAGACCCGCTCCAGGCCTGGCTCGCCGCCCATGCCGTCCGTGTACGGACGACTGACCCGGCCGACGAGAATTTCTCCGATCTTGTGCCCCTGGCCCACGCCATCGGCGGCGCCCGTATTGTGCAGCTGGGCGAACCCAGCCACGGCGCCGGCACCGCCTTTGCCGCCAAGGCGCGGCTGATGAAATTCCTCCACCGACGCCTGGGCTTCGACCTGCTGATCTGGGAGTCGGGTCTCTACGATGTCGCCCTGGCGCAAGCGGGCATGGAAGGCAGCGACGACGGCGTCACCGCGGCGCGGCGGGGCATCTTCACCCTCTGGTCCGCGGCGGCGGAAGTCGCGCCGCTGTTCACATATATAAAGGCCAGCCAGCACAGCCCTCATCCCATCGAGATGGCGGGCTTCGACATGCAGGTAACGGCCGACGGCACCATGGAGCGTTTCGCCCAGGACCTGCGCGCCTTCGTGAACGGGCTGCGCGATCCCACCCTGCGCCAGCAGGCGGCGCAAGCCGCCGACCAGGCCATCGCGGCGCGCGCGAAGCTGATCGCCACCAAATTCGCCGCGCAGCAGGACCTGGACGCGCTGACCGCTGCGGTGTGGGACCTGCATGTCCTGATCCAGGTCCATCACGCCGAGTTCGATGCGATCCAGGGCTTCATCCAGACCGGCTTCATGGAACATGCCATCGAGAATATGCGGGCCGATGCCGCCATGCGCTTCGACGCCGCCCGGGCCCCCACCGATGCCGCCCGCGAAAGCCGGCGCGACGCCGATAATGCCGCGAACCTGCGCTGGCTGCTGGACGTGAAATATCCCGGCCGCAAGGCGGTGATCTGGGCCCATGACGTCCATGTGATGAATGCCTATTACGGGCCGGATTTCCATGCGGTGCATCTGGACGGCCAAACCGGTGACATGAAGACCACCGGCACTCTCCTTGCCGAACGCTATGGCAAAAGCCTTTACACCATCGGCATGACGGCTTTCGCCGGCGAGGAAGGCTTTGCCGTTGGCGGCCCGGCAACGCCCATCGCGCCCACGCCCGATGGCAGCCTTGAGGCGCGCCTGCATGGGCTGGGTATGTCAAACGCCTTTGTGGACCTGCGCGCGCCGGGGCGGCCCGCCATCGCGACCGCGCGCATTCCCAAATTCGAGACCATCACCGTCGCCGATATCGGCCGCATCTATGACGGGGTCTTCTTCATCGACCAGATGCACCGCGCCACGCACGGCTGAACTCAACCAGCCGATGGCTTGTTGACCGCCCTTCATATCATGCCCACCCCGGAATATGCTCGGACTTCACAGGCGGAGGGCGTGATGGTTCACCGGATCCTGTCCCTGGATGGCGGCGGCGCATGGGCCATGCTGGAAGCCATGTGCCTTGCGGACATCTTCGACGATGCCCCCGGCCACCAGATCCTGTCACAGTTCGACTTGGCGGTGGCCAATTCCGGCGGCAGCATCGTGCTGGGGGGCCTGGCAGAAAACCTGCGCCCATCTGACATGGTCGCGCTGTTCCAGAATGCGTCTGACCGCACGGCGATTTTCTCGCGCCTGTCCTGGTTTCAACGGCAGCTAGCCCGCTTGCCCATCTTCCCCCGCTATTCGACCGAACGGAAACTGGAGGGCCTGCGAAAAGTCTTTGGCCCGCTGGGCGACCGGCCGCTGTCCAGCTTTTCGGGCGCCGGATGGATCAAGGGTCCCAGCGGCGCCGACACCAGACTGTTAATCGTGGCGCTCGATTACGATTCCTTGCGGGCGCGCTTCTTCCGTTCCTATTCCACGCCGCACGGCGCGACCGCCGACGACATTCCGCTGGTGGAAGCCGTGCATGCTTCGACCGATGCGCCGGTGGAGTTTTTCGACCAGCCCGCCGATTGCGACGGCCATCGCTACTGGGATGGCGCCATGGCCGGTATGAACAACCCGCTGCTGGCCGGCGTGATCGATTTGCTTGGCGGGGGCATCGCCGCCTCCGATCTTATCGCCCTCAGCATCGGCACCGGCACGACCAAGCTGGCGCCAGCCACGGCCGTGCCGCCGCCGCCTGACGATCTGGCCCAGCCCATAGCCAAAGCCACCATCACGACCAATATCGAACGGGCGGCCGGCTGCATCCTCGACGATCCACCGGACAGCGCGACCTTCTCCACCCATATCGTTCTCGCCGCGGCACGCGGCGCCGACCCCACCCGCGAAGCCGGCGTCGTCCGTCTCAGCGCCATGGTACGGCCCGTCCTGGAGACCGACGGGTGGAAGGTGCCGCGCGGCCTGACGGCGGGTGATTTTCAGGCGCTGCAGAAGCTGCAGATGGACGCGGTGAAGGACAAGGACGTCGCGCTGATCGGGCGGCTGGGCGCGGCCTGGATCGCGGGCACCGTTCCCAACCAGCCGATCCGCATGCGCTCGGACAATCTCGCCAGCTCCCTGGGCGAAGAGATTTACGGGGACGCAGTGGCGCGCTGGTTTACGCTGACCGGCGCCAGCCCGCCCATCGTCAGTTAGCCAGGTCGTTATATACTGGCAGCCTGGGCTGGAGGTGCAGATGGCAAAACAGGATTACGACATTGAGACCGGCAGCGTCATGTTTGCAAAGGGCCAGCAGTTCGATGTCCGGGCGGTTGGGCGGGCGCAAAACCCGTGGTGGAACCGGACGCTGTGCGAGGTCAACAACGCATGGGTCCGGCTGGGCGTGATGGACGGCGACTTCCATTGGCACAAGCATGACGACACCGATGAATTCTTCCTGGTGATGGAAGGCCATCTCGATATCGAGCTTGAAAACGAAATGATCTCGCTCGGGCCGGGACAGGCCTTTACTGTCCCGCGCGGCGTCATGCATTGCCCGCATGCCCGCGGCCGCGCTGTCGTGCTCATGATGGAAAATGCTGGCGTCAGTCCGACCGGGGACTAGGTCTTTGTCGCCCTGGCCTTCGCGACGAGAGCCGGAAAGTCTATCTGCGCCGAAGGCTCGGTGATGATGTGGTTGCCGATGATGAAGGTCGGCGTCTGGAAGATGCGGATGGCCCGCGCCAGATTGAAGTTGGTGATGAGCTGGGCATAGATCTCCGGCTTCTCCATGTCCGCCTTGAGGCGATCCATGTCCAGTCCCACGCTCTGGGCGATCTCGAACACGCGCGGGATGGGCAGCGGATGGTCCGGCACCGACATCATGGTCTGGTGATAGACCGCGTATTTGCCCTGTTTGATGGAAGCTAGCGCCGCCCGCCCCGCGATGGGCGAGGATTCGGCCGGCTCGATGGTGAATTCGCGCGGGATCAGCTTGACCCCCGGATCGGCTTTCAGCAGCGCCTCGACCCGCGGCTCGACGCGCTTGGAAAAACCGCAGTCGTAATCGAAGAACTGCACGATCGCGACATCGCCTTTGGGATTGCCGAGAAAACCCGAGCCCGGATTGTCGAACAGCGCGGCATGGTTCTTGGCGACCAAGGCATCGCTGGCGGCGGTCTTTTCGGCCTCGGTCTTGGCGATATAGGCCTTTACCGCGTCATCAGCCGTATCCGCCGCGGCCGGCAGTGCGGCAAGACTTAAGCCCGCCATTGCCAAACCAAAGTCGCGCCTGCGCATCATGGTCCCGCCCTCGCCTGCCGGTTATTTCTAGCGGAACGGCAGGTTTTTGGCCATCGCCGGCGGGCAGACGGGGCGTTACCGGATTACGTCGTTATC
>Ga0310811_10015375_pt1 | contig 10007 bp, 8 predicted proteins | sample YCmetagenome_FD_207642 | JGI IMG/M metagenome (GOLD analysis project Ga0310811, IMG submission 207642) | Soil microbial communities from experimental microcosm in Duke University, North Carolina, United States - YC | ecosystem: Engineered > Artificial ecosystem > Soil microcosm > Unclassified ...
GTCTGAGAAGAAGATACATGCGAAGATTGCGGATTTGAACACTGTGGTACATCTCATCATGTATCCATTGTTTTTCTATATTATATAAGTTAGTTAACTTACTGATAAAGAGGTTATGAAGGTCCACTATAAAAAGGAGAATATGCACATGCATAAGCAACAGGTAGATGCTCTGGTCATTGGTTTCGGGAAGGGCGGTAAAACGTTGGCGGGTTTTATGGCACAAAAGGGCTGGGAAGTAGCTGTTATAGAGAAGTCAAAACAGATGTACGGAGGGACCTGCATTAATATCGCCTGCATCCCTTCAAAATCGTTATCCCATTCAGCCGAGCAGGCCGCACGGCGTCACTTCGCAACATTTCTGGAGAAACAGGACGTCTATCAAAATGCGGTCGAGGACAAAGAGCAGCTCGTCACCTTCCTCCGTGGGGCAAATTACGCGAAATTGAACCAGAATCCGCATGTGAGTGTTATTGACGGTATGGCTACCTTCCTGTCGCCGAATGAAGTGCGTGTGGATCTCGACGGATCTGATCAGATGATCATTGAGGCGAAGCACATTTTTATTAATACGGGGACGCTTCCGCATCTGCCTCCTATTGCCGGGTTAACTGAAAGTGAGCATGTCTATACCAGCACGAGCATGATGAACCTTTCTCAATTACCTGAAGAGCTGGTAATTATTGGTAGTGGGCACATCGGTTTAGAGTTCGCAGCGATGTATGCTGCCTTTGGCTCCCATGTCACCGTCCTGCATCGTGGCAATCTCTTCCTTCCTGATCATGACCGGGATATCGCAGATGCGGTGAAGACCACGATAGAGAAGCAGGGGATTCAGTTCCACCTCCAGGCTAATGTCTTGCAGATCGCTGACCGGGACGAGCGGGCGTCTATTACCTATGTAGATCAAACGCAGACCCGGCGCACGCTGACAGCAGATGCTGTGCTGATCGCGACCGGACGCGTACCCAATACGCAATCTCTGGATCTGGCGCAAGCTGGTGTCGAAGTGGACGAATATGGCTTTATCAAGGTCGACGAGTTTTTGCGCACCACAGCTCCCAACATCTGGGCTCTGGGTGATATTAACGGTGGCCCACAATTTACCTATATCTCGCTGGACGATTTTCGCATTATCCGCGATCAGCTCTTCGGGGACGGGCAGCGTTCGCAACTCAGCCGCCGCAACGTTCCCAGTTCGCTCTTCATCTATCCGACCTTATCCTGGGCCGGTTTGTCTGAAACGGAAGCCCGACATCAGGGTTACGAAGTGAAGGTGGCAACATTACCAGCAGGCGCAATTCCGCGTACGCGACAGGTAGCGCATACGGATGGGCTCTTGAAAGCGATTGTTGATGCGAAAACGAAGCGTATCCTGGGCTGTTTCTTGTTTAGCGAGGATTCCAGCGAGGTGATCAATCTGGTATCCATTGCCATGAATGCTGGACTGGACTATCGTGTCTTGCGCGATAACATTTTTACGCATCCGAGCATGTCCGAAGGCTTAAATGATCTGTTTACGCAGATTTCTTAGATCGCACAGTGAGCAACAGAACTGGCGGCAAGATCCGCGTCGTCTATCCACAGCATGTAACCAGTTTCATGCCTGACAGAAACAACCTTGTCTTGACAACCTTTTCATTTGTAGATATAGTGATAGTACCCTCCCCACCGGGGTAGGGTACTATCAGGGAAGTTTTTTCTACAGATTATCCTGAAAAAAGATGAAATGTTTATTCATCTTATGTCAAGTGAGAAGGATGACCGCTTGTTCTAATGATAGAAAGAAAGTATATTTATGGATAATAAACAGCTTACGGCATTGTCTCGTCGCCGTTTCCTGAGCTATCTGGGAATTGGCGCTGGTGTGGTTGCCGGGGCAATCGCTCTCGACGCTGGTCGTTTGCCAACTCTGGCTGATACACTTGCTGCGAGTACCGGGAAAGTGCACTCTTATACATTTAATCCGGCTCCGGCTCGTATCGCGTTAGGGAAACAGACTGTTTCAACCTGGGCATATAATGGTGTGCTGCCAGGACCAGAAATTCGGGTCAATGTTGGTGATACGATTCGGGCGATGGTGAGGAATCACTTGAGCACTGACACGACAATGCACTGGCATGGTCTGCCCATTCCCAATGCGATGGATGGAATTCCGTATGTCACACAGGCACCGATCAAGGCAGGTCAGACCTTCCTCTATGATTTTGTTGTGCCAGTGTCTGGAACCTACTGGTATCATTCACATGTAGGGCTACAACTGGATCGTGGACTCTATGGGCCGCTAATTGTGGAAGATCCGAGAGAAACGAAGAATTATGATCAGGATGTGGTCCTGGTTCTGGATGACTGGCTGGATGGCGTGCCCGGTGGGCCTGGAACGCCGGATGCGGAATATCAGAAGCTGGTGGTTGCGGGAAAGAGTATGGCAGGGAAGGGTATGGGTGGTATGAGTGGAAGCATGAATATGAGCAAGCCGGGTTCAATGACTGGCGATGTCAACGACGTGATTTATCCCTATTATCTTGTGAATGGGAAAACGAGCGACAATCCCTATGAAATTACCGTAAAGAAGGGGCAGAGAATCCGTCTGCGTTTTATCAACGCGGGCGCATCGACGATCTTTCGTCTGGCGCTCAATGGGCATAAGATGACTGTGACGCATACCGATGGTCAGGCGGTTGAGCCGGTGGAGGTAGATACTTTACGCATCGGGATGGGCGAGCGTTATGATGTCCTGGTCACAGTCAACAATCCGGGCGTCTGGCAACTGGCGGCGCAGGTGGATGGCACAAATTATCTGGCACGTGCACTTGTGCGCTATCAGGGAAGCACGACGACCGCTCCTGCTGCGACATTTCTGCCGCCGGAGCTCAAGCAGAAACAGTTAACCTATGCAATGCTCAAGGTTGCTCCTGGCATCCCTACCCCACCGTCTGGTCAACCGGCGCAAGTAGCGGTTGCTTTGAGTGGATCGATGGCACCATATGTCTGGAAGATGAATAACCAGATATATCCTGACGCTAGCAAGATTGCCGTGCAGAAAAACCATCTTGTGCAGTTCCAATTTAATAATCAAACTATGATGTCGCATCCTATGCATCTCCATGGGCATTTTTTCCAGCTCGATAATGGGACGGGAAGAGGTCCAATGAAGGATACGGTGCTGGTAGATCCGATGCAGAAGATGAATGTCACCTGGTTCTCAAATAATCCGGGGCAGTGGGCTTTCCATTGCCATAATGACTATCATATGAAGGCGGGCATGTTCCGGGTTGTGAGCGTATGAGAAGGCCGGAGGGGGAGGAGTAGAAAGCGCGATCAGTACGCATCAACCTAAAAAAGGATGTGGTATTCGAGAGGGCCGGTGGGGGACGTGGATCGGCAGAAAGCGCGATCCCTACCTCAGCCTTTCTTCGAGGGCAGGGAATCACATGCCCCCGTGCCAAATACGATACGGCCCGCAAAACAGAACAGGTAGGGGCAGCGGTTTATCCCTGCCCGCGAGCCCCCCCGGCCATTTCGGCCCTTAGGTTGATACGTATGAGATCGGCGGTAGAAAGCGCGATGCCGATGTGTGCAGAAGGGGGAGATGGCCGGTGGGGGTGGACGCCATTCGCCATGGCGTCCCTACGATGCGTTTGATGTGTGTAAAGTATTTGATGCGTGTAAGGTGCGGGATGTTCAGGATCGTGTGGGGAGAGCGGCTTCGAAAGTGCCGGAGACCTTGACATCGCCGTTCTGGTCGGCGGCCTGGACTCTGCCAACGATGCGTGTTTCACCGTTCAGTTCGTATTTTTTTGTGATCGTGCCGCTACAGGTGATCACATCGTCCAGATGGGTCATGCCTTTGAAGCGTACGTTAAATTTGCGTAGCGCCTGAGGGCCAACATAATCGCTTACCAGCTGGCCGACAAAGCCCATGATCAACATGCCATGAGCAATAATGCCACCCGTGCCGATCGCTTCCCCTACTTTAGGATCAGTATGGAGAGGATTGAAGTCGCCCGAAGCACCGGCATAGCGAACCAGGCGCAAGTGCGTGATCGGCTCCTTCACCAGGGGTGGAATCGTATCGCCAACCTGCACATCCTCAGCATATTGTACCGTTGGATTGTGTGTCTCTGTGGTCATCGTGTCTCTCCTTTTCCTGGTATGTGCTTACTCACGGACCACCACGGTCGTGCGAGCCGTGAGAACGTGCTGGTGCTGCTGATTGGTGTAGCGCGTCTCAGTGGTCAGGATATCCATCGTCGAGCCATCCTTGCCCCGGCGTGACTTCCCGTCGATAATCGTAGAGATACCGGTTAACACATCGCCTGGATACACGGGCGCGAGATATTCATATTCTTCCTCACCATGAAGGATACGCATCACATTAATGCCCGCGTCCGCCAGTTGCTCGCCGAACTGCGTATTGCCCCAGAAATTAAAGATAGTTGGTGCGCTTGGGAAGAGTGGCACATCCTGGTAACCGGCGGCCTGAGCGGCTTCGCGGTTATGATAGATGGGATTATCATCACCTATTGCCAGGGCCAGCTCATGAATTTTGCTGCGTTCAACCTCAATCGTGAACGGTGGAAAGCTCTGCCCGAGCTTATTTTTATCAAACATACACTCGTTCTTTCAAACAAAACTGCGTTCAAAACTCGCAATAGTACGTAGTCAGCCGTGAAATAGTATGCGACCAGCCCCTTCCAATTGTCAAGAGCGTGCATGCTCACAGAGATAGACATCGGTGAATTTAGCTCATATATAGAAATATCTCATATATATAACCATACCATACTTTACTTACGTGAGTGGAAAAAAAGATAACGTATCATTCACTTTTACGTTCGAAAGGAATAACACATTATGGAGTTCTTTGGGAAGAAGAAGCAGCATGCATTGGTGATGCTGACAACCCTTCTGCTCATCCTGGGTTTTGTAGTTTCTTTCTTTGCCGCAAGCCCACAGGCTCTGGCGCATGGCAAAAGATTTGAGGGATTCTTCAAACAGCGCAATCTCGTTTCAGACATTCCCGGAAGAGCGAGAGTGACAGATCCCAATCTGGTCAATTCGTGGGGAATAGTGGCGGATCGTAAAGCGCGTTTCTGGATTGCGGATAATGGTACGGGTGTGGCGACAGTCTATAACGGTCGTGGTACGCCCTTGCCTAAGGGCAACCCATTAGTAATACGTATCCCATTGCCTAAGGGGGCGACTGGACATTCAGCGCCAACCGGCATTGTTTTGAATGACACCCATAAGTTTGTCATCAAGGCGCATGGGAAAAAAGCTCCTGCTCGTCTTATTTTCGATACTGAGGATGGCACAATTGCGGCCTGGAATCCTAAGGTTGACCGGACGCATGCTATTCTGGTCGTCGATAGGTCCAAAAAAGGAGCAATCTACAAAGGGCTGGCGCGCATAAAGGATTTACTTTTTGCGGCGAATTTCTTTGCTGGAAGAGTAGAGGTTTTCGATAAAAAATTCCATTTGAAGAAATCTTTCACCGATGAGAATTTGCCAGCGGGATACGCGCCTTTTGGCATTCGCAATATTCGCGGCTTGCTGTATGTTACCTTTGCGCTACAAGATGCAAATAAAGAAGATGACGTGCCTGGTGCAGGGCATGGATTCGTAGATATCTTTAATATTCATGGGCATTTGCTCAAGCGTCTTATCTCGCGTGGGCAGTTAGACTCGCCCTGGGGTCTGGTGCTTGCACCGGGCGAATTTGGGCCATTCGGTCGAGCCTTGCTCGTTGGCAATTTTGGCAATGGCCGCATTAATGCCTTTAATCCGCGAACAGGGAAATTTCTCGGGACACTCAGGGATAAGCATGGGCAGCCGATTATCAATGATGGTCTGTGGGGACTCACCTTTGGCAAACGCATAGGTGAGCGCAATACGCTCTTCTTCACAGCCGGTCTGAATGATGAGCAGAATGGGCTGTTCGGTTCGATAAAGTTTGTAGACTGATCGATGTCGCTTGCCGATTCTACAGCCTCGCCAGTCCAGGAACTGATCATCTACGACGTATGATTGTGGTGTGCCGCAGCGCTCGAGCGTTGCGGCACACAATTTTTTTGTCATCTCCCATAGACATGAAGAGAAGAAAACGTTGTGCAGAGGAGACAATTTGCGTTATGCAACATTTGCGTTGTGCAGAAAATGTAACAATTTGCGTTGTGCAACGTTTTTCGTTATACAAGGAAGTGACATGTTGAGTTGTGCAACATCTTCATTGTGTTAGTAAGTTATGATATAGAGAGTGGAGATTCGTGAATATATCCACGTTTATCGTCACCTGAGAGGGCAGGGCGAACCAGTCGAATGGTACTAGCCTTGTAGGAGAGGTGCATGATATAATTGCCTACAATAAGCAACCCTCATAATAGGGCCTATGGTTGAGAGGAGCAGGATGGAGGGCGTGCCTTGCGTATCCTTCATCTAGAACGTATGTTTCGCAAAATATTAATAGCTAATCGTGGCGAGATAGCGCTGCGCGTGATACGAGCCTGTCGTGAGATGGGAATACGCAGTGTGATCGCTCACTCTGAAGCGGATCGAAACTCGCTCCCTGTTCGTATGGCAGATGAGCGTATTTGTATTGGTCCGGGGGCGAGCGGAAAGAGTTATTTAAATATCCCGAATATCATCAGCGCGGCCTTAATTTCTGAGGCAGAAGCGATTCACCCTGGCTATGGTTTTCTTTCTGAAAATACAAGCTTTGCTGAGATCTGTAATGATGTCAATATTACATTTATCGGGCCTTCGGCGAGCGTAATGTCGGTGATGGGTGATAAGGTATCTGCACGTAAAGCCATGGCTGAGGCAGGCTTGCCTATGTTGCCCGGCACACCAGTGCTGCGTACATTGAGCGATGCGCAAGAGGCGGCCAGAGAAATTGGTTTTCCACTGATGTTGAAGGCGGTGGCGGGCGGTGGTGGACGTGGCATACGTCTGGTGAACAATTTCGATGAGTTTGACCGCATATTTACAGTGGCGCAGAATGAGGTGCGTGAAGCATTTCGTGATGATGGTATTTATCTGGAGCGTTATCTGGCCAAAGCACGACATGTTGAGATACAGATTCTGGTTGATCGCTATGGAAACGCCGTCCATCTGGGAGAGCGCAACTGTTCCTGTCAGCGGCGCAATCAGAAGCTCCTCGAAGAGTCGCCAAGCCCTTTCTTGCCTCGTGAACTGCGCGATGAGATGGGCACGAAGGCCGTACGTGCGGTCCAACAGGTGGGATATCGGAACGCGGGCACTCTGGAATTTCTGGTTGATGAGCAGGATCGCTATTATTTCATGGAGATGAATACGCGTTTACAGGTCGAGCATCCAGTGACCGAACTGGTGACCAGCCTGGATCTGGTAAAAGAACAGATTCGGATTGCCGCCGATCTGCCGATGCAGTTGCGCCAGGAAGAATTGCGCTTCTATGGCCACGCGATTGAATGTCGTATCACCGCAGAGGATGCGAGCGCCGATTTTCGTCCCCAGACTGGAGTTGTTGAGCAGTATCTACCCCCAGGAGGACCAGGAGTACGCGTTGACAGCCATCTGTTTGCCGGTTACGAGATTCCCCCTCACTATGACTCTTTGCTGGCAAAATTGATTGTCTGGGCTGAGACGCGCGAAATGGCGATTGCACGCATGCAGCGTGCGCTTGATGAGTTTGTAATAGAAGGCGTAACCACCACCATCCCGTTTCATCAACGTTTGTTAAAGCACGAAGGATTTTTGCGTGGTGACACCTATACACGTTTTATACAAGAGGAAGCCGTAGCACTCGGCATTTAGGAGGTGACGTTATGCCTCGCGTAGTAGTAACCGGAATGGGACTGGTTACCTCGTTGGGAAACGACCTGGCGACCACCTGGGATGGGCTCGTTCATGGTCGATCTGGTGTGGGTGAGATTACAGGATACGATACAAGCAAATACCGCGTGCATTTCGCGGCTCAGGTCAATAATTTTGATCCCTCACCATATATGGATCGTAAAGAGATCCGCCGTAATGATCCCTATGAGCATATGGCAGTTGCCACTTCGATGCAGGCGCTGAAACATGCAAATTTGCAGATTACAGATGAATTCTCTGAAGATGTTGGAGTGTACATCGGGAGCGGCATTGGTGGATTGGTCACGCAACACGAGCAATTTCGTGTGCTGTTTGATAAAGGTCCCGATCGTATCAGTCCGTTCTTTATTAATATGATGATCATCGACGGCGCGCCTGGTATCGTCTCTATTATGACCGGCGCGAAGGGTCCCAACTGGGCGGCCGTCTCGGCCTGTGCGACAAGCGGTAACACAGTTGGCGAGGCCTGGGAGACCATTCGGCGGGGCGATGCGAAAGTAATGATTGCCGGAGGCTCTGAGAAGGGCGTGACGCCTATCGCTATGGCTGCCTTCGACAATATGCATGCGCTCTCGCGTAACAATGGGGATCCGCAGGGAGCCAGTCGTCCTTTTGATGTGAAGCGCGATGGCTTTGTCATGGGTGAAGGTTCCGGCATGCTTATTCTGGAAGAACTGGAGTTCGCCAAGGCCCGTGGTGCGAACATCCTGGCCGAGATGATCGGCTATGGTTGTACCAGCGATGCGCATCATATTACCGAGCCAGCTCCAGGTGGTAATGGTATTATGCGTGCGATGCGTCTGGCCATACGCAAATCCGGTTTGCAGCCCGAAGACGTCGATTATATCAACGCGCATGGAACTTCCACCTATCCCAATGATCGTGCTGAAACGCAGGCCATTAAGACCTACTTTGGTGATCATGCGTATAAGCTGGCAGTCAGCTCTACCAAATCAATGATCGGTCATACATTGGGAGCGGCGGGAGCGATCGAAGCGGTCATTTCGGTGCAGAGCATTTTGAATGGAATCATACCGCCGACCATCAATTTACATAATCCCGATCCTGAATGTGATCTCGACTATGTGCCGAATGAAGCACGCGAGGCCCGGGTGAATGTGGCGATGTCAAATGTCCTGGGTTTTGGCGGGCACAACACCAGCCTGGTGTTTAAACGCTACGAAGAGTAAGGCGAGCATGGAAATATCGAAAAAAGAATCGTGGCTGGAGCGTGTCGAAGAGATCGTCAATGTGCTCGAAGGCAGCAGTATTGGTGAACTGGAGCTGGTGGAGGATGGGACCGAGATCATCATCCGACGTCAGCCCGGCATGGTGCTGACGACTGCGCCGACATCGCAGGCAAGCGCGGCGGCTCCGAGCACATCAGCCACTCCCAGACGGGGAGCAAAACGTGTCGAGCCAGGGGTCGCCATCGTGGCACCCCTTACCGGCGTCTATTATTCAGCCGCCTCACCGAGTATGCCGCCTTTCGTGAATATTGGCGATGTTGTTCAGGTTGGTCAGGTTGTGGCCTTGATCGAGGCCATGAAGGTCTTTAATGAGATCAACGCCGAAGTTTCTGGCAAAGTCGTTGCCATAGTTGCTACCAGTGGCAATGTTGTGCAGAAGGGCGAAGTTTTGCTGCGCATCGAGCCAGCGTAAAACGGTCATTGCATAAAAGCATCTATGGAAAGCAATGTTTCCCATAGATGCTTTTATTTATTTGTTTGTTGATTATCGCAAGAACCAGTTCAGGCTATTCTTCCACATAGCCTCCGTGACCTCATGGCCTGCTTTCTCATGTAAATTGACCTGGATCTGTTCGCCATAGGCGGGATCTTGTGTGCGTATTGCCTGCTGGAAGCGGAGTGCGCCATCAGAAGGAACGTGTTTGTCATCGGCACCACACTCAAACGTAATCGTGGGGCGATGGTGGAGGTAGGAGGTCAGGTTGGTGAGAGGATTGAGACAATCGTAGAAGAAGCTGGCGTAGGTGCCCGCTATGCCTGGAGGGAGCAGCGTCCCTGGTCGGGAGAGATCCTGCATGCCCGGTCGTAGCCAATCGGGAGTAGCAATAATCGCGGAGACGCAGCGAATACGCGGATCGAGTGCCGCCGTTGCAACCGAAATATCGCCGCCCATAGAAATGC
>Ga0310811_10015376_pt1 | contig 10007 bp, 5 predicted proteins | sample YCmetagenome_FD_207642 | JGI IMG/M metagenome (GOLD analysis project Ga0310811, IMG submission 207642) | Soil microbial communities from experimental microcosm in Duke University, North Carolina, United States - YC | ecosystem: Engineered > Artificial ecosystem > Soil microcosm > Unclassified ...
GCTCCGCCGGGGCGGCCGCGCGCTTCGGCTCGACCATCAGGCGCAGCGCGTATCCCTGTGGCGTTCCCGTCGCCGACTGATAAGGGCCGACGCGATACACCGCCGAGAGGACCTTGCCGCGCTGCAGTGCTTCCGGGATTTCCTTTCCAGCGCGGGCCGGCGCTTCCACCTGGAAGTGCACGAGCCGGTAGAGCGGAATCGACGCCGGACGATCGCACTCGACGAACACGTCAAGATCGCTGATGTCGCGCGTCGTCACCGACACAAATCGCAGCGTGCCGCTGCTGTCGCGCCACGTCAGGCGCCCTGGGACGCGGACCCGGCGGCGGTTGCCGATGCGCTGCGGACGTTCGGTGGTCGTTGTCTCTCGGATGGCGGCAGTTGAAGTCACCTTGTGCTCCCTCGGGAAGATTTGTGTTGCCTGAGCCTTACTCAAGGTCGGGGCCCGTGGCGCCGGCCAGCGTGGCGAAGTGGGCAGTTTCGCTAAGCTGTTGATAAATAAGGGAAACAATCCGGACGGTCGCGCTGGGATGGCAGCCGTCATGGATACCAGGTATTCACATGGCCTGTATACCTGATTACTGCGTATCCGCCATGCTGGCCTCTAATCCGAGCCGCCGCATCTTCAGATAGAGGCCGCGTCGGGTAAGTCCGAGGACGCGGGCGGTTTCCGAGATGTTCCCCGCAGTACTGCTCAACGTGGCGGTGATGAGATCCCGTTCGATCCGTTCAACCACGTTTGCGAGGTTCCCGGGCCGGATGGCGATTCTCGGGTCCGTTGCGGGTCCGGCGGCCGTCCTTCCTGGTTCCGGGGCAGACAGATCGGGCGAAAGATGTTCCGGCGCGATGGCACCGCCTGGCGGGCTCATCGCCACCGCCCGCTGAATCTCGTTCCGCAACTGTCGGACATTGCCCGGCCACCAGTACCTGGCGAAGAGATCGAGCGTTGCGGGGCTGAGATGCACGTCCGGTTTTCCGAGCCGTTCGCACGCGTCGCGCAGGAAGAAGGTGCTCAAGTGCGGCAACTCCTCGCGCCGCTCACGCAGCGGCGGCACGTGCAGCCTGATGACGCTCAACCGGTAATACAGGTCCTCGCGGAATTTGCCTTCGCTGACCCGCTGCTCGAGCTCGGCGTTCGTCGCGGCCAGCACGCGGACGTCAACCGCCAGCGGCCGCGTCTCGCCGACGGGCATGATCTCGCCCTGCTCGAGGAAGCGCAGAAGCTTTGGCTGGATGTCGAGCGGCAGGTCGCCGATTTCGTCGAGGAACAGGGTGCCCCCTGCCGCGGATCGGATGAGCCCCTGCTGATCGGCCACCGCGCCGGTAAAACTGCCGCGGCGGTGCCCGAACAACTGGCTGTCGGCAAGCTCCCGTGTCGTCGTCGTGCAGTTGTACGGCAGGAACATCGCGGCGCTGCGCGGCGAGCCGAAATGGATGGCGCGCGCGACGAGATCCTTGCCCGTGCCGCTTTCTCCGGTGATCAGCACCGTCAGGTTGTGTCCCTGCATGCGCTGGATCTGATCGGCCAGGCGATTCATTGCAGCGCTGGCGCAGATGAAGCCCGGGAGCAGCGGTTCGAGCGATCGCTCCGGCGACTGCTCGCTGACCTGTGGCGGACGCTCGCGCGCGCCGCAAAGCTCGAACCCCTGCCGCGTCACGGCGGAGAACATACGGAAGCGACGCAAGTCGGTCTCACTTCTGCGCTTCCCGGCGACCAGCGCGCAAAAGCGGGGACCGTCGTGGTCGCGGCCGAGCGATTCGAGCACGAGCGGATTGCCGCGATGTTCGCGGGTGCCCTGACTCGCGGCGCGGGCGACGAGTCCCGCCGCTTCCTGATCTGACCCCGCTGCTGCCAGGACACGAAGCTCTCCGCCAGGTGGCGCAACGAACACCACAACCGACTCCGCTTCCAGCGTTTCCGTCAGAGCCGCGGCGGTTTCGCGTGCGAGCAGTTCAGGGAGAATCGCGGCATCGACCAGGCGCCGCACGATGGCTTCGTCCGCGTCGGTGCCATCGCCGCTCGAATCCGCAGCCGATCCGTGGGCCAGCACTTCACGTGCGGCGGCCGTTTCGTCGAGATCGCGTTGCGCGCCGAGGGTCTTGAAGACGCTCTCGGCCAGCTTCAGATATCGTTCGGCGGCGCCCATCGACCCGGCTTCCGCGGAGAGCCGCCCCATCGACAGGTGGCTCAGCGCCGCCTGGTAGCGCTCGCCGAGCAGGTCGAAGACGTTGGCGCTCTGGGCGAAGTCGTGGTACGCGGCGGATGGCCGCGACGTCTGCTCGTGAATGAGGCCGCGTATCCGCAGGAACTCGCCCCACGTGCCTGGCGTGCCGCGCGGGTCGAGGCGCTCCTCGCACAACTGCAGGCGCTTCTCGGCGTCTTCAAGGCGTCCCGCAGCCAGCAACGCTTCGCTCGCCGCCAGGTCCGCCTGAATGGCCTCGGACGGCGGCACGCCTGGCGCGTGCGCCAGCTCGTCGGCCATGGCCAGCGCTTCGTCGTGGGCGCCGCGTCTGATCGCCAGCTTCACGCCAAGCACCTTCAGCGACCACTCATACCAGCGCATGGTGTGCGAGCCATAGGCGCCGTAGGCTTCGCCGGCGAGGCGCAGATACTCTCCGGCCCGTTCGTACGAACCTCGCATCAAGTGAATCTGCGCGAGCGTGTCGAACACCGCGCCGGTGGTCTCGCGGAATTGAACAGAGCTGCGCACTTCGAGCGCGCGGTTCAGGATCTGCTCGGCCCGTTCGAGGTCGCCAAGCTGCACATGGATCTGACCCAGCGTGGCGAGCGCAACGGCGAGGCCGTGTCCGGATCCGAGCGACTGATGGAGGCTGACACTTCGCTCAGCCAGCGCGAGGGCTTCGTCGTGCTTATGGCGCATCAGCGCGACGTTCGCCTGGTTGTGCACAATGCCTGCAAGCACATCGTCTGCAGAAATCGCCACGGAAAGCCGTTCGCCTTGACGGAGGGCCGCGCTCGCTTCATCGGTGCGGCCGGCCTGTGCAAGCAGCACTGCGGACAGCGAGTGAACGAGCGCGAGATGGCGACGATCGCCAGCGGCATGCAGCGCCGAGGCGGCCTCCGTCAGGTGCTCGCGCACGATTCCCGAATCTCCGACCTGCTTGTAGGCGAGTGCCAGCTCGTAATGCGCCAGGCCGATCGCGCGGGAGTCGTGCGCCAGCTCGGCTTGCTTCAAGGCGCGCGAGTGCATCGCGATCGCGCGCGACTGTTCGCCGCGCTTGAAGGTGAGGCGCCCGTGAAGCCGCCACAACGCTGACAGCTGACCGTCAGAAATCTGTTCCCGCAGCGTGTCGGGTGTGCGGCCGAGCGCCGCAGCCGCCTGGACGAGGTCGTCCTGCAGAAGCCAGGCTTCGGCGAGGGCGATGCGAACGCTCAGTTCGTCCTGGCGGCTGAGAGTTCCTGACCGCAGGGCTGGCGCCAGCACCTGGGCAGCCTCGGCACCGCGGCCACGCTCGAGCGCTGCCGTTGCCCGCGCGAGCGTCGTGGGAAGGGGCTGGGTCGCCACGGCAGGAGTATACAAAGTATCCAGCAGGGCCGGAGCAGCTATAATCGCTTGCCGATGCCCCTCGCGGCCCATGGCGTGTCCCACAAGGGTCGCCGTAAAACCAACGAAGACTCAATGGTCATTGACCAGGCCATCGGCCTGTTTGTCGTGGCCGACGGCATGGGCGGTCACAACGCCGGAGAAGTGGCCTCTGCTCTGGCGGCTAAAACACTCCACGAGTTCATCGAGCAGGCACACGACACGAGCGAGTCGATCGTGGCTGAAGCGCTGGTGCTCGCGAACGATCAGGTTCTGAGCGCGGCCGCCGGCAACGCAACCTACGAAGGCATGGGGACGACTGTGGTTGCCGCGTGCATCAAGGACGGTTCGCTGGTCTTTGGCAACGTGGGCGACAGCCGGATCTATCTGATGCGTGACGGCTCGCTGGAGCAGCTCACCGATGACGATTCATGGGTGTCGCGTGTGCTCCCTGCAGACGCGATCGGAACGGAAGAGGCGTCCAGACATCCGATGCGCCATGTGCTGACCAAGGTCGTCGGCCTGCGCGACGACATGGAGCCGAGCGTGGGGTCATCATCGTTTCAGAGTGGCGACATGTTGCTGCTGTGCAGCGACGGTCTGCACGGAGTGGTGAATGACGATGCGATCGCGGCGCTGCTTGGACGCTCGGGGAGTGTCGAAGAGATTGCCGGCGATCTCGTGGAGAAGGCGCTCGACTCGGGCAGCACCGACAACATCACCGCCGTCGTGGTACGGAAGCTCTAGCCACGACGGTCACAACGGTTCGTGCTTCGTGTTTAGAGATTTCGTCGAAGCCGCTTGAAGACGTCGCGGAGCAGTTGAACGTCGCGCTTCGGCAGATGGACGTGCAGCGCGCGGCGGCCGGTTTTGTCGAGCGACTCGAAATCCCCGAGTGCCTGCGCCATCTCCAGCACCCCAAACGAAAACGGCTCGCCCGGAATCGCCAGGTCTTCGGCGACTTCCGCGGTGACGATGATGAAGACGCCGTTGTTGGCTCCGCCCTTGTGTAACTGACCGGTGGAATGCAGGTATCTCGGTCCGTACCCGAACATCGTCGGAGCGGATCCGCCACCGAGTGCTGCGCGAATTTCTCGCAATGCCGAGTCGAACGGATCGCGATCGGGCGGCAGATAGGCGAGCAGGCCGAGGTAGTCGCCTTCGTGCACGAGACTCAGGAAGTCTTCGGGCCCGTCGTCTTCGAGCACTTCCTCTGCCGCGGCGCTGAGTGTCAGGCGGGCGCCTTTGATCTCGCCATTCGGATCGCGCCCCGGTAACCGTCGCGTCGACCGGTACTCCTCGAGCAGCGCATTCGTCGCGTCCTTGGCCTGCTTGACGTTTGGCTCGTCGAACGGATTGATGCCCATCAGTAGGCCGGCGGTCGCGGTGGCGATCTCCCACCGCAAGAATTCCGCACCGATGGCGTATGCGTCCGGCACTTCCAGGTCCAGCAGCGGTGTTTGCATTCCACGCCCGGTGTCGGTTGGTCGATCCGGCGGCTGGCCGCCAAACGCAACAGAGACCAGCGCGCGGTCGGAGGTGGTGCGAGTAAGCGTCTCACCGGTGAGCGGAACGATGCCCTTGCTTTGTTTTCCTGTGCTCTCTGCGACGAGCTGTTCGACCCAGAGGCCGAACGACGCGAACCGTTCCGGAAACCTCAAGGTCAGCTTGTCGCGGCCGGCATCAGCGGCGGCCGCCATAAACGCGCCGAGGACACATCCGGGATTGCCGCTGATGTTCCGCGCGCGGCATGCGGTCTCCATCTCACGCGCGCCTGCAAGGAGTCTCCCGACGTCGGCGCCCATCAACGCAGCTGGGACCATTCCGAAGAGCGAGAGTGCTGAATAGCGTCCACCAATGTCCGATGGGTTCACGAAGATTTCGCGGAACCGTTCGGACTGGGCGCGCGTGTGCAGCGCAGTGCCTTCGTCGGTGATCGCGATGAATCGGGAGCCCCAGTCTGCGATTCCAGAAGCCTCGAGGCGGCGACGGGCCTCGGCGGCCATGACGTTGGGCTCGATCGTCGAGCCCGACTTGCTGGCGAGCACGAACAGGGACGTGCCGGCGTGCTCGAACGCGCTGCGGACCGCATCCGGATCCACCGAATCGAGCATCCGAAACCGGGGGAATCCTGGCGCGACACCAACGATCTGACGCAGTACTTCCGGAGCCAGGCTCGATCCACCCATGCCGAGCAGCACGACGTCCGTGAGCTGTTCAACACGGACCGCGTCTGCCAGCGCGCGCATGCGCGCGATCTGCGGTGTCACCGCATCCATCGCATGCAGCCAGCCGAGACGGTTGCGGATCTTTTCCTGCGTGGCGGGATCTGGACTCCAGATGTCGAGACGACGCGTCCAGAGTGCCTCGACGAACTCGATCTCGTCGAGGCGCCTGCACATCCGGTCAAAGGCGTCGGCGATCGAGCCTGGTGAGATGGAAAACGGCGTGGTCAAGAAATCAGTCTACCGGACCTCAGACGATCTGAAGAATCTCGCGGCTCCCGGTGACGTAGAGATCGGTGTAGCCCTTCATCTTCGCGCGGAACGTTTCATTGGTCGCGTAGTCTTCATGCGCTGGCAGGTTTGCTCGCCAGACCTGGCTTCGCGATGAAACAGTTACGTACGACAATCATGATGACCCTCCTGAACAGGGCGATACGGCGCGGTCAAGAAACACACGCTAACATAGGAAATCTGCGCCGATGAAACATCTTCTGACCGTTCTGCTCGCCGTGTCGGCGCTGATCGCGGGTTGTGGGCGTGAGCGCGAAGCGCAGGACCGCGGTCCGGAACTGCGCGATATCTCGGCGCGGCCGGCTGACGTTGCGCCTACGGCGGCGGTTGCGTCCAGCGACGCGGCTGGAGTCGCCCAGGGCAGGCCTCGCATCGTCTTTCTGGGAGACAGCCTGACTGCGGGATACGGCCTGGCGAGCAAGGACCAATCCGTGCCGTCACTGATTCAGAAACGGCTCGATGCCGAGGGTTACAACGTGGAGGCCGTGAATCAGGGCGTGTCGGGCGACACGACCGCTGGCGGTGTGAGCCGTGTCGAGTGGGCCCTGAATGGTGATGTCCGCATTCTTGTAGTCGAGCTTGGTGGCAATGATGGGCTGCGCGGTCTACCGGTCGAAGTGACGAAACAGAACCTCGCGCAGATCATCACGACCGCCCGGCAGCGCGGCGTGCGCGTCCTGCTGACGGGAATGGAAGCGCCACCGAGCTACGGCCCCACCTACACGTCGCAGTTCCGACAGCTGTTTCGCGATCTGGCGAAAGAGCAGGACGTGGCCTTCATGCCGTTCTTTCTGGAAGGTGTGGCGGGGATTCCGAGGTTGAACCAGGCGGACGGGATTCACCCGACTGCCGAAGGCGCGGTCATCGTCGAACAGGCGGTCTGGAAATCGTTGAAGCCGCTATTCGATGGGGTCGGGCTGAAGCCGAACACGGCAACTCGATGATCGAGCTGCGCGGCGTTTCCAAAACCGTGGACAGCGGCGGCCAGCCGCTGACGATTCTTCATCCGCTCGACTACACGATCCCGTCTGGCCAGTTCGTCGCCATCGTCGGTCCATCCGGCAGCGGCAAATCGACCCTGCTGGGACTGCTTGCCGGCCTCGATGCGCCTACCTCCGGGTCGATCGTCATCGACGGTACCGATATCACGACCCTCGGCGAAGACCAGCTGGCGCGACTGCGGGGCGAGAAGATCGGCTTTGTCTTCCAGTTCTTCCATCTGGTCCCGTCGCTGACGGCCTTCGAGAACGTGTTGATCCCGATGGAGATCGCCGGCCGGCGCGCCGGGGCGGTGCGCGCCCGCGAGCTAATGCACGAAGTCGGCCTCACCGATCGCGCGCATCACTATCCGTCGCAGCTCTCCGGCGGCGAGCAGCAACGCATCGCCATCGCCCGCGCATTGGCCAATGATCCGCCGATCGTGCTCGCCGACGAGCCGACGGGCAACCTCGACTCGGCCACGGGTCGCCACATCATGGAGCTGCTGATGCGCGTGCATCGCGCCCGCGGCACCACCCTAGTGCTCGTTACGCACGATGCCGAACTCGCAGCGCTGGCCGACGCACGGCTGGTGCTTCGTGACGGCCGGCAGGTGAATCCGGCCGCTGCCGCCGAGGCGCTGCGATGAGCTTTGTGCTGCGGATGGCGATGCGGGAGATCCGCGCGTCGTGGCACCGGCTCCTGTTCTTCTTCATCTGTATCGCCGTTGGCGTGGCGGCAATCGTGACGATCCGTTCGGTCATCCAGAGCGTTCGAACGGGACTGACGCGAGAAGCGCGAACGCTCACCGGCGCCGATTACATCCTGACCACCGACCGCGAATTCCCGAAGGACGTGCTCGACGCCGTGACGCGCGAGCGCCGTGAAGGACGCGTCACCACGGTCGTCAACTCGATGGAGATGGCGACGATGGTTCGGCCGGGGAATGGCGCGGCAGCCATCAAGATGGTGGAGTTGAAGGCGGTCGAGCCGCGGTATCCGCTCTACGGCACGCTCACGCTCGAATCGGGGACGTACTCGCACGAGCTGGTGAGAAACGGGGGAGCGCTGGTCAGGCCTGAGCTGCTCGCGCAGCTCAAGCTCAGGGTGGGCGACAGCATCTTCATCGGCTCGAAGCCGTTCCAGATTCGCGGTGTGATCAAGGAGGAGCCGGGGCGCAGCGTCGGCGCGTTCAGCATCGGGCCGCGCGTGCTGATCGATTATGCCGACATGCCCGCTACGGGGCTGCTCGGGTTCGGCAGTCGTGTGTCGCGGCAAATGCTCCTGCTTCTGACACGTGCAGGCACCGTCGAGGCCGAATCGAATCTGCTGGCAGCGACGGCAAATGAATTCGTTCGCGGCCGCGGGTACTGGTCCACCGCCGATCGCATGGGGCAGAACCTGATGCGGGCGGAGAACTATCTGAGCCTGGTCGGCCTGGTGGTCCTCATTCTCGGCGGCATCGGCGTGTCGAGCGTGACGCGCGTGTTCGTGCAGCAGAAAGTGCGCAGCATCGCCATCTTGAAATGCGTCGGCAGCACGACGTCGCGAATTCTGGCGATCTACATGACGCAGGTAGTCGTGCTCGGTCTGGCCGGCAGCGTCCTTGGCGTGGCGCTGGCCGCAGGCGTGATCGCCGCGCTGCCGCACATCGTTGGAGACGTCAGTGCGCTGTTGCAGGCCGACTATGGTCTGACGCCGGCGGCAGTCCTCCAGGGACTCGCCATTGGCCTTCTGGTCTCGGTCCTGTTCTCGCTCGTGCCGCTACTCGAGATTCGGCACGTGAAGCCAGGATTGCTGCTGCGGCAGGACGCTCCGGCAACATGGCGATTCGACTGGCTCAAGTGGATCGTGACTGCCGCCGTCGCGGCGGCGCTGGTGGGTGTCGCGGCGTGGCAGGCCGGATCGCTGACGGTCGGACTGGTGCTGTCGGCCGGCTTTGTTGCCGTAGCCGTGGTCCTTCACGTCGCCGGCATCATCCTCGTGCGCGCGGTGCAGCCGCTGCGCCATGCGCGGTCGTTCGCGTTGCGGCATGCGGTGCTGCACGTTGGACGACGTGGCAATCAGACGCGAGTGATTCTTCTCGCCGTCGGGCTCGGTGCCTTCTTCATCCTCGGAGTCCGGACGCTGCAGGCCAACCTGCTGCGTGACTTTTCGGTGCAGGTCGGTGATGACGCACCGGACATGTTTCTGATCGATGTCCAGCCAGCACAGCGTGACGGGGTGGCGGCGCTGCTCGACGAACAGAACGGTCCCGCCCCCGCGCCGCGGCTGATCCCGGTTCTGCGGGCCCGCGTGATCGGCGTGGAGGGCAAAGAGCTGAACCTCGAGACCTTCGAGCAGGTGAGGGGCCGCGGCGGGCTTGCCCGAGAGTTCACGGTCACCTACCGCTCCAACCTCGAGGCGAACGAAGAGATCATCGCCGGGAAGTGGTGGGACTCAGGGCGCGACCCGGAGCCCGAAGTCTCGATCGAAGAAGGCTTTCTCGAGCGGCAGCGAATTCAGGTCGGCGATCGCATGCGCTTCGACGTGCTGGGGCGCATCATCACGGCACGCGTCGGGAGCATCCGCCGCGTGCAGTGGGAAGATTTCCGCGCCGGCGGGTTCATGTTCGTCTTCCGCCCGGATGTGTTCGAGGGCACTCCACACACGTACATTTCGACTGTTCGCGGTCCACAGAAAGACGACGAGCGTGCCCGGATGCAGGCGGCTGTCGTCGCCAGGTTTCCGAACGTGTCGATCATCGACCTGCGGGAGATCCTCGTCACCATTCGAAACGTGGTGGACAAAGTGACGCTGGGCGTCACGGTGGTCGGGGCGCTGGTGCTCTTCAGCGGGACGCTGATTCTGATCGGCGCCGTGTCGATGACCAAGTTCCGGCGTGTCTATGAAGCCGCCATCCTCAAGACGCTCGGCGCCAGCAGCCGCCTGATCGCAGCCACACTGCTCCTCGAGTACGGCGTGCTGG
>Ga0310811_10015377_pt1 | contig 10006 bp, 5 predicted proteins | sample YCmetagenome_FD_207642 | JGI IMG/M metagenome (GOLD analysis project Ga0310811, IMG submission 207642) | Soil microbial communities from experimental microcosm in Duke University, North Carolina, United States - YC | ecosystem: Engineered > Artificial ecosystem > Soil microcosm > Unclassified ...
TGCTGCGCGGGCGCGGGCCGCAGCCAGCCATCGAGGTCTCCCGTGCGGTAGCGGCGGTGCGGAGCGATGGCAACCTGCATGCCCGCCGCGCGTGCGGTGCCCAGCAGTTCAAGGATGTGCTGGTGCAACCCGACGGACTCGGCAACCTCTCTGACCTGGGGGTAGATCTTGCCATCCGCGGCGAAGAAGTCGTTGTACGGGTCGACGAGGAGAAACGCGGTCCTGGCGGTGTCATGGGCGTTTGTCATGGCATTAGTCTCGGCACTGCGGTGGGTGCGTACCAGTGGCCTGGGTGCCGATGATCGCGGGTTTCGTGCCACAATGCGGGTATGGCTGCTTTCCGGCGTGTCGCCGCCTACGCCCCGCCCGGCGCAGTCGGGCTAGGCCTGGGACTGGTCAGCGCGATCTTCCGGGCCAGGCCCGGACTCGCCGCCTTCGAGTTCAGTATTTGCGCAGCCCGGCCCGGGCGGCTGGCCACGGACCTGGGCGTGCCGGTCGTAGTGGATCACGGCCCGGAACTGTTCGCCGAATCGGACCTGATCTTGCTGCTGCCGGGCGCGAGTTTCGCGGAGCCGCCCCCGGCGCATGTCGCCGCCGCGCTGCGAGCAGCGCACGAGCGCGGCGCTACGCTGGCCGCCCACTGCCTGGGCGTCTTTCACCTCGCCGCGACCGGGCTTCTCGACGACCTGAACGTCACCACGCACTGGCAGTACGCTGATCAGCTCACCGCCCGCTATCCGCGAGTACGCGTTAAGCCCGAAGCCCTCTACCTCGATCAGGGGAACATCGTCACCGGAGCGGGCGCGGCAGCCGGAATCGACATGTGCCTGCACCTGATCCGCCGGGACCACGGAGCAGCTCTGGCCAACTCGATTGCCCGTATCCTGGTCACCCCGCCGCACCGGGATGGCGGGCAGCAGCAGTTCATCACAGCCCCGTTGGCGGTCAGCGGCGACGGGGACCGTCTGGCCGACGTGATCGCATGGGCCCGGGCGAACCTGGACCACCAGCTGTCGCTCGATGAGCTCGCGGCCCGCGCATTGATGAGCCGGCGTTCGTTCGTCCGCCACTTCAAGGCGGCTACCGGCTCCACACCGCACGCCTGGCTCCTCAGCCAGCGGCTCAGCCAGGCTGAGGAACTACTCGAAGCCACCAGCCTGCCCGTCGAGGAAATCGCAGAACGGGTCGGCTACCGCAGCGCAGCGGTGTTCCGCGAGCAGTTCACTGCGCGGCGAGGCGTCGCACCGCGCGACTACCGGCGCACTTTCAGCCGCGCCATGTGATAGTCAGCGCTTGAATCCACACGGTCGTCTCACGTTCATGTCGTTCAGGTCAGTTATCCGACATGCTTCCGACGTAATGAGTGAGATTCGACATCCTCCATGAGGCGGGACAGCCGATGTCCCGTCTCAGCCATCATGTCGGGCAGGACCTGCGAAGCGACACGTTCCTGAGACGCTGACACCTCTGTTCGTCTCATGCATCTTGTCGATTCCAGATGTACTCGTCGACGAACAGGCGCGCAGCGGTCCGGCCGCAGACCCTCTTCATATCGAGATGCTGTGGAACGACCTGAGGTGGGAGACTTGGCGCATGGCAGCTTCGTCGCGTCGTGTCTCGGTGGTCCTGTTCGAGGGGTTCGAGCTGCTGGACGTGTTCGGCCCGGTCGAGCTGCTCAGCATGCTGCCCGAGGACTTCGCCGTAAACTTGGCGGGTCCCGTCGCAGGGCCGGTGCGCAGCAGCCAGGGCACCGAAGTCATCGCAGAGGCCGCCTACGCGGACGCGCCGGCGCCGGACATCGTGATGGTTCCCGGCGGCATCGGCACCCGCGCTCTAGCGCGTGACGCCGGGTTCCTGTCCTGGCTGTCCGGCTGGGCGCAGTCAGCCGAGCTGGTCACCTCGGTGTGCACGGGCTCGGCGCTGCTGGCCGCGGCCGGGCTGCTCGACGGGTACCGGGCCACCTCGAACAAACTCGCGTTCGAGTGGGTGTCCAGCCAGGGGCGAGACGTGACCTGGGTGGCGAAGGCGCGCTGGGTCCAGGACCGCGACCGCTGGACGTCCTCAGGCGTGGCGGCGGGCATGGGCATGACCGCCGCTCTCATCGCCTCCCTGCGCGGCCAGCAGACCGCCGACGACGCCGCACGAAGGATCGAGCTAGAAATCCACACAGAACCGGACTGGGACCCCTTCGCCCGCGCCTACGGCCTAGCCTGACACGTGCCCGTAGTAAACGCTGTCCCGTCGGTTCCGGAGAGGTGCGGCGTCGCCTGCGTGTGCCCCCGCGCGGTGGACGCTCGTCTCAGACTCTTGGCGACTGAGCTCCCTTTCGCCAAGTTCCGTTCCGGGGGCGGACGATCCGCCCGCGTTGACGTTACCGGCGACGCCGAACTACACTGACGCGAATCGATTCGCTTTGGTGATAGGCGGCCAGCCGGGCACGGGGAGCTGGAATTGAACATCGGGGAGATCGCCAGGCGCGCGGGGGTGTCGCGCAGTACGGTCTCATACGCTCTGAGCGGCAAACGGAACGTCTCGCAGCAGACCCTCGCCCGTGTGCAACAGGTCATCGAGGAACTCAACTACCGCCCCAACGCCGCGGCCCGCGCGCTGAAAGAAGGGCGTACTCGCACCCTCGGCCTGGTAATTCCCCCGGCTGCCCGCCGGCTGACCTACATGCAGCTCGACTTCGTTGCCGCCGTGCTAGACGCGGCGGCGCGCGCTGATCTCGACGTCCTGCTGTCACCATCGGGCGACATGCACGAGAGCGCATTCCAGCGGCTTATCGACGAGCGCCGTGTTGACGGCGTGATCCTCATGGAGATCAGGCTGGACGATCCGCGCGTCACGCAGCTGCAGAAGGCGGACATGCCCTTCGTGAGCATCGGACGCACGGCCCATCCCGAGGGCACCTGGTGGGTCGACGTCGACAATGAGTACCTGATCAACCGGTGCGTGCGCCACCTCGCCGACCTAGGGCACCGCGACATCGCCCTGATCAACAGGTCACCCGAGATGCTGGCCGCCGGGTACGGTCCCGGCTTGCGTGCCCGGCAGGGCTTTCGCGACGCGATCGTCCAGGGCGGCCTGACAGGGTGGGAGTACCCGTGCGGCGACGACGCTGCCGGCGGCGACGCCTGCATGCAGCTCATCCTCAAGGAGCACCCGGAGGTTACCGCGGCGGCGACCATCAACGAGGCGGCACTGCCCGGCGTGCAGCGCGCACTGCAGCGTGCGGGCCTGAGCGTGCCCGCGGGCTTCTCGCTGATCGGCGTGGCCGCGCAGCACTGGGCCGAGGAGTGCCATCCGCCCCTCACCTCGGCCGACGTCCCCGCTGGTGACCTAGGCGCGCACGCGGTGAGCCTGCTCATCGAACGGATCGCGAACCCTGCCGCCCTGCCGAAGCACCTGCTGCTGTGCCCTCCCATCTCCCTCAGGGACAGCGTCGCGCGAGTCCCGGTCCGCAGCGGCGCGGCGTCCTAGCGCGGCCCTGCCCCATATCAAGTGCGTCATGGAAACTCCCGCGTGCCGCTGCCGTGCCGCGCTGACCCGCTGCCGACTGTCCTGCACGCGTTCTGGATGAAGGAGCATGGCATTCAGCGAATCGGTTCGACTGGAGTGTAGGCCCGGCGCAAACCATCGTCAAGGGCGTACCGGCGAGCGGCCGGCGCAGTTCGGCCGAGCGGCACATGGTGATGATTACCCTTGGCGCGAGCGGCTGCCAGGGACATTTCACTAGGGCCAGCCGGCGATCCGTGCCTGTGCGCCCAGAGCCGCGCCGCGATTCTGCCGGGCGGCTGAGCAGGCATGCCGGACTTGGCGCCAATGCGTTCGCAATGAGCTATTGATCCTTCCGGAACGTCACCGTAACATGCATCTAACCGATTGCGCGAATCGGTTCGAAGCTTGAAAACGACGATGCTGAGCAGGGAACGGGAACGCGACAGGGCCGGGCCGCCAGGCACGAGTTGCCGACGGACCCAGGCGACCGTCATTCCCTCATGCGCCACCGCGGTAGAGCCAGTATCGGGGCACTGCCGTACCAGCGACTTCGCCGCGAGCCGTTACGCCCTCCCGGCGAGCGACGCCCCCTAGCCCCGAGAACTCATGACCTGTCGCAGCAAGCTGCGACGCCGGCGGCCTGCCGTGCTCATGGGCGATAAAGCCGTGCTGCCGACGCCGGGAGAACGGCCGGCGTGCTGGCGTCACGCGTGCACGCGCTCGCATCAGGCCACCGACAGCCCGCCGGCGACTGCGTAACGGCTCACTACGTGAAGAAGAAAGGTGGCAGATGGCCATCAAGCCACGACTACGCTACGCGATGAGGTTGCTACTGCTTGCCGGGGCGGCGCTTGCGCTCGCCGCCGGGGCGCTGACGGGTGCCGGCGCCGGCGCGAGGGCAGCGGCGTCGCTCCCGTGCGACATCTACGCGTCCGGCGGGACGCCCTGCGTCGCGGCATACAGCACCACGCGGGCGCTGTATGCCTCCTACAACGGGCCGCTTTACCAGGTCCAGCGTTCCTCCGACCACACCTACCTCAGCATCGGCTTGCTCGCGGCCGGCGGTGACGCCAACGCGGCCCCGCAGGCGTCCTTCTGCGCGGGCACCACGTGCACGGTCACCAAGATCTACGACCAGAGTTCCAACCACAGTGACCTGCCGATCTCCTCGGGCGGCTACTGGAAGGGGCCAGGCCCTAACGGGTCGGACATCGGTGCGAACGCGATGGCCCTGCCGATCACGATCGGCGGTCACCCGGCTTACGGGATCAAGAGCACGCCAGGCACCGGCTACCGCGTCGACAACATCAACGTGCCGACCGGCTCCCAGCCCGAGGGCGTCTACATGGTGACGTCTTCCAATTCGTACAACAACCAGTGCTGCTTCGACTTCGGCAGCGGCGAGACGTCGCACACCGACACAGGCAACGGCCACATGAACGCCATCGAATGGGGCAACGCCTGCTGGTTCGGCGGGTGCACCGGACCCGGGCCATGGGTGGAAGCCGACCTGGAAAACGGCATGTACAGCACCAACACCGGGCCCAACAGCGCGAATAACCCGGGAGTGAACTACCCGTTCGTCAGCGCCTGGGAGAAGAACAACGGCACGAGCAACTTCACCCTGAAGTACGGCAACGCCGCCAGCGGCGGCCTGACCACCACCTGGTCCGGCGCGCTGCCGAACGGATACTCCCCGATGCATGAGGAGGCCGACATCCTGCTCGGCACCGGCGGCGACAACAGCAACGGCGCCTCCGGCGAGTTCTTCGAGGGGGCCGTCACCAACGGCTACCCGACCGACGCGACCGAGAACGCGGTCCAGGCCGAGCTCGTCACGGCCGGCTACGGGTCGGGCGGCGGGGCGACCGGGCCGATCACGTCGGGGCTGAACAGCGCCAAGTGCGTAGACGACAGCGCCGGCAGCACCGCCAACGGCAACAAGATCCAGATGTGGGACTGCCAGTCCGGCAACCCGAACCAGCAGTGGACTGTTGCGTCCAACGGGACCGTGCAGGTCTACGGCAAGTGCATGGACATCACCGGCGCCAACTACAGCAACGGCACCCTCATCGAGTTGTGGGACTGCAACGGCGGGGGCAACCAGCAATGGCAAGCGCAGAACGGTGAGCTGGTCAACCCGGCCTCCGGCAAGTGCCTGGACGACCCGAACTCCAACACCGCCAACGGCACCCAGCTTGTGCTGTGGACCTGCAACGGCGGCACCAACCAGCAATGGCATGTGCCGTAGCGCCCTCGTCGCAAGCTGACCATCCCGTCCGCTTAGCCCCGGCCGCCCGTCACGGGCAGCCGGGGCGAGGCGGGCACCCCCCTAGCGCCGCGATGTTGCCGCGGGCCTGTATGTCAAAAAATGTTAACGCTAACAATTCACGCCGTGACCGTCTGGCGCGCGACCGCGCAGCCGGAGGAGGAGGAGCTTCGATGAAGAAGAGAACCAGGCCGCTCATCGCCGCGGCTGGCGTGCTGCTCGCGCTGGGCGCGACACTGGCGGGTACCGCGGGCAAGGCCTCGGCCGCCGAGTCGCTGAGCGTGAACCTCGCTTCCGTCACCGGGCCGGCGTCGGGCGTCGGCGAGGGCTTCCTGTACGGGGTGAGCCAGGACGGCACGCAGCCGCCGGACCAGTACCTGCAGCCGCTCGGCATCACCGCGTTCCGCGGCGGCGGTCACGTGTCCCGTGGGTGGATCGGGGACGGGTACCAGAACGGATCGGGCACCCAGGCCGACGTGAACACGGTGATCGCGCAGGCCCGGCGGCTGACCCAGGGGTCGTACCACGCGCAGTACCAGGTGATCCTGAGCGACATCTTCGGCGCGGACGGCGGCCAGCCCTCCAACACCACCTACCCGTGCACCAACGGGAACTGCTCCAACTGGGTTACCTTCGTCGGGGACGTGGTGAGCGAACTGCAGGCGACCGGCCTCTCGTTCGCCTATGACATCTACAACGAGCCGGATATCTCCGTCTTCTGGCCGGGAGGCGCGCAGACCAGCCAGTACTACCAGATGTGGCAGAGCGCTTACAAGGAGATCCGCAGCGTCGCTCCCAATGCGACCATCGTCGGCCCCGACTTCGCCTACACCCCGCAGCAGAACTCGGGCGAATGGCAGGGCTTCCTGTCGAACGCCAAGTCCAGCGGGACCGTGCCGAACGAGATCACCAATCACGAAGAGGGCGACGGCGACGATCCCGTAGCCGACTCCAATGCCATCGAGAACGCCATCTCCGCCGCCGGCATCTCGCCCGCCCCGAAGCTGTCGGCGAACGAGTACCAGCCCGCGGACCGGCAGACCGCCGGCGTGACCGCGTGGTACCTGGCCCGCTTCGCCCAGTCCAGGTACTTCAACGCGATGCGCGGCAACTGGGTATGCTGCCTTACCCCTAACCTGGCCGGGGTCCTCACCAGCGCCAACGGCACCTACCAGCCGAACGGCAACTGGTGGGCGATGCGCGCCTACGCCGACATGACGGGGTCCCTGGTGTCCACCTCCGGTCAGTCCGGGTCCACCGCGATCTCGGCCGCCGAGGACAGCTCGGCCAAGCGCTCGGTGGCCATCATCGGGGACGACAACGGGTACACCGGCGCCGCGTCAGTGACCTACAGCGGCCTGGCCTCGGTGCCGTGGCTAGCCAGCAACGGCAGCGTCAACGTCACCGTGGACCGGATACCCGACCAGTACCCGCTCAGCGCGCCGCAGGTGGTGGAGAACCAGAACGTGAGCGTCTCCAGCGGCTCGATCACCGTGCCGCTCACCTTCCAGGCCGCCCATGACGCGTTCGCCATCTACCTGACGCCCGCCACGTCATCGGGCGGCGGGTTCCCGAGCGGTTATCACCGGCTGGTCATCGGCAACGACAGCCTGTGCGTGGACGTGTACGGCAACACCAGCGCGGCCGGGGCGGCGATCGACCAGTGGACGTGCAACGGGCAGTCGAACCAGCAGTTCCAGTTCGTGCCGGGCTCGGGCGGCTACGGGGCGCTGCAGGCGCAGAACTCCGGTGACGACGTGACGGTGAGCGGTAGCGCGACCGCGGCCGGGACGCCGGACATCGTCCAGGAGCCGGCCAGTTCCTCGGCCAGCAGCCAGTGGCTGCCGGTACAGCAGTCCGACGGGTCGTGGGAGTTCAAGAACTCCGCCAGCGGGCTGTGCCTGGACGTCTACGGGGCCGGCAGCAACACCGGCCAGCAGCTTGACCAGTGGGCGTGCAAGAACGCCCCCGGCACCAACCAGGACTTCACCGCCAGCTGAGACATGAGGAAGACGACGCGAACATGAGATGGCGAGCCATTTTCCGCAAGCCCCTCACCATCGGGGCGATGCTGCTGCTGGCCGCGTCCGGGGCCGCCGCGGTCACCACCGCGACGGCCCCGGCCGCCGCCGCGGCGAGCGCCAGCATTACCGTCAACGGCACCCAGGGCGGGCGGACGTTCGACGGGATCGGGGCGATCAGCGGCGGGGGCGGCAACTCCCGGCTGCTGGCCGACTACCCGGCGGCGGCACAGCAGCAGATCTACGACTACCTGTTCAAGCCCGGCTACGGCGCCGACCTGCAGATCCTGAAGGTGGAGATCGGCGGCGACACCAACTCCACCGACGGTTCTGAGTCCAGCATCGAGCACTCCCGCGGCGCGGTCGCCTGCAACGTCGGGTATGAGTGGCCGCTGATGGAGGCGGCCAAGGCCCGCAACCCCGCCATCAAGCTGTATGGGCTGGCCTGGGGAGCGCCGGGCTGGATCGGCGGCGGGAACTTCTGGTCCACCGACATGATCAACTACCTGGTCAGCTGGCTGAACTGCGCCAAGTCGGACGGGCTGACTATCAACTACCTGGGCGGCTGGAACGAGCGCGGCTACAACATCGGCTGGTATGAGCAGCTGCGCTCCACGCTGAACGCCGACGGCTACTCCGGCGTGCAGATCGTCGCCGCCGACACCGACTGGACCGTCGCCAACGACCTGGTGTCCAACAGCGCGTTCTCCCAGGCGGTGCAGATCATCGGCTCGCACTACCCCTGCGGGTGGATGACGTCCCAGACCTCCTGCCCGAGCAGTTCCAACGCCGAGGCCACCGGCAAGCAGCTGTGGGCCAGCGAGAACGGGTCGCAGGATTACAACAACGGGGCGGCCGCGATGGCCCGGGCCGATAACCGGGACTACCTGGACGGGGAGATGACCGCCACCATCAACTGGCCCGTCGTCGCCTCGCTCTACCCGGGCTTCCCCTACGCGACCGACGGGCTGATCCTGGCCAACCAGCCGTGGTCGGGCTGGTACTCGGTGGGCAAGCAGGCGTGGGTCACCGCGCAGACCACCCAGTTCACCGCGCCTGGCTGGACCTACATCAACGCGGCCAGCGGGTACATCGGCGGCAGCGGCAGCAACGGCAGCTACGTCACGCTGAAGTCCCCTAACGGAACCGACTGGAGCTCGATCCTCGAGACCACGCAGGCGTCGTCGGCGCAGACCGTCAGTTACACGGTCACCGGCGGGCTGTCCACCGGCACGGTGCACGTGTGGACCACGAACGTCAACTCTTCTGATCCGTCGACGTGGTTCGTGCACGCGCAGGACATCACCCCGGCGAACGGCAGCTTCTCCCTGACGCTGCAGCCCGGTTACGTGTACTCGCTGACCACGACCACCGGGCAGGGCAAGGGCACCGCCACGTCCCCCGCCCAGGGGTCGCTTGCCCTGCCGTACTCCGACAACTTCGACACCGATACCGTCGGCCAGCAGCCGCCGTACCTGTCCCAGCTGCAGGGCGCGTTCGAGGTCGAGCCGTGCGCGGGCGGCCGGTCCGGCCAGTGCCTGCAGCAGCAGGCCCCGGTCCAGCCGATCGAATGGGACAGCAACGCCAGCCCCTTCACGATCGGCGGCGGTCAGGGCTGGACCAACTACACCGTGTCCGCGGACGCGCTGATCGAGCAGGCCGGCGCGGTCCAGCTGATCGGGCGGGCCGGCTCGGCGGTCGGCTACTACCCGCCCGCGGCCAACGAGTACTACCTGCAGCTGTCCAACACCGGTGCCTGGTCGCTCGACCGTGACAGCACGAGCGGCTCGCCGGCCACGCTGGCCAGCGGCACCGTGTCCGCGCCGGGCACGGGCACCTGGCAGCACCTGGCGCTGACCTTCAACGGCGCCTCGATCAGCGCGGCGATCAACGGCACCACCGTGACGACCGTCACCGACTCCACGTATGCCTCGGGCTACGTCGGCTTCGGCACGTCCGGCTACCAGACCGACCAGTTCGATAACCTGTCGGTCACGCCGATCGGGTCGACCGGCGGCGGGTCGACCGGGCCGATCACGTCGGGGCTGAACAGCGCCAAGTGCGTGGACGACAACGGCCAGTCCTCCGCCAACGGCACCAAGATCCAGATCTGGGACTGCAACGGCGGGGCCAACCAGTCCTGGACGGTGGCGTCCAACGGGACCGTGCAGGTCTACGGCAAGTGCCTGGACATCACGGGCGCCAACTACGCCAACGG
>Ga0310811_10015378_pt1 | contig 10006 bp, 10 predicted proteins | sample YCmetagenome_FD_207642 | JGI IMG/M metagenome (GOLD analysis project Ga0310811, IMG submission 207642) | Soil microbial communities from experimental microcosm in Duke University, North Carolina, United States - YC | ecosystem: Engineered > Artificial ecosystem > Soil microcosm > Unclassified ...
CATCGGCATGGGCGCGTTAAAATATTTCCTTCTGAAGGTTGATCCTAAGAAGCGTTTGCTATTTGACCCGAATGAATCAGTGGATTTCCAAGGACATACCGGACCGTTTATTCAATATACCCACGCACGTATCCGTTCGGTATTAAGCAGGGTAGAGGGCTTCGGTAATCGGAGAATAGTAATTGAATCGTTAGACGCTGAAGAAAGAGATTTGATATTGGTCTTGAACCAATTTCCTGAAACAATATCTCAGGCCGCCGCTGCGCATAGCCCGGCAGTTATTGCCAATTATGTGTATGAAGTAGCGAAGGCTTTTAATAAGTTTTATCACGAGAAATCAATACTTCAGGCAGAAGATGAGACTACTAAGCAATTCCGTTTGCAACTGTCGCACGCAACAGCAAAAGTGATCAAAAAAGCGATGAGCTTATTGGGAATCGAAGTTCCGGAGAGAATGTAATTGATGTGCAAATGTGCAGATATGCAAATTATTTGAATTAATCTGCGCATCTGCACATTCTCATATCTGCACATCTTAAAAATTATTGCCAGTGTCCACGGCGCCAGGTGTAGCCACGGTTGTTGTGATCCCAGTTGCCTTTAACCCAGGTACGATTCGCACGGGCCCTGGCCCAATGACCACGATTATGTACGTAATGTCCACCATTGTATGTCCATTCACCGTCAATCCAAACAGCCCCCTGGTACGGTGGTGCTCCCGGATCATAGACTACATCAGCTGGTTGATCTGAAACATAATATTCTCCTGCGCATGACGTCAGGAACAGGGATGACCCCAATGCGGCAATCAGCCCTAGTTTTACTAAAGTTTTCATCTGTTTTTCGTTTATATAGGTATAAACTATAGACAAATGAATAAAGAAAAGGTTTGATTATCAGTTACGTGCGAACTTGGGAGATACTATTAATTCTTTATTTCCGGGGTTATAAGTATAAAAACCATTACCAGATTTTACGCCCAGATGTCCTGCTGTTACCATGTTAATTAATAGTGGACAAGGGGCATATTTCTGATTGCCAAAACCATCGTATAATACCTTCAAAATGGCCAGACAAACATCTAAACCAATAAAATCAGCTAATTGTAGCGGGCCCATAGGGTGTGCCATGCCTAATTTCATTACGGTATCTATTTCATCAACGCCTGCAACACCTTCATATAAGGTATAAATAGCTTCGTTGATCATCGGCATCAGGATACGGTTGGACACAAAACCCGGATAGTCATTTACTTCAACAGGATCTTTACCCAAATTGCGGGAAAGCTGCATGATGGTATTTATCGTCTCATCACTTGTCGCATAGCCGCGGATTACTTCCACCAGTTTCATTACGGGCACCGGGTTCATAAAATGCATTCCGATCACCTTACCGGGTCTGTTGGTTACTGCTGCGATTTGCGTGATAGAAATCGAAGAAGTATTTGAGGCCAATATTGCATCAGTTTTGCTAAGTTCACTAAGCTGCTTAAACAAGCTCAGTTTGATGTCCCTGTTTTCTGTAGCGGCTTCAACTACCAAATCGGCCTCATTTGTACCTGATTCCAAATCAGTATAGGTTGTGATATTGGAAAGGGTAGAGGCTTTTACAGATTCGTCAATAGCTCCTTTTTTGATCTGCCTGTCTAGGTTATTGGCAATGGTTTGCAGCGCTTTAGCTAATGACTCGCTGCTGATATCCACCAGTGAAACTTTAAAACCATTTTGAGCGAAGGTATGTGCTATACCATTGCCCATAGTTCCTGAACCGATAACTGTGACGTTTTGTATCATAATTGTTGTTTGAATCTTCGCTAAGTTGAGGCAAATTCTTTATATCGCCAAATACCTGTCTTAATTACAAATGAATATATCTGGCCGCGTCAATTACCGCCTTTTTGTCGATCATATTGTATTGCGGGATATGGCCCAGCAATTCTACGCCTGTGCTTTCAAGAATAAAATCCTTAGAGTAAATATCCTTGATCCCATTAAAAATAATGCCCCTGATGGGAATCTGGTAGCTTTTTAATGCGTGAATAGAAAGCAGCGTATGATTGATACTTCCCAGGTAATTTTGAGACACCAGTACTACTTCGATATTGAGTTTTTTTATCAGGTCGATGATCAGAAACTCATTATTTAAAGGTACCATCAGGCCACCGGCTCCTTCTACGATCAGGGCGCTGTTGGTTTTGGGCAAATTAATCTTATCTGGATCGATAGTTATTCCATCAATAGCAGCAGATTTATGCGGTGAGAAAGGTTGTGTAAGCTTGTAGCTCTCCGGATGAATTTTGGTAACGGTGTTCGATATCAGGCCTTGTATTGATAACGAGTCACTTTTATCCAAATCGCCGGATTGGACTGGTTTCCAATAGTCGGCCTTCAATTTTTCAACCAATACGGCAGATACAATAGTTTTGCCAATGCCGGTACCGATGCCGGTAACAAACAAAGGTTTTTTAGAAGTCATAAGTGTGTTGTTGTAGAATTTCTGACAGCAAAGTTATCTCATTTGCCGAATTAAACGAATGCAAACATATACGTAATCTTTCCCTGCCTTTTGCAACAGTAGGACTTAAAATGGGCCGAACATCAAGACCTGTGTTTTGCAATTGATTAGCTATTTCTCTGGCTTTTTCATTGCTGCCAACAATTATGCATTGAATAGATGAATCGCTTGGTAATAAATCACCTTTTACGTTCACAGCCAATCTTTTAAATAATTGAATGTTGCTGTGCAGTTTGTCGATCTCTTCAGCAGCCTGCGGCAACATTTTATAAGCCATTTTCACCGAGGCAATTTGATGGAACGAAGCCGCAGTAGTGTAAATAAACGACCGAGAAAAATTGATCAGATATTCTCTTAAAGCTTTACTCCCCAACACAATAGCACCATGACAACCCAAAGCTTTTCCAAAGGTCACAATCCTCGCAAAAACTTCATTTTCCAGACCAAGTTGATTTATTAACCCGTTGTTATATAGTCCAGTAGCATGCGCTTCATCAACTATTAGTTCAGCAGTAAGTTTCTTTGTAATTGCCAGAATTTCCTTTACGGGTGGTGTATCGCCATCCATTGAATAAACACTTTCAATTACTACATAACAGTTGCCTTTAGCATGCTTCAACTTTTCTTCCAGGCTCTTCAGATCATTATGCTTGAAGGTATAGCGATTAGCATAACTCAATCGCGCTCCGTCAATGATGGAGGCATGGCATAGTTCATCCAGTATGATCGTATCTCCCCGCTGTGGCAAAGATGAGAACAACCCAACATTAGCATCGTAGCCCGAATTATAGATCAGTCCTACCTCGGCTTTATGATAATCAGCAATTTGTTGTTCCAGTGATTCTGTATATGCCAGATTACCTGACAATAGCCTTGAGCCTGTAGATCCGTTTAAAACATTTTGATTAGTTGCAATTTCATCATCTATCCATTTTTTTAGGGTAGATGACCGCGCAAAGCCGAGGTAATCATTGGAACAAAAATCAACCAGGTTATTTTCAGGTTTTAAAGTTCTGTACGAACCGTTTTCCCGTCTTTCGTCCAATTTTTCCCGGATGAATTTTTCTGTACTCAAGGTTAAAAAATTTGTGCTAAAATAGAGAAAGCCTCCCGTTAAACCGGAAAGCTTTCTCAAAAAATGATTCAGCGTGCATTAGTTACCACCACCGCCTCCGCCACCATTTCTCATGCGGTCCATACGGTCCTGCATTATTTTATCGTATGCAGTGGCCTGTTCAGGCGTTAGGATTGCTTTTACCTTATCATTAGTGCTCTTCATCAAAGGCATCATAGCAGAACGCATAGCATCCCTGTCGCCATTGGCTGCAGTACGGATGCTATCCCTTTTAGCAGCCTGATCTTTATAAATTGCTGTGATCTTTGTTGTTTGATCATCAGTAAGTTTAAGTTGAGTCTGTAAATTTTTCGCCTGCTCTTCAGGACTTCTTCTCGTACCGCCACCTTGTGCACGGCATACTGCTGTAATTCCGATCAGGAAACAGCACATTAACAGGAATTTCTTCATTTTTCTAGTTTTTTAACAATTGATCTTTGGATAAAGTTAGCCGCTAATAGTTTAATAACTATCGTGTAACTTAATTGTTGCCTGGGGATTTGCTAAGTAAACATGATTGTTACAAGAGCCTTAAAAAACTAAAAAAACCGGCTTGCGGCCAGTTTTTTTATGTCGAAAAAATCAATTGCTAATTGTTTTGCTGAAGCTTAGAGATAGATCGCTGCATCTGTGCCATCATGCTGGTTAAGCTTTCCATTGTCGGTTCCGGTGTTGGCTCAGGGAGATGAGTAGAGATATAGGCTTTTGCCTTCCAGATTTCCAGGATGTCTTCGCCACTGATCTCATAAGGTTCATAAACCGGGTTATCTGATATCAATTTTAGCTTTTTCTGTTCTTTAAATTTCCCGTTCACGCGTTTATATACCACGCCTTCGGATTTTGATACTATAACATAGGTATCGCCGGATTTGATATCACCCCAGTTTTCCAGGTATTCACCAACTATAATTGTACCGGAAACCAATGGGAGCATCGAATCACCTTTGATCTCAAAAGCACGATAGGTGCCTTGTTTAAACATCGGCAGGTAGAACTTAGGTAAAGCCGCTACATATTCCGGATCGGCATAACCATTTAAATAGCCCGCACTTGCTTTTAATGGTACCATTTCGATATTCTCGTTATCGTCCTTATCTACCGATATACTCAGTATACGCAGATTGGCCGGATCGCCTTTTGGTTTTGGCGCCCATTTTTCATTTATGGTCTCATTAATAAAATCATCTATTGTTACGTCAAAAAAAGATGCTATTATTTTTAGCAAATCATACTTCGGTTCTGCTCTTTCTTCCTCATAGGCGCCTACAAGTGACCTTTTTATACCGATCTGGTCTGCAAACTGTTGCTGTGTAAGCCCTTTCTTTTTTCTGAGGAATTTAATATTTGATGAAATTATTGACATAAAATTTGCAATTACTAAAATTATTAGTATTTTTATGCTCATAAAATTAGTAAATATTTTTTAACCAGCAAATTTTTATTTAAATGAAACGCTTTATTTATATCATAACTGACAGAAACAGAAACAATTTGCATGTTGGATTATGTTCAGATATTTTAAAAACACTGAATTTTTACCGCGAAATGCCAACTTTGTTTTTCGATACGGCACAACAGCTAAATCGTTTAGTATACTTTGAAGAGATCAATACAGAGGAGCAGGCTATGGAGCGTTTTAAATATGTAAGTACATTTACACGTCCGCAAAAAGAAAAAATGATCAGATCTGTAAACCCTGATTGGGTAGACCTGACCATCGGATTAAATTTTGAGCACAATACCCGTTCAAGAGCGATGATCCGACCGTCTATTAGTGCTGCACGTAAGATGGTTACTTTTTAATGAATTTGAGTGCGCCGGAGTTCATACAATAGCGTTTGCCACCACGATCAATAGGACCGTCATCGAAAACATGACCTAAGTGCAAGCCTGTGCTTTTTTCGATCACTTCATCGCGTACCATACCAAAGCTGTTGTCTCTCACTATTTCAACTTTGTTGGCATCAACCGGTTTTACAAAACTTGGCCAGCCGGTATGGCTGTCATATTTATCATCCGAGCTGAACAGAATTTCGCCCGTAGCAGCGCTCACATAAACACCTTTTTCGTGATTATTCCAGTAAGCATTTTTGTAAGGTGTCTCGGTGCCACTTTCTACCATAATTTCATATTGGTTAGGCGTAAGGACTTTTTTCCATTCTGAGGCTGGCTTGCTTAATTTTCTTTTAGGCTGGGACATGCCGTTTAAAGTGCCTAACAGAAATAAAGCACTGGCTGTAATTGCAAATAAGATTATCTTTTTCATCAGGATTAATTGTTTTTTAATGGTGATGAAGCTATCATGAGCAGTTTATTGATTTGAAAATGGTAGCTCATGATGGTCTCATACACAGAATTACGAAAGCCGCTTTATAGCGGTTTGTCAATTCTGTGTAACTACTGCGTAAACTTAGGCAGCAATACCTGCGTCACCACGAAAAGTATCCCATTGCTTTGCTGAATATCCAGCCGGCTTATGATGCTTTGACCGCCATTCTCATCAGTAAGTACGATATTGCGGTTTTCATTGATCTTCACAGTTAATGTCCGTCCGGATAGTGTTGTGAATTTGGCTTGTCCATTTCCAGCCTTTATCTGTCTTTCTATATCAGCTGATGTGATCTTTCCTGCAACAGTATGATATTTAATGAAATTGAGTAAATCTGCTTTATGGTTTGGTGCCAGTAAGGTATCAACTGTTCCTGCAGGTAATTTGCTAAACGCTTTATTATCTGGTGCAAAAACGGTGATTGGATTGCCATTAAAAGTGTTTGTCGTATCTGCCAGGATTATAGAAGATAATGTAGAGAAATTAGGTGATGAAGAAATACTCTCTTGTATAGTCTTTGAAGGATTTATAACCGATCCATCCACATTTCTTGCTTTACCAGGCTTATTGGCACTTGAATCAGTTTTTTGCGCAAAAGCTAGTGAGCTGTTAAACACTATAAAAAGAAACAAGAGTAGCTTATTCATTTGTAATTCTTGTATGCTTAACTATTCAGACTAAAATAGGTTTTAAATAAAAAGTCCCGATAATTATCGGGACGCTTGTATAATATTTTTATTACCATCCTGGTGTAAATCCTAAGCCGAATACTGGTTTGCTGATGTCGGTACGATTAAACGGCCATGCAAAGTATGGTTCAAGTACAAAATAACCAAACAGGTTTACCCGCATAGAAATACCTGCACTTAATGCCGGCACTTTTGAATATATAGCATTCACTTGTGGGTTTCCATTTGCATCAACTACGGTTTCAGTTCGTACTAATGTAGGATTTGATCGGAATTCCACTTTGTCGCTTGCGCTCCAGGCTAAGCCGGCATCGAAGAACAAATTGAGTTCAGTAAAAAAGAATTTTGATTTGAATTGAGATAATTTTTCAGGACCGGTAAAGGGTAAACGCACTTCGAAGTTTGCGACTGCCAGGTTGTTTCCTGATAAATCATTAATTGTAAAATTGTTAGTGATGGCTTTATTACTGTTATAAAAAGTTTGAGGCTCATAACCCCTGATATAAAATGGATAGCCCAGGAATTGGGGATATAGCTTATCCACTGTACCAAACCGGCCATACCCTAATAATCTGGCAGCAAAAGTTACAGGAGCAGCCCGAATATATTCACGTAAATCGATAGTTGGTGCGAAGAAATTAAATGTTCCAAAATCATACTCCGCCTCTAAGCGATAGCGAAAGCCAGTTAGTGGTGAGGCAACTCCAAAGAATGAGTTATCCCCGATAAGGGATGCATTGACTTGAACAAGCGTATAGGGCTGAAGATTTGTTCCTATTAAGGCGCCCTCATCTGCATTAGCGACTTTTGTTTTGTTAGAGCCGATGTAGGTACTATTTATCTGGGTATTACCGTTACTTGAAACGGTATCCAGCCTATAAAAATCGCTATAGCGGTCAACCCGATAGTAGCTTCTTGTTAAGCCTCCGCCAAATTCGATTCTTGTGATTTTGGAAAAAGGGTATGCTGTGAAAACCTGCGCTGCATCCTGGAAATTCCTGAGAATATCGGTATTTTGAGAAAGAACAGTTTCTGGCCTGGTTACACTTTTCCCGTTAACTGTAGGTAATGTATTGGTATAAAAACCATACTGATATGGTATATGCGATATCCCGGCACCCAAATTCCAGCGCCCTGCCTGGTTGATATAAATAAACTGTCCGCCAAAATCATACACCTGTCCGTTTATATTCAAACCTCCGTATATGAGGTTGCGCCCAAGTATGTCACTGAACACACCTTGTACACCGCTTGAAAAGCCTGCCCCAAACTGACTTACCGAAGCGCCTACACCACTGCTAGCCAGATAATCCAGCTTAAACATTGGTTTATAGGGGACCTGTTTAATAGAATCCGTAGGGATCTTCTTATAAGCCAGGTAATTGTCCAGATTTGAATTGATCAGATCGACACCAACCGAGCGGAAGGGTGGAAGCATAGCGGCATCAAAATTTAATGCCTGTTTATCTACGTCTTTTGGCGTAAAGTCGGATGCCTTGGCATTGTATAAATAATACTTCTGGGCGTTATAGTATGAATAAACTATATCATCATTATTTGATATACTGATCGCTGGTGAATATTCAGTGATACCACAGATACCCGTAAACAGATCGGTCATTTGTTGCACCTGCCCTGTTGCAAGGGTATAGCGGTACATATTTCGGAAACCGTCCCTGTTTGACAGGAAGTAGATCTGCTTGCCATCAGCCGAATATTGCGGGTCTAAATTATTAGCGCCGTTGAATACATTGATATTAGCAACCTGACCAGTGGCGAGGTCTAATTCAGCCAGGTTAAAAGTAATATCCTGTGATAATGATTTATCATAGGTGGTACGGTCACTGGTAAAAATGATCCTTTTTCCGTCTCTTGAAAATGATGGCTGATAGTCGGAAAATTTATCATTGGTAAGCTGGGTAACCTTTTTTGTATCGAAGTTATACATGTACAAGTCACTTTGTCCGTCCGACATCCCCTGGACAACTATGTTTTTCCCATCAGGCGACCAGCTCAGGTTACTAAATTGTTCCGCCTTTTCCATCGAAATATTATCAGAAACACTTCCGCTCGGGATATCGACTATCAGCATCCGGTTCCTGCCATGACTGAAAACACTAAAGGCAAACTTCTTACTGTCAGGAGACCATGTACCTGCTGATTCTATAAAGTTAAATTCATCAATATGCGTGTTAGATATCTTACTCGTCAACTTTTTGATGACCCGCCCGGAATGTGCATCAGCGAGATAGAGATCGACAGTAAACAAATCCTTTTCTGAAAGGAATGCCAAATAATTACCATCAGGACTGATAGCAGGCGCAACATTCAGCTCACCTGAATTTTTGTTGTCAATAATGCGCTTACCTACGGGTTTTTGTAGAGTGTCTTTAAGTAATGGTTTATAAGCAGCTTCGATTGAGTTTTTCCAAAGGTTGGATAGCGTTTTGTCATCATAGCCAAACGTTCTTCTGATGCCATATTCTAAACCAAAACGGGCCGTATTTTTAAAGAAAGGTACTATGATAGTATCGCCATAAGTTGAACCGATAAACGACCAGAAGGCCTCACCATAACGATAGGGGAAATATTTATTAGTCTCTGTCAGGTCACGTATAGTTGGGATGTTTTTATTGAGATAGGCGTCCCTGATCCACATGGCCGTATAAGCATCCTTTTTACCAATGGAAAGATATTCGGCCATACCTTCAATCATCCACAGCGGTAAATTATTAATGTTCTCATACATTGCCGAGTCACGGCTCAATAAGGTATGATATTGAAAAGCGTGCACCAATTCGTGACCGATTACGTGCCGCGTAGTTTGGTTAGTTTCCATCATTGGCATCACCACACGGTTCTTTAAACCTTCGGTAACACCACCGGTTCCTACGCCAATTTCTCCGTCAATAGCTGTTGTTTGCTGAAAATCGGGATGATCGGCATACAAGATAATAGGGTTAGGTCTTCTGAAAGTATCCCTGAAAACCTGCTGATGGAGCGTATACCAAAGCTCACTTTCCTGTGCAAAACGCTTGATGGTACTATCGTTCTTGATGTAATAGTAAATCTCGAAATGTGGTGTTTTATAAACCTTAAATTTCAGGTTTTTGTAACGCACCTTATTTTGTCCAAAATACTGAGCCTTAGCTTCCTGAGTGATGACTAAAGTTCCAATAACACACAATAAGGCTAACGCATATTTTTTAAACCAGGCAAAGGTTGGGTATAATTTATTCATAGATTCATTTATGAAGAATAAATCCGCAGTGAATTAGATGTTTCTCTTTATATAAACAGTTCAATATAGGAAAAATTATTCCAGGCTGAACCGGTGTTTATTTATCTGTTTTGTTGATC
>Ga0310811_10015381_pt1 | contig 10004 bp, 9 predicted proteins | sample YCmetagenome_FD_207642 | JGI IMG/M metagenome (GOLD analysis project Ga0310811, IMG submission 207642) | Soil microbial communities from experimental microcosm in Duke University, North Carolina, United States - YC | ecosystem: Engineered > Artificial ecosystem > Soil microcosm > Unclassified ...
TGCGGCCCAGCAGGCCATGCGCCGCCGAGATCGCGCGGCGCATGAGCTCCTCGTCGCGGGCCCGGGTCACCGGCCTCCCAGAGCGGGCAGCTTTTCGGCCCGGCCTTCGTCGAGGTAGCGCGCCTTGATCGGCTTGAGGTGCTTGTCGAGCTCGATCAGCAGGGGATTGCCGGTGGGGATCTCGACCCCGACGATGGCGTCGTCGGGCACTTGGAACAGCAGCTTGACGATGGCGCGCAGGGAATTGCCGTGGGCGGCGATCAGCAGGGTCTCGCCGACCTGCAGTTCGGGCACGATCTCCTCCTCCCAGTAGGGTTGCACGCGGTCGAGCGTGGTCTTGAGGCTCTCGGTGTCGGGGATGTCGACGCCGAAGTAGCGGCGATCCTTGTGGAAGTCGTACTCGCCGCCGGGCTCCAGCGGCGGCGGCGGCACGTCGTAGGAGCGACGCCAGAGCTTGACCTGCTCCTCGCCATGGCGCTGGGCGGTCTCGGCCTTGTTGAGGCCGGTCAGGCCGCCGTAGTGGCGCTCGTTCAGCCGCCAGTCCTTGACCACCTGCACGAAGGCCTGGCCGGACGCCGTCAGGGCCAGGTTGCAGGTGCGGATGGCGCGGGTCAGCACCGAGGTGTAGGCGCGGTCGAACTCGATGCCCGCCGCCTTGATCAGTTCGCCGCCCTTGCGCGCCTGGGCCTCGCCCTCGGCGGTCAGGTCGACGTCGACCCAGCCGGTGAAGCGGTTTTCCAGGTTCCACTGGCTCTGGCCGTGGCGCAGAAGGACAAGCGTGGGCATGAACGGCTCTCGACAATCAACAGAAGCGGCGGCGACAGAAGCGGCGGGCTAAGCCCTCGGGCCGGGCAGGTCAAGGCGGCGCTGTGCGGGGACGGCCGGGGCGGTACTCGCTGACGGTCCAGAGGTGGCCCTCCGGATCGCGTACGTCGAACTGCTGCACGCCGTCGGGGAAGGCGGGCGAGACCGAGCGGTGCAGCGGGCGGATGAAGTCCGCGCCGGCGGCCTGGGCCAGGGTGTGGCGGCGGGCCACATCCTCCGCGTCCGGACAGGCCAGGGCGATGGCCGAGACCCCGACCGCGCTCCAGGCCGTGCCGCGCGAGCGGCTGGAGACGAACAGGGGACTGCCGCAGAACACCATCTGGGCGAAGGCGATCTTGCCGCCCCCGCCCTCGTAGGCCTCGGCCACCTCGAAGCCGAGGGCGGTCTTCAGCCACTCCATGCCGGCCCGCGCATCCTCGTAGTAGACGCCGGGGATCACGGCGGTCCCGCCCGCCTGGCCCGCGGCCGGACCCTCGATGCGGCGGAACGGGCGCGGCGCCTCGGGCTCCTGGCCGGCGACTTTCAGCATTAGCGGCGCGGCGGCGCTCAACTGAGCGCGCTCCTCGGCCGTCAGGGCCATGTCCATGGCCTGGTCGAGCCAGGCCCGCCGCGCCGCCATGTCGTGGGCGACCACGCCCCTGCCCTCACGGGTGATGGCGATCACGTGGGCGCGGCGGTCGGCCGGATCGGTCTCGCGGACGATCAGCCCCTCGCGGGTCATGGCCGCGAGCAGGCGGGTGAGCGACTGCGGCTGCAGCTTCTCCTCGCGCGCCAGCTGCACCGCCGACATCGGCCCGCGCCGGTGCAGGGTGGTGAGCAGGGCCAGGGTCGAGAGGTTGACCGAATTGTCGGGCCGCGCCGCGCGCAGCCGCCGGCCCAGCCGCAGCACGGCGCGGGCGATCAGGGCGGAGGGTTCGTCCGAATCGGAGCGGGACATATGATAAGCTTATCTTACAAATTCGGCGGCGCAACCGCCTCACCAATGTCCCATCCCGCAACCGGCAGGGTCGCCCAGACCGAGGTTGAGGACCACGCCGCCGGGCGACACCTTCGCTCCGCTCGACGGATCGTTCGGGTCCAGCGACGGCACCGGCACGCTCTGCTGAAGTCGCAGGCAGCGGACGTATTTATCATACTCGGCCCGCTTGCGGTCGGGGATGTCGAGGGCGAGCGGCTTGGCGGCCTGCGCCAGCCGGCCCAGGCTTTCGGCGCACGCCCGGCGTTCCTCCGTGGTCAGACGGAACGCGACGGGATCGTCACAGCCCAGGCGGGCCCGGAAGTCCGGCAACAGCCCCTTGGCTCCGGCGGCGGCCTGGGATCCACGGTCGGGCGCGGGCGCCGGGGTCTCCGGCATGGCGGCGCCCGGAGCCTCCGGCGGGGGGTGCGGCGTCGGGCGTCCTGGCCGAGGCGCGGCGCCATCCGCACGGTCTTGGGCCTTCCGCGCCGGCTGGGGCAGCCGCCTGAGCTCGGGCGGCGGGACCAGCCGCAGCTCCAGGGCGCGCGGTTCGGGCGGCGGCGTCAGCGCCCTGAGGCCGGCGGCCATGCCGGTCAGCGCCAGACCGTGCAGGACCAGCGACAGCCCCGTCGCCCAACCCGTTCGCCGATGCTTCCTGGACACCATGAGGTCGAGGCCGGACGGAGGTTCGCTCACGGGCCTTGCATACCTCGCAACGATAGGTATTGATACCTTGAACTGCGAGGTATGGTGAAATGCGCGACGCGGGCTCCAATTTCATGAACGGCGTGCCGGAGCTGCTGGTCCTGCGCTGCCTGCGCGACCGGGAGATGTACGGCTACGAGCTGGTGCAGGAGATCAAGGGCCGCACCGACGCAGTGGTCACCCTGGGCGAGGGGGTGGTCTATCCCCTGTTGCACGCCTTGGAGCGGAGCGGGGCGCTGCAGTCGCGGCGCAAGTCTGTCGGGGGGCGCAGCCGCGTCTACTACGCGATGACGCCGAAAGGCCTCGAGCGGCTCTCGGGACTGTCCACGACCTGGGCGACCCTGGCGGCCGCCATCGGCCAGGTCATGCAGGGGGGAGACCATGCCGCAGCCGTTTGAGCCGCTTCGCGAGACCCTCCTGCGCGCCGGCGTGGCCCCCGTCCATGTGCGGCGTTACCTGCGTGAACTGTCCGAGCATTTCGCCGACCTCGTCGAGGAGGAGCAGGCGGCCGGCCGCGGCCCCGACGCGGCCCGGGCCGCCGCCCGCGCGCGGCTGGGCGGCGATCAGGCCCTGGCCGACGCCATGCTGTCCCAGCCCGCCCTGCGCTCCTGGACCGGGCGGGCGCCGTGGGCGACGCTCGTGGTCGGGCCGATCCTGCTGCTGGTCCTGGCCTGGTCCCTGGCGATCCTGGGCATTGTCCTCATGCTCGCATGGCTTCACCACCCGAATGGCCTGTTCCAGCCGCCAGCGTGGCTGCAACTGGCGTGGCTGGCGAAGGTCGGGCCGGCGCTGCTCGACCTGGCCCAGGTCGGGGGGCCGCTCTTGATCGTCGCCTGGGTCGCGGGGCTCGGCGCCCGGCAGCGGTCGCGCCTGATCTGGCCGCTGCTGGGATGCGTCGCCGTCGCCCTCTTCGGCGCCAGCCTGCATTGGGAGGCCCGGTGGCCCGCTGTCGGCTCGCCTGAGTCCATGCTCAGCCTGGGGTTCAGAGGCCTCCATCCGAGCCCCAGCGGGGGCGCCTTGAACCTTGCCGTCTGGAGCCAAAGCCTCCCCATGGTCTTCTTCAGCCTCGCCGTGGCCGGGGCGGTGTACGGGATCGCCCGCTTCCGGACGCCAGCGGCCGCATAGCCCCAATCTGAGTGTTGACGCCTCGGCCGCCCCGTGGCCCGCTACGACCTCAGCGTGAGATGGACCGATGGGACCTCCGGACCCGCGACAGGATGCTTTGCGCCCCCGCATCCCGTGGGGGCTCCTGGGCGTGGCTGGGCTGGCGGCCCTGCTGTTGGCGGGACTGTTCCTCTTCAGGCTTGGCTCCTGGCCTTTCGGCCCCCCCTATCCGCGGCTGGAGCGCGACCATGACCAACTCATGGTGTCGCGGACGGCGAAGGCTGGCCGGAGCCTCACCGTCCTGTTCGTCGGCAACAGCTTCACGTTCCGCAACGACCTGCCGGCGATGCTCGTCAATCTGGCGTCGTCGGACCCCGGCAACCCGATCCGCCTCCAGGTGAAGGGCGAGACCCACCCCGACGCCTCGCTCGACGACATGCTGGCCAAGACCAACGCGCTCGACTGGGCGCGGGATCACCACCCGAACTACGTGGTCCTGCAGGAGCACAGCTTCTGGTACGACGGGAACTACGCGACCGCCCGCGCGGCCGCCGTCCACTGGGTCAACGCCTTGCGGCCGCTTCGGGTCGCGCCCCTGCTGTTCGAGGTGTGGACCGACGGACCCGGCAGCGAGGTCTTCACGCGCGGGTCATCTCCAGCGGACGATGCGCGCAGCGCCGCCGATGGAACCGACACCCTGGGCCGGAGCCTGGGACTGCCGGTGGTCGCCGTGGGCCAGGCCTTCGAGGCGGCCCGCGAGACGCCCGGAACGCCGGACCTCTGGGGTCCCGATCGCCATCACCCGAGTGTCGCCGGCACCTACTTCGCGGCGCTGGTCTTCTATCGCTTCTTCACCGGCCGCACCGGGGCCGAGGCGACCTGGAGGCCCGCGGGCCTGAGCCCGCAGGAGGCCGCCACGCTGGTGCGGCTCAACGGCGGCTGACCCGGAGCCTCGCCGGGCCCTCCCCTATTCGTAGCGCAGCGCCCCGGCGGGTTTGGCCTTGGCCACGGCGAAGGACTGCCAGGACACGGTCAGCCAGGCGATTGCCACCCCGGCCACGGCCGCCGCGACGAAGATCCAGAGCGACAGCGGCGCGTGGTAGACGAAGCCGCGCAGCCACCAGTTCATCGCCAGGAACCCGAGCGGGATGGCGACGGCGGTCGCCACCAGCACGGGCACGGTGAACTGCCACAGGAGCAGCAGCACCACGTCGCGGGTGTCGGCGCCCATGGCCTTGCGCACGCCGATCTCCTTGGTCCGCCGCTCGGTGGTGTAGGCCGACAGGGCGAACAGGCCGAGGCACGCGATCAGCACCGCCAGGCCCGCGCAGATGGCGACGGTGGTCCCCTGGACGGTGAGGTCGAAGTACTGGCCGAGCCTGAACTGCGACAGCCACAGCGAGTTGAACGGCTGGCCTGGGTTGGTCCGGTTCCAGGTGTCCCTGATCGCCTTGAGCGTGCCCGGGACGTCCTGATCGGTCATGCGGATGTCGACGAAGGAGGATTGCGCCGGGGCCACGTAGTAGAAGGTCGGGTCGGCGGCGGTGCGCACGGTCATCGGCATGTCGGGCACCACGCCGACGATCCGCGAGGGCGCGGGCGGCGGCGGGTCGGCGGACGGAGGCGCGCCGGGGCGGAAGCGCGACCAGCTCAGTTGCTTGTCGATGGCGGCGCGGGGATCGGAGAAGCCGAGCGCTCGCGCGGCGGTCTGGTTGATGATCACCGTGGGCATGGCGGCGGTCATCGGGTTGGCCAGCACGCCATCCTCGCCGTGATCCCGCTGGAACGTCCGACCGGCCAGGGGCCTGACCCCGAACAGCTCGAAGAAGCCGAATTCCACCGGCCCCATGGCGAAGGTGGTCTTGCGGCCGCCGCCGAGCTGGACGATCGTCAGCTGGGTCCCGCCCGGCATATTGAGCGCGCTATAGGAGGAGCAGGCGGTGCTGGCGACCCCCGGCAGCTTGCGCGCCTCCTGTTGGAAGGGGCTGTTGCAGGGCGCGAGGGCGACGAACAGCAGCTTGCTGTCCTGTGCGCCCAGCCCCTGGGCCAGGGCGAACTGGGTCTGGCGCCAGATGGTGGCCGTGGTCGCGATCAGGCAGACGAGGATGGCGAACTGGATCACCACCAGGGTGGCGCGGGCCGCCGGCGAGCCGCCGGACCGGATCGGTCCGCCCTTGAGCACCGCCGCCGGCCGGAAGCTCGACAGGACCACGGCCGGATAGACCGAGGCCAGCAGGCCGACGACGACGGCGACCGTTACGACCGTGGCCGTGAGCGCCGGATCGTGGGCAAAGTCGAGCGGCACGTCCCTCTGGATGAAGGCGTCGAACGGCTTGATCAGCGCCTCCGCCGCGGCCGTGGCGATTATCGCGGCCAGCGCGACCTGCAACAGGGCCTCGCCAATGAACTGCGCCATCAGGTCCGTGCGTTGCGCCCCGGTCGCCTTGCGCACCCCGACCTCGACTCCGCGCCGGGCGGCGCGTGCGGTCATCAGGGTGACGAAATTGATCGCCGCCACCAGCACGATCAGGGCGCCGACGCCGGCCATGCCGTAGGCGACCGTGCGGCTGCCCGTGCGGCTGGGGACCACCACGGTCCGGTTGACCGGCGTCAGATGCACGTCGCCAAGGGGGATCGGAGAGAACAGCCATTTGGAGCCGGGGCTCAACCTCGCCGCCAGCGCCGTTTCGGGCCGGGTCGCAATATCCACGGCGCGCTGCAGGTCGGCCGGCGAGACGCCGGGCTTGACGCGCACGTAGGTGAAGACGTCGCCGCCGCCGGAGTTGGCCGGGCGGGCGTCGAACAGGGCCACTGGGGAATAGGCCGAACGGGACGAAGCGAACAGCTGGGCGACCAGGTTGGTGTTGGAAGGCAGGTCCTTGAGCACGGCCGTGACCCGCAACGCATGCCAGCCCTGCGTCCCCCTCTGGATCAGCAGGGTGTCGCCGATCGGCAGGTCGCGGTGGAAATATTTGCGCGCCGCGGCGTGGGTGATCACCACCGTGTCAGGCTGCTGCAGGGCCGTATCGAGGTTCCCGGCCAGGACCGGCAGGGGCAGCACCTTGAAGATGTCCGGATCGGCCCAGGCGAACACGTTGTCGTTGGCGCCCGCAGCGTCCCGGGGCGTCTTGACCGATGGAAAATCCTGTTCGAGCCGGGCGATGGCCTCGGCGCCGGGCAGCGCCGCCCTGATCTGGCTGGCGAGGGCCGCCGGGCCGATGTCGGCGATCGCCGGCGGCTGGCCGGGCTGCACCAGGGTGTTGTTGATCTTGTAGACCCGCTCGTAGCCGGGGATCCAATGGTCGTAGGTCAGCTCGTTGCGCACGAACTGGCCGATCAGGATCGCCGCCGTGAAGGCCACCGCCAGGCCGAGGATGGTGATGCCGGCGTAGAGGCGGTTGCGCATGAGGTTGCGCAGGGCCGTGACCAGGTAGTTGCGCAGCATGGGACCCTCCACCCCGCCCAGGCGGTCCCTCAGTATGAGCGCGAACCCCCGGCCCAGGAAATCCAGGAAGAACAAAGGGTTGGAGCGCTTTTGGCGGGGCGCGGGAATTCCACTGTCCGAAAGCGGACACCGCGGGCGTGGCGGGAGGCCGTTTAAGCCGTTAGACGAGACGCGGATCCATGATGTCGGGCGCGCGATCGGAGGCTGCGATGAGGCTTTTGCTGAACATCCTCTGGTTCATTCTCGGCGGCTGGATCTCGGGATCGCTGTGGATCCTGGCCGGCGTGATCCTGGCCATCACCATCATCGGCCTGCCGTGGACCCCGGCGGCCTTCCGCATGGCGAGCTTCAGCTACTGGCCGTTCGGCCGGACGGTCGTGCATCGGGACGACGGCGTCGGCAGCGCCCTGCTCAACATCCTGTGGCTGGTCCTGATCGGCTGGTGGCTGGCGCTGCACCACGTGGTTCTGGCCGTCGGGCTGGCGCTGACCATCATCGGCATCCCGTTCGCCTGGCAGCACGTCAAGCTGGCCGGCCTGGCCCTGACCCCGGTCGGCATGGACGTCGTGCGGAGCTGAGCCGGACTGTCTCACGACTGCGACAGGTCGGCCGATCAAACGCGGCCGCCAAGAACGGGGGTCTTTGCTCCGTCGGCAGAAGTCCTACCATGTAAAAAAATAACGAGTCTGGAGGAGCGCCCGATGAGCCGCCGTACAGCGTCTTCGCATCTCGCCCTGGCCGCCGCCGCTTTCGGCGCCGTCCTCGCGCTCTCGACACCACCCATGGCCGCCGCGCAGAAGCGGCCAGCCAACCTCGACGCCCTGCCCCCGGTGCCGACCGACTACACCCCGGCCAAGACGCCGTGGGGCGACTGGGACTTCAGCCACGTCTACAACACCGACAATCTCAACAGCGGCAAGATCCTGTTCCAGCGGCCCAAGGCGTACGGCGACCGCGTGTGGGTGACCGACGAGGAGTTCGCCCGGCGGCTGGCGGCGGCGCAGAAATCGGACTCCAACTACACGCCCAACTACCGGGGGGCCACGCCGCCGGGAACCCAGGGCCTGGCCGAGTGGATGCGCCGTTCGGAGTTCGCCAAGCGCACCAGCCTGCTGGTTGAGCCCAAGAACGGGCAACTGCCGCCGATGACGCCCAAGGGCCAGCACCTGTTCGAGACGGGCCGCTCGGGCTGGGTGCCGGGGCAGGAATACGACTGGGTGACCGATTTCGACACCTGGGACCGCTGCATCACCCGCGGCTTCCCGGCCTCGATGTTCCCCAACCGCTACAACAACGGCGTGCGCGTGCTGCAGTCGCCGGGCTACATCACGCTCCAGCTCGAGATGCTCGGCACGCGGATCATCCCGATCGGCGACACGCCCGCCTGGCCGGCGGGGCTGGAGTCGTGGATGGGCCACAGCCGGGCGCGCTGGGAAGGCAAGACGCTGGTGATCGAGACCACCAACATCAAGTCCGGCGACAGCGTCTCGAGCGATCACCTCAAGCGCTCGGCCTCGCCGGTGATCGTCACCATGGTCGGCGGGGCGCCCCTGAACACCATCCCCACGAGCGCCAAGGCCCATACGCTCGAGCGCCTGACCATGACCTCGCCCACGACCCTGATGTACGAGATCACCTACGACGATCCGGAGACCTACACCAAGCCGTGGACGGCGCGGATCGAGTGGACGCGCGACGACAAGTACGAGTTCTATGAATACGCCTGCCACGAGGGCAACCAGGCGATGCGCGGCTACATCCTGGGCAGCCGGGCGGACCGCGCGGCCATCGCCCGCGGCGAGAAGAAGCCCGAGAGCCTCGACAAGGACTCCCGCACCCGCTTCACCACCGCCTTCGACGTCGACCCGGGAACCGGCGCGGTCCCGGCGCCGCGGGCTGCACGCCCGGCCGGCGCGGCCGGCGCGGCGGCGGCCCCGCCGTCGCCCGCTTCGCCGGGCTGAGCGGGCGCCCAACCTAGCGGCGCGCGCGAGGGCGGGCCTGTGGACAAGCCGCCCACGGTCCTCGATCATCCCCGCGCCGAGCCGACGACGCCGCCGGCGGCCGGCCCCGGATGCCCCCCATGTCCGCTGTGTCCCCTTCCGCCTGGTCCTGGACGCGCTTGCTGCCGATCGGACGCTGGTTGCCGGAGTACCAACGGCCGTGGCTGCCGACGGACGTGCTGGCCGGGCTGGCGCTCTGGGCGGTGATGGTCCCGGAGGGGATGGCCTACGCCGGCATCGTCGGCGTGCCGCCGATCATGGGCCTCTACACGCTGGTCCCGCCGCTCGTCGCCTATGCCCTGTTCGGCACCTCGCGCCGGCTGGTGGTCGGGCCGGACACGGCCACCGGGGTGATCTCGGCCCTGACGGTGGGCGCGCTGGCGGCGAGGGGTTCGCCTGACTTCAATCAGCTCACCAGTACGCTTGCGGTGCTGATCGGCGTCTTCTTCCTCGCCTTCGGCGCGCTCAGGATGGGCTGGGTGTCGGCCTTCATCGCCACCCCGGTCATGCGCGGCTTCATCGAGGGGCTGATCGCCGTCACCATCATCGGCCAGGCGGCCAGCCTCCTGGGGCTGCACGGAATCACCGGCAACGTCTTCGCCAAGCTGGTCGCCATCCTCGGGCGGCTGCGCGAGGTCTCGGCGCCGTCGGCGATCATCGGCCTCGCCAGCCTGGCGGCGATGCTCGCCATGCGCCGCCTGTCGCCGCGGCTGCCCGCTGCCCTGCTCGTCGCGGTCGCGGCGACGGCGATCGTCCGCCTGCTGCGCCTCGAAGCCGCGGGCGTCGAGGTGGTCGGGACGCTGCCCTCGGGCCTGCCGCACTTCGCCCTGCCGCGGCTCGACTGGCAGGTCCTGATGGACCTCGCGCCGGGCGCGCTCTCCATTGTCCTCGTCGGCTACGCCGAGGCGCTGGGCGCGGCCAAGGCGGCGGCCTCGGGCGGCGAGGCCATCGACGCCAATCAGGAGCTGAA
>Ga0310811_10015383_pt1 | contig 10003 bp, 10 predicted proteins | sample YCmetagenome_FD_207642 | JGI IMG/M metagenome (GOLD analysis project Ga0310811, IMG submission 207642) | Soil microbial communities from experimental microcosm in Duke University, North Carolina, United States - YC | ecosystem: Engineered > Artificial ecosystem > Soil microcosm > Unclassified ...
TGGGCGCGGTGCGAACGCTCGGACAGCGGCCGCCAGTGCGCCTGGGTAAGCGGGGAGTCTGCCGTCGCCCCCGCACATGCGACGGCCAAGCATAGCGGGCGGCGCGCTAGCGTTCAAGCGTCGCCTGCGGGGACAATTCTCATGGACCAGTCCACCGACGGCGCAGTGCTAGGGCGCATCCAGGACCTCGTCGCCGAGGAGCATCGCCTGCTCGAGCAGGGCGGGCTCGCCGACGCCGAGCATGAGCGTTTGCAGCGCGTGCAGGTCGAACTCGATCAGTGCTGGGATCTGCTGCGCCAGCGCCGGGCATTGAAGGAAACGGGACGCGACCCCGAGCAGGCGCACGTGCGCCCGCCGGGTGTCGTCGAGAAATACGTCGGCTGATTCCGGCCCGAAGTCCTGCGCCGGCTGGGACGGCTACTTCGCGTTCGCGGCGAACTTGCGCACGTCGTGCCGCAAGTCCGCGACCTTTCCACCGTCCACCGGCTCGGCCGCGTTCCCCCACGCGTTGCGCACGTAGGTCGCGAGGTCGGCGATCTCCTCGTCGCTCAGTTTCCAGTCGAATGCAGGCATCGCGAAGCCCGTGCGGTCCGCGTGCGTCGTCGCCGTCTTCGCGCCGGTGAGAATGATGTGCACCAGCGTCTCGGGATCCTTTGCCTGCACGACCGCATTCCCCTTGAGCGGCGGAAACGCGTTCGCCACACCTTCGCCGTTCTCCATGTGGCATCCGGCGCACTGGTCGACGTACACACCGCGCCCGCGCGCCATGCGCTGGTCGTCCGGGTGCGTCGAATTGGCTGACTTCGACGTTTTCTCCGCGGGGAGGTCCTTGAGGTACACCGCGATCGCGCGCAGGTCCTTGTCGTCGAGATGCTGCGTCGAGTTGTGCACGACCTCGGCCATCGGCCCGAATGCCGCCGCCTTGTCGTTCACGCCCTTCTTGAGGTAATCGACGATCTCCTGCGCCGACCACGCGCCCAGGCCGTCACGCAGGTCGCCCCCGAGGCTCGCCGCATACCAGTTTTCGCCATACCCGCCGCGAAGGTGTTCGCCGCGCTTCGGCGCACCCGCGAAGTTCTTCGCCGTATGACACGCGCCGCAGTGACCGAGGCCTTCGACCAGATACGCGCCGAGATTCCACTCCGCCGATTTCTGCGGGTTCGAGCGAAACGTGCCTTCCTTGAAGTACAGCGTGTTCCACCCCGCCATGACGCCGCGCACGTCGAACGGCCATGGGAGCTCAGTCGGACGATTCACTTGCCGCACCGGGTCGAGGGTGGCGAGGTAGGCGCGGATGTCGTCGACGTCGTCGCGCGTGAGCTTCGTGTACCACGGGTACGGGAACGCCGGATACAGGTGCCGCGCGCCGGGTGCGAGGCCCTCGTGCATCGCACGATAGAAGTCGTCGCCGTCCCAGCGGCCGATGCCGGTATCGGGATCCGGGGTGATGTTCGTCGAATAGATCGTGCCGAACGGCGTGGGAATCGCACGCCCGCCGGCAAAGGGCTTGCCGCCTTCCGCGGTGTGGCACGCGGCGCAATCGCCTGCCGCCACGAGATAACGCCCCCGCGCGATGTCCGAATGCGACGTCTCGCGTGCGTGCAGTGCCGTCGCGACCGACAGCAGCCCGGCAACGCCGAAGCCTGCAATCGCCAGCCACAACGTGGCGCGCCTCGTCATCATGTGGACACCAGCGGCCCCGGTTTCTTCAGGTATTGCGAGCGGATCGCGTCGGCCGCCCAATAGGCGAGCGCGCCCACCGTACCCGTCGGGTTGTAGCCCGCGTTTTGCGGAAATGCGCACGCGCCCACGACGAAGAGATTCGGCACGTCCCACGACTGCAGATAACGATTGACGACGCTCGTGCGCGGGTCGGCGCCCATGACGGCGCCGCCGGTGTTGTGCGTCGTCTGGTAGGGCACGATCGTGTAGTGACCCTCGCGCTGCTTGACATGCATGTCGCGCGGTTTCATCGCCTTCGCGATCTCCGCCGCCTTGTCGGTCAGGAACTTCGACATCCGGTGCTCGTTATCGTGGAAGTCGAATGTCAGGCGCAGCAGCGGATTGCCGTAGACGTCGCGATATGTCGGATCGAGATCGAGATACGCGTCGCGATAGCTCATCACGCTGCCGTGCGTCGCAATGCTCACCGAGCGCAGGTAGTTGTCGGCCATCGACTTCTTCCAGCCGCTCCCCCATGTCGGCGCGTCCTTCGGCAAATGGTGCTGCAGGATCGGCCGCCCGCCGGTCGTCCACAGCGCGATATAGCCGCCGCCGATGAATTTCTCCGGTCCATGATCGAAGTTGTCGCCGTTGAAGTTGTCGATCGCCTGGCCGAGCGCTCCCGCGCCCATGAACGGATTCACGAGCTCGTTGAGGAAGACGTCGACGCTCGACGTGATCTGGTACGCGTAGTTGCGGCCGACCACGCCTTCGCCGCTGCGCGGGTCGTACGGCTTGCCGATCTTCGAGAGCAGCAGCAGATGCACGTTGTGCTGCGCGAACGCGGTGAGGATGACGAGGTCGGCCGGCTGCTCGAACTCGCGGCCCTGCGCGTCGACGTACACAACGCCGGTGGCCCGCTTGCCGGTCGAGTCGAGCAGCACGCGCGTGACGCTGCAATGCGGCCGGAACTGGAAGTTGTCCTTCGTGAACAGCACCGGGAAGACCGTCGTCTGCGGGCTCGACTTCGAGTAATTGCCGCAGCCGAACCATTCGCAGTAACCGCAGTACGTGCACTCGCCCATCTGCACGCCGTACGGATTGCGGTACGGCTGCGACGTGTTCGCCGCGGGGCAGGGGAACGGGTGGTAGCCGACTTCGCGCGCCGCCTTGTCGAAGAGCACCGTGCCGTAACTGCGCTTCAGCGGCGGCAGCGGAAAGCCGCGCTTGCGCGGCCCTTCGAAGGGATTGCCCTTCGGCTGGATTTGCCCGCCGAGATTGCCCGCTTCGCCCGAGATGCCGCACAGGTATTCGAACTTGTCGTAAAACGGCTCGAGATCGTCATAGGTGACGCCCCAATCCTGGATCGTCATGTCGGCCGGAATGATCCCTTTGCCGTAGCGCTGCTCGATGTGCGAGCGTTGCAGGAAATCGGTCGGCAGGAAGCGCCAGTTCTGGCCGTTCCAGTGCACGCCGGCACCGCCGGCGCCCGCGGCCGGCTTGAACGAGCCGAGATGCCGCATCGGCAGCGCGACCTGATCGGCGGAGTTGCGAAAGGTCAGCGTCTCGCGCTCGGGCTCCTCGAAGAGCTCGTTGCGCACCGCGTAGCGCAGTTCGTCCTGGATCTGCGTCGTAGCGAAATCGGGAACCGTATCGCGAAAGCCGCCGCGCTCGAGCGCAAGCACCTGCAATCCCGCGTCGGTCAGTTCCTGCGCGAGGATGCTGGCCGTCCATCCGAATCCAACCAGTACCACGTCGACCGACGGCAGCCGTGACGCCATCACGCTTCCTTCACGCGCCGGCCATCGCGTCCCAGGATTCCGACCGGAGCCATCGCGTAGCGCTTGCCGTACTGCGCGATCTCGGCGACGTAGTTGTAGCGGGGACCCGGAAAGCCGATCAGTTTCCAGCCGATGAAATCCTGATTGCCTCCATACATCGGATCGGCGAGGAAGCCTTCGACCGTGTTTTGCAGCAGCATCTCGAAGAAGTCCTTGGCCGGCGCGCGCGCGAGCTCGGGGTCGCCCTTCTCGAGTCGATGCAGCAGCTGATCCTGCTCGCTGGCGGCAAGCTCGGCGAACGGCCGCTTGCCGTTCCTGCTGCACCAGTCGTCGACGTCGGCGATCGCCGTGCGATAGAGCTGCGCCGGCGTGAGCTTGAGCTGATAGCCCTGTTCCTTCGTGCCCTCGCGCCACGGTCCCTGCATGTACCAGGTTTCGGCGCGCCCATAGGGGCCGGAGAGCTGGCGGTCGATGAACGTCGCGACGCCGGCTTCCTTCGCGCCGGGCCCGAGCTCGTCGTTGGGAATCAGCCGCGCGACGGCCGCCTCCACCCACGTGAACTCAACCGGCGTCAGATAAGCGAATTGGCCGGGATGAGCGACCGACGCTGCCGCTGCGGAGGGGACGAAACGCAGCGGCAGCACGGTCGCCGCGGGTGCCAAAGCCACCTTGAGCAGCCGACGTCGCGATGGAGTGAACGACATGCGTACGAAATCGAACGGGTGTCGGATTGCGTCCGACAAGCTGCAAAAACGCGGCGCCTGTTGCGTCGCGGCAAGCATCTCGACTGTTTTGATAAGGCGACGAACGCGGCGTTCGATCGCATTGCCATCAGATTCGGAATAAGATTGTTTTCGACATTCGCGCAATCGACCGATGGATCTCGCCGCCATGGAAGTGTTCGTCCGCGTCGTCGACGCACGCGGTTTCTCGGGCGCGGCGCGACGGCTCAATGTGTCGACGTCGGTCGTGAGCAAGTGCGTCACGCGCATGGAACGCTCGCTCGGTGTGCGCCTCCTCAATCGCACGACGCGCAGCGTGAGTCTCACCGAGATCGGCGCCGCGTTTTACGCACGTTGCTCGCACATCGTGGCCGCCGCCGAGGAGGCCGAGGCGATGGCGACGGGCATGCAGGCGGAGCCGCGCGGCACGCTGAAGGTTAACGTGCCGGTATCCCTGGGTGTGCTGCACGTCGTGCCCGCACTCGACGCGCTGCTCGACGCCTGCCCGGAGCTGCGCATCGACATGACGCTCGACGACCGCGAGCCGCGCCTCGCGGAAGAGGGTTACGACGTGTCGCTGGTGATCGCGCGCGAGCCCCAATCATCGCTGGTGGCGCGCAAGCTCGCACCGATTCGCCAGCGGCTCTGCGCGACACCGGCGTACGTGCGCCGGCACGGCACACCGAAAACGCCGAAGGACCTCGCGCACCACAACTGCATCGTCTATTCGCGCCTGGGTCCGGCGCGTACGTGGCACTTCGACGGGCCGGAGGGCCCGAGCACCGTCGAAGTGGACGGGACGCTTCGGCTCGACAACGAAAACGCGGTGCGCCAGGCGGTGCTCGCCGGGCTCGGCATCGCGCTGTTGCCCACGTACATCATCGGCGCGGACGTGCAGCGCAATGCGCTGCGCGCGCTGCTGCCCGAGTATCGGTCGCCCGAGACGTCGCTCTTCGCGACATATTTGCCCAATCGCTATGTGCCCGCCAAGGTACGCGTGTTCGTCGACTACCTCGTAACGCGCTTCGGGCCGGTGCCGCACTGGGACGCCGATCACGAAGCCGGGGCGCGAATGGCGCCCGGGCGCGGCAACGGCGTCGCGCGAACGTTGTAGTATCCTCGCGCCAGAACGGCCGCCGTCGCTGCAGCGCGAGCGGCCGCGCATCGTAAAAGACGGCGCGGCGCCGCATTCACCCGGAGGAATGTCGATGAAAGCGATCCATTCGTTGCTCGCCACGTTGATTGCGGCGGCGACGATCCAAGCCGCGCCGGCGGCACTTGCGCAGGACACCACGATCAAGGTCGGCGTGATCGCCGCCTTCTCGGGACCGTTCGCCGACTACGGCGGACAGATCGAGGCGGGCATGAAGGCGTACATGAAGGAGCACGGCGACACGGTGGCCGGCAAGAAAGTCGAGCTCGTCACGCGCGACACGAAGGGTCCGGCGCCCGAAGTCGCGAAGCGGCTCGCACAGGAGCTCATCACGCGCGACAAGGTGCAGTTCCTCGCCGGCTTCGGGTTGACGCCCAACGCGATGGCCGTGGCGCCGGTGGTGAGCGAGGCGAAGGTGCCGATGGTCATCTCGAATGCCGCAACGTCGTCGATCACGACCAAATCGCCGTACATCACGCGCGTGTCGATGACGATTCCGCAGGTGAGCGCGCCGATGGCGCAATGGGCGCTCAAGAACGGCATCAAGCAGGTCTACACCGTCGTCGCCGATTACGGTCCCGGCATCGACGCCGAAACGCAGTTCACGAAGACCTTCAAGGCCGGCGGCGGCGAGATCGCCGGCTCGGTGCGCACGCCGCTGCAGAATCCCGACTTCTCCGCGGCGGTCCAGCGCGTGAAGGACGCGAAGCCGCAGGCGGTATTCGTGTTCCTGCCGGCGGGCGAGCAGGGCATAGCGTTCGTCAAAGGCTTCAACGAGCGCGGCCTCGCGCAGGCCGGCATCAAGCTGATCGCCACCGGCGACGTCACCGACGACCACGTGCTCGCGGCGATGGGCGACGACACGCTCGGCATGATCACGTCGTTCCATTATTCGGCGGCGCACAGTTCGCCCGAGAACACGGCGTTCCTCAAGGCGTATGCGGCGGCCAACGACGCGAAGGTCGGCGCGCCGAACTTCATGGCCGCGGCCGGCTACGACACGATGCACGTGATCTACGAGGTCGCGAAGAAGCTCGACGGCAACATCGACGGCGACAAGGCGATGGCCGCGATCAAGGGCATGAGATGGACGAGCCCGCGCGGGCCGGTGATGATCGATCCGGAGACGCGCGACATCACGCAGACCGTCTACATCCGCAAGGTGGAGAAGAAAGACGGCAAGCTCGCGAACGTCGAGTTCGACAAGATCCCCGACGTGAAGGACCCGGGCAAGTAGCCGAGCGGCAAGCGGCGGGGCGTCGCGCGGGATCGCCGTGATCGGCAACGTCGTCGGCGTCCTCTTCGACGGCCTCGCCTACGGCAGCCTGCTGTTCATCATCGCGGTCGGGCTGGCGGTGACGCTCGGGTTGATGAATTTCGTCAACCTGGCGCATGGCGCGTTCGCCATGGTCGGCGGCTATGTGAGCGTCGTGCTGATGTCGCGCGCGGGCGTGCCGTTTCTCGCCACGCTGCCGGTCGCGTTCGTCGTGGCGGCGCTCGTCGGGTTCGTCCTGGAGCGCGCGCTCTATCAGCGGCTGTACAACGCGAACCACCTCGACCAGGTGCTGTTCTCGATCGGCATCGTGTTCATGGCGATCGCCGTCACGACATATTTCTTCGGCGCCTCGCAGCAGCCCGTGTCGCTCCCGGATTATCTGCGGGGGCAGGTGCATTTCCTCGGCATCGATTTCGGCGTCTATCGGATCTTTCTGATCGTCGTCGTCGCGGCTCTTACGATCGCGCTGCAATACCTGCTCGAGCGCACGCGCTTCGGCAGCCAGGTGCGCGCGAGCGTCGACAACGCGACGGCGGCGGCGGGCCTCGGCATCAACGTCAATCGCGTGTTCGCCTTGACGTTCGCGCTGGGCTCGGGGCTCGCGGGCCTGGGTGGCGGGCTCGGCATCGACGTGCTCGGCCTCGATCCGACGTTTCCGCTCAAGTACATGGTGTACTTCCTGCTGGTCGTAAGCGTCGGCGGCTCGCGCACGATCAAGGGACCGCTGATCGCCGCGCTGATCCTCGGCGTGTTCGACGTCGCGGGCAAGTACTACGTGCCGCAGATCGGCGGCTTCGTCATCTACGCGCTCATGGTGGTGCTGCTGATCTTCTTTCCGGCCGGTCTGTACGGCCGGCGTGCGTGAAGATCGAGCGATGGTCTCGGCTTCGATGACCACGGAAGCCGCGGGCACAGCTCGGCCGCGGCTGCCGAACGATCGCTGGCGCGCGCTCGAAGTGGCATTCTGGCTGCTGCCGGTGATCGCGTTCTTCGTCTTCCCGAGCTATCGCGTGCTCGGCAGCCAGATCCTCATCACCGGGCTCTTCGCCGTCTCGCTGGATCTCATCCTCGGCTATGCCGGCATCGTGTCGCTCGGCCATGCCGCGTTCTTCGGCATCGGCGCCTACACGGCCGGGCTGCTCGCCGTGCACGGATGGCACGAGCCGCTTTCGGGCCTGGTCGCGGCGACCGTCGTCGCTTCGGTCGCCGGCTACCTCGTGAGCTTCCTCGTCGTGCGCGGCGGAGACCTCACGCGGCTGATGGTTACGCTCGGCATCGGGCTCATGCTGTGGGAGGCGGCGAACAAGGCGCATGCGATCACCGGCGGCGTCGACGGCTTGTCGGGCGTCACCATCGCGAAAATCCTCGGCGTGTGGGGCTTCGACATCGGCGGGCGCACGGCATACATCTACGCGCTCGTCGTCGTCTTCGTCGTGTTCGTCGTGCTGCGCCGCCTCGTGCACTCGCCGTTCGGATTGTCGCTGCGCGGCATTCGCGAAGGCGGCAAGCGCATGCCCGCGATCGGCGCGCCCGTCGCGACGCGGCTGCGCGCCATCTTCACGGTGGCAGCGGCCGTGGCGGGCCTCGCCGGTGCGCTGCTCGCACAGACGACGCAGTTCGTCGGCATCGACACGCTGGGCTTCCCCCGTTCGGCGGACCTGCTGATCATGCTGGTGCTCGGCGGCACCGGGCGGCTTTACGGCGGCCTCGTCGGCGCGGCGATCTTCATGATCGCGCAGGACTACCTGTCCGGCATCGATCCGGTCTACTGGCAGTTCTGGATCGGATTCTTCCTCGTCGTCATCGTGCTGTTCGCGCACGGCGGCATCCTCGGCGGCCTCGAGACGCTGCGTGCGCGCTGGCGCCCGTCGTCATGACGCCGACGCTGCGCACAGAGGGTCTGTCGAAGCGCTGGGGCGCATTCAACGCGGTGAGCGACGTGACGCTCGCGTTCGCGCCCGGTGCACGCCACGCGCTGATCGGTCCGAACGGCGCGGGCAAGACCACGTTCATCAATCTGCTCACCGGCGTATTTCCGCCGAGCGCGGGCGACGTGCTGCTCGGCGACGAGCGCATTACGGCGTTGCCGCAGCATCAGCGCGTCAAGCGCGGCATGACGCGCACGTTCCAAATCAACACGCTGTTCCCGGGACTCACGGTGCTCGAATCGGTCGTGCTCGCCATTTGCGAGCGGGACGGGCGGGCGAGCGTGTGGCATCGCACCGTCGCGCACCAGCGTGCAGCGAGCGAAGAGGCGAACGCGTTGCTCGATACGCTGCGCCTGACGAGCGAGCGCAACGAGACGACGCGCAATCTCGCCTACGGCAAGCAGCGGTTGCTCGAGATCGCGCTCGCGCTCGCCACGAAGCCCGCGATCCTGTTGCTCGACGAGCCCGCCGCCGGCATCCCGTCGGGCGAAAGCGCCGAGCTCTTCACGGTGATCGCTCAACTGCCGCGCGACGTGACGATCCTGTTCATCGAGCACGACATGGACCTCGTGTTCCGCTTCGCCGAGCGCATCACCGTGCTCGTGTCCGGAAAGGTGCTCACCGAAGGCAGGCCGTCCGAGATCGCCGCCGATCCACGGGTGAAGGAGGTCTACCTCGGCGAGGCGCAGCATGACTGAACTGCTCGCCGTCGACGGCGTTACCGCCGGTTATGGCGCGTCGGTCGTGCTCGAGGACGTGTCGCTCGCGCTGGAAGAAGGCGACAGCCTCGCGCTGCTCGGCCGTAACGGCGTCGGCAAGACGACGCTTCTGACGACGCTGATGGGGCTCACGCGCGTGCATCGCGGGTCGCTGCGCTTTCGCGGCAACGATCTCGCGAAGCTCGCCACATACCGACGTGCGCAGGCGGGCCTGGGCTGGGTCCCGCAGGAGCGCTACATGTGGCCGTCACTCACGATCGACGAGCACCTGACGGCGGTCGCGCGACCGGGGCGCTGGACGCTGCGCCGCGTCTACGACGTCTTTCCGCGGCTCGACGAGCGCCGCGCGAACTACGGCAATCAGCTCTCGGGCGGCGAACAGCAGATGCTGGCGATCGCCCGCGCGCTCATCGTGAATCCCAACCTGCTGTTGCTCGACGAGCCGATGGAAGGCCTCGCGCCGATCATCGTGCAGGATCTGATGAAGGTGATCCGCGGACTCGTCGATGACGGTTCGATGGCGGTCATCGTCGTCGAACAGCACGCAAAGCTCGCACTGATGCTGACGCGAAACGCGATGGTGCTCGATCGCGGGCGCGTCGTGCATCGGTCGGCAAGCGATGCGCTGCTCGGCGATCCGGCGACGCTGCACCGGCTCGTCGCCGTTTCGTAGCCAGAACTATTTCGCAGCGTCGATCCGCGTGGGGCGCGAACCGCTCGGAAAAGTCGTCTCCGACCCTCTCTAAAGCCTATTGCTGGTTT
>Ga0310811_10015384_pt1 | contig 10002 bp, 11 predicted proteins | sample YCmetagenome_FD_207642 | JGI IMG/M metagenome (GOLD analysis project Ga0310811, IMG submission 207642) | Soil microbial communities from experimental microcosm in Duke University, North Carolina, United States - YC | ecosystem: Engineered > Artificial ecosystem > Soil microcosm > Unclassified ...
TGGTTCTTTTCGGGCGCGTTCATCATCAAGTTCCAATCCTAGTCTCATTTCCCCTGCAAAAAAGCCCCAATCGGCGTAAAGATTCGCCAGCGACGATTCGTTGCTTCTTCGGGGAATGCCCAAGAAGGCCCAAAAGGGGATTCGCACCATGGACCGCAAGAAATTCATCACCGGCTTGATGGCGTTGGGCGCGATGCCGGCCGCCACGGGTTCACTGCTCAGCGTCCTGCCGGCTTGGGCCGCTGACGCGCCGCCGCGCAAGAGCGATGGCGGCAGTACGTCGGAAGATCTCAAATACACCGCCAATGAAATCACCGGAGCGGGTGCGAATTTCTTCGGCATCACCACCGAGGCGATGGCCAAGGCGGTGGAACATGTGTTCGGCGATCTGGGCCAGCCTGACGCCTATATCAAGGGCGATGAAGGCTCGGGCGCGTTTGTGGTGGGCTTGCGCTACGGCTCCGGCTGGCTGGTCCGCAAAACTCGCGAACCCCAGCAAGTCTATTGGAAAGGACCGTCGATCGGCTTCGATGTGGGTGCCGACGCCTCCAAATGCTTCACCTTGGTCTACAATCTCCGCGAGGATCGCCGGCTGTTCCAGCGCTTCCCCGGCGTGGAAGGCAGCTTCTATCTGGTCGCAGGACTGGGCGTGAACTATCAGCGCAGCGGCGGCGTCACCTTGGCGCCGATCCGCAATGGCGTGGGCCTGCGCGCCGGCGTCAATGCGCATTACCAGGTCTATAGCAACAAGCGCGACTGGTTCCCGCTGTAAGTGGCGCGGCGGTCCGCACCATCTCATTCGGACGCGTTTGCCCTGGGCGCCCTGGCGCTGGGCGCATTCGCCATTGGCGCGATTGGCGTGGGCGCCATGGCTATCGGCGCGGTCGCCATCAAACGGCTGGGCGTAAAGCAGGCCGCGATCAAGCGCCTGGAAATCGATGAGCTGGTGGTGCGCCGGATAACGCGCGCGCCCCGCGGCTAAGCGGGCGCTTCTTCGGTCTTGGTATCACCCGTGCCGCCCACTGCCGGCAAGTAAAGCAGCAGCATGCCGGCGACATAGGTGGAGGAGAAAGTCCCCACCAGGATGCCGAACAGAATGGCGATGCTGAAATTCAGCAGCACCGGTCCGCCGAACAGGAGCGGGATCACCGACAAGGCGGTAGCCGCCGACACCAGGGTGGTGCGGGTGGCGATCTGGTTGGTGGACAGGTTGATCATGTCGACCAGCGACATGCGCTTGTACTTGCGCCGGTTCTCGCGCAACCGGTCGAACACCACCACCGTGTCGTTGATCGAATAGCCCGCCAGCAGCAGAAGCGCCGCTACGGTGTTGATATTGAAGTCGATGGCGTAGCCGATCCAGCTCAAGAAGGAATAAAAGCCGGCCGTGACGAACACGTCATGGCCGGTGGCGATCAGCGCGCCCACGCCATACTGCCATTCAAAGCGCACCGCGACATAGATCGAGATCATCACCACCGCCAGGATGGTGGCCCAGATGCCGTCGTTCAAAAGCTCGCCCGAGACCTTGGGGCCCACCACTTCGGTGCGGCGATACTGATAGGAAGAGCCCAGCTTGGCCTTGATCTCGCGCGCCACCGCCTGGTCGGCATCGTTCTGATCGGCGCCATGCTCCGCCGCGCGGGGCTGGATGCGGATCATCACGCAGCTATTGACCGGCTGGTCGCATTCCCCGCCGCTGAAATGTTGGAGCTGGGATTCCGGGAAACCCAGACTGTCCACTTCGGCGCGCATCTTGCCGATGTCGATGGTCTGAGCCGCCTTCACCTCCATCAGCACCCCGCCGGTAAAGTCGATGCCCAGGCTGAAGCCATGCAGCCAGATGGACAGGACGGAAATCACCACCAGCAAGCCGTCCAGGCCGAAGGCCCAGAAGCGGTATTTGACGAAGTCGACGTTGGTGGTCTCGGGGATGAACCGCAGCAGCGGCATGGGCGGGCACTTCTCGAAAAATCCGGGCGAACCTACAGGGGGCGGGGCGTGGGAACAAGCGGGCTGCAGCTAGCCCAAAGCCCTGTTTCTGCTAGAGTTCCGGCCAAAGCGAAGGGAAAATTCCATGAAAAAGACCCTGTTTTGCATGCTGGCCGGCCTGGCGACGCCGGCATTGGCGCAAGCCCCTGTCCCGGTGATCGACAATGAGCGGGTCACGGTGCGCGACATCGCGCTGGAACAGGGAAAGCCCGGCCCCAAGATCGAGCATGCCGGCGACTATGTGGTGATTTATGTCAACGGCGGTGCGATCCGCGCCGCGGACGGCAAGACGGCTACGCGCGCACCCGGCAGCGCCATTTCCGGCCATGGCGGCGCAACCAGCGACACCGCAACCGGCGGCGCGGCGCGTGAAGTGGTGGTGGAGTTGAAGGACGCGCCCTCCAAGACCGTGCCCAACACCACCGGCCTGCCGCCGGCTTTCCCGCGCGAAGGCTCCAAGCTGGTGCTGGAAACCGGCAAGGTGCGGGTGTGGAATTACAAATGGCTGCCGGGCAGGCCCACGCCCATGCATTTCCACAATACCGAAGTGGTGGTGACCTATCTGCATGACGGCGATGTCGCCTCCACCACACAAGACGGCAAGAAGACCGTCAATCACCGCAAGGCCGGCGACATCGTCTTCAATGTCGCCAATCGCAGCCATTCTGAAGAACTGGTCAAGGGAGAACAGGCCGGCATCATGCTGGAGTTGAAATAGTCAATTCACAACAAGGGGCGTTAGGCGTGAGCCGGACCGCCCCATCAAAAAGGGGAGACGTTCATGCTCAAAAGAATGCTTCTGGCGTCTGTCATCGTGGCTGTATCCATGCCCGCTTTTGGTGAAGCCACCATCGATCCCACCCGCGCCATCGGGCTGACACCGGACAAGATCGTGTGGACCAAAGGCGTCAACAACGACACAGCCTGGCCGATCGGCGATCCCAAGAAGCCCGGCGCCTGCCTGGAACTGATCAAGTGGCACCCCACCCATTTCAGCCGTCCGCATTATCACAGCAATGCGCGCTATGCGGTGGTGATCGAAGGCACCTGGTGGGTGTCCACCAGCAATGTCTACGACCCCGACCACAACACTTTGCCCTTTCCCAAGGGCTCGGTGCTGACCGATCTGGTGAAAGGCGTGCACTATGATGGCGCCAAGCCGGAAACCGGCGACGCCACCATCGCCATTTTCATGGATTGCCCGCTGGACGGAATCCCCGCAGAAACTAAGCCGTAGCCGGCTTTTCCCCTCCGACCTACGCATCGCAAGCGATGCTACGGCCACCTCCCCCTATGCGAGCGCGCTAAAGCGCGCGCGGGGGAGGAGGAGTTTGGCGCGCCAACGCAAAAGTGATGGCGGCGGAGACGATCAGGGCCGCCGCCATCATCAGATAGGACATGCCGGGCGAGCCGGTGGCGCTGTTCAGCATCCCAACGCCGTAAGAGCCGACAAAGGATCCCAGCGCGCCCATGCTGTTGATCAAGGCGATGGCGCCGCCCGCGACATTGGCCGGCAGGGTTTCGGCAAGATAGGCGAAATAAGGTCCGTAAGGCGCGTACATCATGGCGCCGGCAATCACCAAAAGCACAAAGCTGGCCCAGAAATTTGTGCTGCCCAGAAGATAGGAGCCATAGAAGGCCGCCGCCGCCAGCGTCAGGCACGGCCAGACCAGCGGCATGCGCCGCCTCCACAAGTCGGACAGAGTGGCGACCGAGATCTCGCCGATCACCGCCACCAGATAGGGCACCGCCGACAGAAGACCCAATTCGGTCATGCTCATATCGCGCGTCTTGAGGATGGAGGGCAGCCAGATCACGAAGCCGTAAACGCCGATGCTCCACAGGAAATATTGCGCCGATAGCGCGATGACCTTGGGGCTTTTGAAAGCAGCCGCGTAGTTGCGCATCGGCGGGATGCCTTTTTGCTCCTCGATCAGTTTGGCGTCCAGCGCCTGCTGCTCAGGCTTGGAAAACCAGGCGGCATCGCGCGGATGATCCGCCACCACTCTCCACCAGACAAAGGCCCAGATTACCGGCGGCAGGCCCTCAATGATGAACATCCAGCGCCAGCCCGCCTGCGCCACCAGCCAGCCCGACAACAGCGACATCCACAACATGGTGGCCGGGTTGCCCAGAACCAGGAAAGCGTTGGCGCGGGCGCGCTCGCTCCTGGTGTACCAGCGCGATTGCAGGATCAGCATGGCCGGCAGGACCGCGCTTTCCACGATCCCCAGCAGGAAACGGTCCACATAGAGAAGGGTGATATTGGTGATCAGTCCGGTAGCGCTGGCGAGCAGGCCCCAGCCGATCAGGCCGAAGAAGATCAGGCGCTTGGCGCTGTATTTCTGGGCATAGATGGCGCCGGGAATCTGGAACAGGAAATAGCCCAGGAAGAACAGCGACCCCAGCAGCGAGTTCTCGGCGGGCGAGATATGGAGGTCCGTCGCCATCCCTGCGGCGGCGCCAAAGCTGAAATTGGCGCGGTCCAGATAGGAGAGGCTGTAGCTGACGAAAATGACCGGCAGCAGCACGGTCCAGCGGCGGTTCAAGCGCGGTCCCCCAGGGGTGTCGACGGTTGCGGCCTTCAACGGCCTGTTCTAGCTTTCCCCCGCAAAAAAAATCTGGGGAACGCCATGCACAAGACCATGCACGCCGCCATCCTGTCCACTCTGCTGACGGCGGGCACGGCCTCGGCCGCTTTCGCCGCCGCCGACACCAAGGTGCTGGATCATCACGTCGCCAATATGAAGTCGGGCAACCTGGAACAGGTACTGTCGGACTATACCCCCTATTCGGTGGTCGTGGTCCCCGCCGGCATGGTCACGCCCGACGGGGTTTTTGTCGGCTCGGAGATCCGCACCCTGTTCCGGGTTCTGACCGGAAAGGACAATCTGCCGGGCAACAAGACCATGCAGACGCGCTACCAGAGCGCGGGCGCCGATACTTCGATCATGCATTGGGTACAGTTCAAGGGCACGCCCAAGGAAATTTCCGGCTACGACGTGTTCGTGGTGCGCGACGGCAAGATCGTGTTCCAGAGCGTGACGGTAAACCCGGCTAAAAAGTAGTCGAGCCGTCAGATCCCAAATCCCAAGGCCGCAACCGCATCCATCTGCGGCCAGAACTCCGCATGTCCGAGCGGGCTGTCGATGAACCGGGTCGCATGCGGTTCAGGCCCGTGACCCCAGGGTCCGATATTGCCTTGTGACAGGGACAGGGCCACGACATCCGCAATCCCTAGCGGCGTCTTCAGATTGATCCAGGCCGACACACTGGCGGCTATCGTGCGGAAATCGACCTGAAGAGACCCGACCGGAGCAAGGGTCATCAGCGTGTGAACGCGCCGGCTTTTCACCGCGACATCGACCGCGGTGGCGGCACCCAGGCTGTTGCCGACCAGGGTTACAGGGCCGTCAGCCTTCATCACCTGTTCGACAATGACATTAGGTTCATCCCGGCAGGAAAATTGTTGCACGCGCCCAAGCAAGCCCGGTCGCAGCCTTAGCAAATGATGGACATATTCCAGGACCGTCGCCTGGGCATGGAAGCCGCTGACGAAAATGACAGCTTGTCCAGGTGATGGCGAAATGTTGTGCAAGCCGGTAATCGGCGATTGGGACGCTGGAAGCTCTTTCACCCACTCAACCTAGTTGAAGAATACGGCATCAATGCGCCGGCCGGACAGCGGATCGCTGTGAGATGTGTGAAATCAAAAGTTTAGTGTTGCTTGTCGAAATCCCTTTCGCCTCGACGGACATGCCGCCGAAATCGATATAGGTAGAAATACTGAGAGAACGAAAAACGATCTGTCAGCTTTTGCGCACTGACAAATTGCCAATCATCGTTTGTTCTAATTGGCGGCTGTTGCGCGGTGAACCCGGGCGATCCTTCGTCCGTTCACGCTCGAGAAGAGCCAGGCGCAACGCATAACGCAGCCAAGCAAAACCAAAGGGTTGGTGGCCCCTGACCAATCCGTGACCACGCCCATTTTGGAGATCGCCCTACCTGTTTTGGGGCCTTGTTTGCCACCGCCGCCCGGTTGTGTCTGAATTCAGGAAAAAGGGGCTTCGGGGGTCGAGTGTCAGAGACCGCAAAAGTCGCAGAGGCCAGCGACGGGAGACAGCCGCCGATCCCGCATCTCTGGGCTCGCGCCTCCGCCCCCGGCTGGTGGACGGCGCTTTCAAGGCGTTACGAGCCTTTCCAGCTTGCCATTGGCCTTTGCGTCTTTGCCGCCGCCTATTACGTCACATTCAAATTCTCCGTCGATCCGGACGTCCGGACACCATCACCATTCTGGCTGCCGAACAGCATTCTGCTCTGTGCCCTGCTGCGCAGCCATCCCAGGCACTGGTGGATGATTCTTCTCATCACCGTTCCCATACGCCTGATGGACAATGTCTTTCCTGCGCATCCTCTTTGGTATCGGGCCGGCGGGACGGCCGTCAGCGCAGTGCAAGCCCTGGCGGGAGCATTGGCTTTCCGATGGATCGCACCGCACCCCAACCGTTTCGGGTCATGGCGGGAATGGCTGGCACTGGGCGCGGTCGTCATGATCTGCGCAGCCGCCGCATTGCTGATGGCGGGGCTGCGCCATGCGCTGGGCGATGATTACTGGCTGTGCTTTCAACTGGGCTTCTCGGGCGATGCCCTGGCGCTGGTGGTTGTCATGCCCGCGCTGCTCACCTGGCTTTATTGGGAAGGCGCGCCGGTGGGACCTGTCAGCGTCACAGGCGCAATTGAGGCATCACTGCTGCTGGTCGCGCTGTTTTTGACCTGCCATCTGGCTTTTCATGCCCCCGGCTATCTGGGCAATTTTCCGGAGACCCAGTATTTCCTGCCGGTCCCCCTGCTTTACTGGGCCGCGCTGCGCTTCGGCATGGCCGGAGCATCCATCGCGGTTCTCATCGTCACCAGCTTCGCGATCCATTCCCACCTTCTGCTGCGAACCATTGACCTTCTGCAGCGGACGGCCGATTTCGATCTCGGCCTGACACCGACCGCCGTCCTGGCCCGGTTCCTGTTCTTTCGCGCGGTGCCCGTCTATGTCGTGGCGGGGCTGGTCGAGCGGCGCCAGCGCGCCGAGCTCCTGGTACGGGAAAGCGAGGAACGGTTTCGCAACATGGCGAACACCGCACCGGTGCTGATCTGGATGTCGGGTACCGACAAGCTGTGTAACTTCTTCAACCAGGTCTGGCTGGACTTCACCGGACGCAAGCTGGAAGCGGAGCTCGGCAACGGTTGGGCTGACGGCGTGCACCCCGCCGATCTGGAACGGTGCCTTCACATCTATGAATGCTCATTTGACAAGCGCAAGCCGTTCCGAATGGAATACCGGTTGCGCAATCGCGAGGGCGAGTATCGATGGATTCTGGACATCGGCGTGCCCCGGTTCGACTCCAGCAACAATTTCTGCGGCTATATCGGTTCGGTCCTCGACATCACCGAGCAGCGGCAGGCCCAGGAAAACAATGCCCATATCGCGCATCTGCAGCGGCTGGCCCAGATGGGCGAGCTGACCGCCTCGATCGCGCATGAATTGCGTCAACCGCTCAGCACCATCCTGCTTCATTCGGGGACATTGCGGACACGCCTGGCAGCCGCGAAAACCTCTTGGTCGGAAACCGAGGCCATCCTGAACCACATCGACCAGGACTGCCGCCGGGCCAGCGACATCCTGGCCTCGGTCCGCAATCAGGTACGAAAGCGCGAAGACAGGTTTGAAGCCATGGATGTCAATGCGGCCGTGCTCGATTGCAGCTCCCTGATCTCGGGCGAGATCCGGCGGCGTCACGTCAGGGTGGTGACCGAACTGGCCAGCGATCTGCCGCGCGTGGACGGCGCACCCACCGCAATTCTGCAGGTGATGATCAACCTGGTGTCCAACGCGATGGATGCGATGGAGGATACGCCCAGCGTGAAGCGATGCGTCACCTTAAGGACAGCGGCGCATGAAAATTCGGTCCAGATATCGGTGCTGGATTGCGGCCATGGCATCAGGCCCCAGGACATGACACAGCTGTTCGATTCTTTTTTCACCACGCGCCGCGGCGGCATGGGGCTGGGCCTGTCGATTGTCCGCTCGATCGTGCAGGCGCATCGCGGACGGGTCTGGGCGGAAAACCTGGCCTCGGGCGGCGCGGCCTTTCATTTCACATTGCCGGTTTCGAGCGGCCCGCTCGCAACGTGACGCTGCCCCCATCCGGCTGCGTCCGATTGCGGCCCGACCGCAATTGGATCAAAGTCCAATGCGACCAAATTTAACGTGTGGTAATTTGCTTCATAATTCCATGGTCTAACAGGTGCTTAGACCAATTCGGGGCTTGACGACCAAATCATTCTGAGACGCGTTTTCCACAAGTTTTGGGGGAAGGCATGCCGCCCGATACATACCCAGAAGCCTGGGTCTTTATCGTCGACGACGACCACAGCTTCCTAGGGGCGCTCGAAGGGCTTCTCTCAGCCCACGGATACCGAACGGCGGCCTTCACCTCGCCCATGCAGTTCCTGGACCGGCACGATCCCAGGCGGCATGGCTGCCTTTTGCTCGATTTGCACATGACGGAGCTGGACGGCCTGGACGTGCAGTCCCGGCTCGCTGCCCGGGGTGAATCGCGCCCTGTCATCTTCCTGTCGGGCATGAACTGCGTGGAAGCGGCGGTTTCGGCCATGAAAAGCGGGGCACGGAACTATCTTGTCAAACCCATAGATGCCGACACCGTACTGGACACGGTTCAGGACGCGATCGAGGAAGACAGGACCCGCCTGAAAGAGCGCATCGAGATGGTGGAGATGATGCGCCGGTGGCAGATGCTCTCAACCCGGGAGCAGGAGGTTTTCTGGCACCTGGTGGGTGGTCAGCTGCACAAGCAGATCGCCTTTGACCTTGCCATCAGCAAGAAGACCGTCCAGGTCCATCGCGGCCATGTGATGGAAAAGATGAAAGTACGTTCGACCGCGGAACTTGCGCATATGGCGGGACGCATCCGGCCGCTGTGTAATTGAGTGAGGCACGGCCCGCGAAGGCGCCGCATGTCCGCATAAGGCAAGCTACAGAATTCGGATCAGAGTAGATTTGATCGGTGCGGGGCCGCCGGCCCGTCGCTTGGGCTCCGGGCGTTCGACGCTCAAATCGATCCACTGGATCGATTTGACCGGCTCTGCCGGTCGCGTCTCACCCAGCCGCGGGCCGATGACGGCCGCGCACGACGCTGACGCTAGCGCGGCCTATCGGCCCTTGGCAGCGCCATTTCTCCGGGCGCGGTTCGCGCCCGGAGAAATGGCGCTCCCAAGGGGAATCGAACCCCTGTTTCAGCCTTGAGAGGGCCGCGTCCTGACCGCTAGACGATGGGAGCAAGCGGGAGGGCGCTTATAGCGGGGTGGGCGCCAAAGCCGCAAGTTCCCACTCTTTCGTCACGGGCCGTTCCGGGAACGCTGCCCCCGCTCGTGTGTTACAAAGGGGAATAACGCAGCAAAACCAAGCCCATGCCCCGCTATTTTTTCCATATCCGCGAAGGCGCCAACCTTACCCGCGATACAAATGGCCAGGAATTTCCGGACGTGGAAGCCGCGCGGGAAGGAGCCATCGTCACCGGCCGGGCCCTGATGGACGAACGCCAGAGCCTCACCCGTCCCGCCATCGAAATCGCCGATGAGACCGGCCATGTCGTGGATGAGATCAACGCTCACGACATCCTGTTGCACGATCTGCGCCGCTATGCCGCTTTCCAGCCGGCAGCGCGGAACTCGCCACCCAAATAGACAAAGGCCTCCAGCCTTTCGCCGGCGGCGATCAGCCAGAGGAAATTCTCTTCCCCCGCGCCCGCTTTGTCGGTCGGTGAAGGTTCCGCCCTGCCATTGGGATGGGAGTGATAGCAGCCGATCAGCGCTGCGTGGTTGGCGCGGGCGGCTTTCAACGCGCGGATATGATCTTCGGGTGCAAGCTCGAAACGGTCGGGCGCGGCCGCAAGATTGCGGGCCGGATGCAGAGCGGTGATACGGAATTCATCGCCG
>Ga0310811_10015385_pt1 | contig 10002 bp, 9 predicted proteins | sample YCmetagenome_FD_207642 | JGI IMG/M metagenome (GOLD analysis project Ga0310811, IMG submission 207642) | Soil microbial communities from experimental microcosm in Duke University, North Carolina, United States - YC | ecosystem: Engineered > Artificial ecosystem > Soil microcosm > Unclassified ...
AGGCCAGGCCCGCCTTGACCGGCGAGTATCCGTGCACGAACTGGAGGAACTGCGTCAGCACCAGCAGCAGCCCGCCGGAGCCGATCTCGACCAGCGCCAGCGAGAGGCAGCCGCCGGAGAAGTCGCGACGCCGTCCTCCGCGCGACCGTCGGCAGGCCTCGGTGCGAAGCTCAGCGCGAGGAACAAGTCGGTCTGCCCGGCCAGCTCGGTCGGGTCGCGGCCGGTGAGCTCGGCGATCCTGGCGATCCGGTAACGCAGTGTGTTGACGTGGATATGCAGCCGGTCGGCGCTCCGGCTCCAGGATCCCGAGCACTGCAGGAACACGTCCAGCGTCTGCTCCAGCTCCGTGCGGTGCCGGGCGTCGTGCGTGCGCAGCGGGCCGAGCATCCGGCGCACGTAGATGCCGCGCATGTCATCGGGCACGTGGGCGAGCAGCGCGCAGTGGGTGGCGAGGTCATCGGGTCCGGCGACGGCCATCGGCTCGGGACGGGCCGCGGCGAGGGTGAGCGCGTGCCCGGCTTCGCGCACCGCGGCGGGCAGCGCGGAGGCCGCAGTAATCAGATCACTGACGCCGACGGCCACCCGCTCGGCGCAGAGCGAGGGTGCGAGCAGGGCGAGCCGGGCGGCCAGCCGCACGTCCACGGCCGGTTCGGCGCGCGGCGGCGGGTCGTTGAGGACGGCCAGGGCGCGGCCGTCGGGTAGCTGTGCGGCCGCGGCGCACGGCTCGCCGATCAGGGCCCTGAGGATATCCGGCGGCCGCGCGGCGCCGTGCGCGGCGAGCACCACCACCCGCAGCCCGTCGAGTACGGACAGGCCGGCCGGGCGTAGCCGCGCGACGAGTTCCTCGACCGGTCCCCCGTCGCCCGCCAGCCGAGCCAGCTCTGGGCCCGGCCCGACGGGCTCCTCCGGGCGGCCCAGCGCGAATTGCCCGGCCGCCTTCCCGGGACCGGGTTCCGTGCCGTCCGGCCGGTCACGCTCCCGCATAGTGCGCTATACGGTACCGCTCGGCGACGGAGCGGGTGCGCATGCGGCGCAGGCAAGCTGACGGAGCGTCAGCGCATGATCAGCGCTTGCGGAGTTTGTATGACTTTCCGGACCATTCGCGCAGCTGCGCGGTGAACGTCTCGGCCTGCTCCTGCGGCACGGCGGACTTCGGGATCACGTACTCGCCGTTGCGCTTGCCCGACGTGATCACCCAGGCGGCCGGGATGTCGACGACGGCGTCCACCTTGGACCAGCTGAAACCCTTCGCGGTGTTCGCCGCGCTGTAGCGCACCCCGTCGTCGGCGAGCTTGACGCGCACCGCGCCGGCCAGCCGGAGCACGCTCGCCCGGCGCCGCCGCGGCAGATGCACCGCCGCGTAGAAGACCGAGACCACGGCGTACACGAGCAGCAGCACGGCCGGGATCCACATCTTGGGACGGTATCCACCGTCGTAGAGGACGTAGCAGACGGCCGATCCCGCCAGCATCACGACGGCGGTGCCGTAGCTGAAGACCTGCTCGGAGCGCAGGCCGAGGGCCCGGGACACCTCGTCAGCAGCGAGTTCGAATTCGACGGTTATCGGATCTGCCACGAGCAGCCATCATAGGGGCGGGCGTCAAGCACCGAGGGCCGCCCGCCGACGCCGAGGCGCCGATCCGGTGAAGATCCGTCGACACGATTGTTTCCGGTGTCCCCCGATTCGCCTACACCGAGGCGACTACGCCGATCCGGTGACGAGCCCGGGGGTGGCAAGGCACCCACTACCGTCCACCACCCGGGCTCCATCGTGCTGGAAGGCCGGGGCAGCTCCGAAGCCCACCTGCACGATCTGCCGCCGGAGACCACCACGTAACCGACGGCATACTCGGAACCGCGCCCGCCGCCGTTCGCGGCGTCGCGGTTCTCGACGACGGCCGCGGCCGCGCACGTCTGCCCCCACCGGCGGCTGCGGGCCTTGCGGTGCAGCAACAGGCTCCCGGCCAGCGCCTCGCGGGCACGGCATCGTCGAGGTTTATGATTGTACGACCTCGAGGCCCTTCTGGGACCCCCGAGCGTGTCCCGCGTTCGGCGGCATCGGCGTGTCGCGCCGTCCCCACGCCCCCGACCGCGGTATTCTCCGGTCCCCCTGAGGTAGCACCGCGCGCCGGACCACACCATCCCGGAGGCGGACGACGCCGCGCCCGGGACGTGGATACCGTGGGGCGGTCAAAGCGACGAGCAGTCTCTCTACGGGAGTGAACCCACATGATCGAGGCGGTAGGCCTCACCAAGAGATACGGGGAGAAGCTTGCGGTGAACGACCTGTCGTTCACCGTGAAACCCGGCCAGGTGACAGGTTTCCTCGGGCCCAACGGCGCCGGGAAGTCCACCACGATGCGGATGATCCTGGGCCTTGACGCCCCGACCTCCGGCAGCGTGACCGTCGGCGGCCGGCCGTTCCGGCGCATCGCGTACCCGCTGCGCGAGGTCGGCGCGCTGCTCGACGCCAAGGCCGTGCACGGCGGGCGCAGCGCCTACAACCACCTGCTGTGCCTCGCCCAGACCAACAACCTGCCGAAGCGGCGGGTGGAGGAGGTGCTGGGCCTGGTGGGCCTGACCGCGGTGGCGAAGAAGCGCTCGAAGGGCTTCTCGCTCGGCATGGGCCAGCGCCTCGGCATCGCCGCCGCGCTGCTCGGCGACCCCAAGGTGCTGATGTTCGACGAGCCGGTCAACGGCCTCGACCCGGAGGGCATCCTCTGGATCAGGAACCTGATGAAGGCGCTGGCCGCGGAAGGCCGCACGGTGTTCGTCTCCAGCCACCTGATGAGCGAGATGGAGAACACCGCTGACCACCTGATCGTGATCGGGCGCGGCCGCCTGGTCGCGGACTGCACGGTGCAGGAGTTCATCGACAACAACTCCGAGCTCTCCATCCGGGTCAGGACGCCGGAGCCGGCGAAGCTCTCCGGCCTGCTCGCCGACAAGGGCGCGATCGTGCGCAACGACGGCGAGGAGGGCGAGCTGCTGGTGACGAAGTTCGGCATGAGCGACATCGGCGACCTGGCGTTCGACAACCAGGTCAGGATCCACGAGCTGAGCCCGATCCAGGCCTCGCTCGAGCAGGCGTTCATGGAGTTGACCAAGGACAGCGTCGAGTACCACGCCGCGGTCCCGGCCGGAAAGGCGGCCTCGGCATGAGCACGATCACCGACGCGACGACTCCTGCGCCCGCCGCGTTCCCCGGGCTGACGCCGCTGCCGCCGGCCACCGGCCGGGCCGGGATCGGCGGCGCGCTGCGCTCCGAGTGGACCAAGATCCGCTCGGTGAAGTCCACCGTGTGGACGCTGAGCGCCGCGGTCGTCATCTCGGTGGGCATCGGCGCCCTGGCCAGCTGGGGCCAGTCCAGCCACACCACCGAGTCCGCGGCCAGGCTCGCCACCGAGGACCTGACCGCCCGCACCATGTCCGGCATCTTCCTCGGACAGCTGGTCATGGTCGTGTTCGGCGCCCTCGCGGTGACCAGCGAGTACAGCACCGGCATGATCCGCACCAGCCTGTCCGCGCAGCCGCGCCGGCTGCAGATGTTCCTGGCGAAGCTCGTCGTCGTGGCCCTGGTGGCGTTCGTGGTGGGCGAGATCATCTCGTTCGCCTCGTTCTTCATCGGCGCGCACTTCTGGTCCGCCAAGGGCATCCACCTGAGCCTGAGCGCCCCGCACGAAGCACTGCAGGCGGTGATCGGCGGCGGCCTGTACCTGGCCGGAGCCGCCCTGCTGGCGTTCGGCATCGGCGCCGCGCTGCGGCACACCGCGGGCACCATCACGCTCGGGGTGTTCCTGCTGTTCGTCGCGACGGTCATCGTGAACTTCATGCCGCAGAGCTGGCAGGCCGACATCGACAAGTACCTGCCCGCCAACGCCGGCAGCCAGGTGTGGTCGACGCAGCACACCGCCGACGTGGGCACGGCCTTCGGCGCGTGGGCCGGCTTCGGGGTGTACATGGTGTACGCGGTGATCGCGCTGATCGCCGGGCTGTGGGTGTTCCAGCGCAAGGACGCGTGAGCCGGTGAGCCCGTGAGCCGGGCACGCCGCCCGCGCGGCGCCCGGATTTGCGCACCAGAGCTCTGATAATGGTAGCTTGCTGACCGAGGGCCCTCTCGACGGCGTGGGTAGACGCCGAGAGGGCCCTCGCCCGTCCCGGCTCCCGCCGTCTCGAGACCCCCGTCCCGACACCACCCTTTCGCCTGACTCGTACCCGTATTCCGTCGACACAGTCGGCCGGGGATCGGTACCGTGCTGGGGAGAGGGGGCACCATGATCGAAGTCAGGGATCTCGTCAAGAGATACGGCAACACGACGGCCGTCGACCACCTCACCTTCACGGTGGAGCCGGGCCGGATCACCGGGTTCCTCGGACCCAACGGGGCCGGCAAGAGCACGACCATGCGGCTGATCCTGGGGCTGGACCGGCCGAGCGCCGGCAGCGCCCTGATCGACGGCCGCCCGTACGCCGAGCTGCGCGACCCGCTGCGGCACGTCGGGGCGCTGCTCGAGGCCCGGGCCGTGCACGGCGGCCGCACCGCGTTCAACCACCTGCTCTACCTCGCCCAGACGCAGGGCGTGCCCAAGCGCCGGGTGCACGAGGTGCTCGACCTCGTCGGGCTCGGCCCGGTGGCGCGCAAGCGCACCAAGGGCTTCTCGCTGGGCATGGGCCAGCGCCTCGGCATCGCCGCCGCGCTGCTCGCCGATCCACGCATCCTGATCCTCGACGAGCCGGTCAACGGCCTCGACCCCGAGGGCATCGTGTGGATCAGGCAGCTGATGAAGGCGCTGGCGCTGGACGGCCGGACCATCCTGGTCTCCTCGCACCTGATGAACGAGATGGCCGTCACCGCCGACCATCTGATCGTGATCGGCCGCGGCCGGCTGCAGGCGGACATGCCGGTCGACCGGTTCATCGCGCAGTTCTCGAACAACGCCGTGCTGGTGCGCACGCCGCAGAGCGAGCAGCTGCTCGCGGCGGTCGGCGAACAGCAGGGCTGGGAGGCGGCGCGCGGCGCGCAGGACGGCCGGTTCATCGTCACCGGCGCCACCGCCGCGCAGATCGGCGAGCTCGCCGCGCACCGCGGCCTGGTGCTGCACGAGCTGACGCCGCAGCACGCCTCGCTCGAGGAGGCGTTCATGGAGCTGACCCGCGAGGCCGGCGAATTCGCGCACCAGGGGCCGGGGCGGGCCGGCGCGCCCGCGCAGATCCCCGGCCAGCCCGCCGACGGGACCGCGGCACCGGCCGCGTCTTCCGCGCCGCCGGCACCGCCGGCCGCGCCCGAGTCCGTGCAGGAGGTCTCCGATGGCCGCTAGCGTCTCCCTGTCCACCGCCCCGGTCGGCGGGGACGGCACCGGCACCGGCCACGCGCACTTCGGCCGGCTGCTGCTCGCCGAATGGACCAAGCTGCGCTCGGTGCGCTCGACCTACTGGTCGCTGATCGCGCTGGTCGTCGCCTTCCTGTTCTTCTGCTGGCTGATCCCCTATCTGACGACCGCGAACTGGTCGCAGGCCGACCCGTCGCAGCAGGCGAACCTGCTCGCCGACCCGATCGGCACGATCATGAGCTCGGGCCAGTTCATCGGCCAGCTCGCCGTCGCGGTGCTCGGCGTGATGGTCACCGCGAGCGAGTACTCGACCGGGATGATCCGCTCCACGCTGCTGGCCAGCCCGCACCGGGTGCGCATGCTCTCGGCCAAGTCGGTGGTGTTCGCGTCGCTGGTGTTCGTCATCGGCGAGGTGATCTCCTTCGCCGGGTTCTTCATCGGCCGGCAGACGTTCAAGAACCTGCTGACGGTAAACCTGAACAGCGGCGACGTGCGCGAGGTGGTCGGCGGCGGCCTGTACCTGGCCATGCTCGCGCTGTTCTCGCTGGTGCTCGGCGCGCTGATCCGGCACGTGCCGGGCGCGATCACCGGCATCGTGGCGCTGCTGCTGGTGCTGAGCAACGTGATCTCGCTGGTTCCCGGCAAGGCGGGCAAGTACCTCTACACCTACGAGCCGACCAACGCGGGCTTCGCCATCATGGCCAAGCACGTCCCGGACAACTTCCTGCTCAGTCCGTGGGAGGGCTACGGGGTGTTCGCGGCGTGGACGGCGGCGCTGTGGGTGCTGGCCGCCTATCTGCTGGTGCGCCGGGACGCGTGACGCCGGCGCGTAACGTGAGCCGCCTGCCGCTTGCTGCCTGACGCGTGACGGCGCGGCGGCGGCAGGGCCGGGCACGCCTGTCAACCATCCGCGCGGCGTAAAAATGTGACGATCATCCTACTTCCCTCGAAAAGCTGGCGGAAGTGGTTGATCAGGGAGGTTTAGGGCACTGTTGGCTGCATGATCCAAGCGACGGCGCTGACCAAACGGTACGGGCCCAGGCTCGCGGTGGACCAGGCCGACTTCAGCGTGGCGCCCGGCAAGGTCACCGGCTTCCTGGGGCCGAACGGCGCCGGCAAGTCCACGACCATGCGGATGATCCTGGGCCTGGACCACCCCACTGCGGGCGCGGTCACGATCAACGGCGTGCCCTACCACCGACTGGCCGCCCCGCTGCGCGAGGTCGGCGCGCTGCTCGACGCCCAGGCCGTGCACGGCGGGCGCACCGCGTACAACCACCTGCTGGTGCTCGCCAAGGCCAACGGCCTGCCGCGCAGCCGGGTGGAGGCCGTGATCGACCTGGTCGGCCTGCACAGCGTCGCGCGCAAGCGGTCCGGCGGCTTCTCGCTGGGCATGGGCCAGCGCCTCGGCATCGCCGCCGCGCTGCTCGGCGACCCCGGCATCGTCATGTTCGACGAGCCGGTCAACGGCCTCGACCCGGAGGGCATCCTCTGGATCAGGAACCTGATGAAGGCGCTGGCGGCCGAGGGCCGCACCGTGTTCGTCTCCAGCCACCTGATGAGCGAGATGGCGCTGACGGCCGACCACCTGGTGGTCATCGGCCTCGGCCGGATCCTGGCCGACGAGTCGATGGCCGAGTTCATCGCGAAGAACTCGGTCAGCTACGTGCGGGTGCGCTCGCCGCGGATGTCCGAGCTCGCCCCGCGGCTGGCCGGCCGCGGCTGGCGGGTGGACCGGCAGCCGGACGACTCGGTGCACGTGTACGACGCGAAGCCGGAGCAGATCGGCGACGCGGCGGGGGCCGAGGGCATGTGGCTGCACGAACTGACGCTGGTGCAGTCCTCGCTCGAGGAGGCGTTCATGCGCCTGACCGCCGGTGCGGTCGAGTACCACGCCGGCGGCCTGGAGCAGGCGCAGGGCGAGCAGGGCGGCAGCCCGCAGCAGCAGGGGACCCGGGAGCGCCGCCGGCGCCCGCCGCGCGACGCCGTGCCGAACTGGGGGACACCGGATCCGGCGCAGGCCGGGACGCGGGACGGCTCGGCCGGACCGCAGGCCGGGACGCCGGATGCGCAGAACCAGGAGCGTGCCCAGTGAGCGACCGCGTCGACGCGCCGGAGCCCTTGCAGAACCCTGCGACGCCGCAGACCGTCGCCACGATGCACGACGCCGTCGGTCCCGCCCCCGCCGGCGGACAGCCGCCCACCCGCGCCATCCACCTCGGCGCCCCGATCCGGCACATCACGTTCCGGGAGGCGATGGACAGCGAGTCCGCCAAGATCCGCAGCGTCCGCTCCACGTTCTGGACGCTGCTGGTCAGCCTTCTGCTCTCGGTCGGCATCTCGGTGCTGATCGCTGCGGTCACCTCGGCGAACTGGGACACCATCTCGCCCACGGAGCGGGCCAACATGGACATGTCGTCCGTCGTCGCCGGCGTGTATTTCGGCGTGCTGGTCACCGGCGTGCTCGGGGTGCTCGTGGTCTCCAGCGAGTACAGCACCGGCATGATGCGCACCTCGCTCACCGCGTTCCCGCGCCGCGGCACGCTGTTCGCCGCGAAGACGCTGGTGCTCGCGGTCGTGGTGCTGGTCGTCGGGCTCATCATCGCGTTCGCCTCGTACCTGCTGTCCAGCCCGTTCTACACGAAGCACGGCGTCGAACTCTCGCTCGGGCACGGCGGCAACCTGCGCGCGCTGCTCGCCGTGCCTGTCTACCTGACCATCGTGGCGCTGATGGGCCTCGGTCTCGGCTACCTGCTTCGACACACCGCGGCCGCGATCTCCTCGCTGGTCGGGCTGATGTTCGTCATCCCGATCATCACGAACTTCCTGCCCGGCTCGATCGGCAAGGACATCAACAAGATCGTGCCGTCGAACGCGGGCAGCGCCATGATGATCACGCACTCGACGCTGAACGGCGCGCCGCCGCTCTCCCCGCTCGGCGGCTTCGTCGCGCTGCTGATCTGGGCCGCGGTGCTGATCGTGCCGGCCTTCGTGCTCTTCCGGCACCGCGACGCCTGACCGGCGCCGCTCCTATTGCCCGGCGGCTGCAATCCGGCCGCGCCGCTTCCGGCTAGCGCGGCCTGCGCCGTCCGCGGGCGTTCCAGCACGCCGTGTGCCAGTGCCGCCGCTCGCCCACGCCGCCGCCCGAGCCGTACTCGGGCACGCTCGGCCAGGCCACCACATGCGGCGTGCCGGGCGGGATCTCGTGGTCGCAGCCCGGGCAGCGGTAGGTCTTGCCCGCGGCCGCGCCCGTCACCTGCCGCACGACCCAGTCGCCGCGGGTGTCGGACTCGGTGTGCTGATAGCCGAAGGCGCGTCCGAGGTCGTCGGGGTCGGGGACGGGGCGGCCGTACTTCCCGCTGCCTGGCCGGCCGCCGCGCCCCGCCGATCCGCGGCTCGGTTGGCCGGAGTTCTTGCGCGGGCTCACACACCCATTCTCGCAGGGCCGGGACGCGTCCCGGGCACAGGCGCGGGCACAGGAGTAGGCGCGCGCCGGGCGGCCGCCGCTTCGGCGACCTGCGACCGCCCGTCGCGCCGGCCGTCAGGACGTGTGGTCGCGGAAGCCGCGGCCGGCCTTGTTGCCCAGGTACCCGGCCGTCACCAGGTGCTCGAGCAGCGGCGCCGGCGCGAAGCCGGGCTCGCGGAACTCCAGGTAGAGCACGCGTTCGATGGCCAGCGCCACATCCAGCCCCACCACGTCGAGCAGCTCGAACGGGCCCATCGGGTAGCCGCAGCCGAGCTTCATCGCGGTGTCGATGCCGTCGGCCGTCGCGTAGTGCGCCTGCAGCATCCGGACCGCGTCGTTCAGGTAGGGGAACAGCAGGGCGTTGACGATGAAGCCGGCCCGGTCGGCGCAGTCCACCGGGTGCTTGCCCAGCCGCGCGCACAGCTCGTGCACGGTGGCGAGCACGTCCGGGGCGGTGGCGACCGTGTGCACCACCTCGACCAGTTCCATCACCGGCGCCGGGTTGAAGAAGTGCACGCCGACCACGTCGCGCGGCCGGCTCGTCGCCATCGCGCAGTCGATCACCGGCAGGCTCGAGGTGGTCGTCGCCAGCACCGTGCCCGGCTTGCAGATCCCGTCGAGCTCGCGGAACAGCGCGGTCTTCACGTCCAGGTCCTCGACCACGGCCTCGAGCACGAGGTCGCAGTCCGCCGCGTCGCCGAGGCTGCCGCTGGAGACGAGCAGGGCGAGCGCCGCGTCCCGGTCGGCGGCGCCGAGCCTGCCCTTGTCCACGGCCCGGCCCAGCGACTTCTCGATCGCCGCGCGCGCGGCCTGCGCCTTCTGCGCGGTGCGGGCTATCTGCACGGTCTCCAGACCCGCCTTGACGCAGACCTCGGCGATGCCGTTGGCCATGGTGCCGGAGCCGAGCACGGCGATCCGGGTGACGGTGCGGCCGGGTGCCGCGTGGCGGGCGCCCTCCGGGGTCAGCTCGTCCGGCACCACCGCGGGCACGCCGGGCTGCTCGTAGGTGTAGAAGCCGCGGCCGGACTTGCGGCCGAGCAGCCCGGCCGTCTTCATCTGCTTGAGGATCGGGGCGGGCGCGTGCAGCCGGTCGCGGGACTGCTTGTACATCGTGTCGAGGATCTCGTACGCGGTGTCCAGGCCGATCAGGTCGAGCAGCGCGAGCGGGCCCATCGGCAGCCGGCAGCCGAGGCGCATCGCGTCGTC
>Ga0310811_10015388_pt1 | contig 10002 bp, 9 predicted proteins | sample YCmetagenome_FD_207642 | JGI IMG/M metagenome (GOLD analysis project Ga0310811, IMG submission 207642) | Soil microbial communities from experimental microcosm in Duke University, North Carolina, United States - YC | ecosystem: Engineered > Artificial ecosystem > Soil microcosm > Unclassified ...
CAACCTTCGTGATTCCGAATCTCAATAAAGAGACGAAGCGACTGCCGATCAGTTCGGTGGTGTTGAGCAGCCAAAGAGTGGATACCAAACAGGCGCTTTACAACACGATGAAGGGGAAGGAACAAGCGAAGAACGATGCGGTGAACCCTCTGGTGAATGGAGACGGGAAGCTCATTCCGAGCGTGACTCGGGTTTTTCGCACAGATCGGGAGTTGCAGGTATTGCTACAGGCGTATCAGGTGGATCTTGCTGGAAGTAACAAGGCCGCATCGCAGCCAGCAACAAACGAAACTGCGAGATCTCCGGTGGTTGCTTTTGTCAGCCTGTATCGCGAGGGCCGCAAGGTGATGCAGAGCCAAGCTGTGCAAGCGACTGCATTGCCGCAGAGCCGTCTGGGAACCGTTCCGATTGGGATCAAAGTACCGCTGGAGGGGTTGGCGACAGGGGAGTATCAGTGCCAAGTGACCGTTCTTGATCCTGCGGCGAATCGGGCAGCGTTCTGGCAGGGGCCGTTCGTCGTAGTTCGATAAGAAGCGCTTGTATCAGCGGCGAGAGTCGCCGATGAGTTTGAGGATGGCGAGGATGAGTGTGAGGGAGCCAGTGGGGAGGCATCCCATGGCAACCATGAGGGCCAGCCATCCGGAGTTGGTATGAGGGCCCTGATGGCCGAGGCCGCCGAAGAAGAGGTGAATGGAGATGACGGCAGCGACGCCGGTCCCAAAGATCCAAAGCCCGGTGCGGAGAATTTTGCGAGTATCAGCTTGCATGAGGACCAGAGTTACGGGTTAGTGGATCGCCGACTGCATCCAGTAGACAATGACGCCGGTGATGGAGACATAAAGCCAGATGGGCCAGGTGTATCGCGCCAGCTTTTTATGAGCTGGAAAGCGGCCGCTGAGCGAAAGGAAGAAGGTAATGAGGATCATGGGGAGCGCGATGATCGACAGAAGAATGTGCGAAAGCAGGAGCTTCCAGTAGAAGGGCCACCACGCGCTCATGCGGTTGAAGTGAGTCTCTCCATGCAGGTTGAAGTTGACCAGGTAGGAGACCAGAAAGATCGACGAGAAGATAAACGCCGTGAACATCGCTGCACGATGCTGCGGGATTTTGCGCGCGCGGATGAAACGGTAGCCGATGAGCAACGCGACGGTAGAGAGTGCGTTGAGGATGGCGTTGACGAGCGGCAGCGAGCGGAGCTGGGTTCCCGCAACGTCCGTAGGGGTGTGGAAGTACACCAGCCAGCAGATGAAGGCACTGGCGGCAGCGCTGACCGCAATAATGCCAAAGATGATGGACGGCGGCGTACGAACACTGGCAGCAGGTGGAGCCGTTGGAGGGTTCATCAGAAGAGCAGACGTCCTTTCGAGTCGATCATCATAGCGGCCATAAGCAAAGGAAGATAAATCACAGAGGCTTTGAGCAGGTCTCGCGCGTAAGTGCGGGATTCCGGAGCGGAAGGATCGCGCGTGATACGGGCAAAGCGGATGGTGTACCAGAGGTAGCCCAGAGAAAGGATGGCAGCGACGATGGCGTAGGGGATTCCCGTGACACCGAGCCAGGTGGGCCAGAGACTCACAGGGACCATGAGGACGGCGTAGAAGAGGGACTGGATCACAGTGGATCGCGCGGCGAAGGACTGGTCGGGCTGGGTGGGGGTGAGGCGGATTCCAGCGGCGGCATAGTCGTCGCGATGCATCCAGCCGATGGCCATGAAGTGAGGAAACTGCCAGACGAAGAGGATGGCGAAGAGGGCGACGGCAGGCCATTCAATGATGCCGCGAACAGCGGTCCAGCCGATGAGAGGGGGCAGGGCTCCGGGAAAGGCGCCGATGAAGGTATTTGCGACGGTAATGCGCTTGAGGGGGGTGTAGATTCCCACGTAACCGACGGCGGTGATGAGGGTGAGGGTGCCGGTCAGAAGATTTGTGACGTGCGCAAGGTAGAGTGAGCCGAGGAAGATAGCGGCGAAACCGAGCAGCAAGCCGTGGAGCAGCGAGATTCTTCCAGCAGCCATGGGCCTGTTCGAGGTGCGGCGCATGAGGGCATCCGTGCGTCGTTCCAGAGCTTGATTCAGAGCGCTGGAGCCACAGGTGACGACGGCAATTCCGGCGAGCGCCTGGAGCAATCCGGCATGAAATGGACTGATGCCGCTGGCGAGGGAGCCGAGGTAAAAACCTGCTCCAGCGGTGATTACCACCATAACGGTGACGCGAAGCTTAAAGAGAGTTGCATAATCAGCAAAAAGACCGGGCTCGGCCGATGCTTTTTCAGTGGCGAGGGTTGCCGGAGTTGTAGCGGATTGTGCCACGTATTAAGAATAACGCGTTTTCTGATGGTGGGGATCGACCTAGTATGAGGAAGAAGGCTTATGGAGAGCGATATTCGGATGGCTTTGTTTGGCCGCGTGAACTGGAAGCATGTGATTACCACTGCAATAGCCGCATGGATTTGTCTTGTTCTGGCGAGGTGGTTTCGATTATCGCAAGGGTACTGGGCATGTATCAGCTCCATTGTGATGGTGCACATGAAAGTGACGGATACCTGGGCGATTGCGCGGGACCGTATCGCGGGCACGGCCGTCGGTGCACTCATGGGGTGGGGTGCGGTGAGTATATGGCACGGACACGCATTGATTTACGGACTTGCTATTTTATTGTCTGGGCTTCTCACGCCAGCTTTGCGGTTTAAGAGCGGTGGAGGATTTGCCGGGGTGGCAGCTACGATCGTTATGCTGGTGCCAACGAGCCATCCGCACTGGGAGATGGCCGAGGGGCGATTTATTGAGGTAAGTCTGGGGATTCTAGTTTCGGTGATCGTCTCGCAGCTGATCTGGCGCGAATCAGAGATCGACTGACGATCTGGAGCGCAGTTGTGTAACGAGAGTTTCAACTGAGGGCTGGGTGTTAAGCACATCAGCTGCGGTAAGCCAGGCACGCCGGAGCTGCGTGATGCCGTAGCGAATGAGATCGAGCTCGGCGATGGAGTGGGCGTCGGTGTTCACGACGATTTTGCAGCCATGCTGTTTGGCAAGACGTAGGTGAAGGTCGTTAAGGTCAGAGCGAGCGGGGTTGGCGTTGTGCTCGACCGCGACGCCGAGCTCGGAGGCGCGCTTGAGGACTGTGTCGATGTGGACTGAGTAAGGGTCGCGCTTGAGGACCTTGCGGCCAGTGGGGTGGCCGAGGATGCGGACGTGGGGATTCTCGATGGCGCGGAGGATGCGATCGGTCATCTGCTCGACGGGCTGGTCGAAGCGGCTATGAACACTGGCGATGACGATATCCATCTGGGCGAGGGTGTCGTCGGAGAGATCGAGCTCGCCCTCACCAAGAATGTCCACCTCAACACCGGCGAGGACACGAATCCGGCCGCTCATCTCGGTGTCGATCTCGCGTATGCGATGGATATGGGCGAGGGCTCGGCGATCGTCCATGCCATTGGTCATGGCAAGGTTTTTGGAGTGGTCGGTGATGGCGATGTATTTGAGCCCACGATCGAAGGCGGCCTCGGCCATCTCGCGAATGGTGTTGGAGCCGTCGGTTTCGACGGTGTGTATGTGGAGATCGCCACGGATATCGGTGAGGGTGATGAGGCTCGGAAGAGTGTGGTTGGCAGCTGCATCGAGCTCGCCGGAGTTTTCACGGAGCTCGGGCGGAATGTAGTCGAGATCGAGAGCGCGGTAGATGAGTTCTTCAGTCGCCGCTGCGACGATGGAGTTGTCTTCGACGCGAAGGAGAGCGTATTCGTTGAGGGTCATGCCGCGTTTGATGGCGCGCTGACGCAGGGCAACGTTATGCATCTTAGAGCCGGTGAAGTACTGCAGGGCGGCTCCATAGCTTGCGCGAGGAAGAAGACGAACGTCGACCTGGAGATTGTTGCGGAGGGTAAAGCTGACCTTGTTCTGTCCGCGGGCGAGGAGCTTGTCGATGAGAGGCAGGGAGGCGACGTGCTCGACAGCCGCCGAGACAACGTCAGGCTCGCATGCAGGGCCAGTGACCAGCAGATCGAGATCGCCGACGGTCTCGCGCCCGCGACGGAGTGAGCCTGCGGGGGTGATCTCTTCGATGCCTGGAAACTGTCGGATGAGTTCGGAGATGCGCTCGGCGTGTTCGCGTGCCTGATCGATGCGGAAGCGACTGGAGTTCTTGCGGTAATCTTCGATGCCCTTGAGGAGTTTGGTGGTGAACTTCTCACCCATGCGCGGAAGCGTATTGAGTTTGCCGGCTTTTGCGGCCTCCTCGAGGGCATCGATATCGCAAATTTCGAGCGCAGACCAGATAAGGGCGACAGTCTTCGGCCCCATGCCCGGGAGACGCAAAAGCTCCAGCATCGATGGGCGATATTTTTTCAGTAGCTCTTCACGGAGGGGCGTGGTTTCGGTGTTGAGGATGTCGACGATGTTTGCCGCCATTCCTTTGCCGATTCCAGCGATCGCGAGAAGCTGTTTGGGGTCGTCGACCAAGGTGGCAAGTTGCGTGGTTTGCTGTTCCACGGCCTCGGCCGCGCGGCGATAGGAACGCACGCGGAAGGGATCGGCGGCATCGATCTCGAGGAGAGTAGCTACCTCATCCAGCACACGGGCGATCGAAATATTGTCCATGAACGATTGACTCAAAGAGCCAGCGTCTCAATCAAGCTCTTGAATCAAGTATGCAATATCCTGCCACCGGGAAGGATTCTGCAGATCGTTCCCGGTGGAAACCTTTTGAAGTTTCGGTGGGGAGGTGGAAACTAGGGAACCTCTCTGGGAGGTTTTAGCTTGCGACCTCTCTGACACGAAGGACCTGATCAGCCTGCGGTCCTTTTGCTCCCTGGATGATGTCGAACTCAACTTCGTCGCCCTCTTTCAAACTTTTATAGCCATCCCGTTGGATCGAGGTGTAGTGGACGAAGACATCGGCTCCGCCATCGCGGCCAAGGAAGCCGTACCCTTTTGCATTGTTGAACCACTTTACGGTGCCTTTGTACTGTGCCAAGACCCTACTCCTTGCAGCGTTCGATTCGAGCCGCATCTCGTTCCGGAGTCGGAATGCGAACTCATGCATCCTGTGACGCAAAAGGCGGAGAGGGGGTTTCCTGTAAAAGCGCAGAGGCCGCCTGTAACTGGCGGCCTTGCTGGAGTAGCAGCGAAAGATTTTCTAGTAGATGAGTAAAATTTTCAGAGGCGGTTCTCACGGAGGAGGCGATCGTAAAGCATCAATCCGATCAATGTTTTGCCGTCATGAATCTTATTGGCGGAGGCGAGAGCGAGGGCCTCGGAGAGAGGCATTCGGATAATTTCGATCTGCTCGTCCGCCTCTGGCTGAGCGATACCATCGCGAATGTCGCGGGCAAGATAAATCTGCATCCATTCGCCGAGAAAGCCGGGGCTGGCGAAGTATTTGGTCAGAAGGGCCCAGCGTTTGGCGCGATAGCCGGTTTCTTCAATCATCTCGCGCTTGGCTGCGGCCAAGGTAGATTCGCCCGGTTCGACCCGGCCTGCAGGAAGCTCAAGGAGAAATTGCCCGGCGGCGTGCCGGTACTGGCGCTCCAGGATGATGTCCGGATCGCGGGGGTTCTTCGATTCGTCTACGGCAAGAATGACGACTGAGCCGTTGTGCCGGATGACCTCGCGGGTATTTTTGACGCCGCTTGGTTCAATGACCTCATCACGGTGCACCGAAAAGACTTTGCCTTTGAAGACAATTTTTGAGGATAGGACTTTCGTCTTAGTTCCGCTGCGGGAAAGCGCCGTCTTCACGGAGGGATCGGTTTTTTTCTTCGTGGCGGACCGGGGCGAATTCACTTTCTTTTTATTCTTTGTCGTAGCAGGCATATCGCTACGGTATCATCCTGCATCGGAAGAGTCGGTTACGGCATCCAAACGTTTGCAGGTCCAAAAGAGACCGTTAGGTTTCGGTAGGACTTGCATCTAAGAAAAGATATCAAGCAAAGTAATCTCAAGAAAGCTCTGCTCGCGGATTCGAATCGAGTCTGCGGTTAGGAAGAAAAAGACTCGAGGACGAAGACCGCGATGAGCACTGAGTGTTACCCGATTACGGTATTGCCCCACATCTCGCAGCTGTATCGCGACTTTTTGATGATGGGTGAGCAGGCCGAGTCTCCAGTGCATGCCTGGTATGGCTCCGGGGAGACGGGTGGACCGTTTGCGGGCGGCTGGATGCGGTCAGCGGCCAGTGTTACAGATACAAATCGGCTGGCTGAGGAGCTATTGCGCCAGGGAAAGATCTTTGGAGCGAGCGCGGAGGCCGAGGCGAATATCGAAAAGCTGCGCTCAGGCGCACGCGCCGTAATTACAGGACAGCAGGTGGTGCTGTTCGGCGGCCCTCTGCTTACATTGCTCAAGGCGGCGACGGCGGTTTCGCGAGCTCGTGAGGCGACGCGTATTACCGGCGTCGAGCATGTGCCGGTGTTCTGGATGGCGACTGAAGATCATGACCTGGCCGAAGTGGACCAGGCAGCTCTCCTGACGAAGACTGAGGTTGAGGTTTTGAGGGCCGGTCTTCGGGTGCCGTATCCCGTACCGGTTGGCGGGGTGGAATTAAACGCCGAAACGGCTCCTCTGTTGGAGCAGGCGATTGAGCAAGCGACCGAATTGCTGGAATATGCGCCGGTGGCGGAGTGGATCCGCGAGGCGTATCTCGCCGAGGGTGCAACTCTGGCGACGGCCTTTGGGCGTTTGATTGCGCGTGTTTTTGCCGAACAGGGGCTGGTTGTGGTGGACGCGGCGAGCCGCGAGTTCCACGCGATGGGCGCTTCGACGCTTCGATACGCGATTGAGCACGCTGACGAGTTGCATCGTCTACTGCTGAGCCGGTCGGATGAGTTGGCGAAGCATGGGTATCATGCGCAGGTGCTTGTGGGCGAGTCTTCGTCGCTGTTGTTCCTGGTTGATGAAGAGACGGGGGAACGGGTGGCGTTGCGCCGCGTGAGTGATCCTGCGACTTCGGAGACGCAGTGGCGGGCAGGAGCGCATCTTTTTACCACTTCGCAGTTGCTGGAGATTCTGGAGAGCGCACCGGAGAGGTTGAGCCCGAATGCTCTGCTACGGCCGGTGTTTCAGGATACGGTGCTACCGACGGCGGCCTATGTTGGCGGACCAGCGGAGATTGCTTATTTTGCGCAGAGCGCTGTGCTGTATCGCGAGATTCTGGGGCGGGTTACACCGGTGCTTCCCCGTCTGAGTGCCACGTTGATTGAGCCTGCCATCGCCAAGGTGATGGAGAAGGACGAAGTGCAGCTTCCGGATGCGATGACGACCGCAGAAGAGCTGGCCCAGCGGCTGGGTGCGCGCGCCATGCCGATTGCTTTAAAGCGGAGACTGGCCGCAGCGGGAAATGCGCTGGAGACGGAACTGGACGCTCTGACGGAGTATCTGCGCGGCATCGATGTTTCGCTTGGAACGACGGCGGAGACGTCGGGATCGAAGATGCTTTACCAGATGAATCGTCTGCGGCGTATGGCTGCGACCTACGAGTTGCAGAAGGAAGCCTCGCTGGGCAAACACGCTGCCGCGATTACGCTGAATGTGTTTCCGGACGGGCATCCGCAGGAGCGTCTGCTGGCGGGTGTGTGGTTTCTTGCCCGGTATGGCGATGGTTTGATTGAGCGACTGGTGCAGGTTGCCAATAATCAGTGTCCGGGTCACGTGGTGGTGCGATTGTAACGGCTGGTGAGATTTTCAAAATGCGATTGGATGCGGGCCGGTGACTGGGTCCGCATTTTGATTTTGTGGCTTCGAAGGAGATTTCCTCGTCTGTTGCTTCACGGCGGAAGAGACTAGAATGGCGCACGAGGAGTCTGTTATGGGCCTTAGCGATCAGCCATTCGAAGTGATGTGTCCGGATTGCGGAGCGATGTTGAAGATCGACCCGGTGAGCCGCGCGATCATCTCTCACAAATCCGCACCGAAGAAGAAGATGTTTGAAGACTTTGGAGAAGCGGCCAAGGCGCTGCGCGAGGCCGATGCGCGAAGAGATTCTATCTTTCAGCAGTCGGTCGATGCCCAGAAAAACAAAGATGACGTCATGGCGAAGAAGTTTGCCGAGGCGGTCAAGAAGGCTAAAGAGAATCCGCTGGGAGATCGTCCGCTGCGCGATTTTGATCTCGATTAGGCGGCGGACCGGTCCTGGCGTTTAAACTTGAATCATGCCACCGATTTTGAATGCGCAGGGCTTATCGAAGAGCTTCGGCGCAACTCCGCTGTTTCGTGACATCTCTTTTACTGTCTCCGATGGAGACCGCATTGGCTTGATCGGCCCGAATGGGGCAGGCAAGAGCACGCTGCTGAAGATTCTGGCGGGTGAGGAAGACGGCGATGCAGGGGATGTGGCCATCCGCAAGCGAGCGCGGATAGGTTACGTGCGGCAGGAATCGACCTTTGATCCAGGAAAGACAGTGCGCGAGATTCTTGAGGCGGCGCTTAGGCTTGGCCATGTTGCCGAGGCGGAGCGAGAGGGAAGACTCCGCGAGACGAGCGGCCGAATCGGGCTGGCCGATCTTAGTGTCGAAGCCGCAACACTGAGTGGAGGGTGGCGTAAGCGGCTTGCGATTGCGGAGGCTGTTGTTTCTGCGCCGGATGTGTTGTTGCTGGATGAGCCGACGAATCATCTGGATCTCGCGGGAATTACGTGGCTGGAGGGTCTGCTGAACGAGGGCAGCTTTGCCTCGGTGATCATCACGCATGACCGCTACTTTCTTGAGAACGTGTCGACCGAGATCGTAGAGCTGAACCGGGTGTATGTGGACGGCCTGCTGCGCGTGCAGGGGAGTTATTCGAAGTTTATTGAGGCACGGCAGGCGTATCTCGAGTCCCAGTCGCGGCTGGAGGAGTCGTTGCGCAACCGGGTGCGGACGGAGATCGAGTGGCTTCGGCGCGGACCGAAGGCAAGGGCTACCAAGGCGAAGGCGCGTATCGATAATGCGCATCAGTTGATCGGACAACTGAAAGAAGTCTCCTCGAGAAATCAGAGCTCTTCGGTGACGGTGGGCTTCGAGACGACGGACCGGCAGACAAAGCGACTGGTGGAGTTGGACGATGTGACCATTGAGTTGGGCGATAGAAAGATTGTTGAGCACCTCAACTTTCTTGTGACCAATGGCATGCGTGTGGGACTGGTCGGACCGAACGGCAGTGGCAAGACGACGATCCTTCGACTTCTGAAGGACGAGCTTGCACCGGCATCAGGAGAGGTCAGAAAAGCTGCTTCGCTCCGTATTGTGTACTTCAGCCAGACGCGTGAGCTTCCAGAGGGGGTGACCTTGCGGCGTGCGCTTGCGCCAGATTCGGACTCGGTTGTGTATCAGGGGCGAGTCGTGCATGTGGCGAGCTACGCGCAGAAGTTTCTGTTCACTGGCGAGCAGCTGAATCAACCGGTGGAGCGGTTGAGCGGTGGGGAAAGGGCGCGTGTTCTGATTGCACGGCTGATGTTGGAGCCTGCAGATCTTCTGCTGCTGGATGAGCCGACGAACGATCTCGACATCGCTACGCTCGAGGTGTTGGAAGAGAGTTTGCTGGAGTATGCGGGCGCGCTGATCCTGGTGACGCACGATCGCTATATGCTGGATCGCGTCTCGACCACAGTCCTGGGATTGGATGGAAAGGGCAGCGCAGCGGTCTTTGCCGATTATCCACAATGGGAGCAGTGGTTCCTCAGCCAGACGGCTCCAAAGACAGAGCGCGAGACTTTGCCGGAGAAGACCGTGGCGCAAGAGCCTGCTGCAAATCCTGCGAAGAAGAAGCTTTCGTACCTTGAGGCGCGCGAGTTTGCCGGGATCGAGGAGAGAGTCGAGGCTGCGGATGCTCGTCTCGAAACAGCGAAGGCTCGTGTGAATGATCCTGAGGTAGCAGTAGACGGGCCGAAACTGACGGATGCCTTGGCTGAGATGGAAGCAGCGCAGGCTGAGGTCGACGCGCTATATGCGCGTTGGGCAGAGCTGACGGAGAAGGCGGGCTGACCGTTTCTGCTGTATGCTGCTGGCACTATGCGAAACCTGATCGGTAGC
>Ga0310811_10015389_pt1 | contig 10001 bp, 7 predicted proteins | sample YCmetagenome_FD_207642 | JGI IMG/M metagenome (GOLD analysis project Ga0310811, IMG submission 207642) | Soil microbial communities from experimental microcosm in Duke University, North Carolina, United States - YC | ecosystem: Engineered > Artificial ecosystem > Soil microcosm > Unclassified ...
AATACTCCACTGAGACCTGACATCCCTGTTCGAGAGAATTATCGTAACAGACCAGACCATCGTTTTTCTGGTAGCGGTCAAGGAGCCAGTGAGTGGTAGAGTTCCAATCTTCCACCTGTGCGCTGCGATAGTAATAGGGAACGGCGGGAATTGCCAGAGCGATCAGCAGCAGCGCGAGCACGAGCTGGAGTAGACGCCAGCGCAGGCTCACCACGCCAAGCGCGACCAGCAGACAGAGGGCAGGGATGATCACGACCAGATAGCGACTGGAGAAGAGACGCAACGACGTAAACGATATGCTATAGCTGAGCAAAAAGGGCAGAATAAGCCAGCAAAGGAGAGCCCAGCAGATTGGCAGATAGTGGCGTGCCTCAAGCCAGGGCTGCACACGCATACCTAATAGACGAGAGTTTTCCAGAGATTCCTCACGTCCCTTGAACATACGCACAATGCTCTCACGGCCAACGACCACGAGCACAGCCAGCAGGCAGCATAGCGCCAGCGCCAGCAGATACTTGCGGTTATCGCCGCTCATCAATTGTATGGTATAGGCCACATCAGAGAGGTGGGGGACAGGGAGCCAGCCTGTTTTTGAGCCCTGAAGGCTGACGAGGAACATGGGAATACAGAGGAGCGCCAGCGCGATGAGAGAGATGATGAAGGGAAGGAGCTGGTGGCGTACCTGACGTTGCCAATCGTTCGGGATCAGAGCGATGCCAGCGATAAACACAAACTGAGCCAGGAGAATAAACAGAGAGAAGAGGTGACTATAGATAGCCAGCACCATTGCCACGGCATAGACGCTCCACCAGCGGCGAGGATGCGTTGTGCAAGTACAGGCCGAGAAGAGCGCATACCAGGCAATACAGATGAGCAATAATTGCAGGCTGTATGCTCGCGTCTGTTGCGCATAGGTCAGTTGCACGTAATTCAACAAATAGAGAAGAGCGCCCAGGATACCGCCAGAAATATTGATGAAGCGGCGTCCCAGCAGAAAGACAACCACCGTACTCAGAGCTGCAAAAATAGCGGAAGGGAAACGGACCACAAATTCGATAGGATGGATAAAAAAGCTGGTCAGGGCCAGCCAGAAATGGAGAAATAGATAATACAATTCCATATTTGGTTCCAGGCCAAATATGATATGCCACAGGAGGGGCAGCGGCTGGCTCGCCAGTTCAACCGAAAAAGCCTCATCAAACCAGATACTCGGTCGACCAAGATGGCGAAGATCAAGAAAGAGAGCAGCGCAAAACAAGAGCGCCCCAAAGAGCAAGCGCTGAGGTACACGCTGCCAGATGTGTAGCAAACGCAGCTGCCAGATTTGCAGAAGGGATTGCGGTGCAGACGTAGATTGGTCCGAAGAGATTGTTTGTTCTACATTACTACCACTAGCCAGACTCATAACTCCACTCACTTCTTTAGAGAAAAGATAGAAGAAAAAAATTAAGGGACGCGGGTGCCGGGGGAAGTCCCGGCATCAACCGCGAATATAAACAAAAAAGTGATCTATGTTCAGTAGGACGAATGTCCAGTAGCACATGTAACGCCCGAACACATGGCTCAGCAAGAAAGTTCAGCCATATCAGCAGAAAGAGATTTCTCTTGTATGTAGTAATCTGCTATAATGATCAGGCATCGCGTGTGCGTGGAGGAGAAAAATTTATGCCCGAACAATTTAGAGCCTTGCAAGGCTTTCGAGATGTGTTACCGGAAGAACAGGCCTACTGGCGTTTTGTCGAAGAGACCGCAGCGACCGTGGCACATCTTTACGGCTATCGTCGCATCGAGACCCCTCTGCTCGAAGAGAGCGCAGTTTTTCAGCGTACGTCGGGCGAGGGCACAGACATCGTCGATAAAGAGATGTATAGCTTTAACGACCGAGCAGATAAAGAGGGAAAAAGCCAGAAACTGAGCCTGCGTCCAGAAGGTACGGCGGGAGTTGTACGTGCGTATCTGGAGCACGGCATGTTTAAGCTGCCACAGCCCGTCAAAGTCTATTACATGAGCGCCGCAATGTTCCGCCACGATAAACCTCAGGCGGGGCGCTATCGAGAACACCATCAGTTCGGGTGCGAGGCGTTGGGCGAGAGTGATCCAGCGATTGACGCAGAGATGATCGGCCTGCTCTATCAGGTCTATACGCGGCTCGGTCTGAAGAACATCCAGGTCTCCATCAATAGTATTGGAGATCAGAATTGTCGTCCTCAGTATATCGAAACGCTGCGTGACTATTATCGTCCGCTGCTCGATAGCTGTTGCGACGATTGTCAGGTACGTTTTCATAAGAATCCCCTGCGCCTGCTGGACTGCAAAGAGCCACAGGATCAGGAGAAGATCGCCAATGCGCCGAAGATTTCGGATTACCTGTGCGACGCCTGTCGCGACCATTTTGCCGCCGTACAGCGTTTTCTGGGAGCCTACGAAGTGCCGTTTGTGCACGATGCATTGATTGTACGTGGGCTGGATTACTATACGCGTACCGTCTTTGAATTTACAGTTGGTAGCAAGCTGGCACTCAATGGAGGCGGACGCTACGATGGTCTGGCCGAGGTTCTGGGAGGAAGACCCACGCCGGGCATCGGCTTTGGTGCGGGCATCGAGCGCATCATCCTCGAATTAAAACGCCAGGGAGTCACGCCGCCAGCGGAACAGGCGATTCATGCGTTTGTAGCGTATCTTGGGCGGACAGCCGAGTTGAAAAATACGGCGGTTGAGGTGAGCGCTGAACTGCGCAGAGCGGGCATCAAGACAGAGATGAGCTATGGTGATCGCAGTCCCAAAGCCCAGATGAAGCAGGCCAACGCCTCGGGAGCGCCCTACGCCATTATTGTACGCGAAGATGAGCAGGGTAGCGAGCGCATTGCCGTCAAGCATTTGCAGGTGGAGGGGATGGAGATTGAGAATAAGCAGGTGCTGGTGAGGCGAGCTGATCTGGTGCGGTATCTCACGACGGGCGAGGGCGAGACGTTCGCGTCGGAATAAAAATAATATACATTTTCGCGTAGAGGCGCTGCTTGTCTGCGCCAGGGGTGTCGATCAACCACGACAGCGAGTTCCCTGGCACAAACAAGCTGCGCCTCTACGGTGAATGAAGTGGAAAGCCTAATAGTTCTATAGCCATTGATCCAGGAATGCGTATGCCTCGGATTTGATGTCGGCGGGGAAGCTATGACCACCGGGGAAAATGATGGCGCGGAAACGATCGGGGACGCCAGCGTTTGTGTAGGCCCGTTGCGCGGTGGCGGCAAGGGCGTGGACTCCGTCTATAGGAAAAAGAGAGTCGCTCTCGCCTGCTGTGAGCAGGAAGGCACGTGGCGCAATTGAGGCAAGCAGGGCATCATTGTCACAGAGTTCGAGCATGCCGGGCACATAGGCCGCAAAATTATGATTGATCTCGCCCGCAACAATCGCCATCAGCAGATCGAAGCCACAGGAGGAGACGGCGGCCTTCACACGCTCGTCGAACCAACTCAGCCAGAGCACCTCCTGTCCCCCGAGAGAATGGCCGATCGCGCCCAGACGTGAGCTATCCGTTTCAGGCAAAGCCGCGAGCACGTCCAGAGAGCAGGAGAGATCGTGCAGATATTTGGTTTGCAGGCAACTTCCATGGAGCAGGCGGCGGGTAAACTCGTAGCGCTCATAAGCCCCACCGACTAACGCGGAGTTTTGTGCTCGCCGATCCTCAGAGGGTCGCCGATCCTCGAAACAGAGCTGATCGGGGCAGAGTACGACATATCCACGAAGACATAGTTCCAGGCCATAGTAATAAGCACTATTGCCACTGATACCAGCTGGCTCTGATTTGCCGAGATCGAACTGGCCTGCATGCTGATGAATAGCAAGAATAGCGGGCCAGCCCTCGACAGGAGGCTTCTCCTTTGGCATGAGGAGCCAGGCCGTGATACGCTCACCGGGCTCGACCAGATAAGAGATAAGCAGGCGCGTATGATCAGACAGCTCTGTGCGCGATTCAACGATCACCTCGGGAGCGGTCCGCTCAGGGAAAGGGCCAAGGCGAGCGAGCAGAGCCTGACGGAGAGCAGTAGATTCTAACATTAATCATCCTCCTATTTTGAACAGTATACGAAAATCATGCGCGAAGCAATACTTTTACCAGCACGATCCCTGAAATTGCCAGACTGGATGTGGTCGAAGTGAGTCCGACAAGACCTTCCTGCGTGGCGTTGGGGAATGTGAGCGTATAGAGAACCGAGGTTGAGAACTTCGCGTCCGTTCCTGAGAGTGTAGTGTGGCCGCTGTCGGTATACCAATGATCCCAGATAGTAACAGTGCTAGCAGTGCCGCCAGCAGTTGTGGTAACGCTGCCTGTCACTTGCACAGGGCTCACAAGTAGCGGCAGACTCGCTGGAACATTCAGGGTCAGGCCCTGGGTTTGCACATTCCCAATCTCCCAGATGCCACCGTCCGCGTTTAGCTCCAGACGATCCATTGAGAGCGTAATGGGAGAACTACCCGGAGCCGTGCTTTGCACCTGTGTAACGGCATGGACATCGTGTACATCACCACCACTCACAACAGTTACAGGAGTATCAGCGGGCCAGTTGAGCAGTGTGTTGACAAAATGTTGTGTCGTAGCAACAACCGAGAGCCTCCATTGCTGCATATTTTGGGCCGCATTGACCTGCTCCTGTTCCTCATCCGCCTGATAGCGAGTCAAATCGGGAAATATGCCGGGGAAAGCGACCTGCGTGAGCGTGCCAGCAGAATCAGACCATTTATATTCGCGGAATAAATCAACCGTCCATTGGCGCGTAAGATCGGCATTGACGCGGGAATGGGGGTCTTCTTGCGCCGTGAGCAGGGTATTGTAATTGCTGATCTTTGCGTCACCGTGCATGAGTCCCTTGAGCGTAAAGACAGAGGTTGGATGAGCTGTGGTGATATTGGTATAGACATAGATATCGAGCAGGGACGCATAGTCATCGTGAACCACCATGACTACGGCCTGTAACGCAGAGACCCCCATCAAATTACCGCAGAGTACATGCGCTACATGCTGGCCAGAACCGGGGGGAATAATAGATTCCCAGGAGGTTGGATTTCCTGTGGAGCCGGGGCAGGGCTGCGGTCCCAGACGTATAGGAGATGGCGTGGGCGTAGGAATATTCGTTTCGTGCGTGGTTTTAGGGACATTTCCGCCCCATGTGCAGGCAGTACAGATCAAGGGAAGCAAGAAGAGAGTCGCGATATACAAAAGACGACGTGGCATATTTTCTTTTCCCTCACCTTATGATGATGAATCAAGATATACACATTCAAGAACCCGTATATCATTTTAAGTTTTTTTTGTGCGAGAAGCAATAAAAAAATGGAACTCTAGAAAGAAGAGATGCATACAACTTAATAAGAAGTACTTCTTTATCGACAAACATAAGAGAAGGCATGAGAAAAAGTGTATGCAAGAGAGCATTATCCATCGTGCACGCCAGGGTGATCAGAGGGCATTTCAACAGTTAGTTGAGAGCTATCATGATGTCGTGTGGCGTACGGCACGAGTTCTCCTCCCTGATGCGAATGCCGCCGAAGATGCGCTACAAGAGGCATGGCTGGACACATGGCGCGGTCTGCGGCACTTCAACGACAGGCAGGAATTTCGTCCCTGGTTGTTAACCATCGTAGCAAATCGTTGTCGTATGGCGATGAGGAGACGCACTATTTCCACGGTACCAATCGAGGTAGCAGACGAAGAGCGTTTGATCAGTGCTGATGACGTTGCAAAAACAATACTGGATGCAGAACGCGCCAGCGAATTGCAAATAGTGCTCAAAGCGTTGCCAGTGGAGCAACAGCATGTGCTCGAATTGCGTTTTTTCGCTGAGCTGGAACTGGCAGAGATCGCGCTGGTTCTGCACGTGCCACTGGGGACCGTGAAATCGCGATTGCACAGGGCATTGGGAAACTTACGAGAGAGCAAGAAGATAGAGTTATTGGATATTTTGAATACTGAAAGGGCGCATAGATCGAGATGAATGATACAAAACTGGAGCAACATCTCCAAAAACATTATCAGAATCTTTATGGTAATCCCCCTGCCGCAGAACACATGTGGAAGCGTATTGCACCCGAACTGGCAATGCAGGAGCGCAAAGTGATATGGTGGAGACGAATGTTCATGTCGAAGCATGCAACGAATAAGCCGATCGTCGCCACGCAGAGAGAGCATCGTTCCAGAAGAGCTGTTTTACATACCGGGACGCTCGTAGCAAGCTTGATTATAGGATTGGCAACCATTGGAGCTACTGCCTACGCCGCAACAGGAGGAGCGCAACTGGCTGACCTGTTCGAATATCTGGGCATAAAGTCAATGGCGCAACAGTTTTCGGATTATCATCAGTCAAAAAGTGTTGATGGCTATACACTCACGATTCAGAAGGCATATGCAGACACAAACAGAGTGCTGATTGGATACACAGGTGAGGCTCCCACAGGCAAGAGTTTTGCGGGGAAATTTGCCCCAGGGGAGGGCGAACTGACAACAGAGCAAGGTATAAAATTGCGGAATATGGGAGGCATCGCTACAGGCACCGAGAGTGGCAATCTGTTTGCTTACGATGCATCGGGTATTCAAGGCACACCGAAGGAGCTACATCTGTACCTGGCAATCCCTTATGGTTCGCAGCCGCAGAACAGTGGCTTTCAGATGGAAGGTTACCTGACATTTAACATTATCGTTCCATTTCATCCAGGCAAGGTGTTGCAGATGAACCATGCCGTGACCTCAAGTGGGAAGCCAGAGACAAAGCAGGCCAGCTATCATGACGCGGTTGCAGGGATTGTGAAAGGTCAGGTGGAAGTATTGCATGGAAAAACGGTAACATTACAGAAGGTTGTGATTGCGCCGACCGAGACACGAGCATATATCCAGGGATTTGACCGTGCTGATTACACTAATATAGCATTCTCACGCTTAGACTTTAAGCTTACAATTGATGGGCATGAGTACAGTGCTTCTATGATATATGCAGGTACGAATGCATGGCAGGTAAACTTTGATGACCCGTCCCTGGCAAGCAAAAAGGGGCAATGGATACTGACGATCCAACAAACGATTTCTGAGATCGATTCCAAAGAGAAAGCTTACGAGACACCAGGAGCAACTTGGAACATTCCATTTATTGTGAAATAAGGAGCATACAGTATGAGTTCGGCATCGAACACTGACGGTGCGCATTCGGGTACGCCTGATGCTCACAGTGAGATGGGAAACAATACTCCACGCATACAGCCACTGGCACCTGAGGATGTCGAGCCCTGTGTCGAGCTGGCCGTACGGGTTCGCGGTCGGGGGCGGGGAGATCGAAGGAAGGGTTTTACGCAGGATTTGACCGATCCCGAGGGCCGAATGTTCGTCGCCAAAGTTGCGGGCAACATTGTTGGCTATGGGCGCGTCTCGAAGCGAGCGGAGAATGCGATTGGGCCTGGAATGCCGGGAGGGTATTATCTGACCGGTCTTCTGGTCGATCCAGCGTGGCGGCGTCGGGGGATTGCAAATGCGCTGACGAGAGCACGCTTGCGCTGGGTATTTCAGAGGAGCAACGAGGTATTCTATATCACCGATAGTACGAATGAGGCATCGCTGCTCCAGCATGCAACGCTTGGCTTTCAGGAGGTCAGGCGTGTTCCTGGCACGGATTTTACGGATGGCGAGGCAATACTGGTGCGGTTAGATGTACAAGATGCGTATCCAGATGTGCAGCCTTCGGGAATGAAAAACGAGCGGACACTGGTTCCCGACGACTTTGAGGTTCCAGCGGGATTGACGACGGCTGATTTCCGGCTCGAACCGCTGGGGCCAGAGCATAATGTGCTCGATTATGCGGCCTGGACTTCGAGCATTGAGCATATCCAGGCGACTCCTGGCTTCCTCGGGCGAGCGTGGCCTGGCAGGGTTATGACCCTCGATGAGAATCTTGCGGATCTCGAGAGGCATGCACGTGATTTTGCGGAGCGCAGAGGGTTTACTTATACGGTCCTTGCGGGCGATGAGGTTATTGGTTGCGTGTATATTTATCCAGCGCGTCGAGCGGGCTATGATGCAGATGTGCGCTCCTGGGTTCGCGCAAGTCACGCACATCTCGATGGTCCGCTCTATCGTGCAGTCTCGGCATGGCTGGCGAGCGCGTGGCCATTCGCAAGTGTTGATTACGCGATGCGTCAAGAGGTACAGTGAGATTATGAAGATACGTGTCCTTTTCCCGTAGAGGCGCGGCTTGTCTGCAATATTACGTAAATAAGGCGAATCTCCGATCCATCCCGTAGAGTCGCCGCTTGTCTGCGACCGGGTTGCTCTCCGAGCGGAGATTTTCGTCATCGACCCGGTCGCAGACAAGCCGCGCCTCTACAAAGGGTGTAATAGCCCCACAACGACGATCCCCGGAGCAGACAAGCCGCGCCTCTACGAGGATGATTGACGTTCGGAGATGACTGATGTTCTGAGGGAGATATGCTGATGACGACACGGCGCTATAAAAATGGGAGTATCTTGCTTCTGGCGGGCACGAAACAGGGCCTTTTCTTGATCAGTTCGGCTGATCGGCAACACTGGCAGGTTGAGAAAACGCAGTTGGAGGCGCGGCCCTCACGCATTTATTACGCGACTTTTGATGCGCGCAATCATTATCGTCTGTTTGTTGCTGATAATGGTGAGAATGCAGAGACGTATCTGCGTTATAGCGATGATTTTGGGCAGAGCTGGCGGTTGCCGAAAGGAGGTATCCAGTTTGCGCAGGAGAGCGGTTTCACGCTGAAAGCGATCTGGAATATCGAGCCGGGACGCGTCGATGAGCCTGAGACCATCTATCTGGGAAGCGATCCGGCCTGTCTCTGGGTAAGCCACGATTATGGTGAGCACTGGGAGGCCAATGAGGCGATGCTGAGGTATCCCGGGCGTGGCGAATGGGGCGCAAGTCTCGAGGGGACCTGTTTACATAGTATTGTCGTTGACTATGCAAATCGAGAGAGGATGTGGGTAAGCATATCGGGGGCGGGTACGTTGCGCAGTGATGATAACGGGAAAAGCTGGCGCATGCAGAATAGGATGAGCGCGGATGAGCAAAAAGAGGGGCTGGGGGTAAGCACGAATTCGCATCGTCTGCTTCAGCATCCAACGCAAGCGGACGTGTTGTATCAGCAGAGCCGCAATGGTATTTTTAGGAGTGCGGATGGAGGAGAAAGCTGGCAGAGTATCCTGGGCAACCTCCCGTCGTTCTTCGGTTTTCCGCTGGCGCTGGATGTCCATCATCCGGAGACGCTTTTTGCGGTGGTGACCGATCCAGACAACCGGTATAATCTTGGCGAACAGTTTGCGGTCTATCGCACGGAGAACGCTGGCGAGAGCTGGGAGACGCTGAAGAGAGGGTTGCCGAAGGGGCCAGATGTGCGGCTGAAGGTGTTGCGGCATGGACTTTGTACGGATAAGAAAGAGCCTTGCGGCGTCTATGTCGGGACGATGAGCGGCGAGTTGTTTGCCAGCAGTGATCGGGGCGAGCAGTGGCAATTGATCACGGATAAGCTGCCGCCTATTTATGCGGTTACGGCGGTAGAGTTTGTTTGAAGGTTGGATACTTAATTCGTCCATGGATATGAAGATAAGCAAATGACCTGTGCCCAATTTCCCGTAAAGGTGCGGCTTGTCTGTATCAACCTGAAGAAGGATGTGGTATTCGAGAAGGCCGACGGGGAACGTGGATCGGCATCAAGCGCGATCAATACGCATCAACCGAAGAGCCGAGAGAGTCGGTGGGGCTCGCGGGCAGGGATAAACCGCAGCCCCTACCTCTGCTTTTCTTCGAGGGAGAGGAACCTTTGTACCCCCTTGCCAGGAGCGACCCAGTTCCGCTCAACACCAAAGAGGGGAGCCGGGCTTGTCTCGCCCGCGTCCCCCCGGCCACCTCGAATAGCTCATACATGCTCATGTTGATGCGTATTGGATCGGCAGAAAGCGCGATCAATACGCATCAACCTAAGGCCGAGAGGGA
>Ga0310811_10015390_pt1 | contig 10001 bp, 9 predicted proteins | sample YCmetagenome_FD_207642 | JGI IMG/M metagenome (GOLD analysis project Ga0310811, IMG submission 207642) | Soil microbial communities from experimental microcosm in Duke University, North Carolina, United States - YC | ecosystem: Engineered > Artificial ecosystem > Soil microcosm > Unclassified ...
ATCCCAACCGCGCGCGGGCATGTCGAGAGTCTGGATCGTCCCGGTCTCGGTGTCATCGTCGATGAAGACCGCGTGCGCCGCCACCGCGTGCCGATTGCGACGCGGGAGATGGCTTAAGTTCTTTCCGCATTCCGGGGCGCGCTGAAAGCGCGAACCCGGAATCCAGCAACAGAGACAGAGTTTGTGTCTGGATTCCGGATCGCCGCTGCGCGGCGTCCGGAATGACGACTTACGCCACCACTTTTTGCTGCGCCAGATAATTCCGCCAGCTTCCGAACGAGGAGATGTCGCGCGCGCCTTGCGCGGCGGCGGCTTCCAGGAGGAAGCCCTTCACGTTGCGGCGGTCCGCGAGCACGATCGTACCGATGGACAAAGGCGCCGGCGTCGACTCGACCAGACGCCCAAAGCTCTGCTCGGACAGCGCCCAGACCTCGATCTCGATGCTTGCGCCCTGCCCTTCCGCAACGCGCAAGAGGCCCGGCTTTGCCGGCGTGGTGTCGAGCGCGAAGAAGCGATAGTCCGGCGCGGTTTTCACACAGGCGAGCAACCTGCCGCCGAGCGCGCGCAATTCGCCGTTGAGCGGCAGGCCCGACAGATGCGCCCCCGCGACCGCCACAGCGACCTCGCCGGCCGCCGGCGCCATTGGCGTGGGCGCGAGCGGCGGCTGTGGCACGTTGAGCGCGCCGAGCGGAAGCTTGGTATCGGCATGGAAGACGCGACCGATCTCCGCCAGCCGCACGTCGTTGCCGCCCGGCCCCAGTAACGTAATGCCGAAGGGAATGCCCGCCTCGGTCATCGATGCCGGCAGCGCCAGGCCGCACAGATCGAGCAGATTGACGAAGTTCGTGTAACTGCCGAGCCGGCTGTTGAGCTGGATCGGATCGTGCAGCACTTGCGCGACCGTGTACGCGGTCGGCGCAGTCGGCAGCGCCAGGGCATCGACCTCTTGGAACGTCACGTCGGCGACGCGGCGCAGCCCCTCCAGCTTGTAGAACGCCGCGAAGGCGTCCATCGCCGTCGGACGCAAGCCGCTGAGGATGATCTCGCGCGTGACCGGGTGGATGGCATCCGGGTCCGAGGCGAGCAGCGAGCGCGCGGTCATCGTACGTTCGGCGACCCAGGGCCCGTCATAGAGCAGCCGCGCGGTCTCGTAGAACGGCTCGATGTCGATCTCGACGATCTCGCAACCGAGCTTCGCCAGCCGTTCGAGCGCTGCGCCGTAGGCCAATTCGAACTGCTTGTCGCCGAAGAACAGGCGCTGGCCCGGGCGCGGGGTACCGAGCTTCACATGCGGCGGCATCACGCCGGGCGTCCCCGCGGCGCGGTCGCGCGAATAAGGGTCGGAGACGTCCGGTCCGGCCATGGCTTCGAGCGCCGTCCAGGCATCGTCGACCGTCAGCGCAAACACCGACACGCAGTCGAGCGTGCGGCAGGCGGGCACGACGCCATACGTAGAGATGAGTCCAAGGCTCGGCTTGAGTCCCACGATGTTGTTGAGGCCGGCGGGCACGCGCCCGGAGCCTGCCGTATCGGTACCGAGCGCCAGCGGCACCAGGCCGGCGGCAACAGCCACCGCCGAGCCGGAGCTCGACCCGCCTGGAACGAGCTCGGGCTTGATCGTGTTGCGCGGAATGCCGTAGGGCGAGCGCACACCGACCAGCCCGGTGGCGAACTGATCGAGATTGGTCTTGCCGATGATGAGCGCGCCGGCGGCGCGCAGCCGCGCCACCGCGGTCGAATCGCGCTGCGGCTTGTAGGCGAAAGCCGGGCACGCCGCCGTGGTCGGCAGGCCGGCGACATCAATATTGTCCTTCACCGCGACCGGGACGCCGTAGAGCGGCTTGTCGTTGCCGCCGGCGGCTGCAAGCGCGCGCGCCTCGGCCAGGACCTCGGCTTCCTCGCGGAGACTGATGAAGATGGCGGCGTCGTCGTGCGCCCGGATGCGGGCATAGGTGCGGGCGACGGTCTCTTCCGGCGTGGCCGCCCCTGTCCGGTGCGCGGCCACGATCGAGGCGACAGTTTCAGCCAAAACGGCCCCCAAAACGAACCAATCGACGCCGTCCCGGCGAAGGGCGCCCCGCCCGTTGTGCGAAAATTCTCCAGTCGGCGCAACAGGCAAGTCGCTCGAGGTCGCGAGCCTTTGACCGTGCTGCGAGGCCTCAAATGCCTATGCGTCCTATAGTTGTATATATTACGAACACACCTTATAAGACGGCCGGCGATCCGAGGCACCCTGCCGGTTCATAGGGCCGGCCAAACCCGTCCACGGACGCTTCAACAGGGGGAGACAATGTCAAAAGCGACTCTGGTCGACACGAAGACACAGCACGACCTTGCGCCGGGCCAGACCTTTCATTGGCACTGGAACAACGCGACGCCTGCGGACGCGGTCTGGTATGCGAACGCCGTCCCGGTCGCGACCGGCAGCACCACCGGCGGGTTCAACCAGGATACTCAGCTCGAAGTCACGCGTCTCTGGCGGCGGCTGATCGTGACCGAGAAGAAGCCTTTTCCGCAGTCGCAGACAGTGGATGTCGTCGTCGAGACCGAGATCCATGTCGACATCAAGAACATCGGCACCACGCCAGCCAAGTTCGTGGTGTTCCTCTCGATTATTTCGGCCTGAGGGCCGGCAAAAGTTCAGCCCCGGCGGACGGATGCCCGCCGGGGCTGCGCACGATCAGTGTCTGTCGTCGCCACGATGGTCATCGTCGCGATGCCCGTCGCCGTGATGCCCGTCCGTGAATTTAACGTCTCCCGGCGCGACGTAGGTTGGGAGCGTCACGCGATACACGAGCACAAGGCTGTCGACGTTGTAGCCCGACGCATCTTTGTAAGGCTTGCCCTGCATTGAGCCCTGCTGCGTGATGAAGTCGTTGTCGCTACCCACGAACAGGAAATAGTCGTGCGGCGCCTTCCGATCGCCGACCGGCACGATCGCAATGCTCTCCCACTTTTCGTAGAGATCATTGCTGTTGTTGGGCGCGCCGTTATGCAGCCCCAACCGATTGAGCTGGGTGTTGTCGTTGATATTCAGGAAGCTCTTGTAGGCGACCGGCTTGATGGCCGGGTTCAGCACGCCGAGCGGCGCGACCGGATTGCTCGGTTGATCATACTTCGTGTTGGCGATGTTGGTCGCCTTCGAGATGTCGATGAGATCGATGCTGCGGTAGACCGAGCCCGGGGTCGCCGGATAGGTCATCCCGACGCTGCTGTCGCGCGCAAGCACCAGGAACTGGTGGTCGTTGAGCGCGTGCAGCTCGCTCTGGGCTGCAATCAGCAGCTTCGGCGTGGTCGTGGTCTGGTCCTGATAGAGCGGGAGCTGGACGACGTACTCGCCGACGAGCTTGGGGTCGCCGTGTTTCAGGTCGTAGGCAAGCAGTCGCGTATTGCGCCGCGTGGTCTTGATGTTGGCCGGATCGAGGTCCTGGATCAGGGCGCTCTGCAGCAGCACGAACAGGGTCTTCCCGTCCGGGCTCATTGAGAGGCCTTCGAAGCCCTGATTGTTCTGGCGGCCCGAGACCGGATTGCCCGGGTCCGGATTGTAGGTGACGCCGGCCGGCGGGGCATCCGCGGAGAAATTCTCGACGATTTTGCCGGAGGCATCCTTGCGCATCGGGATGAACGCCGCGGGCGGACGGATCACGTCGAGCAACGTGCCGTTCGCCGCGTAGTGATAGACGTAGGGGCCGTACTCATCGCTGATCCACACCGTGCCATCGCCCGGATGAACGATACCTTCGTCGTCGACGGTGATGTGGTCGTTCGAGGCGATCGGCAGATCGGGGAAGCGGAGGTTGCGCGGCCGAACGCCCGTCGCATCGAGGCCCGTCGTCAGCGTCCCTCCCATCTCACGGAACAGCACGCTGTCCTTGTAGTCGAGGGTGAGTTGATTTTGGTTGGTGGTGCTCTGGCCGTAGAACGGCTTGAGCTTCACGTCGAAACGATGCATCCGGCCGGCGAAATCGACCGTGCCCTGCGTATTCCAGCCTTTGTCCGGAATCATGTAGAGCGTGCCGCCATAGCTGCCGTCACGCTCCTGGTGCCAGCTGTCGAGATCCATGGCCATGCCGGAGCCGATCCCGCCCATGGTGTCGCCGAATTTGTCGGTGGTATTCGAGGGAACGCGCGCAACGCCGACCAGCCCCTGGTTGACGAAGTTGGTGCCCTCGAACGTGACGGACTGCGCACGCGCGCCGCCGGCCGCGAGCAGCATGATGATGGCCGCGCTGGCTGCGCTTCGAGCCCATAACGTGGATCGGCGCATGCCGCCGGCGCCGTGGTGATGGCTTTGCTCTCTTATCATGTGTCTCTCTGTGTCTTCGGCGAGCGCTGCTGACGGCATCTTAGCGATGCCTCTCAATGGAAATGCGCTCGGTCTCGTATCGGGGAAATCTTTGGTGAACTCGCGCGGCGCACGCACGCGCCACTGCCTCGATCCGTCCCCCCGTTCTGGATCAGGGGCGGAGGCAGAGTTAGCTCGGCTCAATATCAGAATTATTACAACAGGCGCGAGGTCGCTCTATCGAGAGCTTCGAACGCACAGCTTGCGTTTCATCCGCATCATCGGCCGCGGGAGAGGGATCGTGCTCGAACCCTCTCCACGTCGACTGGCGTAACGAAACGCGCCGCAGCGTATCCGAGGCTGAACGCAGATCAACAAATTGAACACACTGACGCGGCACACATCACGGCGCGTTTCCAAAGCCTCAGCCGGCGGCTGCGATCCGTTTGTCGAAGCCGTTGGGCACCTCAATATCGACTTCGAGCGTCGACACGCTCTTGCCCCGGTCCATGCGGACGATGACCTTGTCCGGATCGAGCGTGACATGGCGCGAGACCACGGCCAGGATCTCCTCCCGCAGGGTCCCGAGCAGATCGGGCTGACCACGCAGGCCGCGTTCATGCGCAAGGAGAATCTGCAGCCGTTCCCGCGCGACCGGCGCCGATGCGGTGCGGCGGCTGAGTAACCGCAACAGATTCATGCTCATGCAGCCCTCCGTCGAAGCAGGCGCTCCATGAACCCCTTGCGCTCGACCGGCACCGCCATGGTGACCGACTCGCCTTTCAGGCGCCGCGCGGCATCGAGATAGGCCCGGGCCGGTGCGCTCGATGCGTTGTTGAGCGTGACGGGCGACCCGACGTTCGAGGCACGCAGGACGTCCTGGCTCTCGGGAATGATGCCCAGAAGCGGCGTGGCCAGAATTTCGAGAACGTCGTCGATGCTGAGCATCTCGCCGCGCGCCGCACGCCCGGAGTCATAGCGCGTGATCAGCACGTGCTTCTTCACCTGCTCGCCCTTCTCGGCTTTCACGGTCTTCGAATCGAGCATCCCGATGATCCGATCGGAGTCGCGCACCGACGAGACTTCGGGATTGGTGACGATGACCGCCTCGTCCGCGTAGCGCATCGCAAGCGACGCTCCTCTTTCGATGCCCGCCGGGCTGTCGCAGAGGATCCAGTCAAACTTCTCTCGCAACTCGTCGATGACACGGCCGACACCTTCGTCGGTCAATGCATCCTTGTCCCTGGTTTGCGAGGCGGGCAGCAGCCACAAGTTCTCCAGCCGCTTGTCGCGGATGAGCGCCTGCGGGAGCTTTGCAACGCCCTGGACGACGTTGATGAGATCGAACACCACGCGGCGTTCGGCCCCAAGCACGAGGTCGAGATTGCGCAGCCCGACGTCGAAGTCGACAACCACGACCTTTTCGCCCGCTTGCGCGAGCGCGGCACCGAGGGCGGCTGTGGACGTGGTTTTCCCGACGCCGCCTTTACCTGATGTTACGACCAAGACTTTGGCCATTCTGATCTCCTTCGCCCGTTAGTTCAGCGGTGTAATTCTCAAGATGTCGCCATCGAGCCACGCCTGAGCGGGCCGATTGCGCAGTGTCGCGTCTATGTCTTCCGCAGTCCGGTAGTACCCATCGATGGCCAGAAGCTCGGCTTCGATCTTCTGGCAGTAGATCCGCGCGGACGAGTTGCCGTGGGCACCCGCCAATGCGCGGCCGCGAAGCGTTCCGTAGACGTGGATCGATCCACCGGCGACGATCTCCGCACCGGAGCTGACCGAGCCGAGCACGGTCACATCGCCTTCGGTGAACACGATCGACTGGCCCGATCGCACCGGGCTCTCGAGCAGGAGCGAGTTCGGCTGCGGCTTGGCTTCCGGCTTCTTCGGTTCGGGCTGTTTCGGTTCGTGCTGTTCAATCAAGCACTGACGCCCGCCGGTCAGCAAAGGCGGCAAACTCGGAGTGAGCTTGGATGCATCCGCGCCTTCGATTCCGAGGACACGGATTTTCCGGTCTTCGAGACTCGAAATCAGATGCGTGATCGCGGACTGGCTCAAATCCACCGCGGAGAGATCAAGGACCACCGGCCGGCCCACAAAGAATCCGGGCGAACGCGCCAGCGTCGCGTCGACTTCCTCGAGCCAGCCGACAATCGGCACGACCGGGCTGAAAACGAAAGCAACGTAGGACCTGCCGCGGAAGCGTACCTGCCGACGTTGCGGCTCCTGTGAAGGCATGTTTGGCGACTCGCTGTTCTTATCGATTTGTTAATTTTACGATTGGGCGATGTTGGTTAACGGCTGGTTAATGGCGGCGTTATTGACCGCAGCAATGCACTGTCCTGGGAGCCCCGAGATGGCGGCACCCGAATAATGGAGCGGACGCTCAGGACAGGAGAGGGCCGCTCGGGCATCCGCCGCGGCCAAGAGGGGCTGGTCAATCAATCGTTGGGTGCCGACCAAGCCGTCCTGCGGGCGAAAGACTGATGCGGGTCGGCCCCCAGAAAGCTTTTTAAGTCACTGAAAGAGCTTACGATCTGGCGGAGGGAGAGGAACTGGGATCCAACATTCTCCACGTAGATCGGCGTAACGGAACGTGCCGCAGCGTATGTGATCCGCGCGGACGCGTTACCTTGGGCATCCGCCATTGCACTGACGGCAGTTGTCCGCGCAGTAGTTCACGCACGCGCGTGACTTTCGCCCGCACCGGGCAGTCTCGCGTGAGTTCGCGCAACGCTGGCAATCGCAGACTGCAATGGCGCGAGCACTCAGCTCAGCTGCGAAGCGGCGGAGAGATCAGACCCCTATTTCTTGAGCCTCACGGTGACCCGGCTACCTTCCGGCCAGCTCTGAGCAATGAGGTCGCGGAGGAGTGCGGCGCCTCTGCTCCCTTTGTAGGAGCACGCCCACAAGTTCGCCGCCAGATTTTCGTAATGAGCCACCGCGTCCGCCGCCGAGGTAATGGACGCGACACCGACGCGGATATTGGGGAATTCTCCAAGCCGGAACGGGCTCACGGCAACGGACGTTTTGTGCCGCTCACGGAAGATCTGGAATGTCTGATTGGGCATCGTGTCTTCGATGACGCCGATCTGGATGCCCATCTGCTCATTCTCCATCAGCGCCGCCGTCCGCTCTACCTCCACACGGGCCAGGCGTCGCCGCTCCGCCATCGTCTGCGGCGAGAGATTATATGTTCCGATCAGCCCCGTGCGCAGAAAGCGCTGTACTTGAATGGCGCTGACGAGACTGACGATGTTGCGCTGACGTTCCGGAGCCCGGCGATCTTCCAGAACAGCCATAACGCGCTCGATATTTTCGACGGCCTTTGCATGCCCGAGCAGGTTCGGCGGGATGCCCTCTATAAGCGCCGTTCGCAATCCCTCTACGTATTCGTGAGAGGTCAGCACGAATGAGAGCGGCTCAAAGTAGACGACAACCTGTTCGGCCGCCTCTTCAAGCTCCCGCTTGCGTTGGTAATAGGCCACAGGGTCGACGTAATATTCGACCCCGACGCCGAGCAGGGCTTGAACTGAGACGTCTAGCAACGTCGCGAGCTTCTCTATCGTATTGAGCTTCATGACGCCGCCGCTCTCATAATTGTAGAGCGCGGCACGCGAAATGCCCAAAAGCTTGGCTGCGTCTTCGGGCGACAGTCCCGCATTCAGCCGATAAGCCTTGAGCGCGGCGCCGATTTCCACAAAATTGATCGCCATTGGAAGCCCCGTGAGTCGAGCCGGCGCCGAGCTAGCTCAGCCGAAACCGGTCCCTGATTCCGTCCTCATCCTCGCCTGCACCCAAACATAACATTAGAAGGATTCGCGCTTTCTCAGGCGTAAGATTATCGGCGGCGCTGAAGCCGTTTTCCGTCAGAAACGCGCTCCTGACAACACGGCCCCGACCGTTGTGCGTGCTAAACACCACGCAAACGCCCTGCGCCCGCGCTCGGTTGAGGGCCTCCAACTGGCCAGAAGCGCAAATGCCGGGAGCCATGCCGGCGACGACAATTCCCTGCGCGCCGGCGCGCACGGCCGCAGCGATCGCGACGCCGTCGGCTCCGGCGTAGGCCGCGACAATATCGACCCGCGGCAGCGTTGAAATCGCAGAAAGGGGGAATGCGTCCGGCCTGCGATAAGGAACGCGATAGAGGACAACGTCGCCATTTGGATCGACGAAGCCAAGCGGTCCTAACTCGCCGCTATCGAATGCATTAAGCCGATAGGTGGACGCTTTGGCGACGTCCCGAGCGGCGTGTATTTCACCCTGGAACACGGCAACAACACCCAGCTCGGCCACGCGCGGATCCGATGCTGCGCGGACAGCATCGGCCAGGTTGGCGCCGGCATCGGTACCCAATCCATTGGGCGGACGCTGGGCACCCACCAGCACGACCGGAATGTCGAGCCGGAGTACGAGATCGAGAAACCACGCGGTTTCCTCGAGGCTGGAAGTCCCATGGACCATGACGATCCCGTCGATCGACGAGTCGAGCGACAGGTTCTCCAGCGCGCGCGCAAATGCACACCATTCATCTGGGCCGACGGCTTCGCTATGAACTGCGGAGAAATCGACCGGCACCAGGTCGGCGATTTCCGCCACTTCGGGAAGTCGGTGAAGCAGAACGTCAATCGGCAAGACTTCGCCATATCTGCCGTAGTCGACAAGATCGAAGGCTGACCGCGCCCAGGTGGCGATCGATCCTCCAGTGCCGACCACGACGATCCGCTTTCTTGGTCTTGCATCCTCCACTGACCTGGAAAAACGCGGTTGCGCGTTTCCGGCCTTGGTCGCATCTGCGGCCGCTCCGCCGTCAGGTACAAGTTTTGGCGTTCGATCACTCATTTCCGGTAAAGCGTCCGTGGCTCATGTGGCCCAAGGGAATGCCCTGCCGCAGGGAAACTCCGGCAAGGCTGAGTTGCAGAAGCCGCCGCCGACATTTACTTCGGTAGTGTGCGATCCTCAATCGGTGGCAGGAACCGATCATCATAGATATCCGCCGCGGTCGGCGTAGTGGGCAGGCCAAACCCCTCGGCGATCTTCTTCAAGCCGCCATTCAGCTTCCCAAGGTCCATCGTACCGACGCCATTGGCACGGGTCGCACCCGTGACCAGGCTCTTGTCGATGATCCACTGAAGCCGCTTGGTCTCCATCGGAACATCGGTCATCGAATCGCGCTGCGCGAGCGCATCGATCACCGCTTTTGGCTCTTTCACGCTGGCCACCCAGGCCTGCGCAACCGCCTTGGTCAGCCTCTTGACCAGGTCCGGGTTCTTCGCGATCAGCGCCTGCGACACCACGAGGCCGTTTCCGTAGAAATCGAAGCCGTTGTCGGCATAATAAATGACGTTAGTATCGGACGGCTGGATGTTCTGCGTCATCAAGTTGAACAGAATCGCCGAATCGAATCCGATGACCGCATCGACATCGCCGCGGACGAGCATCGAGTCGCGCAGCTTCTGGTCGATCGGCATGATGTCCACCTTGTCGATCGGCACATTGTTAATTTTGAGCACCGCCGGAAACATGCGCGAGGTTGCGTCAACCTTGCCGGTGCCGACTTTTCGCCCAACCAGATCGCTGAGCTTTGTTATATTCTTCTTCTTCAGGCTGACGATCGACTGCGGGGACCGATCCAGGATCGCCATGACGAGTTTTGGCGCAACGCGCGGATTCCTCGCCCAGAACTCGGCGAGCGTACCGACATCGGCATAGG
>Ga0310811_10015392_pt1 | contig 10001 bp, 8 predicted proteins | sample YCmetagenome_FD_207642 | JGI IMG/M metagenome (GOLD analysis project Ga0310811, IMG submission 207642) | Soil microbial communities from experimental microcosm in Duke University, North Carolina, United States - YC | ecosystem: Engineered > Artificial ecosystem > Soil microcosm > Unclassified ...
CATCCATTTGGCATAGGAGTATGGATGTGGGTGCGATATTTCCTCAGCGATCAGGAATGAAAATAATTACAGATTTGGGATCCAAAGCCCATCAAGTCAGCTGGCTTCAACAGCAATATTATTTCCTAAAACATTTACAAAAATATACTTGGTACCAGAGTATTGAATTTACTCATGCTGGCAACATGAGTTAACAAAACGATTTTTTAACAAAGCAATTTAATTTTTGAATAATGGAAATGACAGAACTTGTAAAATTATCAGAGAAAGGAAAATGCTATTTAACAGTTAGCATATGTGGTAATGTAATGCTGATGAAATGGGAAGGACTAACCCCGGAAGAAATCTTCAAAAAAGGTATCGATAAAGTAGAAGAGCTTTTGTTCGCTCATAAACCTGAACGTTGTCTATATGACTTAACCACTCATGCAGTAATAAGCCCGAGTTCGCAAAAATATGCTGCAGACGCAGTGTCAAATTATGTGAAAAAAGAATTCACTGTAGTATATCATGATAAAATATTCCGTCAGGTATTTTTAGTACCAAATGATATTTTTGTTACGGTAAGCGCACAAGGATATAAAAATAAACTAGATGGAGATATGGAAACCATCTTTACAAATAACATAACGGAAGCGCGCCAATTAGTGGAGCTAAATAGTAATCTAAATTAGAGACTAAGCCGTGATCTCTATATCGATGGTTAGATTGTTAATGTTATTCTTTTGACAGCCAAAATTTATCGGGTACATTATTAAAAAATTAGCTCTAAAATAAATTCGGACAATACGTTAGGAAAAAAATAACGCATTGTCCGAATGTTGAAAATCTGAATTTACTTCTCCTTAACGTTCTCGCGAAATCCATTCCGAAGCAATGCCCCACCAATAGCGAGGAGTATAAGCACCACCAGCACTACAATAACAAAAGCTTTGAAGTCAAAGGCTTCTTTACCTTTAGAAACTTCATACATCCAAAAGAAGATACCGGTAAGACCAACGAGTCCTGCTCCAAAAGACACCAGTCCGAGCACAACCGAAAATCCAGAATTTAGCTTGGCAGCCATGTATATAATTTAATAATTTTTTATTGTAAAGGCCGATTTCCCGGCCTACTCTTTATACTTATTTCTTTAATACGGTAAACTCAACACGTCTGTTGTTTGCACGACCATCTTCTGTATCGTTAGTGTCTATGGGCTTACCTTCTCCATAGCCATGAGCCGTTAAACGCGATGTGTCAATGCCCTGGCTTATCAGATAGTCCACAACGGATTGAGATCTTCCCTGTGAAAGATTCAGGTTATAATCATCCGAGCCCTTGCTGTCAGTATGGCCAGAGATTTCAATTTCAACGGTATGATTTTGTTTCAGGAAGTCAACTACTTTATTAAGCTCAACAAATGATGTGGACTTAAGTGTTGTCTTGTCAAAATCAAAATAAATGTTTTTCAATCTCACTGTCAAACCAACTTCAATAGGTTGGAGGTAAATATCTTTCTCTACAGGTGTTACATCTGCATCGTTAATCCACACACTGTCGACAGCATTCACATACCCTTCAGTTGATGCAGCGATGAGGTACCAGCCAAGCTTGGCAATTTCTTGTTCATACTTGCCATCGGTAGCAGTCATTTTGAAATTGGTTCTCTTATCACCTTTTAAGGTTATGTTCAGGTTGGCTGTAATGTTCTTTTCGGTTTTCTTATCAAATACATTTCCAACAAGAATAAGTTTTTTAGGAATAGGCTTTAAAAGAATATCGACATAAATAGTGGTATCGCTGTTCAACACAGGTAATTTATAAGAATCAGATTTTGCTGTGTAACCAGGTGCTGACGCAGAAATGCTGTACTCTCTTACCTCTTTGGTTTTCGCTTCAAACTTTCCGGTGGCTGGTGTGGTAAATGTTTGAGGATCTTTATCCTTGAACTTCACCTCTACAGAAGAGACAATAGGTTGATTTGTTTTCTCATCGTAAACAACACCTGTAAGATTGATTTTAAATTCTTTCGGCACCAACATAAACAAATCAAGTTGCGCACCTTCCAATGCTTTGTTCGCACGACTGGTAAATACATTGCCGGCATTATCCATCGTAAAATAATAATCCAGTGCACTGGTATTAATTGGCTTGCCCATGTTGATGGGTTCGCCCCAGTTCATCCATGTATCATCAAGACGTGCTGATTTATAGATATCAACACCACCCTGGCGTCCGGCTGATTGACGCGCACTTCCAAAATATAATGTCTTTTGATCTGGGCCTACAAACGGACCAACATCATCTGTATTCGTACTCAGTTTTAATTTAACCGGTCTTGTCCAGTCACCATTGTCCTGAAGATGGCTGGCATAGAGATCACTATTCTGACTATTTTCTACTTCACTGAAATAGATGATCATGTGTTTTCCGTCTGACGACATGCTGGCTCCATAAAAACGGCCCTTATTCATTTTGCCGAAATCCTGAACGTCAAGTTCGCGCAGGCTACCTCCCGTTGTTACCATAGAGAAACCTTTTTCATTTTTTCCACGGCCACCTTTTATGAACAGGCTTCCATCAGGCATTACAGTAAACACCTGGTTTGAACGGCTGTTGTTAAACGGCGAACCAAGATGTGTAGGGGCTGACCATACGCCACTGGCATCTTTTTTAGTCATCCAGATATCCTGGCTATCTTCCTTTCCATAGGTATTCTCAGGGTGATTCTGAACAAAGAAGTATAACGTATTACCGTCAGGCGAAACAATGGGTGCAGCCTCATGACGGAAAGTATTAACGGGTTTACCCATGCTGACCAGCTCATAACGTTGCCCGATTTCTTGTGCTCGCAACACAAAACTGGCAAGTACAAACAACAGAAGTAGAGATGCTCTCATTCGAAAAAAGGTTTTTAGTTAAGTAAAGTTATACTATTCAATTTAAAAAAATTAAAAAGCCAGACTTGATTGCCCGGCTTTCTGTGAACGGAATAATAGGGGGGATAAACTAAAATATGCCTCTTCCGCTTAAATAGACTACTGTAACAACAATTACCAGGGCAATCAGGTTAAAAATGAAAAGCCTTTTGTGCTTTGCCTGATCATCGCTCATTTTTTTCATGGTAGAACGGGCTGCCGTAATAACCACAACAGCAATAATCATCGCGAAAATATGTTCAACCGTCCAGTAACGGGTAGCTTTGTCTTTCATTGTTTCTGAACCGAATTTTACAAAGGGACTTGCGAAATATAAGAGCAAGCCAATAGCTGTTTGCGTGTGGGCACTGATCAACAGTATCAGACTTAAAAGATTATTTGTTTTGGTAAAAGGTTTTTTACCTAATAGTCCTAAAAGTGATACGATAATCACCACCAGCAAAGCTGCGAAAACCAGGTAGCGAAAGTAGGAGTGTGTATGAAGTAAAGCGCTGTAATACATTGTTATGGATGGTTAATTGAGGGCTCAAATTAGCACAGAGAAGTGAAAGTTCTATGCATTGTACGGGCTTTAATTAAAGACCTTTATTAATTTTGAAACTATATACTCACACTAATGAAGAATATCTGCATCACACTTTTGTTTACAATATGTTTTCAACTTGCTCATGCGTGGGATGGTACTGGACCCGACACCGTTAAGGTAGGTGCATATGTTATCAGCGTGCATGATGTTAATTTTCATGACAAAGAATATACAGTGCGTTTCTGGATGTGGTTTCTTTATGATAATCCTGATTTTGATTTCTCCAAACAGCTAGACATACCCAACGCCAAGACTATAGAGCCGCCTGAAATTATTCTCGATAGTCTTAATGGCAAGGCTTGGGCCATTATGAAGATGAAGTGCATTATGAAAGAACACTGGAATGTTGCCGACTTTCCTTTTGACATACAGCATCTGAAAATGGAGATTGAGAATACACTTTTTGATAATAAGAGTCTTGTTTTTGTAGCCGATGAGAAAGGTAGCCAGTATGATAAGGCAGATGCCATTGATGGTTGGCTGATTAAAAACTTTAAAGTATCAACAGGTTTGAATGATTATGAAACAGGCTTTGGTGACTCGAGACCGGGAAAGGAATCGTCTGAGTTTTCACAATTCAGAATAGAGATGGATATTGAACGCGATGCCTGGGGTTTATTTATGAAAATATTCAGTGGCATGTACATCGCTTTTCTTATTGCAGCCATAAGCTTCGTACCAAAACCTTCTGAACTTGAACCTCGCTTTGGTTTACCTGTGGGCGGTTTGTTTGCTGCAGTTGGTAATAAATATATCATCGATTCCATACTACCAGAGTCATCTACTTTTACACTTGTAGACACTTTACATACACTTACTTTCCTTGGCATTTTTGCAACGCTGGTAGTGTCGGCAGTGTCTCTAAAACTTCATGACATGGGCAAGCACGAACTCAGTCTGCGTGTTAATAGTATTTCCTCCAAGATTGTTGTGGCATTGTATGTAGTGGCAAACGCTATTTTTATCTGGATGGCATTAGGCTAACCAGTGAAATCCATTCAATGAATTTGTTAACATTGACGTAACGTTATTTTTATCCAATATAGATGCCTTCAACTAAAACAGTTCTCATTTTAGGTGCCAACTCAGATGTGGCCCGGGAGGCGATAAAATTGTATGCTAACAATGACTGTAAAGTCATAGCGGCTTCAAGAAATACAGATCAATTGCTTGATCTTTTAGAAAAGAATTCCCGCATAAAAGATAAAGTTGATGTTCGATATTTTGATGCTGTAGCATTTGAAACACATCAGACATTTTATACTTCATTGCCCGAGAAGCCACACATTGTTATTTACGCTGCAGGCTTTCTTAAAAATAACGAGCAGGCACTTGTTGATTGGGAGGGGAGTTATCAAATGATGAAAGTTCATTATTGTGGTGCTGTTTCAATTTTGAATATTATCGCGATGGATCTAAATAATAAAAACCTTGAGCGAATCATTGGGCTGTCATCACTTTCGGGTGTTCGTGGAAGAAAAAGTAATTTCATTTATGGAAGTACGAAGTCAGCTTTTACCCAATACCTGGCAGGACTCAGGCAATATCTTTCAACAAGAAATATTCATGTAAATGTGATTGTGGCAGGTTATATCCGCAGCAAGATGACCGCAGGATTAAATCTCCCTGAAGCTCTAATGTTAGAACCAGAGTTTATTGCAGGCAGTGTTTTTAATGCAGGCAACAGTTTCACAATCGTTCCGGGTTTTAAATGGAAGATAATTTTTTGGATTCTGAAATTGCTCCCTGAACAATTGGTGGCAAAGCTTCCATAGCAATGTTACTGGAGATCATATTGTGAAGTTTTTGCTGAATAAATAAACTCAATCTACTCTACGCCGTTAGTAAAAATTTCAGCGTCATATCTTCTAATCAAACTAACAAACTATGAATGGGCGGCACAATTATTCGTTAACCGTAAAATGGACAGGCAATAAAGGAACCGGAACCTCAGCTTACAGAGCTTATGAACGAAGTTACAACATCAGTATCAGTGATAAAGTAGATATTGAAGGTTCATCAGATCCTGCTTTTCGTGGCGACAAAACAAAACACAATCCTGAAGAAATGTTAATTGCCGCTCTCTCTACCTGTCACATGTTATCATATTTGCATGTTTGCGTAGTGGCAGGTGTAGTCGTTACAGATTATAGTGATAATGCTACCGGCATTATGGTTGAAACACCTGATGGAGGAGGTCATTTTACAGAGGTAACATTAAATCCAATTGTCATGGTGGCCGATAAGTCAATGCTTGATAAAGCAAATGAATTACATGAAAAGGCAAGTAAATTATGCTTCATTGCTAACTCAGTAAACTTCCCTGTTAAGCATAATGCAACGGCCAGATTTAACGGTTAGTTAATTTTAAAATTTTTTAAGATACCTTAAAGTTTACTTAAATCTTCAAAGTAAAAAAAGAGTTTTTGGTGTTAACGTTTTTGTCTACCTCAATTTTTATTTTTTACACCTCAATTAATCCGCCGCCTGAAGGAATATTCATTAAATTTGAAATTCTACCAATTTCAATATTAACCTAGAGATTTATGAGGGGTTGTTTACTAATTGTATTCTTGTTGGGTGCTACATCTTTGATGAGCCAGAATAAATTATCTGCTAAGAGATTTAAACTACCAGCAACAGTATCTTCAAACGATTATATGTCTGGTATTGTACGTGTCAAGGTTAAAGATTCATACAAAAGTAAATTTCAGAGTAGTGGCGCAGGTGCAAGAACAGCTACTGTAAATCTGCCAGGTGTAGTGTCTATAAAGCCTTTAGTTTCTACTGCATCATCGTCAATAGCGGCATCGGCAAGAGGTCCTTTAAAATCTCAATCAAACATTGATATTTCTTCATACTATCAGATTCAATTTGATGAGCAGCAGTCTATAGAAGATTTTATTAACGGAATGTATGCAAAAGGATATTTCGAAATTATTGAACCGCTATATAAAGAGCATCTGCTGTATACACCTAATGATCCGTCAATTTCTTCACAATATTATCTTACGAACATAAAAGCCTACGATGCGTGGGGAATAACCAAAGGCAGCAGCGACATAGTTATAGGCGTGGTAGATACAGGCGGAGATCTTGATCACCCTGATCTGGCTGATAAACTTTATTACAATGAAGCTGATCCTGTTGACGGAACTGATAATGATAATGATGGTTACGTTGATAATTATAGAGGATGGGATTTTATGGGTAATGATACGCTGAATCTTTACAAATCAGATTATGCCGGTGATAACGATCCTTCTATAAACCCTTCAGTAAGTTCTGAAAAACTTTTACATGGTGCCTGGGTAGCAGGTTGCGCGGCTGCTAAAACTGACAATGGAATAGGCATTGCGGGTGTAGGCTTTAACTCCAAACTTTTATTTGTAAAACTCACTGCCGACAATGATCCAAACGCAGGCTTGTACAGATCGTCAGATGGAATTTATTACGCAGCTACACATGGTGCAAAAATTATTAACTGTTCTTTTGGAGGAACGAATCGTAGCCAGATAGATCAGGATATTATTAATTACGTTTCACTTGATCTTAACTGTGTGGTGATAGCTGCGGCTGGTAACGAGAACACATCATCTGCTTCTTATCCTGCAGCTTATGATCATGTTCTTTCAGTAGCGGCAACTACCTCAGCTGACAAGCGAGCAACGTTTAGTAACTATGGTAACACAGTTGATATTTCAGCACCGGGTGTTGGCATTTACACAACTGCTTATAACAACAGTTACGGATCTGTTGATGGTACATCCTTTTCATCGCCGATAACATGTGGGGCAGCATCTTTGGTTTGGGCGGCACATCCAGAGTTTACAGCCTTACAGGTGGCAGAACAACTTCGCGTTACAGCAGATCCTACTTTCTATACTTCTAATACAGCATATAAAAATAAATTAGGAAAAGGTAGACTAGATATATATCGGGCGCTTACTATTGAATCTCCTTCTTTGCGTGCCAGCAATTCCAAATTGGTTACATCAGCTGGCACGGTCCCTGCTCCCGGTGAGAACGCCCTTTTATATTTTGATTTCACAAATTATTTAAAATCGACTTCCAGTGGGGTAGAGATTTCTATTTCATCAACATCCAGCAGGGTCACTATTACAAAAAGCACAATCACGCCGGGCATTATTGGAGAGGGGTCAACATTATCTAATGAAACTGATCCTTTTGAAGTTACAGTCAGCGCGAGCACGCCTGTAAATACGAATGTTGAATTTTTAATTACATATACCGATGGTACGTATAGTGATTACCAATTTGTAAGCTTTATATTAAATCCAACATTTTTGAATATTGATAAGAATAAGATCATAACCACCATTAGTGCTGCTGGCAGATTGGGTTATGAGGATACAAAAAACCAGGCTAACGGAAGTGGATTTATTTTCAATGAGTCTTCAATCTTGTATGAGATGGGTGTCATAACAGGCACATCATCATCAACTATTCTCAATAACGTTCGTGGTACTGGCAGTAGTTTTGATGCTGACTTTGTTTCACTTTCACAAATCAAAGAAATCAATCCTGGTGAGCGATCACTTTCTGAAATATTCGGTTCCTATTCTAATTCTGCAACAACAGCGAATCAAAAGGCTGTCATCACATATAGAAGTCTTGTATGGAATGAAGCACCTTATGATAAATTCGTGATCATTGAGTATAAAATAAAAAATCCACAAGCTACGGCCATCACTAATTATAATTTTGGAATGTTTGCTGATTGGGATATTAGTGCCAGCGGACAAAAAGATAATAACATAGGTTATGTTTATCCAAAAGTATCTACCGAACTTCCGCATGCAGGTATTCAGGTTCTTTCCGGAAATCCACAGTACTATGCAATAGATAATGACGGCACAATAGCTGGCAATCCATTCGGACTTTACGATGGCTTTACAGACAGTGAGAAGTATACAACAATCTCCAGTGGTTTAACGGGGAAAATTGTGGCAGGCTCTTCTACTACAGATGGTAATGATGTAAGTCACGTTGTTGCTTCTGGTCCTTATACCATCCAACCAGGGGAAGAAATTACAATAGCTTTTGCTTTGCATGCAGCTGTAAACTTAGATGAGCTACTTACATCCGCCAAGTATGCTGATTCAATTTATAACTATACACTTCAGGCTGCAACGCCTGTCGTGAATGATACCAAGGTATGTTATAAAGGAGATGCCGTGGTAGATGCCAGCGGCGCCAGCAAAATTAAATGGTACAAAGACTTTACAGGTGGCGAAGCATTTTTTACAGGTACAGAGTACTCACTGCCTTCAGTATTAAACGATACAACATTTTATATTTCCAATGCTGATAATAACTATGAGAGTTTGAGAGTGCCTGCCAAAATTATTGTAAAAGCTAACCCAACGATAACAGCATCTGGTTCTGCAACATTCTGCGAAGGACAAAGCATTCAATTGTCTGTAGCAGAAGCTGACGGATATACTTGGAGCACGGGTGAAACAACGCAATCAATTCAGGTATCAACAAAAGGTGATTTTTCTGTAACCGTTACAGATGCAACACTTGGTTGTGAATCAACTTCAGAAACTTTTTCAACGTTGGTTAACGTCAATCCTGTTGCCTCTTTTACGTTATCAGGTAATATGGAAACGGGTTCTGCCATAGCATTTTCCAATGCATCGTCTGGAGCAGCTTCATGGTTATGGAATTTTGGTGATGGACAGACAAGCACGGACGAAAATCCTTCACATGCTTTTACAGACAATGGTTCTTTCACAGTGTCGCTTACAGCTACTTCAAATCTGGGATGTCAGGCAATAGCAACAAAAGATCTTGCCGTTATCACAGGACTTGAGCAATGGTTAAGCAATCAGGATCTTCATGTTTATCCTAACCCTGCAAGTGATAAAATTAAGATTGAAATGGATCTTACAGAAGCTGGTACTCCAGAGATAAGTTTAATGAATGCTCAAGGCAAGCCGTTGTTCAACAAGCAATATGGCCTGACGAAAGATTTGTTTAGTGAGGAAATAGGCATCAGCTCTTTGTCTCAAGGCTTGTACCTGGTGAAGGTAACGATGAGTGGAAAATCGTACTTTAAAAAGTTTGTTAAAGAATAAGCCTTCATACTGAATTTAGCAGCGTGAATAAACTAGGATTCAACGTATTGTATAGGCATCTGTTATCAGGATATATCCACTTATAGAAAATACAATAATTGATGTGGTTTAAATATTAGTTTTGCACGATTCAAACACATCATGCAAAACATGTTCAACCCATAAAAATTATACGTATGAAAAAGATTCTTGTAACACTGCTTACAGTTATCATGGCTGGTACACTCTCCTTCCATGCAAGCGCACAAACCCTTGACTTAAAGTGGAAAACAGATACCCTGCTTCGGGTACCAGAGTCTGTTTTATTTGATGCTTCTAAAAATATCTTATATGTGGCCTGCATCGATGGCAAGCCTGATGGAAAAGATGGCGTAGGATCAATCGCTAAAG
>Ga0310811_10015393_pt1 | contig 10000 bp, 9 predicted proteins | sample YCmetagenome_FD_207642 | JGI IMG/M metagenome (GOLD analysis project Ga0310811, IMG submission 207642) | Soil microbial communities from experimental microcosm in Duke University, North Carolina, United States - YC | ecosystem: Engineered > Artificial ecosystem > Soil microcosm > Unclassified ...
CGTGTCGGCGTTGCATCTGGTGAAGAGCGGTTTGCTCGTCAGTCCCGCCGACGTCGGCCGCACCGCGTGGCAGCAGGCGACGAGCGGCGCGTTGCTGCGCGCGCTGTCGGCCTCGCTCGCGCGAGAGGCGAGCGGCTTCGTGATCGGCACCGCGGCCGGCCTCGTGCTCGGCGCGACCCTCGGCTTTTCGCGCATCGCGACACGCGTGATCGGTCCGTCGTTCGATACGTTCAAGCAGATTTCGCTGTTCGCGTGGATCCCGCTGATCTCCGTGTGGTTCGGTCTCGGCGATGCCGCGAAGGTCGTGTTCCTGTCGCTCGCCGCACTGCTGCCGGTGGCCGCGCACACGTGCGACGGCATTCACGCCGTGCCGCCGCGCTATGTGGAAGTCGCGCGCGCGTTGCGCTATTCGCGCGTGCAGATGGCGCGCCACGTGATCCTGCCCGCCGCGTTGCCGTCGATCTTCACCGGCCTCTATCTCGCACTGATCTACTCGTGGCTCGCGACGCTCGGCGCCGAGTATCTGCTCGTTGCGGGCAGCGGCATCGGCAACACGCTGATCGACGGCAGCGAACAGTTCCGCATGGATCTCGTGCTGTTCGGCGTCATCGTCGTAGGTCTGACCGGCTGGGCGCTCAATTCGATCGCGCGCGGCGTCGAGCGGCGGGTACTCGCGCGGCGCCCGAATCCGCCGCGTGACGCGATTTCAACCTCATAGGAAGCGGCCCATGACGACGACAGTCTCCGAAGGCATTCGCATTTGCGGTGTCAGCAAACGCTACGGACAGCAGAACGATTCAGACGGCACGCTGCTCGTGCTCGACGACATCTCGCTCGACATCGCGCCGGGCGAATTCGTCAGCGTGCTGGGCGCGAGCGGCTGCGGCAAGTCCACGCTGCTGCGCCTGATCGCCGGACTCGACACCGACTATCGCGGCGAAATCAGCGTCGACGGCGAACGCGTGCGCGACACGTCGCTTCAACGCGGGATCGTGTTTCAGGATCACCGGCTGTTCCCGTGGCTCACCGCATCGCAGAACATTCTCGCGGCGCTGCGCAACGCGCCGATGACGCCGCAGCAAAAGCGCGACGCGGTGGCCGATCACGTCGCGCTCGTGGGCCTCGAAGGGTTCGAGCACGCGTATCCGCATCAGCTGTCGGGCGGCATGGCGCAGCGCGTCGCGATCGCGCGCGGTCTCGTGAACCGTCCGCGTGTGCTGCTGCTCGACGAGCCGTTCGGCGCGCTCGACGCGCTCACGCGCGGCCGTCTGCAAAACGAGCTGCAGCGCATCTGGCAGCGCGAACGCATCACGATGATCCTCGTCACGCACGACGTCGACGAGGCCGTTTATCTCGGCGACCGCGTCGTGACGATGGCGCCCCGCCCCGGCCGCGTGAAGCGCATTGCGCATGTCACGCTGCCGCGGCCGCGCGAGCGCAGCGATCCGCGTTTCGTGCGCTTGCGCGAGCAGATACTGGCCGATTTCAGCGAGCATCCGGCGCGCGACGACGATCGCGACACGCCGGTTGACGGCGAATACCGCTCGATCGTCGAGCAGCAGCCGGGATTCGCCGAGTGGCGACTGTCGTGGTAGGCGCGCGCCCGGCCGGAATCACCGCTTCATCACGACCTTGATGCAGTTGTCTTCCTTGTCGCCGAACGTCTTGTCCATGCCTCGCCCGTCTTCGAGCGCAATCGTGTGCGTGATAGCGAACGCGGGTCGTTCTGCCCCTCCTGAATCCGCCGCAGCAAATCGTCGGTGCAGCGGTTCACGTGTGTCCGCTCCATCCGGAACGTGCCAGCGGCAAGCCGCGCTGTGCGCATAGTCGCCCCCTTCGTTCGTCGCATGCGCCGTGAAGCCCGAGCGCGCCGCGCAGAAATGATCACCCCCTTTTTCGCCGATGCGATCGGCCATCGGCGGATCGCGCTATTCTCGCGACATAGCACGCACAACACCGCACCGTTCTTTTCCTCGCCTCAAGGAGAAACGCCATGCCCAGGATGCAGGTAGTGCAGGTCGCTCATGCGGGTGGTCCGCTGGAACTCGTCGAGCGGGATGTGCCCGAGCCGTCGGAAGGACACGTCCTTGTTAAAGTGCAGGCCTGCGGGATCTGCCATAGCGATTCGCTGACGAAAGAAGGCCAGTGGCCCGGCATCCAGTATCCGCGCGTGCCGGGCCACGAGATCGCGGGCGTCATCGAAAAGCTCGGCGCGGACGTCGAAGGATGGACGGCGGGACAGCGTGTCGGCGTCGGCTGGCATGGCGGCCATTGCGGCCATTGCGAGAACTGCCGCCACGGCGATTTCGTGCTCTGCGAGAACGGACGCGTGCCCGGCATCAGCTATGACGGCGGCTACGCGCAATACATGGTTGCGCCGCAGGAAGCGCTCGCGCGCATCCCGGACGACCTGTCGGATATCGACGCCGCGCCGCTGCTGTGCGCCGGCATCACGACGTTCAACGCGCTGCGCCACAGCGGCGCGCGGGCGGGGGACGTGGTCGCGATCCTCGGCGTCGGCGGCCTCGGCCACCTCGGCGTGCAGTTCGCGCACAAGATGGGGTTCGTCACCGCGGCCGTCGCGCGCGGAAAGGACAAGGCGCCGCTCGCCAAACAGCTCGGCGCACACCACTACATCGACAGCGAATCGCAGAACGTGGCCGAAGCGTTGATGGCGCTCGGCGGCGCCCGCGTCATTCTCGCCACCGCGACCAGCGGCAACGCAATGAGCGCTGCGATCGGCGGCCTCGGCGTGAACGGAAAGATGATCATGGTCGGCCTCTCCGGCGAACCCGTCGAAGTGCCGATCGCCCAGTTCATCATGCGACGCAATTCGGTCATGGGCTGGCCGTCGGGCACCGCCGCCGATTCGCAGGAGACGCTCGCGTTCAGCGCGTTATCCGGCGTGAAGCCGATGACGGAGACGTTCCCTTTGTCTCGTGCAGCAGAGGCGTATGACCGGATGATGAGCGGGAAGGCGCGCTTTCGGGTCGTGCTGCAACCAGGCGGCTAATACGAAGACGGAAAGGATCCGGCCGCGCGCCGGCCGATGCGCATGACCGGCATCGCGATTCCGCCGGCGCGACGGCTCAACAGGCCGATATTTGCGGAATCATCGCGGCCTGTCCGTGTAGCACACCCGATTCATCGATCAGTTGCCACACGACGGCGTTCTCGATAAAGAATCGCTCGCCTGATTTCGTGACTCGCACGCCGCGATATCCGCGCACGAAGCCGTCGCGTGTGACCCTCTCGAGAAACGCCTCGCGTTCGCTGCGCTCCGGCAGTTCCGCCGACAGCCGCGACGGCAGCGCTGTGATCGCGTCCCAGTCATAGCCGAAGATCGCCTGCGCGCGGCGATTGCCATACATGAAAATCGGGTCCGCTTGCGTGCCGTGCGCAAGGAGCCCAAATGGCGCCGATTCATAGAGCCAGGCCGCGCGTTCAGCGTCGGTCATGCGGTCAGGCACGAGTGCTTCGCCGAGCAGGCGGCGATAGCTGGTCGAAATAAGGCGAAAGAGCGCGATGTCCTCGCTCGGTGACATGAAATTACACTCCGATTTCAATGGGGTCCGTGCGCGAAACGCGGCGATTGCCGCAGAGGAACGCAAGTGTACCGTGCCTCGCTACGCGGCACGACAAGCGATGACTGCGCGATTCCGAGACCGTCTCACCGCGTCGCACTGCCGGTCGCGGCTCCCGTTTTCGCACCGGCCAGAAGCGACGTCATCGTGAGCGCATTGCGCTGCGCGACGTCGCGAAAGCAGTTGTTGAACAGCACGTGCGTCCTCGCCGCGCGCAGCGCGATCGACTCGATGGGCGCCGCCAGCTCCCGAAGCTCGCGTTCGCTGTATTCGTACTGAAAGCGCTCCGCCGCCGATTCCGCGCCGCCCCACGTCGCCGCATTGCGGCCATGCAGACGCACGATCGCAAGTTCGGACGACGTCACCTCCCAGACACGCTGTCCGCGCTTCGTCACACCTTCGGGCGCATCGACGACTACGTGCACGATCCCGCGCTCACGCTCCATCGCCAGCGTCGATTCCCGGTGTCTGTCGTCAAACCAGCTTTCGTGGCGAAATTCGAAAGCCGTCAGCAGCGGCTGCATGCGCTCCGCGCAATGCTCGACGTGCGCGATCGATTTCGGCACGGCCGTCACCCAATGCGGAAACTGAAACAGCACCGAACCGAGCTTGCCCGCGTCGTGAAGCGGCCGCAACGCAGCGAAGAACCGAGCCCACAGTTCATCGAGAATGGCAGGCGGTACGTCCTTGTAATAGAGGTTCTTTTTGCCGGTTTCCGGCAATTCGGCCTGCAGGTCTTTCGGGAAGAATTTCGGCTCTGTCTGGTGCCCGGTGAACAGACGAAACGCCTTCATGTCGAAGACGAAATTCGCCGGCGTGCGTTCGGCCCATAGCACACTGTTGCTTGCGGCCGGGATCGCGTAGTACGAAGAATCGACTTCGACGATCGGGAAGACGCTGGCGTAATAGCGCAAGCGCGCTTCCGCGCTGCTGCAGCCTGGTGGATAAAAAGCGCCGCACTCGATCAGCGTCTTGTCTGTCCACGACGTCGTGCCCACGAGAATCGACATGCCCGTCTCCGATGACACGCGATGCGCCGATTCTGCCACAGCGGGTCACGCACGGCCGCCGCGCGATCCGGTTGGGGAAAGGCACGGCAATTGCTGCGCGGTCGGCATCGACGAATATGGCAGCGCGGGCGGCGCCCCGCGACACCAGACGGATAGTGCGATGAGCAAATCCCTCGAAGAATATGCACGCAAGCGGGACTTCGAAGCGACGCCCGAACCCTCCGGCACGAAGCAAGCTTCGCCGCGAAGCCGCCGCAAGGCGGCCCCTCGCCATGCGCTGCAATTCTGCGTGCAGAAACATGATGCAAGACGGCTGCACTACGATTTCCGGCTCGAACTCGACGGCACGCTAAAAAGCTGGGCGATTCCGAAGGGACCGTCCCTCGACCCGAAAGTGCGCCGTCTCGCGGTGCACGTCGAAGATCATCCGCTCGACTATGCGTCGTTCGAAGGCCATATTCCGGAGGGCCACTACGGGGCGGGCGACGTGATCGTGTGGGATCGCGGCATCTGGATACCCGAAGGCGATCCCACCGACGATTACCGCAAGGGCCGCCTGAACTTCTCTCTGGAAGGCGAAAAGCTTTCCGGCGCGTGGCACCTCGTGCGCACGCGAATGGAAGGCAAACAGGAGCAGTGGTTCCTGATCAAGTCGAATGACGAGGCGGCGCGCGCGGAATCCGAATATGACATCGTCCGCGAACAGCCCGATAGCGTGCTGAGCGACCGCGCGATCATGGGCGCGAAAACGGCCCGCAAAACGACTGCACGAAAAAAGGCGACGCGTGCGAAGCCACGCGGACCGTCACCGGAGGTCGAACTCACGGGTGCGCGTCCCGCTGCATTACCGGAGATGCTGAAGCCCGAACTCGCGACGCTGGTCGATTCGGTGCCTTCCGGCGAATGGCGCTATGAGATCAAGTTCGATGGCTATCGGCTGCTTGCCCGCATCGATGGCCGCAAAGTGCAGCTTTTCACGCGCAACGGCAACGACTGGACTGCGAAGATGCCGCGCCAGGCGAAGGCGCTCGCCGCGCTCGGACTCGAATCGGCATGGCTCGACGGCGAAGTGGTCGTCGTCAATCAAGAAGGTCTGCCGGATTTTCAGGCGCTGCAGAATGCTTTCGACGCGGACCGCAGCGACGACATTCTTTATTACCTGTTCGATGCGCCTTACCTGAACGGGTTGGATTTGCGCGACGTGCCGCTTGAAGCACGGCGCGCCGCACTGGCCGCAGTGCTCGGACGCAGTCGAGGCGATCCCCTCCGATTCTCCGAGGACTTCAGCGAATCGCCGGACACGATGCTCGACAGCGCGTGCGAGATGAAACTCGAAGGCGTGATCGGCAAGCGCCCCGGCAGCCGGTACGTATCGCGTCGCACGAACGACTGGATCAAGCTGAAGTGCCAGCACCGCCAGGAATTCGTCGTCGCCGGCTATACGGACCCTAAAGGCAGCCGCAGTGCATTCGGCGCATTGCTGCTCGGCCTGCACGACCCCGACTCCGGCGAACTCAGATACGCGGGAAAAGTCGGCACCGGTTTTAACGAAGCGACGTTGAGCACGGTCCATGCGCAATTGAAACCGCTCCAAACTCGCCGGGCTCCGCTTGCCAATCCCCCTACCGGCTACGATGCAAAAGGCGTGCACTGGCTGCGGCCCGAACTGCTGGCGGAAGTCGCGTACGCGGAAATGACCCGCGAAGGCATCGTGCGTCACTCGGTATTTCATGGGCTGCGCGTCGACAAACCGGCCATCGATATCGAACCGGAAAAAGCCGTCGCTGCGCGCACCGTCGCCAAGGCCACAAGAAAACGGCCGTCGGCGCACCAAGCCGAGACCGACGCGTCTTTGCAGATTCGCATCACCCATCCAGACCGGATCATCGACGCGACGAGCGGCGCAACGAAAATGCAGCTCGCCGAATACTATGCGGCGGTCGCCCCATGGATCCTGCCGCATCTTCGTGACCGGCCGGTCGCGCTCGTCAGGGCGCCCGAGGGCATTGCAGGGCAGCTGTTCTTCCAGAAGAACGCGGAAAAACTGGCGATTCCGGATATCAGCACGCTGGGAAAGGAATACGCGGGTCAGCCGGTCATGATGATCAACAGCGTCGAGGCACTCGTCGGCGCCGTGCAGATGAGCACGATCGAGCTTCATACATGGAATGCCACCGCGCGTGATCTGGCGCATCCGGACCGCTTCATTCTGGACCTCGATCCCGACCCGGCGCTGCCGTGGAAAGCGATGGTCGAAGCCACACAACTTACGCTGACGGTGCTCGACGAACTGGGTCTCAAGTCCTTTTTGAAGACGAGCGGCGGGAAAGGCATACACGTCGTCGTTCCGCTGACGCCCAAGGAAACATGGGCGAACGTGAAGGGCTTCAGTCAAGCGCTGGTCCAGCATATGGCGAAGATCTTGCCGGACCGCTTCTCGGCCGTATCGGGCCCGAAGAACCGGGTGGGCCGCATTTTCATCGACTATCTGCGCAATAGCCAGGGTGCGACGACGATCGCGCCCTATTCGGTGCGGACGCGAGAAGGTTTGCCGGTATCGGTGCCGATCCATCGCGATGAAGTACCCGAGCTCAAGGGCGCTAACCGTTGGACGATCGCGAATCTGCAGAAACGGCTTGCGCAACTGAATGCCGATCCTTGGGAGAACTACGTGGGGACGAAGCAAACCATTACGGCAACGATGCGCAGGCGCATTGGAATGAAGTAGGTTCTGGTGCACGTCGCCCGGTGGCATGCAGAACAGTCAAATAATGCTTGACCGGACCGAGCGGAATTTGGTATTATTTGAAGTTGAAGTATTCAAGAAGCCCGATTGCTGCTCATCAATAGTCCGTTGTTCTCCTCGCGGTATTCGTTGTCCACTCCCTCCTTGCTGCTTCTCAGTTCCCGGTGTTTGCCGAGGAGCTAACTGTTCATTTCACTTTTTCAAGGATTCTCAATGGATACCGGTACCGTCAAGTGGTTCAACGATTCGAAGGGCTTCGGCTTCATCACGCCGGATAACGGCGGCGACGATCTGTTCGCGCATTTCTCCGAAATTCGCGCCGATGGCTTCAAGACGCTGGCTGAAAACCAGAAAGTCAGCTTCGAGATCAAGCGCGGCCCGAAGGGTCTTCAAGCGGCCAACATCAAGCCGCTGTAAGTTGCCTTCCACCGGGGTCCGCCACGGACTCCGGCTTGCCGCGGGCCCGTTCTCCTGGCCCCGCTCGCGCGCGCGATCGGCATAAACCCGATCGCGACGCCGCATCGCTTGCGTTCGCGTCACTCGCGCGCCCTCTTCTCCGGTACGTTCCTCCTCGCCGGAATGCCTCCATTCAATACACAATCAAAATGCAAAAGACACCAGTCCAACATTACCGCGGCTATGCGGTGCGTCCCTCGGCCCATCGCCTGCCCGACGGCTATTTCTCGGCCAACCTGCTGCTCACGCGATCCAACGCTGTCGTGCCTGACAGCCAATATCGGTTCTATTCGCTCGACTACTTCTCGAAGGAAACCGACGCCATCGATTACTCGCGCGAATGGGCGCAACGCTGGATCGACTGTAACGGGTGATCGTCGGCGCGGACGCATACAACGCGCTATAACGCGCAGTGCGAATGAAAGCTCCATATCCGGAGCGCGACCTGACGACGACGATGACGCCATTCACTCACGCCATTGATCCACCTTGGAGTGACTCCTGCAATGCGCGTCATGTCGCCATCGGACCGAACATCCTGTATTTCGGCACGCTGTATCGATCCAGATAAATGGTCGCCGCTGATCATGAGCTTCCAGTAGATCAGGCAAGACGGGAAACGGAAATCAGCGGCGCCTGACACCCGCCCTCTAGACCCGCCACGCGTCGCCCGCGGGGAAAGCATAGTTGTCGAGCGAGTCCGGCTTCATCTCGATGCTGTAACCCGGCTGCTGCGGCGGCATATAGTGGCCATTGCGGATCACGACCGGATCGGCGAAGTGCTCGTGCAAATGATCGACATATTCAAGCACGCGGTTTTCCAGCGACGCGGACACGCAGATATAGTCGAACAGCGAAATGTGCTGCACGTATTCGCACAGCCCGACGCCGCCCGCATGCGGGCAAACAGGCACGCCGAATTTCGCCGCCATCAGCAGCACGACGATCACTTCGTTCAGTCCGCCTAACCGGCAAGCGTCCACCTGGCAGAAGTCGATCGCCTGCGCCTGCAGTAGCTGCTTGAACATCACGCGGTTGTGACAGTGCTCGCCCGTCGCGACGCCGATCGATCCCATACGTGCACGGATTGCCGCGTGACCGAGGATATCGTCGGGGCTCGTCGGCTCCTCGATCCACCACGGATCGAATTCGGCCAGACGTCGCATGTTGGCGACCGCTTCGTCGACGTCCCATACCTGGTTCGCGTCCATCATCAGCTTCAGGTTCTCGCCAATTTCTTCCCGCAGAATGCGCGCACGCCTCACGTCTTCGTCGAGATTGCCGCCGACTTTCTGCTTGAAGTGCGTCCAGCCCTGCGCAACGCCTTCGCGCGCGAGACGCCGGATTTTTTCGTCGTCGTATCCGAGCCAGCCGGCCGACGTCGTATATGCGGGATAGCCTTGCGCGAGCATTTCCTGTTCGCGCGCATCTTTCGTTTTCGCATGCCGATGCAGAATGGCCACCGCTTCGTACGGCGTGATCGCATCAGTCACATAGCGAAAGTCCAGACAGCGCACCAGTTCTTCGGAGCTCATATCGACGAGCAGTTTCCACACCGGCTTGCCCACCGACTTCGCCCACAGGTCCCAGACGGCATTGACGACAGCCGCCGTCGCCAGATGAATTGCACCCTTGTCCGGGCCAATCCAGCGCAATTGACTGTCTGACGTGAACGCGCGCCAGAATGCGCCCATATTCGCGGTAATGTCTTCGAGACGCTTTCCGACAATGCGTGGCGCGAGTGCATTCACTGCCGTCACGCAGATTTCGTTGCCGCGCCCGATCGTGAACGTGAGACCGTGCCCCGTATGAGGCGAATCGGTTTCGAGCACGACGTAGGTGGCCGAGTAATCCGGCGCGGCATTCATCGCGTCGGAGCCGTCGAGCGAACGGGAAGTGGGAAAGCGGATATCGCGAACGGAAAGGCGGGTAATCGTGGTCATCTGAGCTCGCTCCAGAGAGATACCCGGCGGCCTTGCCTGCCGCCGACAAGGAAATCACTACGGGAAAACCACGCGTTTGCACGCGTTGACAACGCTAGATCCGCTTACTAGCATGCTAGCATGTCTTTTCGGAGTCAAGCGCACCGTGAGCCTCTCATCCGATGTTGTTGGTTCCACCGCCAATCCTTATGTGGCACTGCAAAAGATCGGCTCCGCGGAACGTGGCAGCCTGACCGACGCGGTTGAACAGGCGCTCAAAGA
>Ga0310811_10015394_pt1 | contig 10000 bp, 6 predicted proteins | sample YCmetagenome_FD_207642 | JGI IMG/M metagenome (GOLD analysis project Ga0310811, IMG submission 207642) | Soil microbial communities from experimental microcosm in Duke University, North Carolina, United States - YC | ecosystem: Engineered > Artificial ecosystem > Soil microcosm > Unclassified ...
GCACCGTCGGCGTCGACCTGCCATCCCTCGCGCACCGCGTCGGCGACGAGCGCGCCGAGTCTGTGGGCCGGGATGACGAGCGTGCTTCCGCCTAGCTCGTGGTCCCACTCCTGTTTGACCCCGTGTGACGCGAGTCGTGCGCGCGCCTCGGCTTCGGCGGTGAAGTCGCGATAGTGCACCGTGCGCGTGTCCGGGTCGTACACGGTCGGCGACTGCTCGGCACCGGTGATTTCCAGCGGGCCGTAGCAGAAGCCCGTGATCAGCCGTCGGATTTTTCCATCCCAGCCGCGAGGTGCGACCTTGAGTCGCGGAATCGGCGCGACGTGGACCTCGGTGATCGGGCTTCCATGCGGAAGATCGATCGGAGGCACGTGCGGGAGCGCGTTGAAAGAGATGAGGAATTCGGAAAGTTCCTCGCGGCTGACCGTCAGGCTCGTCGTGTTGCGAAAGAGCGCCGCGATGGCGAATGCGCCACCGAAGTCGAACCGGGCGATGCTTCCCCGCGCGATCACCCAACCTTCCCAGTGGAGCAGCGCTGGCTCGGTGATCGGCATCTCGACGCCGCCGCGATGGAGTCCGGCAGTGATCACGTAGCGCTCGGTCTCGCCGCGATTGACGTGGACGCGCAGCTGCCACGCCGGGCCATCATCCCAGATCAGGGATTTGGTCGGACGCTCGCCGGGCGCGGTTCGCACGCGACATCGGTCGGTGGCGCACGCGGGACGCAGCGTCGCCTCGATTGCCGCGCCGTGCAGCTGGAACGTCGATGCGGGCAGGGCCGTCGGCAGCTCCCACGACCCGTCGAGTCGACGGTGCTCGGTCGCGAGCTCGGCGACGATTCCCACGCTCTGCCACGTCGCCGGCGCGTCGATGATGTAGACGAGCCGGCGCTCGGTCGAAGGCACGATGTGCTCGCTAGACCGCGACCGCCGGTTTGTAGAGTTGTCCGGCTATCTGTTGGTCGATGTGCGGCTCGGGGCTTGGCGTGCGTTGCGTAGGCATCCCTGAAAGGTGCGTCGACCGAGGTTCCCGTGGGAAGCGGCTAACGAGCTCCCGAATGCATGCGCCAGACTGCCGGCGGTACCAGCAGCACAGGAATGTTCGTGCGACGCACCATGGCGTCAGCCACCGACCCCAATCGTGGCTCCGGACCCTGCCCGAGCCCCTGCGTCCCCATCACGATGAGATCGGCCTTGTGCTTGGAGGCGAAGTCGTCGATGGACTCCGCAATCGACGCGGCTTGAACCGTGACGCTCTCGACGGCGATGCCGGCCCAGGCGCCTGCCTCGGAGCGAAGCCGATCGAGCTCCTCAGCCAGTGCGGAGCCGTCCTTGGCGGATCCTGGCGGGCCACCTGGCGATGCGATCCGCAGCGCCGTCAACGTCGTCGCACCATTCTCCCCGTGGCGTAAGGCCGAGGCCCACGACAACGCTACGACGAGCGCACCGCGAGCCGTCTCGGAAAGGTCGACTGGTGCGATGACCCGGCGCAGGGGGAGGCGAAGCGGGGCGGCGACGACGAGACACGGCGCGACCGCGTGCGTAACGACCTTGAGCGCCGTGCTTCCGAGCGACGGCATGTGCGCGTCGCGCCCACGCCCCCGGTGTGGCCCGAGAACGATGACGTCGGCGCTGAGTTTGGCGCTGAGTCGCTGAATCTCTTGGGCCGGGTCGCCGGTGAGAAAATGAAGCTTCGGCTCGGCCGGGCCCCTGTTCGAAAGCGGAGGCGCCTTTGCCGGCGGCTCGTCCGAGGTCACAGACACGACGTGCAGCTCGGCCCCGGCGGCCGCCGCGAGTTGCTCCGCTGCTCGCAGTGCGACGTGCGTCGTCTCGTCGGCGTCGACACCCGCCAGAACGGTACCCAGCTTCAGAAGGCGCATCGCGTCGTAATCACGGAATGAGAACGCTGGCCCGACGCGGTCTGATCGAGCAGTGGACCTTGGTCGGTCAGGCTCGCGAAGGACTCATGGCCGTAGCCGCATCGTCGCAGGCGCGATAGAATCACTCGACTCGATCCGGGAGATTCCATGCGTCGTCGTGCGACAGTTGGGGCAGCCATCGCGGTCTTGAGCCTTACCACCCCTGGCATCTCGCAAACCCCTCCGTCGCAGGACAGTACATCTCGAGCAATCGACCGCGTCTTCAACGCCTGGCGCGACACGCACGGTCCGGGCTGTGCCGTCGGCGTGGCGCGCAATGGAAACGTGCTGTTCGAGCGCGGATACGGCATGGCGAACCTCGAGACCGACACCCCGATCAGCCCGTCGTCGATCTTCCACGTCGCGTCCGTCTCGAAGCAGTTCACCGCGATGGCGATCATGCTGCTCGAGAAAGACGGCAGATTGTCGGTCAATGACAATATCCGCAAATATGTCCCTGAGATTCCGGACTACGGGACGCCGATCACGATCCGCCACCTGCTGAATCACACGAGCGGCCTGCGTGATCAGTGGAGTCTCCTGGCGCTCGCGCGCGGTCGCTTCGAGGAAAACCGGATCACCGAAGCCGACGTGATGGACATACTCCCGCGACAGAAGGCGCTCAACTTCACACCCGGCTCCGAGTACCTCTACAGCAACAGCGGGTTCACCGTTCTCGCGGTGATCGTCAAGCGCGTGAGTGGAAAGTCGCTCCGTGATTTCGCCGATGAGAGAATCTTCAAACCGCTCGGCATGACGGCAACGCACTTCCACGACGACTACACGATGCTCGTGCGCGGTCGGACGTCAGCGTACGTGCCGCGCGGCAACACGTGGGCGGTGAGCATTCCGAACTTCGATACCTACGGCGCGACGAGCCTCTACACGACCGTGGGCGACCTCCTGAAATGGGAGGCGAATTTCGACGCGCCGAAGGTGGGCGACCGCGCGCTCTTCGCGCGCATGGAAGCGCCAACGATCCTCACGAATGGCGACACGTCGACGTACGGCTTCGGCCTCGTGACCGGCCGGTACCGTGGCGCACGAGTCGTCGAGCACAACGGCGCCGACGCAGGGTACCGGAGTTACGTCGGTCGGCTTCCCGAATCAGGGCTCGGCGTCGCCGTGTTGTGCAACGCCGCGACGACGAATACGAGCGCGCTGGCGCGCGGAGTGGTCGACGTCTTTCTCGGCGCGTCGCTCGCGCGGGTCGACGCACCCGTCCTGCCGCAGGGGATTGCGCTCAGCACCGAGTCGATTCAGCGACACGTTGGTGTCTACATCCAGCCGACGACGCAACTGATCGTTCAGCTCAGCGCCCGCGACGGAAAGCTCATGCTCGGGGGAAACGGCGGTCAGGCGCTGATTCCACTGGCCGAGGGCCGCTTTCGCGTACCCAATGCTGCCGCGGAGCTCGTGTTCACGTCCGACGATCCTCATGCGGGCTTCGAGCGCCGTCCGCTCCCTGGCGGGCGCCCCGCGCCGTTCGAGTGGCGGCAGGCAGTCACGCCGACGCGCACGCTGCTCGCCGAGTACGCCGGGCGCTACGTGAGCGACGAGCTTGGCGGATCCGTCTACACGATCGCCGCGACCGATTCCACGATCACGCTTCGGACCGGCACGGAGGATCCGACCCACGCCCGATTGGTGTTCTCCGACACGTTCCTCGCCGACGGCTACACGATTCAGTTCATGTGGTCGCGTGGGAGAGTCACGGGCTTCACGGTGACAGATGGTCGCATGCGCCGCGTTTGGTTCGAGCGACGGTGATCGCGATCGCCGTTCGTGTTCCATGGCATGAATGTGGCCCGAACCCTCGCGACTCCCATCAGGATCAGGAGCAATGGAAGCGCGCAGGACGAAGGCTCGGTCGACCGCCAACGCGCAGCAGACGTCGACGCCCGCTGAACTCGTCGATGCACTGAATCTTCTGTTCGGAAAACAGTCGGACGGGCGAGCCGCTCACGCGAAGGGAATCGTCCTGACCGGACGGTTTTCGCCAACGCCGGATGCAGCGAGGCTGAGTAAGGCGCCGCACTTCAACGCTTCCGTCCCCGTCACAGCTCGATTCTCGAGCTTTGCCGGGAAGACCGACATCGCCGATACCGATCCTCTTGCGAGTCCGCGCGGGCTAGCACTCAAGTTCTACCTGCCCGATGGATCGGAGACCGATCTCGTCACGCACTCGTTCAACGGCTTTCCCGTTGCGACCGCCGATCAGCTTCGTGAGCTGGTGATCGCGCTCGCGACGAGCGGTCCCGAAGCGCGCAAGCCGACGCCGGCAGATCTGTTTCTCGCGGCCCATCCGATCGCGAAGAGGTTTCTCGAGTCGCAGGCTCCGCCGCCGGTGAGCTACGCGACGCTTTCCTACTATGGCGTGAACAGCTTCGAGTTCACCAACGCCGACGGCGTAGTCAGTATTGGGCGTTATCGAATCGAGCCGGACGCGGGAGTTCACCTGTTGCCGCCTGTCGAGCGCGCGAACGCGGCGGACGACTATCTGTCACTCGAGATTCGCGAACGCGTTTCGCACGGCCCGATTCGCTTTCGCTTTCTCCTGCAGTTGCCCGAATCGAACGACGTGGTCGACGATCCATCGATCGCGTGGCCCGATGATCGAACGACCGTGGAGTTGGGCACGATCGAGATCACCGAGGTTGCCGAAGACAACGATTCCGCCCAGAGTGCGTTGCTCTTTCTGCCCGGTGCGTTGCCGGAAGGCATCGCGCCAGCCGATCCGATGATCCAGGCGCGCCAAGACTCGTATCTCGTGTCGTTCGATCGACGACACATCGATCCAAGTCGAGGTTAGCTGGTGTGCAGGCCCGGCGCGCCGGCGACGATCGGAAACAACGCACGCGCGACGTCGTCGGGGCTGAACGGCTTCTGTAGCACGCCGACGTGTTTGTGTCGTTCGGGTATGGTCGGGTGGCTGTAGCCGGTGGCGAATACGACTGGAATGCGCCGCTCGATCAGCTCGTCGGCGACCGAGAATGCGTGCACGCCGCGCAGGTTGATGTCGAGCAAAACGCCGTCGATGCGCGTCGCGGAGCGTACGAGTGTGAGCGCAGCATCGACGGTTGCCGCAGGTCCGACCACCGTCGCGCCCCAGACACGCAGCATCCGGCACATTGCTTCGGCGACGAGGTGTTCGTCCTCGATGATCATGATATGTCGGCCGGTGAGGTCGGGCTCGTGCATCGATGCTTGCCTCGGTCAGTCGACGGCCATCGCGACGACGCACCGGACGTCATCGGGGCCGATGTCGAGCCGTGTTTGTGCGTCGAGCTGGAAGGGCAGGGACTGCTCGATGAGCGTCCGTCCCAAGCCGACTCGATTCGTGTAGGCCGGCGATCTCGTCCAGTCGATTCCACTCTCGACCCACTCGAGCGTGAGCCGACGACGCGTCGCTTCGGCGTCGACCCGCCAACTCACGAGGAGTTGCCCGTCATGTGACCCGAGTGCGCCGTACTTCCGTGCATTGGTCGCAAGCTCGTGAAGGCCGAGTGCCAGGATCTGCACGGAACGCTTGGGCAGTGCGACCTCGGGACCGGCCACCGAGATACGATGACCGTCCGGCTCCGCGCCGAGCGCGCGCAGCTCGAGCGACACTAATTCGCCCAGCATGACGGGAGTGGTTTCACCCCGCGACAGCAATCCCTGAACGCGCGACAGCGTCGCGAGCCGCGCTCTGAACGGTACCACGAAATCGTCGATCCGCTCGCATGAGGCGAGCGTTTGCTCGGCCAGCGCACTCACGACGGCGAGCAGGTTGCGCGTGCGATGCTCGAGCTCGGCGATGAGAACCAGGTTGGTTTGCTCGGCGCGCTTCCTTTCCGAGATGTCGAGCACGGCACCGTGGAAACTCACCACTTTGCCATTTTCGAAGATCGTCGTGCCTCGGCTCGCGACCCATCGAGTGGGGCCGGCACCGTCGACGCCAATCACGCGATACTCGATGTCGCAAACACCATCACCCGCAGGGTCGACGCTCGCCCCGAGTGCCGCCTGAACGCGCTCTCGATCCTCGGGATGAATTCCGCTCACGAACACGCCGAAATCGACCGGCGCGGAAGGGGGAAGTCCCCAGATCGCCTTGAGGCGCGGGTCCCAGACGATGTTCTGATTCCGTCTGTCCGAGCGAAATCGCCCCAGGCCAATCAGCTCGACAGCCGCGCGCAGGCCCGCCTCGGAATCACGGAGCTCCTCGAGCTCGCGCGCGGGCGTTTCAAGGACAGTGCAGAACACGCCTTCGACAGTGCGCCCGTCGATGGCGAGAACCGGCGTGCACGACACGATTGCCGACGTCTCGCCGTTTGGGTGTCCGACTTTCGCAATCGACGCAAGCTCTGACGATCCAGGGTTTCCGTTCGCCGCATTCGCGACCAGCTCGCCAATCGAATTCCAGAGCTCTCCAATCGCCGCCGACCCCGGCTCACCGATCGCCGGAGTGTGTCGCGCGTCGGCGAGGAGTGGCAGGAATGCGTCGTTGAACAGCACCCGCAGCTCGGGCCCGATGGCAATCATCGCGGGCGTCGGACACTGAAGACAGAGCTCCACGACGGTGCGAATGGGGGCCGACCATTGATCGGAAGCACCCAACGCCGTAGTCGACCAGTCCCTGTCGCGTACGTGTTGCCCCGTGTTGCCGCCGCCGAGCGGCCAGGTCGCACCAGTCAGGTCGCGATTCATCGCCTCATCCGTACCGAAGGCCCGAGTCGAACTCAGCGATCATGCGGGAGAAGATAGCGCAAGACGTTGTGATTTCCATTTCGACAATGACTGCTCCAATGGGGCGAAAAGACACAGGGCTCGGCGAGATCGCCGAGCCCTGTGTCCCAGCCCCACTGGGCCGTCACCATCACGCACTACGATCCGTGCACGTCTGCGTTGCCGAGACGTTCGGGTTGTTCGCCTCCGCCTGCGGCACCGGGAAGTTGACGTCGCTGGAGTAGTTACCGCCCTTGTGCCACCCTCCCGTTGGGAAGACGGTCTCAGCGCCGCGCGAATACTGACGGATGAGCCGCCGCATGTCGCCCAAGCGTGAGCCGCGACCGAACAGCCAGAAAGCGCGTTCACGGAACAGGAGATTTTCGCGGGCGACGTTCGCGCCCGGATCGGTCAGGTTCGCCGCAAGGCCGGTGACGCCGCCTTCCGTACGCGCCTGATTCAGCTTCTGAATGAAGAGCGTGTAGTTGCCGGCTTTGTAGGCCGCCTCGGCTTCGATCATGCGCGCTTCGACGCCGCCAGCGATCGTGACCGACGCATCACGCGTCGCCCAGATGAGCTGGGTGTAGATCGGCGTTCCAAGATCGTCGCGTGTCTTCAGCGCGAACCCAGCTGCGGTGCACGCCGCGTCGCCACCCTGACAGACCGGAATGCGCGGATCACCGGCCGTGGCGAAGTTGAGTCCGTTCGTGCCTTCGCCCGTGCTCACGCTGTACCGGCGCGCGATGTTGTTGTAGCTCCAGATCGCGTTGTCGCTGACGGTCTGGGAATGCAGGTTCTGATACTTGAAGCTCGTCGGAACGGCGGCGACCGCAGTCGCGGCTTCCGCCTGGCGATTGAGGTTCGTGAGAATGCGACCGCGAATCACCGACAACGCGTTCTTGATCTTCACGTCGGCCGTCGACGTACCGGTGATCAGCGCCAGCCCGGAGTCAGCATGCGCGAGAGCCATGGTGAACGCGGCGGTCGTCGTGACCGGCGCGCCGTACTTTTCCGCGCCGTTCACGACGTCGCTGAACACGAGGCCGTTGCAGTAGTCCTCGCCCATGACGTTCTCGACGTACGCTTCGACGAAATACATTTCGGCGACGTCGGCGGCAGGACCCGTCGGTATGTACTGCTTGACCAACTGGGTCGCCTGCTCAGCCGAAATTCGCGCGCGGTGGAGCATGCGGTCGACGTCGGTGAGGAACGAATTGGCGGTGGTGATCACGCGCTGATCGACCTCCTGCCGCGCGATGAACGAGTCGCCGTTGATCCATTCGTCGGCGAGCAGGCCGCTGAGAAGGAAGAGGCCTTCCGAGTTGCCGCTGCCGCCCGTCGTCGCGGCGGTGAGTCGCGCGATCGCTCCGAGGCGGACGGCGCTCGCTCCCGCTGCTGACTGCACGTCGCTCGGATTGATGATGTCCGGGTCGGTGACGGTGAGGATATCCGACGGAGTGCAGCTGACGGCAACCAGCCCAAACGCCAGGGCCGCCGCCGTATGACGCAGGCGCGACTTCCCGATGCGAGCTTTGATATGTGAAGTCATTCTCGTGATATCCTAGAAGCCAAGGGAGAGTCGAAGTACGTAGTACGTCGTCGGCGCAAAAGCCTGGAACTCGGACGGAGCGTCGCCGGTCGTGCCGAACGCTTCGGGGTCGACGCCGTCGTACTTCGTCCAGAGGATGCCGAGGTTGCGCGCGGCAAGCGTCGCCGAGAGGCTGCGGCCCCGAAGGACCGTGTTCACGAAACGTTGCGGAGCGGTGTAGGTGAGGTTGAGCTCGCGGAAGCGAATGAAGTCACCATCACCGATGAACCCTGCGACCGTCTTCGCGGGATGGTCGCGGACTGCGGCGGTGCGAGCCTGCTCGAGGGGCGATGCGTTGGGGTTCAAGAGGCCCGAGCAGTTGTTGCGGCTCGCGCAACGAATTCGCTCGGTGTTGTTGTACATCTTGAAGTCGCCCTTGTAGTCGATCATGCCGCTCAAGCGCAACGTGTGGTGAAGCAGCTCGATGCCGTTCGTGATGTTGAGCTCGTACCTCGGCAGCGGATTGCCAAGGTAGACCGCCGTATCCGATACGACGATCTCGCTGAGGTTCGGATCGGCGTTGTATGCGATGAGTCCGTCGCCGTTCTTGTCGCCATAGCTCATCAAGCCACGAGACCACCAACCGTTGAGCGGGTACCCCTCACGCTGCTGCTGCGTGCTGCTCGACACGATCGTCGGTACGCCGCCGAGCGTCACGAGTCTGTTCGTATTCGTCGAACCGTTGAGCCCGATCTCCCATCCGAACGCACTACGGTCGATGATCTTGGCGGTGATCAACGCCTCGACACCCTTGTTCGTGACCGCGCCCAGGTTCTCGAGGCGGTTCGTGGCGCCGATACCAAGTGAGGGGGGCAGAACGCGCGTGATGAGCGCGTCTTTCGACGTCTTGTTGTAGTACGTGATTTCCGTGGTGACGCGGTTGTCCCAGAACGTCCCGTCGATGCCAAGCTCGAGCTCCGTCGAGCGTTCGGGCTTGAGGTTGCGGTTGCCGAGCGTCGTGAAGACCACGGCGGGAGCGTCGCCGCTCTCCTGGCGCACCGTCGACGCGGAGAAGTACTGCACGGCGTCGATGGTGCCGGGCTGCACGCCCGACGCACCGTAGGCGGTGCGGAGACGGAGCTGATTCAGCCAGCTGTAGTGCGGGAAGAAGCTCTCGTCTGACGCGACCCAGGAGGCCGCGATCTTCGGGTACAGGACCGTTTTGAAGTTCGCGCCGAAGGCGCTGTTGCGATCCGAGCGAAGTCCGCCGGTGACGTACAAGCGATCTCTAAACGCGACGTTCTCTTCGATGAAACCGCCAAGCGTGCGCGTGTCGCTCGTCGATTCGTCGGCCGTCTTCACGGCGCCGGAGCTAACCGTCGTCGCACCCGGCGGCAGGATCGTTCCTTGCGCGCCGTTGCGGTCGAAGAAGCTGCGATTGAACTGGACGCCAGCCGAGGTTTTCGATTGGATCGTTGCGGTCAGCTGACGTGACGCCGTGGCGCTCGCGTCGGCCGCGTAGGTGAAGAAGTTCGAGCGGTTGTCGATCTTGTAGCCCTTGCGGCTGTCGCCACCGAGGTCGGGGCAGGCACCGAAGCGACAGAGCTGCGTGTCGAGTCGGCCAGCGTAATCGAGACCGGCGTTCGCGCGCGCCGACAGCCATTCGGTCGGGCGCCAGTTGCCGTTCGTCGACGTGATGACGCGGTTGATGTTCTGGTTGGTGTACTGCTGGTAGATGTCGCGCGGCGTGATCTGGCGCCAGCCGAACAGCGTGTCGCCGGTCGCCGACAGGTTGTACTTGAACCCGGGGCCGCCGTAGGTGTTCGCCGCGACGCCAAGCACGC
>Ga0310811_10015395_pt1 | contig 10000 bp, 11 predicted proteins | sample YCmetagenome_FD_207642 | JGI IMG/M metagenome (GOLD analysis project Ga0310811, IMG submission 207642) | Soil microbial communities from experimental microcosm in Duke University, North Carolina, United States - YC | ecosystem: Engineered > Artificial ecosystem > Soil microcosm > Unclassified ...
GTCGCAAAATTTCTTCACCACCATGATCGACGCCGTGCAGGCGCCGTCCTCGACGGGACTGACCTGGTGCAACGACACCCCGCACAGGATCATGGCCGCGGTCGCCACCGATGACGGCAAGGCCGTGACCAGCCGCGGCTGGTATCGCATCGATTCCGGCAAATGCCTGCATCCCGACGTGACCGGCCAGCCGAAGCAGGTGTTCAGCTTTGCCGAAGCGGTCGATAACGAAAACCGCGCCATCAGCGTCAAGGACAAGCCGTTGAACTGGGGTGGGACCACGCAACTCTGCACCCGCGAGAGCAAGTTCGAGATCAACGAACAGGGCGATTGCGGCACCCGCGGCCTTAGCCCGATCGGCTTTGCCGCCGTCGACATGTCGAGCGGCGGCAAGACGCTGCGGTTTGCGATGCCATGATAAAAACACCTCGCACCTTCAACCACGTCGACACCTGGGTGTTCGACCTCGACAACACGCTGTATCCGCATCACGTCAATCTGTGGCAGCAGGTCGACGCCCGGATCGGCGAGTTCATCAGCACCTTTCTGAAGATTTCTGCGGAAGAAGCCCGCGTGCTGCAGAAGGATTATTACCGCCGCTATGGCACCAGCATGCGCGGCATGATGACCGAGCATGGCGTGCATGCCGACGATTACCTCGCTTATGTGCACAAGATCGATCATTCGCCGCTCGAACCCAATCCGGCGATGGGCGCGGCGATCGCCAAACTGCCGGGACGCAAGCTGATCCTGACCAACGGCTCGACCGATCATGCCGGCGCCGTTCTGGAACGGCTCGGCATCGGCGAACATTTCGAGGCGGTGTTCGACATCATCGCCGCTGACCTCGAGCCGAAGCCGGCGCTGCGGACCTACCAGAAATTCCTGACTGTCCATGGCGTCGATCCGACGAACTCGGCGATGTTCGAGGACCTCGCCCGCAACCTCGTGGTGCCGCACGAACTCGGCATGACCACCGTGCTGGTGGTGCCCGACGGCGCCAGGGAAGTGGTGCGCGAAGACTGGGAACTGGAAGGACGCGACGCGGTGTTTGTCGATCACGTGACCGACGATTTGACGGGGTTTTTGCAGATGTTGTCGCAGGGGTAGGCGCCAGCAAGCCTTGACTCTCCCGCGCCAAATCCCGAAAAAGCCCTGCCGATTGCCGCCCGATACTCCGATTGTCCTCAAGGAAATCCCGATGTCCCTGTCCGCGCTGGAATCCACCATCAACGCTGCGTTCGATGCCATTGGCAGCATCACGACGTCGACCCAGGGCGAGGTTCGCGACGCCGTCGATCAGGCGCTCGAATTGCTGGACAAGGGTGAGGCCCGCGTCGCCGAGCGCGGGGCCGACGGCAAGTGGAAGGTCAATCAGTGGCTGAAAAAGGCGGTGCTGCTGTCGTTCCGCCTCAACGACATGGGCCGGATTCCGGGCGGACCCGGCATGGCAGCGTGGTGGGACAAGGTGCCGTCGAAATTCGAAGGCTGGGGCGAGAACCGTTTTCGCGACGCCGGCTTTCGCGCGGTGCCGGGCGCGATCGTGCGCCGCTCCGCCTTCATCGGCCGCAACGTCGTGTTGATGCCGTCCTTCGTCAATCTCGGCGCCCATGTCGAGGAGTCGACCATGGTCGACACCTGGGCTACCGTCGGCTCCTGTGCGCAGATCGGCAAGCGCGTGCACCTCTCCGGCGGCGTCGGCATCGGCGGCGTGCTGGAACCGCTGCAGGCCGAGCCCGTGATCATCGAAGACGATTGCTTCATCGGCGCGCGCTCGGAAGTGGTTGAGGGCGTCATCGTGCGCAAGGGTGCGGTGCTGGCGATGGGCGTGTTCCTTGGCGCCTCGACCAAGATCGTCGACCGCGACACCGGCGAGATCTTCATCGGCGAGGTCCCGGAATATGCCGTCGTCGTGCCCGGCAACCTGCCGCCGCGCCCGCTCAAGAACGGCCAGCCCGGCCCCTCCACCGCCTGCGCCGTCATCATCAAGCGGGTCGATGAGCGCACCCGCTCCAAAACCAGTATCAACGACCTGCTGCGGGACTGATCTCGACGCTTCGAACCCCGGGGCCCCCTGACGCGACAAACTAGCCGGATCGCGGATTTCGCCGTCCGGAGGTCGCCATGGATTACGCCCGATTGCTATTCAGCTTCAGGGGCCGCATCAACCGCGCCCGCTACCTCGTCGTGCAAATCGCGCTCCTCGCGGTCTGGTTCCTGGTCTGGGTCAAGTCCCCGTTCCCGCAATGGGAGAATCTGGGTCTGGCCGCCGCCATCCCGATGATCTGGATCAACCTGGCCACGACGGCCAAACGGCTCCACGATCACAACAGGAGCGGCTGGTGGGCGGTTGCCGTTTTTGTCGTCAACCGTCTCTCCTATCTGTATTACGGGCTTTTCGTCGGACAGAATTTCGGCGTCGATGTTCCGGGCGTTCAGATATTGCTGCCGGTGATGGGTGCGGTCGCCCTGTCCCTTCTGCAGACCTGGATTGTCATCGAGCTGTTCTTCGTGATCGGAACCGATGGTCCCAACCGCTTCGGGCCTGATCCGACGCGTGCGGCGCCCACATCGGCGGTCGGTCCGCGCATCGAATCGCTCGGCGTTCCGGATTTTCTCTTGCACCGCACCGGGCCGCACCCAACCTGATCCACGAGGGCCGGAGTTTTCACCGATGGATTACGTCTGGTACCTGTTCCGCTTCGATGGCCGCATCAACCGCGCCCGTTGCTGGCTGGCGCTGTTGATCGTCATCTGCTGGATGATATTCCTGTCGCTGGTGCTCTTTGGCGGCGCCCATCTGTTCGGCGCGACCATGCCCAAACAATTCGACGTTGGTCCGAACAGGGTTTTCGACTTCATCGACCCCGCGGCGTGGCGGCCGCTGACCGCCAACACTACCGCCCTGGTCGTCCAGATGGTTGAAACACCCCTGTTCCTGTGGGTCTATCTGGCGACCTCGATGAAGCGCCTGCACGACCGCAACAAGAGCGGCTGGTGGCTGCTGCTGTTCTTCGCGCTCCCCGGATTGTACAACCAGTTTGGCGATCGGGTTGACCATTGGCTTGGCAATTGGGCCGCGATGGTGTTCGGCCTCAACGCGTTCGTCTTCACCATCTGGGGCTTCGTCGAAATGTATTGCCTCAGGGGTACCAAGGGACGCAACCGCTTCGGTGCCGACCCGCTGGCGCCGCGCGACACGCGGCCCGGCTGGGACCAGCAGTCCGAGATCGAAATGGTCCCGAACAAAGCCAATGCCGACTTGCCGAAGATTGCTTTCCCGCGCGGGGACTACTTTGGGCAGACTTCGGAAAGCAACGGGCACTAGCAAAGGTCGGCGACACTAGCCCGCCGCCGGTTTGGCGTGTTAAGCCGGGCCATGAATGATGCCGTTTCCATTACCCGCGACCTCGTCCGCTGCCCATCCGTCACCCCGGCCGATGCCGGCGCGCTCGGTGTTCTCGAAAACATCCTGAAAGCCGCGGGCTTTACCGTGCACCGCGTCACCTTCGGCGAGCCCGGCACCGCCGATATCGACAACCTCTATGCCCGCATCGGCGACAGCGGTCCGCACATCACCTTCGCGGGCCATACCGACGTGGTGCCCGCCGGCGACGAAGCCGCCTGGAGCCATGGCGCGTTCTCGGGCGAGGTCAAGGACGGTTTTCTCTATGGCCGCGGCGCGGTCGACATGAAGGGCGGCATCGCCTGCAGCGTCGCCGCCGTGCTGCAATACCTCGCCGACAATGGTGGCCGTCCCAAGGGATCGATCTCGTTCCTCATCACCGGCGACGAGGAGGACATTTCCGTCAACGGCACCATCAAGCTGTTGCAATGGGTCGCGGCGCGCGGCGAGAAATTCGACCACTGCGTGCTCGGCGAGCCCTCCAATGTCGAAGTGCTCGGCGACTGCATCAAGGTCGGCCGCCGCGGCTCGCAATCCGGCACGCTGTTCGTCGACGGCGTGCAGGGCCACGTCGCCTATCCGCAGCGCGCCGCCAACCCGGTGCCGGATATCTCGCGGCTGATCGTGGCCTTGAGCGACGAGCCGCTCGACCATGGCAGCGCGCAATTCCAGGCGTCCAACCTCGAATTCACTTCGGTCGATGTCGGCAACACCGCTGGTAACGTGATCCCCGCGCAGGCGCGCGCCAAATTCAACATCCGCTTTAACGACAACCACACGCAGGAAACGCTGCGGACGCTGGTCGAGGAACGGCTTGCGAAAGCGTGCGGCAACCGCATCCGCGCGCGGATCGAATGGCAGCCGTCGAACTCCAACGTGTTCGTGACAAAACCCGGCGCGTTTACCGATCTCGCCGTCAGCGTCATCGAAGAGGTGACGGGCCGCAAGCCGGAACTATCGACCTCCGGCGGCACCTCGGATGCGCGCTTCATCTCGGGTTACTGCCCGGTGATCGAGTTCGGCCTGGTTGGCCAAACCATGCACCAGATCGACGAGCGCACGCCGGTGTCCGATCTGGAGAAGCTGACGAAGATCTATCGCGGCGTGCTGGACCGGTATTTTGCGTGAAGGTGCTTCTGCTCCCTCGCCCCGCGCTTGCGGGGAGAGGGTTGGGGTGAGGGCCTCTCTCTCCAAGCAATGACTGTTGAGAGACCTGTACCCCCTCACCCGGATTGCTTCGCAATCCGACCTCTCCCCGCAAGCGGGGCGAGGTTAAGAAGACAACGTCCAGACAAAAAGACTACGAAAACAACCCCATGCACAGTAGGGGTTGTGTCCGCTAATAATCCACACGTACCAGATATAGCCCGTCCGGCGGGGCTACCGGCCCGCAGGCGGCGCGGTCGCGGGCGGCCAGGGCGGCGGCGAGATCGTCCGCGCTCCAGCGGCCTTCGCCGACCCAGACCAGCGAACCCACCATCGAGCGCACCTGGCTGTGCAGGAACGAGCGCGCCGAGGTCAGGATCGACACCGCATCGCCGTCTCTCACCACGTCGAGCTGGTCCAGGGTTTTCTCCGGGGATTTGGCCTGGCACTCGGTATCGCGAAAGGTCGTGAAATCGTGCTTGCCGGTTAGCCGCTGCGCAGCTTCGTGCATCTTGTCCGTATCGAGATGCCGCGGCACCCGCCACGTGCGGCCAATGTCTAGCGCGAGGTTGGCGCGGTGGTTGGTGATGCGATAGCGATAGTGACGCTTGATCGCCGAGAACCGCGCCTCGAAATCATCGGCGACGATCTCGGCCGAGAGCACGCCGATCGGATGCGGCCGCAGATGCGCGTTCAGCCCGTCGCGCAAGCGGCCCGGCGGAAACGGCTTTGCGATATCGCAATGGGCGACCTGCCCCAGCGCATGCACCCCGGCGTCGGTGCGCCCGGCACCGTGGACACGAACCTGTTCGCCGCAGATCGCCTTGACCGCGGTTTCCAGCGCGCCCTGCACCGTCGATCCATTGTCCTGGATCTGCCAGCCCGAGAACGGCGTGCCGTCATATTCGATGATGAGTTTGTAGCGGGGCATCGGTGCACATCAATCTATCTGTCGTCATGGCCGGGCTTGACCCGGCCATCCATCATCTTCGTAAGAGTCTTGTGAAGATAGATGGATACGCGGGTCAAGCCCGCGTATGACAATCTCATCCAAACCGCGCGCCTGCCTTGAGCGGCGTACCGCGCAAAAAGTCCGCCGCTTTCATCGACTTCCCACCGGCGCGCTGCAATTCGAGGATCCGGATCGCGCCGTCGCCACAGGCGATTGTGAGGTGGTCGTCGAGCACAGCGCCGGGCATACCGGAACCCTTCGCCGGTTCGCAGCGCAGGATCTTGAGGCGCGCCGGTTCGCCATCGATCGCGGCCTCGCACCAGGCGCCGGGGAACGGCGACAGGCCGTGGATGTGCCGCAGCACGACGCGCGCCGGCCTGCTCCAGTCGATCTTCGCCTCGGTCTTCTCGATCTTGGCGGCGTAGGTCACGCCTTGTTCGCTCTGCCTGATTAATTGCAGGCTGCCGCGTTCCAGTCCACCGATCGCGCGCACCATCAGGTCGGCGCCGAGCGGCGCCAGCGCATCATGCAGATCGGCGGCCGTCATGGTGTCAGTGATGGGCAAGCGTTCCGCCATCGCGACGTCACCGGTATCGAGGCCGACATCCATCTTCATCACCATCACGCCGGTCTCGGTGTCACCGGCCATGATGGCGCGGTTGATTGGAGCTGCGCCACGCCAGCGCGGCAACAGCGAAGCGTGCAGGTTGAAGCAGCCGAGCGGCGGCGCATCGAGGATCGCTTGCGGCAGGATCATGCCGTAAGCGACGACGACGGCCGCATCGGCATTGTGGGCACGGAATTGTTCGAGTGCCTCCGGCGTTTTCAATGTGGTTGGCGTCAGCACGGCGATGCCGAGCCGGCGCGCCTCTTGCTCCACCGGGCTCAGTTGCAGCTTCATCCCGCGCCCGGCCGGTTTTGGCGCGCGGGTATAGACCGCCGCGATCTCATGGCCGTGACCATGAAGCGCGAGCAGCGTCGGCACCGCGAAATCGGGCGTGCCCATGAAGATCAGACGGAGCGGCATTTCACGGAACCGGTACGTTCCCTCCCCCCTTGCGGGGGAGGGTCAGGGAGAGGGGCTTTCACGGGCAGTCTCGCCTGTGGCTACCCCTCTCCCCCGCCCTCCCCCGCAAGGGGGGAGGGAGAGAGTATGGGGGCCACATAGATGGCTTTCAGTCACTCCGCCGCGCGCTTGGCGGCCTTGGCAAACTTCTTCAGCACGCGGTCGCGCTTCAGCTTTGACAAATAATCCACGAACAGCACGCCGTTGAGATGGTCGATCTCGTGCTGGATGCAGGTGGCGAACAGGCCGTCGGCGTCTTCCTCGTGCACCTTGCCGTCGAGATCGGTGAAGCGGATGCGCACCTGGGCCGGCCGCTCGACCTCCTCGTAATATTCCGGGATCGAGAGGCAGCCTTCTTCGTAGACCGACAGCTCTTCCGACGAGGAAATGATCTCCGGATTGATGAAGACCCGCGGCTGCGGGTTGGTCTCGCCGTCCTCGCTCTTTTTCGCGAGGTCCATCGTGATCAGCCGCAGCGGCTGCGCGACCTGGATCGCGGCCAGCCCAATGCCTGGCGCGTCATACATGGTCTCGAACATGTCGTCGGCAAGCTTGCGGATCTCCGCCGTCACCTTCTCGACGGGTTTGGAGACGAGCCGCAACTGTTTGTCCGGCAGGATGATGATTTCTCGTAAGGCCATGATTGGGCGATTTAAGCTGCTGATTTGCCGGGGTCAATGCGCGAAGGAACCGGTTAACGCGGCCTTAACCATGATTTTTAAGGCGGCTTTAACCACGAAAATTTACCGCCGATTAACCATAAATGTTCCCTCTTCGTTCGCGCTTGTCCGCGAATCGGCTACAAGCAGGCCATGAACGAGATTCTTTTTGAGGTCGGCGACCTGCCGATTCGTGCTGGCGAGGCGCTGATCGGCTTTGGCGTGCTCGCGCTGATCCTGCTGCTGACGATTGCCATCGTCATTGCCCGGACCAGTCGCCGCGGCGCGGAACTGGCGATGGCGCAGTCGATCCGCGCCGATGAGCTGGAAGAGCGGCTCTCCGAGATGCTGCGGGCGCAGAGCGAATCCACCGGCCGGGTCGACGCGATGGGCCAGGCGCTGGCCGGCCGCCAGGCCGAGATGGCGCGTGCCGTCAACGAGCGGCTGGATTCGGTGACCCACCGCGTCGGCCAGTCGATGGAAGCGACCACCCGCAACACCATGGACAGTTTGCGCGCCCTCCATGAGCGGCTCGGCATCATCGACAATGCGCATAAAAATCTCACTGACCTGACCTCGCAAGTGACCACGCTGCGCGACGTGCTCGCCAACAAGCAATCGCGCGGCGCCTTCGGCCAGGCGCGGATGGAAGCGATCGTCCAGGACGGCATGCCGAAGGGTTCTTACGAATTCCAGTACACGCTCTCGACCGGCAAGCGGCCGGACTGCGTGGTGTTCCTGCCCGACCAGCGCCCGCTCTGCATCGACGCGAAATTTCCGCTGGAGGCGATGACCGCGCTGCATGACGCGCGCAGTGACGAGGAAAGGAAGTACGCGACGCAGCGGCTGCGCAATGACGTGATGAAGCATGTCAGCGACATCGCCGAAAAATACCTGATCGCCGGCGAGACCCAGGACACCGCGCTGATGTTCGTACCGTCGGAATCGGTTTACGCCGAAATCCATGACGGTTTCGACGACGTGGTCCAGAAGGCCTATCGCGCCCGCGTCGTGCTGGTGTCGCCGTCGCTGCTGATGCTGGCGATCCAGGTGATGCAGCAGATCCTCAAAGACGCGCGGATGCGCGATGCCGCCGACCAGATCCGCACCGAAGTTCTCAACCTCGGCGACGACCTGGGGCGCTTGCGCGAGCGCGTGCTGAAGCTGCAAAAGCATTTTGCCGACGCCAACGAGGACGTGCGGCAAATCCTGATCTCCGCCGACAAGATCGAAAAGCGCGCAGGCCGGATCGAGGAACTCGATTTCAGCAAGAGCGAACCACCGGCCGAAGTGGCCCGCATCGTCAAGCCAGGCGCGCCGGAGCTGTTTCCGCTGCAGCGAAAATTGCAGGCGGGAGAGTAGGAGTCGTCGCCGTAAATTGGGGTGTCATCGCCCGGCTTGACCGGGCGACCCAGTATTCCAGAGGCCTCTCGGTTCACCCCTGAGCGATCTCTGGATAGAGGTCGATCCAGTTTGGATTTTCTTTTTCGATCAGCGCAATCTTCCAGGCCCTCGACCACTTCTTCAGTCGCTTCTCTCGTTGAATGGCAGCTTCGACGTCATCGAAGCATTCGAAGTAAACCAGCCGATTCACGTCATAGTCTTTGGTGAAGCCTTCGACAGTGCCCGATTTATGCTCATACACACGCCGAACGAGATCATTGGTCACCCCAATGTAGAGCGTGCCGCCGATGCGGCTGGCGAGTATGTAGACGTAGTAGCTGCGTGCTCCCATCTGGCGTCTCTGGAATACTGGGTCGCCCGGTCAAGCCGGGCGATGACAGTATCATTTGTGGCAACCGAATCTGCTAACACCTTCTCATGACCACTCCGGAAGCCACGTCCAGCCCGACCGAGAACCCCCGCACCTCCTGGCGCGAAAGCCTTGCCGTCTACCTGCAGCCGCGCGTCCTGATCGTGATGCTGCTCGGCTTTTCATCGGGGTTGCCGCTGGCGCTGTCGGGATCGACGCTGTTGGTGTGGATGCGCGAGTCCGGCGTCGATCTCGGAACCATCGGGTTGTTTGCACTGGTCGGCACGCCCTACACGCTGAAATTCCTGTGGGCGCCACTGGTCGATGCACTGCATGTGCCCTTCTTCACGCGGGCGTTCGGCCGCAGGCGGGGCTGGCTGGTGTTTTCGCAACTGTTGCTGATCATGGCGATCCTGCTGCTGGCGCTGACCGATCCGGCGCGTTCGCCGCTGTTCGTGGCGCTCGGCGCGCTATTGGTCGCAACGATGTCCTCGACGCAGGATATCGTGGTCGATGCGTTTCGCGTCGAGAGCCTGCCCGAGAGCGAACAGGCCGCCGGCATGGCGTCCTACGTCGCGGCCTATCGCATCGGCATGCTGATCTCGACCGCGGGCGCGCTGTTCATTGTCAGCGGATTTGAGGGCGCGCTCGGTTCGCGCGGCGCGGCGTGGATGTGGGGCTATGTCGTGATGGCGGCGCTGGTGCTGATCGGCACCGCCACTGCGCTTGCTGCGACCGAGCCCGAACAATCGGCACGCGCGGAAGCCGCAACCCGCACCGAGACCGCGTTCACACGCGTGCTCAACGCCGCGATCGGCGCGTTCTCCGAATTTCTGACACGCCGCGACGCCTGGGCGGCGTTCGCCTTCGTCGTGCTGTTCAAGTTCACCGACGCGTTTTCCGGCACCATGACCGCGCCGTTCGTGATCGATCTCGGCTTTTCGCGCAACGACTACGCCGCCATCGTCAAGGGCGTCGGCCTCGCCGCCACCCTGATCGGCGGCTTCGCCGGCGGGTT
>Ga0310811_10015396_pt1 | contig 10000 bp, 11 predicted proteins | sample YCmetagenome_FD_207642 | JGI IMG/M metagenome (GOLD analysis project Ga0310811, IMG submission 207642) | Soil microbial communities from experimental microcosm in Duke University, North Carolina, United States - YC | ecosystem: Engineered > Artificial ecosystem > Soil microcosm > Unclassified ...
CCGAAGTTCGTTAGGCCAAAAGTGGCGATGTACATATCGCCTATCAGGTCTTCGGAAAGGGTCCGGAAAACCTCGTCATCATTCCCGGCTTTATCTCGCACGTTGAGCATGTTTGGGATTCGTCAGACCAGTCCCGCTGGCTGAACCATGTGGCAAGAAGGGCGCGGGTGGTCATCTTCGATAAGCGAGGGACCGGCCTTTCAGATCGCATGGGCCAGCTGCCCAATCTCGACCAGCGGATGGATGATGCGCGCGCGGTGATGGATGCCGCTGGTATCGAGCGAGCCACCGTCATGGGTGTCTCAGAAGGCGGATCACTGGCGGCATTATTTGCCGCATCTCACCCCGAGCGATGCTCCTCGTTGATACTTTATGGCGCCTTCCCAAGATTTTCGGACTGGTTCCCGACAAAGCAGAAGTTCGATGGGTTCCTAAATTACGTCGAGACGGCTTGGGGTACCGGCAACAGCATTGCGGGCTTTGCTCCGTCCAAAAAGAACGATGCCGAATTTCAGCGCTGGTGGGGCCGATTCGAAAGACTTGGCGGCAGTCCTTCTGCGGTCATGAATTTGATGCGCATGAACAGCGAGATCAACATCGACAATATCTTGTCATCAATTTCAGTTCCGACCCTCGTCCTACACCGAACCGAGGATCCGACAGTCAGTATTCAAGCTGGCCGGTTTCTGGCGGCTCATATTCCAAAGGCCAAGCTCGTCGAGTTGGACGGTCCCGATCATATCTACTGGCTCGGCGACAACGCTTTGCAAATTGCCGACGTTGTCGTGAATTTCATCACGCAACCGGACGCTGAAGCGCTCGCTTCTCCGGCATCAAGGCGTGTGCTCGGGACCGTTTTGTTCACCGATATTGTTAACTCGACGGTACGAGCAAATGAAATGGGCGCCAAAGCCTGGCGCGAATTGCTGAAGGCGCATGACGCGACCATACGCCGGGAAATCGCTCGTTTTCGCGGTAGTGAGGTGAAGTCCTTGGGAGATGGATTTTTGGTTTTATTCGATGGCCCAGCGCGGGCGATCCACTGCGCCCAGGCAATAACCGGAGCCATGGCGCCGCTCGGCATCCAAGTTCGCGCTGGCTTGCATACGGGCGAGGTGGAGCGGACCAAAGCGGATGTGCTTGGTATCGCTGTTCATCTCGCGGCGCGCATTATGAATACGGCGAACGCGGGCGAAGTGGTCATTTCCCGTACAGTAAAGGACCTTGTCGCGGGTTCCGGTATCGCGTTCGATGATGTTGGCGAGCATTCCTTAAAGGGAATCGAGGAAAAGTGGCAATTATTCAAAGTCAGACCAGACGCCTGACGACCTGCGTACCGAGGAAATTCTCGACCGAGCACGACGATGTCGGCTTTTGGGGTAAAGCAGACATGAATCGTTGCGGACTGCTTTCACAATCGCTATTGGGGGGAAGCGTCGGACGGGACGCACGAGCGAAGCTTTTTGTATGATTTTTTGACGGGAGGATGTGAAGGGTGCTCGGAAACGACGAAACCGCCGTCACTGATCATTACACGATCAATGGCCTTGGCAACATGGTTCTGGACGCGCTCCAGATCTCCGGCGTCAATCTCGACACCCTGGCTCCGGTCGATCTTGCCCCTATCGACGAGTTCCACATGGGTGGGCGCGCCGCGACCCAGTACGTCATAGGAATGATGCAGTTGCCGAGAGGTGCAACTGTTCTCGATGTGGGCTGCGGCCTGGGTGGTGTGGCCCGTTATCTCGCCGCCGAATGCGGATGCCGCGCGATAGGCATCGATCTTACCGCTGAATACGTGCGTGTTGGAAAGATGCTGACGGAACGGACGGGGCTTGCTGACAAGGTTGACCTTCATATCGGCAGCGCTCTCGACCTGCCTTGGGCAGACGCGACATTTGATGCCGCAGTAACTTTTCATGTAGCGATGAACATTGCGGATCGGCCTCGGCTCTATGCTGAAGTTGCGCGTGTCATTCGACCAAGAGGAATGTTTGCGATCTACGATGTGATGAAGGGGACGAAGGAAGGTATGCTGTTTCCGTTACCGTGGGCGCAGACGGCAGCGACCAGTTTTCTGGTGACGCCGAATGAGATGCGAAAACTCCTCGAAGAAGCGGGGTTCGAGATTACCCACGACGAAGATCGCCGTGAAATCGCGCTCGAGCACCATCGGAGTAGGCTGGCCAAGCTATCAGCCGCCAGCGGCCCACCAGCCCTTGGTTTGCACCTGTTGCAGGGGCAAACCGCAAGCCTCAAGTCGCGCAACATGGTGAGCATGCTCGAAGCTGACCAGATCACGCTTGGGGCGATCCTCGCGCGTCGTCGGGCGTGAGCAAGCCGTACAGGACGAGATATCGACATCTGTTTCGCGCTGCCGAATGTCCGCTTCTGACCCAAAGCGGACATCGCTAGTTCGCCGCCCTCGGGTGCATTAACGTTTATTGCTCACGGTAAACGCTGCATCCGATTGAGCAAGATCGCGCCATGAATAAACTGCGGCCCCGAACCGGGGACCGCTATGCCGCGCACGATCGCAAGCCCGCTACAGCTTTTTCGGGTGCCAGCCGCAACCCGAAGACCTCCCTACGCGGAGGTCTGGCATCTCTGGCGGGTGGTTATTCCGAGACGCTCGATTACGGGCCGCCTGGTGTGGGGCACGGTGCTGCGTCGGCGCGACGATGATCGGTGGATCTACAGAGAATACATCGAAGGTATCGATGGGCTGCATGGTCCTGCAAGGACGAGACAGGTCGGTGGCGGAACGCGCCCATGAGGACTGCCCGATTGAAAACGGGGGCGTTGGCCTCACTTGTCGGCATGGCTGCGCTCATCATGCTTTCCGCCGATGTCGGGCAAAGGCATCTTTTATCGCCGGCCATGGATTGCGGCGAAGGCGATAGCGGTGGCTGTAACGCTATCCCGCTAATCCCGCACCCGCCGATCGCTGCTCACGGGAAGCATCGGTCCGACGCCAACGGCAACGCGTCCGGTTTTGTCATTTCATCCAAGACAGGCGCACGCGCACGCGTGGGTATTCGTTATGCCCCGCGGTTCCAGGCCTACATCGACGATTTGGAAAACAATCACGGCGTACGCGTGCTGTTCATGGGCGGGATCCGGTCCGGCAGTTGTTCGCGATCCAGCGAGCACCCGTGTGGCAAGGCACTCGACGTCTGCCAGGTGCGGCGCGGGGTGGTCGATCCGCGCTGTAAATTGCCGGGGCGCGCCGCGCTGGGTCAGATCGCGGCCTCGCATGGTTTGTTTGAAGGTGGGCGCTGGTGCAATTCCGACTACGGGCATGTGCAGGTCGACACAACGCCGGCTTGCGGTGAGGGCCGCCGATACGTCGCGCGGAAAAAGACGGCCGAGCCACAGGGATGGGCCCAAAATACACCGGCGCTCACAGCTTCCTATTGATCTGAGGAATTTTGGACAGCGAGAAGCGCTTTCGGGGGTGAAGCGGGCATGCCTTATTGCACTGCATACGTCCGACTCAAAGCGAACAATACTCTAGCTTTTTTGGCCCATTCCTCCTGATGCGGCGTATCGTCTGATTGATGCTTCTTTTCGATGCGGCGGCATCATCCATCCGCCGCCGAATAGCGGGCGTTAATATCTGTCATTGCCTCGGCCTCAAAGCGATTGCGGTTCAATCTAGCGGGGCTTTTTCCAGGCGATTTGAAGCCGTCTCAAATGGCAATTAAGAGCTAGCTATTTCCTTGAGCTGTGTTTCCTGTGCGAGGTACACAATCGTCAGCATACGCAAAAAAAGCACTGAGCGGGACTTGTCCGGAAGACGATTGAACGTGGCCTCTATGAAAGGTTCCACCAATTCTGCGCCGTTGGCCTTCCAAAGACACCAGCAGCATTCCATAAACTGTTTTTCGGCTACATCGCCGCCGCGGGCTAAGAGTGGTTCTAACTTTTTCACGGATAAACCTAGCGACTGACTGAGCTCCGCATCCACCGCACGTTTCCCAAGCATCAGCTGACTCCTCGGCTACTGGTCGATCGCGCCAATTTAAAATTTTCTAAAGATTATCGGTCACATATTTGCTTCGGTGCGATGTATTTTATCGCCGCGACGACCCGATTTCTTGCTGCAACTGATGTTAGGTCAAGGCTACTTACGCATCATGATCCTTGGACAGCGGCTTGCCTCGGTAGCCAATCTCGCGTTTCCAAATTTACCCGCAAAGGCTGCGGCTAAACTCGCACCAGCCAAGGGCCAGCAAATGACTGCGCCATCGGCACTGTGCGTGCCATGGCCGCGCTGGGGCTTGATGTCGTTTTGAATGTGGAAATTGTACATTTCATCAAGCCGACTACCGACGCCACCATGTAGGACGATGAGGGCGACGTGGTGTGGAAATTCCTGCTCGATCCAAAGCCACCGCCCAGTCGGTACGCTGCAGCCGTAACATGAGTGCCGTCGGCACCCTCAATCGGCGCCGCGCGAATTCGTGCCATTTCCCATTCTGGCCAAGGGACGCCAGCGACGACTCGCGCTGCGCGCCTTCTGCTCAAAGCGCTGCGCCGTGGTGTTGTCGGCGCGCGGCAAACTCTGCGTAGGTCTCGCCTGTGCTTTCCAGAATCGCTGGTCTTTGTGTCATCGCTTCATATTGGCGCAGCACGACATCGACATAGAGAGGATTAAGTTCAATGCCGCGGCAATGTCGGCCGCTCTGTTCGCAAGCCATCAGCGTTGCTCCCGATCCAAGGAAAGGATCGATGACGACATCTCCGCACTGGGTGAAATCGAGCAACGCGCCTTTCAACATGGCTGCTGGCTTCACTGCCGAGGGACGGAATTGGACGTCCTCATCTGAAAGCGACCCGTGGGCCGCAGGGTAACTCCAGACATTCGATCTCGCGCCGCGTTTTTTATTGAGTTTGAGGCCGCCAACGTTGCGGTCTGCCAACAGCGGCAAAAGTTTGTGCTGCGAGCGGTAAAGATTGGGTTCGGCGGATTCCTTGTTGACCCAGACGACCAGATCAAAAGGGATAAGATCGAATTGCCCGGCGGCTGCGATCAAGCCCGGATAGTCGCGCCAGTCAATGAAAGGAGCAAAGAGGCCGCCATCGCGAAGGTAAAACTGACAAGCCCGTATCCAGGCAGCGCTGAATGCTTCACTCATCTCCAGACCCGGCGTATGCCGTCCGTGAGATTTGGCGCCGGCGACGGGAAGCTTATAGGGTTCGGTCATAATGAGCTTTGCGTCGTCGGTGCCTGACATCAGCAATTCGACAGTGGCGGCCTCGGTAGGATTGCCGCAGATGAGCCGGTGTTTGCCCAAGGCAAAGATGTCGCCGACCTGAACGATGATCTTTGCATTCGGCTGCGGTACGAGCGGAACGTTCTCCATAGGCGCCCGTTCATCACCTATAATGATCCGCTCAATTTGCGGCATCGAGAAACCAGTGATTTTGAGATCAACGTCCTGCAGGACGATTTCCTTTAATTCGACCTTGAGCTCATCAAGATCCCAGGCGCCTTTCTCACTCAAACGGTTGATTGCCAAACGCAGCAGGCGGCGTTCTGCGTCGGTCAGATGATCGGCACGGATGCATGGTATGCGCGGCAAGCCTAGGATTTTGGCTGCTTCCAGGCGCACCGCCCCGTCGAGCACGGTGTTTCGCTCATCAATTAAGATCGGATCGCAAAAGCCCAAATGGCTGATAGCGTTAGTGACTGCGCGTACATGTTCGACGCTTAGCTTCCGCACGTTGCGGATCGGGACGCTAAGATCTTCTGGCGCGCAATCGATGAGCGTCAGCTTGGGCGTCAGATCGTTACGTCGTGAAGATGACGTTGCGCACGCTGCAAGTTTGCCGAGACGTCGCGTTGTTGCCGTCAAACCGTCTGCGAATTCAGTTGAGGTTTTGTTCATTGTTTGGTTCACCAGTTGTCTCGATTTTATGCAGCGCTCATATCCCGCTTGGTCATTTCAACGTAGCAGGGCTCAATTGCTAAGTTTCCTTTCAGCTTGGCGCGAAGGGTGAGCAGCATTTCAGCCGCGCGAACATCGCCCCGGAGCGCTGCTGCGAAGTAGCTCTTGACGATAACTTCAAGTCGCGGTGCTCGCTTCAACTTACCGTCTTCGTGAAATTCAATTGGGCCGTTGATAATCTCTCTTACAATCTCGACCTCTGTTTTTGCAGGCTTCTTGCCGCGACCAAATGGATTAGCTCGGTTGCCCGGCTTGAATTGCGAATGTCGCGGCGGCTTCTTGTAGCCGACCTCATACTCACTCATTTCTTGGTCCTCGGTATTGGGTTTCCATTGTCGTCCACAAGTACAGCTATTATGAGGGACGAGCGATTTCGGCTTGCTGCAAACTCACCGTAGTTGACCATAATCTTCAATGCGCGAGCGTCTCCAGCGGCAGCCTTATTACACAACTGCAAAAAGATGATTTCAAAACCAGTGCGACGACGAGTTGCCCCGTTCTCCTCGACAGCTATTTTGCGGGCGAGAAGCTCGTCAATCAAATCCGTAGCCAGCTTCGGTTTCCGGTTACGAATGCGGCGAGGATTTCCGCATTGGCCTTTTTTCCATTTGGTGGCTTCGGGTGGTCGGCCGTAACCAACATCGTATGGCTTTGGAGGCGTATTCATTTTCATGTCTCAACCTTTCATGCATAAGCGCTTGCCCGCCGCTCAGGCTCTCAACGTTTAACGTTCGATGTCGGATCGTGTTTGAAGGCGCTCGCCTGATTTCTTAAATCGGCGAATCACACTTCGACGGTTTGCTTTTGAAGATGGAGAACGGGAAAGTCACGGACTAAAAACGCGGACTACTTTTTTAGTAGATGATTAGATTGGAGCGGCTATGTTCTTCAAATTGTGAGAGAATTTATTTCGATGGCCCGGTTCGGCGATAATGGTCGGCCCACCTCGGGTCGACCTTTTTTCTTATTCCCCGAAATCGGAGGAAGCTCGGCATCTTCCTTCGACCCCCTCAGACGAAGGACAAATCTAAAGAACCCCATCTTCGCAATCGCATTCCCGATGAGCGGAAGCACTTCCCGATTGCGTGAGATAGTTTAGCCGTTTGTTGTGAGAGATTTCCCGGATTGCGACAATCAATTCGTGTTTTAGTTTTACACGGATTTTGACTTTAAAGAGTTATAGGACAGCATCTTTTTCTGACTGCAAAGGCCCACGATGCAGAAATTCGCGGAATTTCCCGATTAATTCCCTGATCAACGGGAATTTGACCAAGCTTTTAGGTCGGGCGGCTACGCATAAAGGTTGCCGAGCGCGACTTCCTGTGCCGCAGGAATCTGGGAAGCAAAAACAAGCTGACTCTTGCGAAAGTGGCAATAGCTCCAGGTGAGTGGCAAGGAGCCGGCCAGTCCTGCCTCCCAGTGGGAAGGGAAATTGAAGAGACTCGCAACAGAGGCAGAAGCAAAACAATCTCTCCTTCTGACCCGATGCGCACACCAGGCGCATTGTGATACCGTCTATTGTAGCTAGGGTGTTGGAACCCGAAGCAAACAACGAATTATTTGGATTTCTGCCGCATTGTTCATAGCACTTCTAATGGCTCAACGAGGGCTGTGCGGTGGCCAAACAAAAACTCTGTCTCGCATCGATTGTTGTCTGCCTTCTCATAGGCGGATGTGCCTCGCCTCAACCAGCGGCGCCATCCCTGGCGGTGATGCCTGGCAAGGGGAAGTCTTACGAATCGTTCCAGAAAGAGGACGATTATTGCCAAGCATCAGCTCAGCAGGCGATAGGTTACCAGTCCCCTGGCGAGACGGCTAACCAAGCTGCGGTTGGGAGCGCGGCAATCGGGACGGCCCTTGGCGCACTAGGCGGCGCCGCGCTCGGATCATTATCAGGAAATGTAGGTGCGGGTGCTGCGATTGGTGCAGGCACCGGTTTAGTTGCAGGAAGTGCCGTGGGCGCTGGAAATGCCCGTGCTGCAGGCGGTTCGGTCCAAGCTAGGTACGACACCGTTTACGCGCAGTGCATGACAGCAAAGGGAAATCGGGTCGCACCACCGACTGTCATTGCTGAGCCTGTTTATGTCTATCCACGGCCGTATTACTGGGGCCCGAGACCGTACTTCGGGTATTATCGCTACGGCTGGTGAGTCTCGTTTAGGCTGTCAAAAGTCCTTGCGAGTAATTACAAACCTCACGCTAGTAACTGATCAGAAATTTGCCTGGCCCTATCGTTGGCGGTGTGATTCGCGCACCAGGACAGCGAAGTATGGCCCTCGGCGCCGACTTAGCCGCGAAGATTGAAGAGCGCGCTAAAAGGCTTGATCAGGTCGATCAGGCCATTGCGGAAATTCTCCGCCTGCTTCGGCCAAAGCGCAAACGACCGCCGCGAGGGCAGCTGCAACTCCCTCTTGCCGAGCCGAAGACGAGGCGACGCGCGTAAAAAGCGCGCTGTCGTGCCAAACCGACAGCGCGCTTGGAGGTACAAGATCGAGCGAGGGATCCACTGATCTTGTTTGGACGCCGAGACACTTTTGTTGCGGGAGGTGCCGCATGTCTGCTTAAAGTGGACACCCCCATTGACCCGCAAAGGTATCTTATTTGTCCGCTTTCGCGATAACCGCGCACGCGAATTCAGCTTGCGAGTTTTACGCTCTTTGCGTGCTTAGGCTCGGTGGCACGCACTGCCAGCGGCCATCCAAACGCGAGTACGACAAAGAATAACGACAATGAAACCGGCAAACTGGCCAAGGGGTAAATTCGATCCAAGGTTAGACCGATTGCGATCACGACGGCTTCGCCAACCACGACAATCAAAACATAGACGATCAAAATCAACATTGGCTCTGTCCCCGCTGCCGCCCCCAAAACTTGTCCGCGCCTCGCAACCCCAAAGCGGCATCCGTGCGCCCCGCTCAGCACAGACTAGATAGGGTATCGGACGAAGTAGCAAGCTTGCTCATGCCAGCCCCGACGAATTAATCGAGTGAATAGCGGGAATGTCCGCTTTTGGCCCGTAGCGGACCGGACCTGGGCTAGTGCACTGCAAACGTCCGTTTCTGACCCAAAGCGGACATCGCGCATTCGATAGACACTCCGGCTAGTGAGACATAAAATTGTATTCGATCGAGACTTTCCCGAGGAGCAATCTGCATGGGCAAAGAGCGCCTTCAAAGGCGACTCGCAGCTATCCTGTCAGCCGATGTGGTCGGCTACTCGCGCCTCATGGGGATCAACGAAGCCAGGACACTGGGGCGTTTAAAGGCATTGCGACACGAACTTATCGATCCGAAGATCGACGCCCATTCGGGCCGGATCGTCAAGCTGATGGGCGACGGAATGCTGGTAGAGTTTGGCAGTGCCGTTGACGCGGTTACCTGTGCCATCGAAATTCAACGCGAAATGACTGAGCGCAATATTGCTGAGCCGCATGACCAGCGCATCGAATTGCGTATTGGTATCAATGTTGGCGACATTATCATTGAGGGTGACGACATTTTCGGCGATGGCGTCAACATCGCTGCGCGACTGGAAGCGATCGCCGACCCTGGAGGGATCTGCCTTTCACGCGGCGCGCACGATCAGGTAAAGGGTAAACTTGCCGTCGGCTTTGAGGACGGTGGCGAGCAGCAATTGAAGAACATCGCGGAGCCAGTGCGTGTCTATCGGATACGGCCTATCACTACCGCGGCCAGTGTTACGTCAAGCGTGACCACGCCATTCCGGCCCCTTTCCGACATGCCCTCCATCGCGGTGCTGCCGTTTCAGAATATGAGCGGCGATCCCGAGCAGGACTATTTCTGCGATGGTTTGGTCGAGGACATCATCACGACCCTGTCGAAGCTGGCGGGCCTTCGCGTCATCGCACGCAATTCCACCTTCGTTTACAAGGGACGTTCGATTGATATCCGCGAGGCGGCAAAGCAACTTGGCGTGCGATACGTCCTTGAGGGCAGTGTTCGCAAGAGCGGCAACCGTATTCGGATCACGGCGCAATTGATCGACGCTCAAGACGGCACACACCTCTGGGCCGAGCGTTACGACCG
>Ga0310811_10015397_pt1 | contig 10000 bp, 9 predicted proteins | sample YCmetagenome_FD_207642 | JGI IMG/M metagenome (GOLD analysis project Ga0310811, IMG submission 207642) | Soil microbial communities from experimental microcosm in Duke University, North Carolina, United States - YC | ecosystem: Engineered > Artificial ecosystem > Soil microcosm > Unclassified ...
TGCTGATGCGCAAATCGATGCTATGGCTCGCCGCCCTTTGCATGACGGCAATTGCGGTCCTTGTCTCGTTCCGATGGTTCGATCGGTCGATCGCACTCTCAATGCATGACTATTCGGCACGCCCGCACTATGGGTGGTTCGAAATGCTGACACGTATTCCAGATCCCCTCGTCTTATTCGCCATTGTCGTACTCGCGGTTCTCGGGCTGAAGGCGTTGGCCCGGAGGCCACTGTCGCATTGGCAGATTGCAAGCATCTTGTGCAGTTTGAGCGTTGTTGCCGCAGAGGGGATCAAGGATCAGCTCAAGTTCGTTTTTGGCCGAACCTGGCCGGAGGCTTGGGCGCCGCGTGATCCTGCGTTCATCGAGACGGGCGCCTACGGCTTCCACTGGCTGCACGGTGGCGCGGCTTATCAATCCTTCCCGTCGGGGCACATGGGTGCGACCTGCGCCGTCATTTCCGTGCTGTGGATCTTATATCCGCAATGGCGGCTTTTCTGGGCTTTGTGTCCGCTGGCGATGGCCATCGCGCTGATCGGCGGAAATTATCATTTTCTCAGCGATGTGATCGCCGGAGCCTTCGTCGGATGCTCAACCGGCTGGATGGCGACGACGACGTGGAAAGCCTGGTTGTCGCGGCGCCAGCTGCGCGCTGCGTAAGCTCTGACGGCGTCGCGAGGCGGGTGCACCGGCCGCCGGTTGACCGTCGGGCTTGGCCCCCGCATCGGCCGGTGACAACAGCGTCCGCACAAGATTGCCGGTGAGATAGCCCAGCTGGCAAAAGACAGCCGCAAACAAGAAAGCGATTCCAGCCGAAGCAAGACTTTCGCCGAACAGGACCGCGCCTGCGGCAACGGCGAACGCCGCGGCGATGGGAACAGCGAGGACAAAGACCCTGAAATAGAGCCCTGTCGCCGCGCCTGCGGCAAAGAAGATCGCAATTGAAGCCAATTCGGGCACGTTCGCTTTCCTCGCGCGGCGAAAGTTTCTCTGTCGCGGCAAACGAAATGCCTTGCGCCGATACCTCCAGCCGTTTGTTCCCTAATCGACAGAGTGCAATTGGCGAATGACCTAAATCAAAATTGGCGCTTCTGGCCGTTCTCTCACGCCGGCTCGTCGCTGCAATCTAAGGCCGGATCCACGCACGAACGGCCGAGATCGGGCGGCGATGTAATGAGTATCAAGTTAGGGCGAATGATTTGGAACACTGTCCTGCGCGGTAATCTGCGCGCGGTACCTATTTGGGGCCGGCGGTGCGTGCGCAAGAAAACGCGGCATACGGCGGACACGCGTCACTCCTCCCTTACGTCACAATCCTAGCCCTCTTGCCCCGCAATCATCCCGGTCGTGCCCGTTATCATTTTCCCTTCGGATAGGCGCGCGTTGCGCGTCGGTGGCACGGATGTCTGAAGGGGACGGGCGATGTCCAAGCTGGAGCGGCTCATCAGCGGTCGCGTGGACGAGATGCCAGATTGTCAATGCGGCGCCGAGATGCGCCTGAATGGCTCTGTGAAGCGGCCGGACAATACGGCGCTGAGATTATACCAATGTGCGGTATGCGGACGGGAGCTCCGGCTGACGGTTTGGAGCGATATCGAAGTATCAGCGGCCACCGGCAGTGACATATGACCGACGAGCGGTTTGCGAATCGATTGCCTAAATCCAACCGAGGCAGTTTGACTCTATTACCCGGGTTTTGCGGGTCGAATAGATATCATTAACAAACGATAAGTTGACGCCGGCCACGGTGGTATTGCGGTGCGTTTTTTATGGTTGCGATAATTAGCCTCTCGCGCAGTGGCTGGTTGCGATTCAAGTAACTAAGTCTAATTAGATTGACACCATTCCTTTTTTCGGAGGCTCTCTAATGAAAGGTCCAAACCTGGGCGCAATGTCCGTCGATGATCTTTTGGAATTGCGTGATCGGGTCAGCCAGATTTTGGCGAGCCGCGTCCAGTCTGAGCGGCGTGAATTGGAGACGCGGCTCGCGCGCTTGCAAAGCGTTGCCGGTGCGGCGCTCGGCGATAAGCGTGGAAAGGTTGCGCCAAAATATCGCAACCCGGAAAATCCCTCCGAGACGTGGACGGGCCGGGGATTGCGGCCGCGCTGGTTGGCTGCGGCGTTGAAAACCGGAAAGAAGCTCGCGGACTTTCAGATCGCGGGCATCACGGCGGCGCCGCCGTCGCAGCGGCGCAAGCGCCGGGGCAAGACCGCGCACTAGCACGCGGCAGTACGCCTGACCGCCCGCGATAAGGACGGTTCTTGTTTAGAAAGTGGCTCGCGACGCGGATATCAGCGTCGCGCGCCGTATTGTTGCCAGGTTTTGTTTTCCAGAATTGCATTGGTGGAAGAATCACGGCCTGTCCCCGCGCGGGCGGGGACTCGGCTTTCGTATCCTTTGCGCTTTCTAGCAGGGCGCGAACGCTAGTTACGTCGGCAGCGCGATTGGTGTGGCAAAAGAACGCTCACAGCGCCCCTAAATCAGCCGACATTCGAGCCGCTATTTCACCTTTCCCATCTCCTTGAGCACTTCATTGGCGGCCTTGAAGGCATCGAGCCCGGCCGGAATGCCGCAATAGACGGTGGCGTGCAGCAGCACTTCCTTGATGTCTTCAACGGTCAAGCCGTTGTTGATCGCGCCGCGCACGTGCAGCTTGATCTCGGCGCTCTTGCCCAGCGCCGTCAGCATTGCGAGGTTGAGCATGCTGCGCGTTTTCTTTTCCAGCGTGGGCCGGCCCCAGGCATAGCCCCAAGCCCACTCGGTCGTAATGTGTTGGAAGGCCATCATGAAGTCGTTGGCATTCTTCATCGACCCATCGACGTAGTCGGTACCGAGCACCTCGCGGCGCAGCGTAAGGCCCCGGTCAAACATCTCGCCCATGGTTTCGTCGTGATCGTGTATATGGCTCATTCCATTGCTCCCTGTTCGTCGGTTCAGTCGTTGGTTTTCAATTTGTCGATATACAGCCCGATGGCGGTATGGTCGGCTTTATCTCCGAGAGCCTTGGCCGCGTCATCCCATAAATCGGCGCAGCGGTCGGCGAGCGGCGTTGGAACGCCGAGCGCGCGGCCGAGGCTGTCCGCCGTGCGAACATCTTTCGCCATCAACTTCAGGGGAAATCCCGCGTTGAAGGTCTTGGAGATCATGAATTGCTTGAGTTTGACCTCGGTCGTGTTGTTGCGGCCGGTCGAGGCGTTGAAAATGTCCGTCATCAGATTGGGATCGAGACCGAATGTCTGGCCGATATTGATTGCTTCGACGGCGGCGATCAGACCCGCCGCCGAGACATAATTGTTCAGCGCCTTCATCGCATGGCCGGAGCCGAGCTTGCCGGTGCGGAAGATCGACTTCCCCATGGCGGACAGGACGTCGCTGACGCGGTCGATCGTGTCCGCCTCGCCGCCGGCCATGATCGCCAGCGTGCCGTCGGTGGCGCGCCGGACGCCGCCGGAAACGGGCGCATCGATGAACGGGAAGCCTGCGGCGATGAAAGCGGCGCCCAGCGCCTGGGTCCCGAGCGGCTCGGACGAACTCATCTCGATGATCACGGCGCCGGGTCTGATGTCTTCCTTCAGCGGCTCGAGGGCGGCGCCCACGGTTCTGCCGTCGGGGAGTAAAGTGATTACGACCTCGGCGGTTTTCACGGCGCCAGCCGCATTGGGAGCGACGCGCCCGCCGACCGCCCGGAAGGCGTCGCAGGCAGCTTGCGAGAGGTCGAAGCCTGTCACCTGAAAACCGGCCCTAATCAGACAGGCAGCCATAGGGATGCCCATATTGCCCAGTCCGATCACGGCAATGGGTGCAGGCGGGCGGATGGCGGGCTTTATGGTCATGAGGGGGCTCGTCGATGGGTTGGTGGCGAGTGTGCCCTTTAGGCCGCAGAGGGGAGGCGATATGATGTGCCCGGGAACCTTTTGTCGTCCAGCATATTGCACATCAATGCAGCAAAGCTGCGGGGAAACATCCGGCGAAGCCGGAGGGTGGGGGTGATCGGCCTGCTTTGATTTGTCCCCCGGCATGGATAGCGAGGACGCAGGCACCGTGCGCAGCAGACAGACCGTCCGCAATACACGCAATGTTCTGTGTGTATTTCCGGCCTATGCGCCGGCCTTTGGCACGTTTTCCCATTCCTATGCGCTGCTCTATAATGTGCGCGCCTTCATGCCGCCGCAGGGACTCCTTGTGGTGGCTTCTTACCTGCCAGAGGTCTGGCCGGTCCGCTTCGTCGACGAGAATATCGCGCGGGCAAAGGACGCCGATTTCGCCTGGGCTGACATTGTCCTCGTCAGCGGCATGCACGTGCAGGCGCCGCAGATCCTCGACATCCATGCCCGCGCCAAGGCGGCCGGCAAGGTCATGGTGCTGGGCGGACCGTCGGTGTCTGGCGCGCCGGAGATTTATCCGGACATCGACTATCTGCACATCGGCGAGATCGGCGATGCGACCGATGCGTTGATCGCCCGCCTGGACGACAGCGTTGCGGTGCCGCCGGAGCAGATGCGGTTCGAGACCAAGGAACGCCTGCCGCTCTGCGATTTCCCCATTCCCGCCTACGACAAAATCCCGATCGGCCGCTACTTGATCGGCAGCCTCCAGTTTTCGTCCGGCTGCCCGTATCAATGCGAGTTCTGCGACATTCCGGCCTTATATGGGCGCCAGCCGCGGCTGAAATCGGCCGAACAGATACTGGCCGAGCTCGATGCGATGTTGGCGCAGCCGGCGCGGCCGCACACCATCTATTTCGTTGACGACAATTTCATCGGTAATAAGAAAGCGGCGCGCGAATTGGTGCCGCACCTGATCGCCTGGCAGAAGAAGAACGGGTATCCCTTCAACTTCGCCTGCGAGGCGACGCTCAACATCGCCAAGCAGCCTCAGCTCCTGGAGCAGATGCGCGAAGCGTGGTTCGTGGAGATCTTCGTCGGCATCGAAACGCCGGAGATGGACGCGCTCAAGGGCATGCACAAAGAGCAGAATGCCACGCTGCCGATGATCGAGGCGATCCAGACGATCAACCGCTACGGCATGGAGGTGACCGCCGGTATCATCGTCGGTCTCGACACCGACACCGACCAGTCGGCCGACCGGCTGATCGATTTCATCGAAGCCTCACGCATTCCGATCCTCACGATCAACCTGCTCCAGGCGCTCCCGAAGACACCGCTTTGGGCACGGCTCGCGCGCGACGGACGGATCACCGACGATGCGTCGCTGGAGTCGAACGTCCGCTTCCTGCGCCCCTATGAGGATGTGCTGGCGGCGTGGCAGCGCTGCATCGCACATGCGTATTCGCCGAAAAATCTCTTTGCACGCTTCAAGCACCAGGTCGACAACACCTACATCAACCGGCTCGAGCCGCCGGCGGGCGGCCGTCTGACCTTTGCCAATTTGCGCCACGGCGCCGTCCTCGGCTGGCGGCTGTCGACGCGTGTCGGGCTGAAGTCGGATTACCGGGACGTCTTCTGGGATGCGTTCAAGTACGCGCTCAAGCGCAAGCAGATCGAGGCTGGCATGGGCATGGGCTTCGTCGCGCATCACCTGATCGAATTCACGCGCGAGGCTTTGCGCGGCGCGCAGAACGCCTCATTCTATTCGACGCATCAGCGCTGATCGGGATAGCGATTGGGGCCGCGGGCCGGCCGTCAGCCGTGTGAGATGTCCACCGCGTGCCAGAAACGCGGATTGGCGCTCGACTGGATGCGGAGCCATTGATAGTCGGCAAGCGTGTCCGCGAAGTCGCGCACGCGTGATTGAAGATTGTCGAGGACCACGTCGGCGGTTTCAAGTCTCGCAACCAGCACCAAATGATGCTCGCCGGTCGAGCGGAGTCTCACTTCCGCCAGCAGCAGCATCTCCGGCGCCCAACCGCGCGCGAGGAGAACGTGCCGCTTGGTCACTGCAAAGTCTGTGCAGGTGCCGGTGTTCGGATTGAGGTGCCAATCTCGCATCGGACTGCGATCGCGTAACTGCGCGGGAAGGATGCGCAGATTGATCTCGCGATTGACGGTGTCGATGTCTTGCCTTCTCTCGCGTGGTGCCGGTGCGCCGTGAATGCCGTGCTGATCGGGCAAAGCGCACTCGTCCGGGTAACGACTGCAGAACTTGGTGTAGCCGAACGGTTCCAGAGCATTCGCACCAAATGCGATGCGCGGACTTGAATAAGCCGCGAGCGACTCCACTGGAGCGCACACGCTGCCCGCAACGACGGCTGCGAGCGCCCAGTGCCGAAAGAGTTTGCGAAGCATCACGGCCTCCCGAATCGACGACGTGCACCTCTTGCGTCGCTTCGGGACTAGTACGGTTGATGTCTCTTGCTCGGTTGAGATGAGTCAACTCACTCCATCAGGAGATGTACGGACACGTGCGCGTTTTACCGCCGCTTACGGAGCAATCGGATGCCGCTGCGTACAAATACGGAGGAAGACGCTACGCCGATGTCATCACAATGCTTGAAGAACGGTGTCGGGATGCCGCTGCGATGGCGATAACTTCCGCACGCCGACTAGAGTTGATAGGGTGGTAACGCTGGTCACTGTGATGAAGGTCACAGAGCGAATACACGCGATACGCCGTCGAGGAGTGCGCAATCGGTCAGCGATGGATCGCACACAAGCAATGCATTGAGAGGACCGCGTCGCTCTTATTCTGCTTAGAAGCGCCGCCAGAAAAGGTCGCTGGCCGGGTCGTGTTGCTGCTGCTGCGCTCTGTCTGCGCTGGCGGATGCCGATGACGGAACTGTTGCCGGACAAAAGGACCTGCCGATGGACCTGTCGACCTACCGCATTACCGGCGACGCAGTATCTGTCAAGTTGGCCCGTTCCGAGATCATACGCTACGGCGCATCAATTGTTTGCGTAGCAATCGCTCTTGGTTTGGCGGTGGGAGCTGTGACTTACGGCATCCACGATTTGGAACTGCCGCTATTCGAGATCGCCATCGTTCTTGTTGCTTGGTTTGCGGGGTTCGGACCGTCCATCGTCGCCGTCGTGCTGGGCTCGCTCTGCTACACATACTTCTTCACGGAGCCCCTCTATTCCTTCGACATCTCTCACGATGATTTACCGGGCTTTGCTATTTTCATCGCGTGGGCGATTATCGTTGCGTCGTTCGTCAATGTTCGCCGAAGAGTTGAGGCCGATCTCCGCGTCGCACGCGACCATCTTCAGCTCGAGATGGAACAGCGCAAACGCCGGGACGAGGACGTGCGCAAACTCAATCGCGAGCTCGTTATGAGGGCTGCTGAACTGAACGCGAGCAACAAGGAGCTCGAGTCCTTTGCCTATTCCGTCTCGCATGACCTGCGAGCGCCGCTGCGTCATGTCGCGGGCTATTCGGAGCTTCTGCAGCGCCACGCATCCGCTTCGTTGGATGAGAAGAGCCGGCGATACATGCAGACGATCGTCGAATCGGCGCAGCGAATGGGGAGTTTGATCGACGATCTCCTGTCGTTTTCCAGAATTGGCCGCACGGAGACGAAAAGTGCGGCCGTAAGCCTGGATCAGCTCGTCGGGGATGCCGTCGCCGAAGTTGGCCAGGACACGGGCGGACGCGATATTGCCTGGAAGATCGACGCGCTGCCGGTCTGCTACGGGGACCGCGCGATGTTGAAGCTGGTGGTCGTCAATCTCGTCTCCAACGCGGTGAAATTCACGCGCGCGCGTCAACAGGCAAAGATCGAGATCGGCTGCGTGGATCTCAGTCCGGACGAAGTGGAGATATCCGTCAAGGACAATGGCGCGGGATTCGACATGCAGTACGTCAATAAGCTGTTTGGCGTGTTTCAGCGTCTCCATCGTGCCGAAGAATTCGAAGGCACGGGCATTGGCCTGGCCACCGTTCAGCGCATCGTCAATCGCCATGGCGGGAAGGTCCGCGCTGAAGGCGAGGTCGATCAGGGCGCGACGTTCTATTTCACGTTATCGAAAGCGCGGAGTGCGGCGGAAAGGACTGCAAATTTGTGATGGGCACGCTAGGGCGGATACTGCTCGTGGAGGATGATCCGCGAGACGTGGAACTCACGTTGACGGCGCTGGAGGATTACAAACTGGCCAACGAGGTCGTCGTGACCCGCGATGGCCAAGAGGCTCTCGATTTTCTGCATTGCCAGGGACAGTTCACCGCGCGGCCTCCGGAAAACCCCGCCGTGATGCTTCTCGACCTGAAGCTGCCGAAGGTCGATGGGCTCGAGGTCTTGAAGCGGGTCAAATCCGACGACCGTCTCAAGATGATTCCGATCGTGGTTCTCACCTCGTCGCATGAGGAGCAGGACATGATGAGGAGTTATTCGTTCGGCGTGAATGCCTACGTCGTGAAGCCCGTGGACTTCCATGAGTTCGTCAATGCCATCAAGGAATTGGGCGTGTTCTGGGCGGTGATCAACGAGCCGCCACCGGGCAGCATCAAGAGGTGACCGTGACGTCTGTACCGCGGATTCTCCTGCTGGAGGATGAGCCCCGTGACGCGGAGCTGGTGGTCGAGCTCCTTGAGGAGGATCGTTTCGATTGCGTGATCACCCGCGTTCAAACGCGGGCCGAATTCGTCGCCGCGCTTGAATCAGGAAAAATCGATCTGATCCTTGCGGACTACAAGCTTCCTTCCTTCGACGGCCTCTCTGCATTGAATCTGGTTCTGAAGAGCTGGCCTGATCTGCCTTTCATCTTCGTCTCCGGCACGCTGGGCGAAGAGGTTGCGATCGAAGCGCTCAAGATCGGCGCCACGGACTATGTTCTGAAAACCGGGCTGTCGAGGCTCGCACCGTCGGTCAGGCGCGCGCTGCGCGAAACCCGGGAACGCGCCGAACGGCGGAGGGCCGAGGAGACCGCCCGGCGCAGCGAGAAAGAACTGCTCGATGTGATCGAGGCGATACCCGCTATGGCGTTCACGAACGACGCCGACGGAAGCAACGCTTGGGCAAATCGGCAGTGGGTCGATTACACGGGACTGACATTGGAAAGCACGTCGGGGCTCGGGTGGCAGACAACGCTGCATCCGGACGACGCCGATGATCATATGCGCAGATGGTTCCGGTCGATGACCGCCGGCGAGCCGTTCGAAAGCGAGGCGCGCCATCGGAGCGCGACCGGTGAATACCGCTGGTTTCTCGTTCGCGCGGTTCCTTTGCTCGATGAGCATGGAAAGGTGCGCAAATGGTACGGAACGCTGACGGACATTGAAGATCGTAAGCGGTCGGAGCAAGAGCGCGAGAGGCTGCGGCAAGTGGAGGCCGATCTGGCATATGTGAGCCGGGTGATGACCATGGGCGAACTGGCCGCATCGCTGGCACACGAAATAAAGCAGCCGCTGGCCGCTGCCGTACTGCACGCACAGGCCTGCACCGGATGGCTATGCCGTGACGCGCCCGATGTGACTGCGGCGTGTCGGGCGGCATCCGCAGCGGTCACGGAATCAGAACGTGCCGCTCATATTATCGACCGGGTTCGGTCGCTCTACCAGCAGGGCGCGCCGAAGCGGGAAGCCGTCGACCTGAACGAGATCATCCGCGATATGACTGTGCTGCTGAACGACATGGCCAACCGGAACGCCGTCTCGATCCGCACCACGCTCGACCCTGAGCTTCCGACGACTGCGGCGGATCGTATTCAGATGCAGCAGGTCTTGATGAACCTCATGCTCAACGGCATCGAGTCGATGCAGAAAACCGGCGGCGAACTGACGATCATGTCGGAAAAAAACAGCGATAGCCAGTTGCTGATCTCGGTAAATGATGCGGGCGTGGGGCTTCCGGATGACGGGGCGGAGCGAAGTTTCCAAGCGTTCTTCACCACGAAATCGCACGGCACTGGCATGGGATTGAGCATCAGCCGGAGGATCATCGAGTCACATGGCGGCCGTTTATGGGCGAGCTCCAATGCCGCACGGGGTGCGACATTTCAGTTCACACTTCCTCCGACGTGATCACGCCCTTTGGTGCTGGCCTTCAGGCCATACGCCGAAGGGCAGGTGCCGGCTCTTCATACCGGCCGATCATCTGCTCCTGATA
>Ga0310811_10015398_pt1 | contig 9999 bp, 9 predicted proteins | sample YCmetagenome_FD_207642 | JGI IMG/M metagenome (GOLD analysis project Ga0310811, IMG submission 207642) | Soil microbial communities from experimental microcosm in Duke University, North Carolina, United States - YC | ecosystem: Engineered > Artificial ecosystem > Soil microcosm > Unclassified ...
TTGCCGTACACATCGACCGGCGTGAAGGTCGATCCGATCAACTGGAGCGAGGTCACGAAATTGTTGGTGATGTTGGCGAGCGTCGGTCCGCGGAACGTCGTGCCATAGCCGCCGCGCAGCGCCAGCCAGTCGGTCACCTGCCAACGTGCGCGGACTTGCGGATCGACGGTCGAGCCGACCTGACCGCCATAATCCTCGTAGCGGATCGCCGCCTGGACGTTGAAGCTGTCGAACACCGGCAGCTGCAGCTCGGCGAACACCGCCTTCACACCGCCCCTGAGCGAGCTGTCGGCGCCGGTTCCCAGAAAGGCATAAGCGCCATTGGGCGCCGCCGGACCGAGCGCGGTGGGCGAGCAGGCCGCCGGGTTGGTATTGCCGGTGATCGGCGTGTCGCGGCACGGATTGACCGCGATGTTGCTGTTCGCGCCATAGCGCGTGTCGAACCAATTGTAGCGATACTGGCCGCCGACGCCGAACTGGATGTCGCCGCCCGGCAGCTTGATGCCGGTCGAACCGCTGACGTTGGCGTCGATCACGAACAGCTGCGAATCGACCTGCGTGCTCGACCGGACGAAGAACCAGTCGGCCAGTTCCTTCGAATTGGCGAGCGCCGCATTCCCTTGCGGATTGGTCTGTCCGCCGATCACGGCGGTGCTGACCGCATTGCTGAACGGATTGAGCCACAGGCAGCCATTCTGGCCGGGCTGGTTGGCGGCGACGTTGCAATTCGCGCCGCCGAAACCGCGCAAGGCGAGTTGGACGCGGTCGCCGAATGAATCGTAGCCGTCGATATAGCGATAATATTGGTGATAGGTGGCGGACAGGCTCCAGTCGATCTTGGGCGCCAGCTTGCCGCTCAATTCGGCGGTGAACCGGATCGATTCCGATTTGCGCATGCCCCGTGCCGAGCCCGGTTCATCGGTATCGCCGATCGTCGATGGATTGCCGCCGGCCATAAAGGGCCGGAACAGCAGCAGCGGAAACACCGCCCCCGTCGCGAACGCGCCGGCGCCGGTGAATTGGCCGGGATTGGCCGCCTTGTAGGCGATGAAGCCGGGATTGGTGGCCGGGACGTAGAAGCCGGCGGTCTGCAGCGCGCCCGCGGTCGAGAACGGATAGGGATTGGTGCCGCCAAGCGCCGCCGAGGAAGGCAATTGCGTCAGCAGGTAGCTCGGTGAGGTCAGATAGTGCGGAACGGTGGTCCGACCGTAAAGCGCGGTCACCTCGAACTTGGTGGTGTCCGACAGATCCACCTCGGTATCGACGAACGCGGTAACCCGCTTCTCGAGGTCCACCAGCGCGTCGAAGCCGGTATATTGGGTGAAGCAACGGTTGTTGCCGATGCCGACAAAACCTCCCAGCGTCGTGCACTGGGCGTCGGGCGTGACGCCGCTATAGGCGGTCGGCCGTCCGGCGGCCGCCGGGTTGGGCCCGACCAGCAGGAAAGTGGCCGGATTGCCGCCGCCGGTCCAGCCGCCCTGCGGATTGGCGAGGAAGGGCTGCAGCGCGAAATCGCGATCCTTGGCCAGCAATTGCCCGCGCTTGTTGAACCCGATTGCGGCGAGGAACCGGAAACCATTGCCGACATGGCCATAGCTCAGCGACGCGTCGATATCGCCATCGGTGTCCTTGACCCAGCGATAGCTGCCCGCCGCGCGGAATCCTTCCTGGTCGGTTCGCGTAATGAAATTGACGACGCCGGCGATCGCATCCGACCCGTAGGTCGCCGCCGCGCCGTCCTTCAGCACCTCGATCCGCCCGAGCGCCGCCGACGGCAGCAGGTTGAGATCGACCGCGGGAACGCCGTTGCCGGCCGTCACCAGGCGGCGGTTGTTGAGCAGCACCAGCGTGCGCTGCGGCGACAGGCCGCGCAGGTTGGCGGTGGCGATGCCCTCGGCGCCCTGCGAGCGGCTGTCGAACTGGTTGGAATCGCCGAGCACCGCGCTCGACGTCGGCAGCGCCTTGAGCAATTCGACCGCCGAGGGCGATCCCTGTTTCAGGAGTTCGTCGGCGCCGATGACGTTGACCGGCAGCGCGGCATCCTCGGGTGTGCCCTTGATGATCGAGCCGGTGACGATGATGTCCGGCGTGCTACCGGTGTCTTGATCGGACGACGCGCAGGCGCAAAGCAACCTTGTCTTGATCATGTGCCTCTCCCCAAGCAGGTCGGAGCACTTTCACGGCTCCATACCCAGAACTCGAATAGGCACTAAGGGTGACGCTACGTCAAGCGTTAGAAACGTTGCAAATCGCTATGTATTCTCGTCTCATCGCGAAAATAGCACGACCTCATGGTTCCGGAACCGGCCAGACCCGATCCCGGAAACACGGTCAAAATGGCAGTGATTTTCAGTATCCGCCGAGGCGCGCGAAACGGTCGCGAAGGTAAGCGGTGTTTCCCCATACCGCTTCCAGCACACGCATCCGCTTGAGGTAGAAGCCGGCGTCATATTCGTCGGTCATGCCGATCCCGCCATGAAGCTGGATCATCTCGCGGCTCATCGCATGACCGACCTCGTTGGCCTTGGTCTTGGCGAGCAGCGCCGCCTGGCGGGTATCGCCGCCGGCATCGATCGCCGCCAGTCCAGCCTCGACCGCCGAGCGCATCAGCTCGATGTCGCTGAACAGCCCCGCCATGCGATGCTGGAGCGCCTGGAAGGTAGAGAGGACCTGATCGAACTGGCGACGCTGCTTGAGATAGTCGAGCGTGGTCTCGAACGCCTGCTGCGCCATGCCCAGCATCTCGGCCGAGGCGACGACCCGGGCGCGGTCGAGGACCTGATCGAGCAGTTTGTCGCCGCCATTGGCGAGCTTGCCCGCCTCGACCGCGTCGAAGGCGACGTCGGCGTGGCTGCGGAAATCGGTCAGGTGGCGCCGCGCGCGCGACACGCCCGCCTGGCTGCCATCGACCAGATAGAGGCCGTCGGTCGCGGCGACGACGAACAGGCCCGCGCTGTCGCCCTCCGCGACGAACGCCTTGGCGCCGCTGAGTTTGCCGCCGGCGACACTGGTCTTCACGGCCTCGGGATCGTGGCGCGGCCCCTCATCCAGCGCGAAGGTCGCGACAAGCTCGCCGTTGGCGATTGGCGGGAGCCACTTGTCCTTCTGCGCATCGCTGCCGCCCAGCACGATCGCCGAAGCCGCGACGGCGCTTGCCGACAGCGGGCTCGCGGTCAGCGTGCGGCCAAGTTCCTCGAGCACCAGGCCCAGGCTCAGCCAGCCGAAGTCCGACCCGCCCTGCGCTTCGGGGATGACGATCCCGGCCCAGCCCATCTGCGCCATTTCGCCATAGACGCCGGCGTCGTAACCGGTCGCGGTATCGGCATCGCGCACCTTGCGCCACGCCGTCACCGGGCTCTCGTTGCGTGTCCACTCGCGCGCCATGTCGCGCAGCATCGTCTGTTCTTCGTTGAGGACTGCCATCTCGATTCTTCCCTCGTCATCCCAGCGAAAGCTGGGATCTTGTGCGGCAAGCGCACGCTATGCGGCGTGAGACCCCAGCTTTCGCTGGGGTGACGGTTTTACTGGTGATCCAGCATCCCCAGGATGCGCTTGGCGATCACGTTGTTCTGGATCTCGGTCGAGCCGCCATAGATCGTCGTCGCCTTGCCGAAGAGCCAGGCGCGGACGGCGTGGAGTTCGGCGTCGGTGAAGCCCTCGCCTTCCCAGCCCAGGCCTTTCAGCCCCTCGATCTCGATCGTCAGCTCGGCGCGTTCCTGGCCGAGCTTGGTGCCGATCGTCTTGAGGATGGACGACACTTCGGACACGCCGCCCGCGGCCTTGGATTCCGCCTGGACGCGCATCGCGGTCAGCAGGAAGGCGCGCCAGTCCATCTCGAACTTGGCGATCCGCGCGCGCAGATCGGGGTCGGCGATCCGCCCCTCGGCATCGGCGCCGACATATTTCTTGGCGATGTCGGGCAGGCCAGGCCCGCTCGGCTGCAGCCGCGATCCGCCGCCCGACAGATTGGTCCGCTCGTGCTGGAGCAGGCGCTTGCCGATCGTCCAGCCCTGCCCTTCCTCCCCGACCAGATTCTCCTTGGGCACCTTCACGTCGGTGAAGAAGGTCTCGCAGAACGGCGACATGCCGCTGATCATCTTGATCGGCTTCACTTCGACGCCCGGCGCGGTCATATCCATCAGCAGGAAGCTGATGCCCTTATGCTTGTCGGATTTGTCGGTGCGCACCAGACAGAAGCACTTGTCGGCCCATTGCCCGCCCGAGGTCCAGGTCTTCTGGCCGTTGACCAGATAATGGTCGCCCTTGTCCTCGGCGAAGGTCTGCAGGTTGGCGAGGTCCGATCCCGCGTTCGGCTCCGAATAGCCCTGGCACCAACGTACCTCGCCTCTGGCGATCGCCGGGATGTGCTCGCGCTTCTGCGCCTCGTTGCCATATTCGAGCAGGGTCGGGCCGAACATCATCACGCCCATGCCGCCGATCGGATTCCACGCGTCCGCGCGCGCCATCTCGTCCGCCAGCACCCGCGCCTCGGCCCGGCTGAGCCCACCGCCGCCATATTCCCTGGGCCAGGTCGGCACGCCCCAGCCCTTTTCGCCCATCGCTTCGCGCCACGCCGTCATCTCGGGCGTTTCGCGAGTCGGCCCCTCGACGCTGGCGAGCGCATTGCCCTTGCCCTTGAGCGACGCCGGGAAATTGGCGGCGAGCCAGTCGCGCACTTCGACGCGAAACTTCTCGAGCGCCTCGGCCGGACGATCGAGTTCGGCGGCGGATGCCATGAAACCTCTCCTTTTCACCGAATCTGAATATCGGGTATGGTCCGGAGATGACACATTCCAAGGCAGCGGGAAAGCCCCTGACGTCGCGGGTACGCGAAGCACTGGAGGCCGTAGCGGAACCCGAACGGGCGCCGACGATGCAGGCGTACATGAAATCGGCGATGCCCTATCTCGGCGTTTCGACGGTGCCGCGGCGCGCGGCGCTGAAGGCGATCTTCGCCGGGCTCGACTGGCCGGACAGCGCGGCGTGGCAGGGCGACGTGCTGGCCTTGTGGCGCGGTGCGGCGTTCCGCGAAGAACGCTATGCCGCGCTCGAACTCACGGCGGTCAAGGCCGCGTGCCGGTTTCAGCATATCGACGTGCTGCCGATGTACGAGGAGATGGTCGTCACCGGCGCATGGTGGGATTATGTAGACGAGATCGCCGGTCACCGCCTGTGGACGTTGCTGCAGAATGATCGCGCGGCGATGGAGGCGACGATGCGCGCCTGGTCGACCGACGGCGACATGTGGAAACGGCGAAGCTCGATCCTCTGCCAGCTTCCCGCGAAGAGCGAGACCGATCTCGACCTCCTCTACGCCTGTATCGAGCCATCGATCGGCTCGAGCGAATTCTTCCTGCGCAAGGCGATCGGCTGGGCGCTGCGCCAATACGCCTGGACCAACCCCGACGAGGTCGCCCGCTATGTCGCGGCGAACGACAGTCGGTTAAGCGGCCTCACCAGGCGCGAGGCACTCAAGAACAACGGCAAACGGCGAGGCGAGCGAGCATGACGATCACCGGCGGCTGTCTGTGCGGACAATTGCGCTACGAGGCGCAGGGCGAGCCCGACGGCATGGGATTCTGCTATTGCGGGGATTGCCGCAAGGCGTCGGGATCGGGTTGCATTCCGTTCATGGGATTCCCGGCCAGCGCGCTGACCATCACTGGGCGCGCGCACCAGTTCCACTCGGCGGCGGCGGGCGGCCGCACCGCCACGCGCAACTCGTGCCCCGATTGCGGCGGGCTGGTGTTCGGCGGCATCCACGGCGTGCACGACAGCCATACCATCTATGCGGGGTCGCTCGACGATCCGTCGCATTTCCGGCCGACACTGGCCATCTTCGTACGAGACAAACCTGATTGGGTGGCGATGCCCGAGGGGCTGACCGTGTTCGAGACGATGCCGGATTAGGGGCGGCCCGGGGCGGCGCGACGTATTACGCCCCCGGTCTTTAAGGGCAGCCTTCTCTCCACTCGTCATCCCGGGCTTGTCCCGGGATCCGCCTTGCCGCGCGTGATGACTTATTAGTCTCTGGGCCATGACCGAGCAGCACGGCGGATCCCGGCACAAAGCCGGGATGACGATGGAAGGATTGCCGGTGCCGCCGCTAATTCGAGCCCTGCACAAGCGATCATGGATCAGATTTGACTCCTGCATCGCCATTTATCTATATAGCCATATGGCTATCGAATCACCGCAGCTCGATGCAACCTTCGCCGCGCTCAGCGACCCCACGCGCCGCGCGATCCTCGCCCGCCTGTCGCTCGGTGAGGCGACGGTGTCCGAACTCATGCGGCCGTTCGCACTGAGCCAGCCGACCATCTCGAAGCATCTGAAGGTACTCGAGCACGCCGGCCTGATCGAGGGCGGTCGCGATGCGCAGCGCCGGCCGCGGCGATTGCGTGCCGAGGCGATGAAGGATGCCGCCGACTGGATCGACCGCTTCCGCGACCAATGGGAGCGCAGGTTCGACAATCTCGACCGCCATCTCGCCACCACCCAAGCCCCCCCGAAGGAGAAATAGATGCCCGCCCCCGCTTTTGCCGCCGATGCCGCCGGCTTCACGATCGACCGTGCCGCCCACACGATCCGCTTCGTCCGCGATTTCGCGGCGCCGCCGCAGGCCGTATTCGCCGCCTGGACCACGCCCGACAGCCTCAGCTTGTGGTGGGATGCCGGCGGCGAGCCGCTGTCGCGGTGCGAGATCGATCTGCGGGTCGGCGGCGGCTTCGTGTTCGTCTCGCCCAGCCATGCGCACATGGCATTCACTGGTACCTATCAGCGGATCGAACCGCCGCATCTGCTCGAGTTCGACGCGATGGGCGCGCTCGGTCGCGTAATGTTGGCCGACCATGACGGCGGCACGCGGATGACGGTCGAGATCGTGTGCCGCTCGGACGAGCATCTCGACGACTATATCAAGCTGGGCGTCGCCAACGGCACCAGCCAGACGCTCGACAATCTCGTCGCCCATCTCGCCTGAGCTCCCCGGCAGCGCCGCTCCTTGCCCCCGGGGAGCGGCGCTTTGCGATGCCGGAACAAAACGGGTATGAGCTAGCGGTGACGCATATCGGAATCGAGTGAACGAGAAGAACTGGTCGCAAGGGAGGAAGGATGCGCTTCGACAATCGCGCGGTGCCGCTGGCGCTCACAGCGGTACTGATCGACACGATCGGCTTCGGCGTCATCGCGCCGGTCATGCCCAAGCTGCTGACCACGCTCGGCCATATCGACATCGAACACGCGACGCGCGTCGGCGGGTGGATGATGGTGGTGTTCGCCGGCATGCAATTCTTCGCCGGGCCGATCCTCGGCAATCTCTCCGACCGGTTCGGACGGCGCCCGGTACTCCTCGCCTCGATGCTGGCTTTCGGTCTCGATTATGCGGTGATGGCGTTCGCGCCGACCATCGCCTGGCTGTTCCTCGGTCGCGCGATCGCCGGCGCGGCAGGCGCGGTCTACGGACCCGCCGGATCGGTCATCGCCGACGTGACGCCGCCGGAAAAACGCAGCGCGACCTTTGCGCTGATCGGCGCCGCCTTCGGGCTGGGCTTCATCCTGGGCCCTGGCCTTGGCGGAATCGTCGCGCCGTTGTTCGGCGTCCGCGCGCCGTTCCTCCTCGCCGGAGCGCTGGCGTTGGCCAATGCCGTCCTGATGTATTTCGCCATGCCGGAGACGCTGGCGCGCGAGAACCGCCGCCCGTTCCGGTTGAGCGATGCGCATATCATCGGCGCGTTCAAGCCGCTGTTCCACGCCGGCCGGGTCGGGCCGCTGCTGCTTGCCACCTTCCTCTGGCAGCTCGCGCACATGGTCTATCCGGCGACCTGGAGCTTCTGGGCGACCGCGGCTCTGGGTTTCGGCGAGAAGGCGATCGGCTGGAGCCTCGTGCTCGTGGGCGTGCTCGGCGTGATCGTCCAGGGCGGCCGGATCATCGCGAAGATCGGCGAGCGCCGCGCGCTGATGATCGGACTGCTCACTGGCGGGCTTTCCTTCCTCGGCTATGCCTTCGTCTCCGTCTGGTGGCAGATCATACCGTTGTTCGTCATCAGCTCGTTCTCGGGTCTTGCCATGCCGGCGATCCAGGGGCTGTTGTCGCGGATGACCGACGCCACGCGGCAAGGCCAGCTCCAGGGCGGCATGGGGAGCATGGGCAGCGTCGCGGCGATCGTCGGGCCGTTCATCCTGACCCAGGCGCTCGCCACGGGGATCGATCACCATTTCCCGGGCGCGGCGTTCGTCGTCGCGGGGACGCTGGGACTGGTGTCCTGCCTGATCATCACGTGGAAAGTGCTCGACCAAGTCCCCGGTCGCGCCGAAGCGGTCGCGGAAGGCTGATCGTCCGTCATCCCCACGAAAGCTGGGATCTCAGGCAATAAAGCAACACGGCGTGAGACCCCAGCGTTCGCTGGGGTGACGGGGAGGCTGGCATTATTGCTCCTTCCCCGGCCGCCGCGTCAACGCGACGTCGAGATGGCCGCCGGCATCGAGCAACGTCACCTCGCCGGTGATCGCGCGCGCGATCGGATCGAGCAACTGGACGATCGGCCCGGCGATATCGTCGGGTCCGGCGGCGAAGCCCATCGGCACGCGGCTCGCGATATTCTGGTTGAGCCGCTCGAACCCTTCGGCACCCAGCCTCTTCTCGAACCAGCCGGTGCCGACATAGCCCGGCGCCACCGCATTGATCCGAATGTGCGGCGCCAGCACCCGCGCCAGGCTCTTGGTCATGGTGATCAGCGCGCCTTTGGAGGCGGCATAGGCGACCGACGACCCCATGCCGAACACGCCCGCGACGCTGGCGACATTGACCACGGCCGAGGCATCCTGCTCGCGCATCGCCGGCGCGCAGGCGCGGACCATCTGGAACGCCGCGACGGTGTTGAGGCGGTAGATGTCGATGAAATCCTCCGCGTCGAGCGCGTCGAGGTCCTCGTGATTGGCGAATTTGGTGCGGCCGGCATTGTTGACCAGGAAGTCGATCCGACCGAACGCGTCGATTGCCGCCTGCGCCAGCGCCTTGCACGCGGCATCCTCGACGATATCGGCCTGGACCGCGATCGCGCCGTTACCGGCCTCTGCCGCCACCGCCTCGGCATCGTCCTTGCTCGACGCGTAATTGACCACGCAGCGCACGCCGCGCGCCGCGAGCATACGGACGGTCGAGGCGCCGATCCCGGTGCCGCCGCCGGTGACGATCGCCACCCTGCCCTGCATCGCGCCGGTCATGCCTGCGCACTCGGCCGCGCCGACACGCGGTCGTGCCAGGCTTTCAAATGCGGCATGTCGTCAGGCAGCGGGACCCCGATGAACCCCGCGAAATCCATGATCGTCAGCAGCGCGATATCGGCGATGGTGAAGCGGTCCGACGCCAGGAATTCCCGGCCGTCGAGATGGCCATCGACGAAGCGCATCGCCTCATGGAGCTTGGGCCGGTTGGTCTCGCCGAATTCCTTGTGCTGCTGGAGGAATCGCGCGGTGAACGGATGCGTGTGCTGCCAGATCATCGACAAAGGCGTGCCGAGGCGCAGTTCGACCCGTCGCGTCCACATGCAGATCCGCGCGCTGTCGAGCGGATCGGTGCCGAACATCGGCGGCGCCGGGTGCAGCGCATCGAAATAGCGGCAGATCGACACGGTCTCGGTCAGCACCTCGCCATCGTCGAGTTGGAGCGCCGGCACCTGCCCCAGCGGATTGACCGCGAGGAACGCTTCGGAGCGGAGCTCGCCGGTCGGAATCGAAATGTCGGTCATCGGTACCGACACCCCTTTCTCGGCAAGGAGGATACGCACACGACGCGGATTGGGCGCCGGATTCGGCGCGTTGTAGAAAAGCATCCCGTCCCTCGATTCCATTTTTTCGAATATCGCGTATGGCATTTCGCACTGCCTTCGCCTAGCGGATTGGTGATGGAGAGGAGCCGGTTTCGACAATGACCGCACAAGAGCTGCTGACCAGCGATTTCGCCACCCTGCCCGACATCCTGCGCCAACAGGCGAAGGA
>Ga0310811_10015399_pt1 | contig 9999 bp, 10 predicted proteins | sample YCmetagenome_FD_207642 | JGI IMG/M metagenome (GOLD analysis project Ga0310811, IMG submission 207642) | Soil microbial communities from experimental microcosm in Duke University, North Carolina, United States - YC | ecosystem: Engineered > Artificial ecosystem > Soil microcosm > Unclassified ...
TCGCTCTATTGGACTTGCGGGCTTGACGTCGTTTAAAGATCTCACCGCCGACGTGAATAAACTCCCCAATGATGATTACGACGACCAGTCACTGGTCTTTTCCAAAAAGCGTTAAAGCGAACGGGACCGCCTCCGTTCGTCCGGCTCTCCGACCTGGAGCCCACGTTCGTCGGCAAGATCCGCGGGAAGCGGAACGCGAATATCAGGGCAGACTTTACCGGAGCCCCGACGTCAACCCGGCGTGCAGGATAATACCCGAACGAAACCAAATTTCCGGCTCTGGGAAATCAACCGGAAACAAATCCCTGCTGATATCTCCATCATGGGTCGCACCGGCCCCGAGGGGAGACTGCCATGAACGCAGCAATTGCCTGGCTTCTGCCGCGAGCATCCACAAGATCTGTCGGCGACATTGGGTCGTTTATCTCCATCGCCCTATTCTGCGGAATGGGTTTGCTTCTGTCGCTGTCGGTACTGATTGCCGATCAATACATTCCCGGCGAATGGTTCTGATCTCCGGGTCAAAATGCGACCATTAGAACTCACTCACTAACAGTTGCAGCATATGGAAAGAGAGAAGCCTTTAGGAGCGACCATTCTAGCGGCGTTGGCAATTGCCATCGCCGTCTGGGCGACGTTCGGGCCGCCACCGCAACGACCACCCGCTCCGGTCAAGTGGGCTGTGGGCCTTTAGGGGTAGCCCGACGCACGAGGTTTCCGGACGACATACGTCGAGCCTACCAGACCATGGGATGCCCCCGGAATGGTGGCACGGGCTTAGCGGGAGTTTTCGGCAAGAATTTAGCCAAGGCCGGCCACTATCCCAAAGAAACGGCCCGGCAAAGGCGAGCTAGGCCGTTTAGGGGGAATCAATGCCGACCGGCGCGTCCTCAGAAATCCAAACACTGCCCTGGGCGGAAAATAACAGTATGTCCGATGCCGAGCGGTTGTGGACAACCATTCCAGTCAGTGAAGACAAGGCAGAGAGTGCCACAGAGATATGGAGGCGCTATGATCTATGGGCGCGCTCGTCGCTGCACCACAAGTTGAACCGGTTGGCCGCCGAGGGACGTATCAAGCGGATATCCCGCGCCATGCCACAGGGCGGCGAAGTGCATTTGTATTATCGATCGGCGGAATGACATGGATGGGTTTGAAGCCTGACACGAAATCCCGGCAATTCTTATGGTTCGGGGTGGCGTTGCTAGCTGGCCGTCATCGCTTGGATCATATTGTAAGTTCGCCAAAAGAAACGGCCCCAGCAAAGGGGGCTGAGGCCGTTTAAGTTCGGGCTATCAATGCCTGGTGGTATCCGGCGCGGCCTCAGAACTGCAAACCCTGCCACCCGTTCCCTAAGTTCATTCCAGTCGCTCTCTCTTGGCCTATGCAGTTTGTGCCAGTGTCCCGAAATTGCCGAAATATTCCGCCGCTTTTGGCGCGTATCTGCCCGCGCGGTTAGGCCCGGCGCCAGCCTCTCAGTCCGCCGGCGGGCCCGCGTAGCGCTTCATGGACCACGCCGTGCCGGCCGCCGAGACTCGGTCCCCTTCGAAGACAAGCGTCTCCACACCCTGAGAACGAAACGTTATAGAATAGGCAAGACAGGGGGTGCTATTGCGACATTCATGAACCGTATGTGGAAATTCACCGCATGTGCCGTCGTGCTGGGTTGCGCGATGGTTCTATCCGGCGTGGCATATGCCAGGGGCGGTGGCGGCGGTGGCTTTCACGGTGGCGGTGGCTTCTATGGCGGCCGCAGCAGCTTCTATAGCGGTCGCGTCCATAGTTTGCACGGCGGTCGCGGTAGCTTACAGGGCGGCCGTGGTAGTCTCCAAGTCGGTCGTGGATTTCGCAACGGCGTTCCCATCGGAGGTAAAGGAGGCGGCGGGTTCCACAACGGCGTTCCGATCGGCTGCCAAGGTGGCGGTGGATTCCACAATGGCGTGCCGATCGGCGGCCAAGGCGGAGGTGGATTCCATAACGGCGTCCCCATCGGCGGCCGGCACATGGGCGAAGGTGGGCACCGCGGCCACCACCCTGGTAGGCGGCATCATCACCATTAGTGGATAACCCCCCATGGCGTCGGCGAACCTCGGCTTCGAAGCGTCGCACCGTGCAAGGGACGCTCAAAACTTAGTCACTTGATCCGCCGCGCTCTCGCATATCAATCACGACGCAGTTTTTTCGCAACCCGACGAACGATTCACACTCATTTCAGATTGGATAGCGCCTTCCGCGATGAGCCGCTGCCGTTCCGCTGCCAGAAGGCGATAACATTCCGCGATGTCCGCATACCGTTTTTTCAAACTCGGTTCGCGGGCTGATCTCGCTTGCTCATCGAACGTGGCGGCCATTGTTAAAAATTCTGCGACGCTGCGCATGGGTCAGTTCCTCCGGGGAACCAACGCGGCCCGCTAGACGTGAGTTCGGGGGATGCGTTCACAATAAAACAATGGAACCCTGGTTAAAGTGATGTGGAGAAATGGAACCATGCGTTCTACTGCGCCCGACTACCGCGCGGCACCCATTATGTCACCCGCGCGCAACGACTAAAGCGCGACGAGACGCCGCCCCGTAGTTCTCCGGCCGTGAACAAACTGGCGCAAACTGCATAGTCCCGTTGTTCTCCTACCTAGAACAAAGTTCCCTTTTTGAATCCCCGGAACTAACGAGACCTAGCATCGTAGCTTGTTGAACAGGTGGTGGTTGGCTCCCGCCTGAAGCGCGGAGTTGGGCCATGTGTGAGAAGTGCGACGCAATCGACCGGCAAATTTTGCATCTTCTGGATATCGCCAAACGGGTGCTCGATCAGCAGATGTTGGATGGAATCGACAATTTGATTGCCGAACTGGATGCTCAGAAAGCCGCCCTTCACCCGGAGTAGGGCCGCCTCAGTTGACCGCCTTTTTCACTGCGGCCCTCCATCTGATCTTCCCTGCGAAAGGTCAAAAGAAACGGCCCCAGCGCTGGGGGTGCAATGAGGCCGCTTGCAGGGGGTACGCGCGGTAGGTCGGCTACCACGGAATCCTAAACTGCGACGATTGGCACTTGTTCCCAATCGGCTTGGTGCTACAGTTTCCCTTGGCGCTCCCGCAGAGCGCTCGTTTTATGGATTCTACCTGCCTTGACCCCGTCCGGACTCGACCCCCGGGCGGGGTTTTTCGTCTGGTTTGGTGGCCGGCCGGGCTGGAAAACTTACAGACCAAGGCGCATATTTCCGTGATGGAAAAATCCATCGCCTTGACGGTCGTCGCAGCCATTGTGGTCTTCGCGGGGGCCTACGCCTTTTCGGTCAGTAAGTCCCAGGGGAAGGGCAAATGACCTCCACCAACGCCATGGCCTGTTTTTGACGTTCATACGTATGCGGGATAACGGCCCCCGAGCGGGGGCGAGCTGAGGCCGCCAATCGGCGGTGCTACAGTTTCCATTGGCGCTTCCGCAGAGCGCCACCCTTTGATTTGATCTATCCTGCCTTTGCCCCGTCCAGGTTGACCGCCCCGGACGGGGTTTTTCTTGAATGCGCTATATTCACGCAGGTTTTTGAGCTTCGAACCGCGATAGGGTTTGCTTGGACGCTTCCCCTGCAAGGTTGGCGTCCTAGCCGCAAGGCGGCCCCGTCTGGCAGCCACCTTCCAGACGGGGTTTCTGTTCGTAGCCACCGAGGCCATCCGCCGGCTTGTCGAGCTGGGGATAGATAGTCCCGCCTTCCGGTTTTGTGAAATACGCCACACAAAGTGTCGCTATTTCCGGTTACGGTTAGTCGCTGTTTTTCAAAGGAGGAAATAATGACCAAGTTTGTGTCGTTCATTGCCGCCGCCGCCTTTGCCCTCTCAGCTTCAACCGCCGAAGCCGCCAATAAGAAACCGCACGTAGTGGCGGCGAGATCTGTTCTGGTGCACACCACCGCCCCCGTGCAAAATAGTTATCCCAAACTAGAAAATGCGGCGGAGTGGTTGCCACCTCATCAGGAATGATCGCGAGCGATCTGATGCGAACCGCAGGAATATTTTTGGTTATATTTTTCGCGGGTTTTATCGCCCCGGGGGCTTGCCCACGATCCCGGCCATCCTGAATTGAATACCTGGTTCGATAACCTGAGGTCCAGCAAGGGGCTATGTTGTTCGTTCGCGGACGGCTTTGCTGTCAGTGATGTTGATTGGGAATCGAAGAGCGGCCACTATCGAGTCCGTCTCGAGAATAACTGGATCGATGTTCGCGACGAGGCCTTGATCACCGAACCGAACCGGGCCGGAAGAACGATTGTGTGGCCGCTACGGGTTGACCACCAAATCTTCATCCGGTGCTTCTTGCCGGGCAGCATGGGCTAGGGCGTTTGCAGGACGACCTAGACCGGCGGCATAAGCCAAGATCGCGCAGGTTGACGGGCGGACCTTAACCCAACCCGCGTCAGCGCTGGGCGAGAACGGTCGCGAAGTTGATGATTGTTGCGAGCGGGCTAGGAGGTCCGCTCGAGGCGCTGGTCGATCTCCCGGCGCAGCAGGCCAAAATCGATCGGCTTGGGAAGCAACCCGGCTGCACCAAGTTCGGTCGCTCTTCTCGTAGTTGCCTCATCGCCATAGGCTGTAATCATGATGACGGGAACGTTGGGACGCTCCGCCTTCACCTTGGGAAGCATCTCAAGGCCCGTCATGCCCGGCATGTTGATGTCGGAGAGGATCAGGATCAGCGACGGATCAGGGATGGCCTTCACCTGTTCCAGCGCCGCCGGCGCCGATAGCGCAAACTCCATGACGAACCGGCCGGAACGCAGGTCGCGCCGGAATTGCTGTCGAAACATGCTTTCGACGTCGGGTTCATCGTCGACTACAACAATGTAGGTAGTCACGCGGTCCTCCAGTGGCTGCTACTGTTTAGGCCCGGTGCGCGGCAGGATGATCGTGAACTCGGTGAACGATCCAGGTTCGGTATGGACCTCGATTTGTCCTCCATGCTGCTTGACGATGATATCGTGGGTCATCGACAGCCCAAGTCCCGTTCCCTCGCCGGCCGGCTTTGTCGTGAAGAAGGGATTGAACATCTTTTCCTTCACCTCAGGCGGAATGCCGATGCCATTGTCGCGAATGCGGATCTCCACGGCGTTTCCCAGGTCCTTAGTCGCCGCAAGCAGCGTCGGCTCGAAGCCTGCCTCGCCGTTTTCCGTCTTGCGACGGGTCGCCGCATAGAAGCCGTTCGAGATCAGGTTGAGAAGCGCGCGGGTAATCTCCTGCGGAAACAGCTCAGCCGCACCGGCGCCGGCGTCGAAGCGGCGCTGCAGCGTGATATTGAAGCCTGACTTTTCCGCGCGCGCGCCGTGATAGGCCAGGTTAAGGCTTTCATCCACCAGGGCGTTGACGTCGGCGCTCCGCCGCTCGCCCGATCCTTCGCGCGAATGCAGCAGCATGTTCTTGACGATGGAGTCGGCGCGCTTGCCGTGCTGGACCACCTTTTCTAGGTTACTTTTCAGGAGTTCACGGATTTCATCCAGTTCCTTTCGCTTGTTAGCCTCGTCGAGTGCTTGATTTTCTAATACGTCAGTCATCTCATCGACTAGTTCGACTGACAGCGCGGAGAAATTATTGACGAAATTGAGCGGATTTTTGATCTCGTGAGCGATGCCGGCGGTCAACTGCCCGAGCGAAGCAAGTTTCTCGGTCTGGACAAGGCGATCCTGCGCGGTGCGCAAATCCTCCAGTGATTCGGACAGCTCGCGCGTGCGTTGCTGCACCTGCTCGAACAGTTTGACATTGCTGATGGCGATCACGGCCTGATCGGCAAACGACTTGAGAAGCTCGATCTGCTTGTCGTCAAACGGCTGCACTTCGATACGCCGAAGCAAGATTGCCCCAATACTTTCTCCCTCTCGCATAAGCGGCACGCTCAAGACCGTGCGAATGCCGTGCGCAGCCGACAACTCACGTGCTTCAGGAAACTCCTCTCCTTCATTGGAAAACACGTCGCGAATGTGTATTGGCACCTGATCGATGACCGCGCGCCCGCTGGCGAATCGTCTAGTGATCGCACGTTTTTCCAATATCGCAGGTATCGGGCCGTGATGAGCCGCAAAAATAAGACTATCATCCTCTTTCAACACGAGGAGCGCGTCAGTCGCCTCACAGAGTTCGCAGGCGCTCTCCACAATTGCCTCTAGCACGGGTTTGACGTCGGTCGGTGAGGACGCGATGACCCTGAGAATATTACTGCTACCAGTCTGGTAGGTGAGGGCTTCCGACAGTTCGCGTGTGCGCGCCTGCACCTCTTCGAACAGGCGCACATTCTCGATCGCGATCAACGCCTGGTCGGCAAAGGTCTGCACTAGGTCGACATGGCGTGGCTCGAAAAGGCCCGGATCGCGCTTACACAAGGAAAACACGCCTTCGACCTTGCCGTCGCGTTTGAGCGGCACGCCCAACAACGCGCGGAAATTTCCAAGTTGCTGATAGCCATGCGCGGTGAAGTCAGGATCCGCCAAGACATCCGGAATTTGCATCACGGCGCCGGTCATTGCCGTGCGCCCCACATTGGTGCCGAGCCCGGCCGCAACGGGGTTTGCGCGTCCATACTCTACCGCTCCTGGGAAGTTGTATGCGGCCGTCAAATAGAACAGATCGCCGCGTTTCTGGAAGATCGTCCCGATATGGGCCCCGGCTAGGGTGACGGCGGACTCGACCAGCGTGTTTAGCACGGTCTGCAAGTCGAACGCCGAACGGCTGATCACCTTCAGCACGTCGGCGGTCGCGGTCTGCTGCTGCAGTGACTCGCTCAAGTCGTCGGTGCGTTCGCGCAACTCCCTGAGCAGCCGCGTGTTCTCAATGGCAATCACGGCTTGCTTGGTGAAGTTCTCGACGAGGGCGATCTGCTTGTCAGTGAAGGGGCGGACCTCCTGGCGAAAAATCGTGATCGTGCCGATCATCTCGTCTTCCTTCAGCATCGGCACAACCAGGATCGTCCTGGCGCCGGCCATCTCGACGATCGCAACGACGTTGGGAACGCCGGCAAGAAAGGCAGGGTTCGCTCTTAAATCATGCTCATGAGCAAATTGGTGCGTCCGGACAACCTTGGCCATCGGGGAATCCGGATGCGGTCGGATCGGCGTCTGCTGCCGGTACGCGGCGAACGCCGGGGGCATGTTATGGCGGGCAACGTTGCTGAACTCCTCGCCGTTCCACAGGTTCATCGTGCCGAAATTCGCGCCGCAGACAAGGCATGCGTTCTCGAGCATTTTCTGGAACACAGGATCGAGTTCACCGGGGGATGAGCTGATAACCTCCAATACTTCCGAAGTCGCAGTTTGCTGCTCCAGCGCCTCCTTAGTCTCGTTGAATAGCCGCGCATTCTCGATCGCGATCACGGCCTGATTGGCAAAGGTCTGAAGCAATGCAATCTGTTTCTCGACGAACGGGTTTGCTTCCAGGCGGCGAACTGCAATCGCTCCGACACTCTCACCCTCCCTCAGCAGCGGCACGCTTAAAACGCAGCGCCAGCCCTGGCGGCGCGACATCTCCTGACCTTCTGGAAAGTTGCCGCCTTCCGCGGAAAGAAAGTCCGATACGTGCACTGGCTCCCTGTCGATGACCGAGCGGCCGACGACCCAGTTCCGATTAATTGGCCATTTTTCAAGATCGATCGGTATCGGACCGCGATGCGCACTGATGCGAAGGTCGTCGCCATCTTTCAGAAACACGGTGGCATCATAGGCGTCGCAAAGATCGCAGGCGCTCTCGGCAATAACGTTGAGAACGGGTTCGATTTCGGTTGGCGAAGAAGCGATCACCCCCAGAATATTGCCGCTGCCGGTCTGGTAGGTGAGTGCTTCGGATAGCTCGCGAGTGCGCGCCTGGACCTCCTCGAACAGGCGTGCGTTTTCGATCGCAATCACGGCTTGGTCAGCGAAGGTCTGAAGCAATTGCTCGTGGTGAACGGCAAAGATGCCGGTTTGTAACCGCGTGACACTGACCAGGCCGATCGGCGTCCCGCCGCTCATGAGCGGGGCAAGAAGCATGCTACGAAAGCCGCGCCCTCGCGCGATATCCCGAATGTCGTCCGACAGGGCATCCGTATCCGGAACCTGTGTGATCTTCCCGCCCTGTACTATGGCAAACGATTGAAAATCGGCTACTGGCCGCGGGAAGGAATTCTTCATGATCTCATCGGCCGCCGGGTTCGTCGGCGTGATGGCCTCCAGGTACGCAATTCCGTCGATGAAGCGGAACACCGCGGCCGAGAAGCCGCCGAGCAGCCGCTTGGCACTGCCGACGATCGCCTCGAACACCGGCTGCACGTCCGACGGCGAACTCGCGATCACCTTGAGGATGTCGGCGGTCGCAGTCTGCCGTTCCAGCGCCTCGTTGGTTTCGTTGAACAACCGCACGTTCTCGATCGCGATCACCGCCTGGTCAGCGAAGATTTGAAGGAGTTGGATCTGGTTTTCCGAAAACGGACCGGGTTCGGTTCGAGCCACGAAAATGGCCCCGACGACCTGGCCTTTGTTGCGCATGGGCACACCCAGACAGCTCCGGTATCCAGTTTGCGACGCTAGCGTCTTGTTGTCGTAGGTAGGGTCAGCAAGCACGTCGCCAACGTGAACTATTGTCCCGGAACTAATGGTTCGCGAAGTCACGGTCTGACGATCAAGCCGCAATGGAAATTGAGCGCGGAAGAGATCAACCCCCTTCTTGCTGATTCCGCGGATTCCAGCGAGATTGATGAGATTGCCATCAAGGACGGAAACAACGCTGATTTCTGCATCACACAGCTTTTCCGCTCGTTCCCCGATCACGTCGAATACAGGCGCCGCGTCGGTTGGAGACCGACCAATTACGTTAAGCACGTCCGCCGTCGCGGTTTGCCGCTCTAGCGCTTCCTGTGTCTCGTTGAATAGCCGCGTGTTCTCGATAGCGATGACGGCCTGGGTGGCGAAGGTTTTGACCAATTCAATTTGCTTACTCGCGAACGGCCGTACTTCCTGACGGTAAATTACGATTGCTCCTGCCAATTTGTTTTCCTTGAGCATCGGAACACCAAGGAAGGATCGTGCGCCAGCCTCATCGACGGTAACGACACGCAAGGGCTGACGTTCGGCGTAAGCACGATCGGCCTTGAGATCCGGAATGTGTACAACCTGCTTAGCTCCGGCAAGCTGGCCCAGGGCAGTCCTTTGATCTGGTCGTATCGGCCCATGCTGGTCCCAGAACGCACGATACGATGGAGGAACATCGTGCAGATGCACCGCGTGAAAACACTCACCGTCGTAAAGCAGAATGTGACCGAATTTGGCGTCACAGATGCGCAAAGCCTTTCCAAGCATGGCCTCGAATACAGGTTTCATGTCACCCGCTGACGAACCAATGATCTCCAATACTTCGGCGCTTGCAGCTTGCAACTCGACGGCTTCGTCGCGTTCTCGCCTGAGGCGATCCATAAGCTGCTCTGGCGTTGGGTCAACGGATGAATACGCCGGCGTTTTACCGGTGGCCTCCGCTTCCTTCGTGCGCTGACCTTTTGGCGGCCGCGTCTTTGCACCGTCTCGCTGCATATTCCCCCCACGGAGGTGTGCGATGTTAGCAAATTCCGAGCTTTGCGCTATGTCCGTTTCGGGGCCAAAAACTGCCTTGACGGCGACCAAGTCCAACTTCCGCTTTACCCTTGATACTGTTGCAAAAGTCGTTTTGCACCGGCGGTCAAAAATACTGCGGGCCGTGGGCGTGGTTTTCAGTTAAGGTCCTGGGGGACGGATAATCACGTCGGACCTCGTCGCATCCCGCTAAACTCATCGGCGACTTCGGTAACCCGACTGAGGCTTCACGAATCATCGATCTCGGCGCGCTCCAAGTTCTCAGCAAAAATTCAGGCCGTTGCAACTTTCGAGTTTTGCAACAGTATCCCTCACCAACGGACATCGTCAGTCCGGCCTGTCAGGTCCGAAAAGTACCAAAAAAGCGGAAGAAAGGGCAACTCTCAAAGATTTCGAGATCGGCGTCTCCCCTCGTGTCAATTGACGAACGT
>Ga0310811_10015400_pt1 | contig 9999 bp, 8 predicted proteins | sample YCmetagenome_FD_207642 | JGI IMG/M metagenome (GOLD analysis project Ga0310811, IMG submission 207642) | Soil microbial communities from experimental microcosm in Duke University, North Carolina, United States - YC | ecosystem: Engineered > Artificial ecosystem > Soil microcosm > Unclassified ...
GACGAGTAGCGCGTCTCGCCGGCGGCGAAGCGCGTCCCCGACGGCGCGCCGTCCAGCGCCGCGGCGAGCGCCCCCGGGCGCAGCCCGCTGCAGATGACGGTCTCGATCCCGCCGGCGGTCGCCATCTCGGCGGCGACGACCTTCGAGCGCATCCCGCCGGTCCCGAGCGGCGAGGTCGAGTGGCCGATCGCGAGGTCGCCGAGGACGGAGAAGTCGTCGACGGACGCGACGAGCTCGGCCGCCGGGTCGGTCCGCGGGCTCGCGGTGAACAGGCCCTCGACGTCGGTCAGCAGCACGAGCAGGTCGGCGCCGATGAGCAGCGCGACCTGGGCGGCGAGGAAGTCGTTGTCGCCGAAGGAGATCTCGTCGGTCGTCGTCGTGTCGTTCTCGTTGATGACCGGCAGGACGCGCCACTCCAGGAGCTTGCCGAGCGTCTGGCGCGCGTTGAGGTAGTGCGTGCGCGCGCTCATGTCGAAGAACGTCAGCAGGACCTGCGCGCTCGTGATGCCGCGCGCGCGCAGCAGCTCGTCGTAGACGCGGTAGAGCTTGCCCTGGCCGACGGCGCTCGCGGCCTGCAGCTCCTCGATCGCCCGCGGGCGCACCGCGAGATCCATGACGCGCATGCCGCGCGCGATCGCCCCGCTCGTGACGAGCACGACCTCGTCCCCGGCGTCATGGCGCGCCGCGGCCTCGGCGCAGATGCCCGCGATGACGTCCGCGCGCAGCTCGCCGGAGTCCTCGGCGACGATGCTCGATCCGAGCTTGATGACGTAGCGGGCCATGGCCCGCGGACGTTAAGGCTTCGTCGACAGCGACACGTGCGTGAACTTCTGCGTCGCGTCGTCGTAGTAGCCGGCGCAGTACTCGCCGCCGGGGCCCGGCGTCGGGATCGCGCCGGTGAAGAAGCCGCGGAACGACGTCGGCACCGGCCCGCCCTGCTGCACCCAGCTGCCGGTGCCGCAGAGCTCCTTGGACGGCTTGTCGTGCCAGTAGACGTAGGCGACGTCCGGCGAGCCGTTGGGGCGGAACTTCAGCTGGCCCCAGAAGCCGGTGACGCCCTCGCCCGCCGGGAACGTCAGGAACGGGAACGTGTAGGCGAACGCCGCGGGCTTGGCGCGCCCGCCGACGGTGTAGAGCCCCGACTGGTACGTGAACCAGTACAGCCGCGAGCCCTTCGGGTACTTCGTCACCGGCCCGACGTCGCGCACGAGGAACTGCGTCGTCGCGAGGATGCGCGGGTCGTTGTAGGCGAGGAAGTCGGCGAGCTCGTTGAACTCCGCCTGTTTGAGCAGCGGGATCCCGTTGCGCGTGTCGGGCGGGTTGGACTCGTAGCCGAACTCCGTGAGGAAGACCGGCAGCGCGGCGGGGATGAGGCCCCCGGACTGCGCCGAGAGCGTGTCGAGGATCGGCCCCAGCGTGCCGATGTTGCCCATCGTGATCTCGTCGGGCGACTTCGGCGCGACCGACGGCGCGCCCTTCTTCGTGTACGGGTGGTGGGCGTAGCCGACGGCCTGCAGCGGGCCCTTCTTCGCGAAGTCGTCGCAGTGGCGGGCCGCGGCGTCGGGGCCCGTGTAGGGCGTGCCGTCGGGCTTGACGCAGACGAGCTCGCGCAGGAACGGCACCGGCTTGATGCCGTTGCGCGGGCCCTGCTTGTCGGAGCCCAGCGGTGAGGTCTCGCCGAGGAGGATCGCGTCGCCGCCATGGCCGCTTCGGACGAGGCCCTCGTAGCCGGCCTGGTAGAGCTCGCGGTACAGCCACGGCGACGTCGGGACGTTGCCGGTCCACTGCGGCGACAGCCAGCCGGGCTGGTTGGGCTCGTTCCAGATCGACCACAGCGCGACGCGCGGCAGCGGCTGGCGGGTCGCGTTCTCGTCCTTGTACGTGCCGGAGTAGCGCCGGCCGACGGCCAGGACGAAGCTGCGGAAGCGGTTGGGGATCGGCATGTACGTCCCGGCGTTCGCGCGCTGGCTCGGCGGCGCGACGCGGTGGCCGTAGCGCGGCCCGGGGCCGGTGACGCTGAAGTACACCCGCATGCCGAGCTGCGTCGCCTCCTTGACGAGGTTGTCGTAGCGGTCCCAGTTGCGCGTCGGGTACGTCCGCGGATCGCCGGCCTTGAAGCGCCGCCGCTGCGCGCGGGCCTTGTCGCGCGCCTTGGAGCCCTTGATGTGGTCGATCTCCGCGTCGGAGAGATCGGCGCCCTCGGCGACGACGCGCCAGAGGACGGTCGCCTTGACGGCGTCGGCGCCGAGCGAGCGCATCGTCACGAGCGTGCGCGTCTGCGTGACGTTGTTGCGGTAGAGCAGCTGGTCGTCGTCCATCATGACCGAGGCCTGGTCGGGCGCCGCACTGGCGGCGCGGACGAGGATCGTCATGAAGAGCAGCGTCGCGAGTCCGAGTCGGCGGAGATTCATCGGCGCGGAACGGTAGAGGGTCGCGCCTCCGAGCGTCGTGGTCGCCGTCTCGTCATCGCGCACAAGCATCTCCCCCTGGATCGGTCTCCCCCGCACCCTGCCCGAACAGGCGGGGGGCGCAAAGGTTGCGCAGTACCCCGATCAGCCGGGATGCAGCTCGAACTCGACGCCGGCGATCTCGACGTCGTCGCCGGGCTCGAAGCCCTCGCTCTCGAGCGCGCTGATGACGCCCATCCGCCGCAGCCGGTTCTCGACGTGCGCGAGCGCCTCGTCGTTGTCGAGGTCGTGGCGGGCGAGCAGCCGGTGGACGGCGTCGCCCTCGACGCGGAAGGCGCCGTCGGCGATCCGCTCGACGCTGAAGCCGCGCCCGGCGGCGGGGCGGAACACGCGGTGCTCGGCGACGGGCGCGTCGAGCTCGACGGCGTCGGCGGCGCTCGGCAGCATCGGCACGCGGCGCAGCAGCTCGGCCGTCAGCTCCGGGAGGCCCTGCCCGGTCGCCGACGACGTGACGAGCACGCGGACGTCGTCGCCGAGGCGCTCGCGCCACTGCGCGGCCGCCGCCTCGGCGTCCTGCGGCGGGACGATGTCGGCCTTCGACAGGGCGAGGATCCGCGGCAGCGCGGCGAGGCGGCGGTCGTGCGCGCGCAGCTCGGCCTCGATCGTCGCGTGGTTTTCGAGCGGGTCGGAGCCGTCCACGGGCGCGAGGTCGAGGACGTGGACGAGCAGGCGCGTGCGCTCGACGTGGGCGAGGAAGTCGTGGCCGAGGCCCGCGCCCTCGCTCGCGCCCTCGATGAGGCCCGGGATGTCGGCGAGGACGAGCTGGCGGTCGGCGCCCTCGATCGTGCCGAGCACCGGCTCGAGCGTCGTGAACGGATACGCGGCGACCTTCGGCGCGGCGCGCGTCATCCGCGCCAGCAGCGAGGACTTGCCGGCGTTGGGCAGGCCGACGAGGCCGACGTCGGCGAGGAGCTTGAGCCGCATCTCGAGCCAGCCCTCCTCCCCCGGCAGGCCGCGCTCGGCCAGCCGCGGGGCCTGGCGCGTCGACGTCGCGAAGCGCTTGTTGCCGCGCCCGCCGGCACCACCGCGCGCGACGACGACGCGCTGACCGGGTACGAGCAGGTCGTGCGTGCTGCCGTCCCAGGAGGTCACGTGGGTGCCCGGCGGGACCGGGATCTCCAGCACCGGCCCGTTGGCGCCGTGGCGCAGGTCGCCCTCGCCGTGCCCGGCGCGCGCCGCCTTGTACTGCGACCGGCGCTTGTAGGTCTGCAGGTCGCGGTAGGAGTCGTCGCAGACGAGCACGACCTCGCCGCCGTGCCCGCCGTCACCGCCGTCGGGCCCGCCGTGGGGCACGTGCGCCTCTCTGCGAAAGCTCAGGCAGCCGTCGCCGCCGCCGCCTGCCTGAACGTAGATGCGAGCCTTGTCGTAGAGCATTCGTATATACGAGCCTAGGAGAACGCATGAGCGACCCCGTCTTCCTCATCACCGGAGCCTCGAGCGGCATCGGCGCCGCGACCGCCCGGCGCGCCGCCGAGACCGGCCACCGGATCGTCCTCGCGGCGCGCTCGACGGACAAGCTCGAGGCGCTCGCGCAGGAGCTCGGCGGCGACGAGCGCGCGATCGCCGTCACGTGCGACGTGACGGACTTCGGCCAGCAGGAGGCGATGGTCGCGGCGGCGCTCGACGCCTTCGGCCACATCGACGTCGTCTTCGCCAACGCCGGCTTCGGCGCCAAGCGCGGCTTCCTCGAGGAGACGCCGGAGCTCTGGCGTGAGATGGTCCTGACGAATGTCCTAGGCTGTGCCTACACGATTCGCGCAACGATCCCCGCACTCCGTGAGTCCACCGGACACCTCCTGCTGACGAGCTCGGTCGCCGGCCGCCGCGCGCTGCAGGGGTCGCTCTACAGCGCCACGAAGCACGCCGTCACGGCGATGGCGGAGTCCGCCCGCCTGGACCTCAACGACAGCGGCGTGCGCGTGACGTCGATCGAGCCCGGGATGGTCGACACGCCGTTCTTCGACAACCGGCCGAAGAACGCCCTCGAGCCCGACGACATCGCCCGCGCGGTGCTCTACGCCGTGCAGCAGCCGCGCCACGTCGACGTCAACGAGATCCTCATCCGGCCGGTGAGTCAGCCGACGTGAGCCCGGCCCCCCGCTTCGGCGGCGTCCCCGACAAGCTGCGCCACGGCGACTGGCTGCTCGTGCACTGGGTCGCGACCGCCAAGCGGGGCGACCCATTCCCCGAGCCGTGGTGTCACGCGCACTCGCCCCTGACCTCGATGATCGCGCACCTCGTGCAGCTCGACGTCATCGAGCGCCCGGGGCCGGACGCCGACGTCCCGCGGATCGCGCGCGAGGCGACCGCGGCGGCGCAGCGCTGGCTCGAGACGCACCCCGAGCCCGAGCGCAGGCCCGAGCCGCCCCACCGCGGTATGCGGTGGGGGCCGAACCGGCAGCCCTGGGATCGCTGAGCGCCGGCCGGGGCCGGCGCGGTCTACGCGTCGGGCGCGATCGAGACGACGCGCTTGCCGCGCCGCTGCCCGAAGACGACCTTGCCCGCCGCGATCGCGTAGAGCGTGTCGTCCTTGCCGATGCCGACGCCGTCGCCGGGACGGAAGACCGTCCCGCGCTGGCGGACGATGATCTCGCCGCCGGTGACGGTCTCGCCGGCGAACGTCTTGACGCCGAGGCGCTGGGCGTTGGAGTCGCGGCCGTTGCGTGAGGAGCCGAGGCCCTTCTTATGTGCCATTAGGAGGCCCCCTCCACCGAGCATTCGGTGATTTCCAAGCGGGTCAGCTCCTGCCGATGGCCGGCGGTGCGCTTGTAGCCGCGCTTGGGCTTGAATTTGAAGACGCGCAGCTTCTCGCCGCGCTCGTGCGCGACGATCTTCGCCTTGACGGAGACCTTGCTCAGGCCGTCGGCGTCGAAGATCGTGTCCGTCGAGCGGAAGAGCAGCGGCCGGAGCGCGACGATCGCGCCCTCGTCCTCGGGCAGCCGCTCGACGAGGAGCGTCTGCCCCTCTTCGACGTGGTACTGCTTGCCGCCGGTCTTGACGATTGCGTAGGCCATGTGTGAGCTCAGCTAGCTGTCGGAGGGTGTGGTCGCGCCGGTGTCCACCGTGGCGCGCGAACGGCGCCGTCCGCCTCTGCGGCCGCGGCGCCGAGCGCTGGATTCTACGCCATCGCCGTCGGCCGGGTCCTCCGCGTCCTGCTCGGGCGCCTCGGGCTCGCCGTTGTCCAGCAGCGACGCGGTCGCCGATGTGCGTCCCGCGTGGTCGATGCGCACGAGCCGCTTGGCCCCCACGAAACGCCCGCCGCCGGCGACGCTGATGATGTAGCCGTCGATCTTCGCGACGGCGTCGTCGACGTCGTACATGTGCGGCTCGACGATGTGGACGAGCACCTCGTCGCCCTCGCGGAACGGCACCGCGCGCTCCATCACCTCGTCGCGCGAGCCCTCCATGATGATGTCGAAGTGGTCCAGCGGCAGGCCCTCGGAGCCCGTGAAGTGGAAGCGCCGGCCCGTCTCCTCCTCGAGCGCGTGCAGCACGCGCTTGGCGTTGCCGGTGAAGACCTGGCTCACGCGCGGGTTCATCTGGACGAGGAACGCCTCGTGCTTCTTCAGCGCCTTCTTCGCGACGACGCGCAGGCGGCGCTCGAACTCGATCGCGATCGTCTCCTCGGACTTGATGACGCCGTCGCCGTCGCACGTCGGGCAGGGCCGGGAGATGATCTCGCGCACGCCCTCGGTGACGTTCTGGCGCGTCATCTCGACGAGCCCGAGCTTGGAGATCTCGGCGGTGAAGGTCTTCGTGCGGTCCTCGTCGAGCGTCTGGCGCAGCGTCTTGAGGACGGCGTCGCGGTTGCGCGCGCGGGCCATGTCGATGAAGTCGATGACGATGATCCCGCCGATGTCGCGCAGGCGCAGCTGGTTGACGACCTCCTCGGCGGCCTCGAGGTTCGTCGTCGTGATCGTGTCCTCCAGGCGCGCGCCCTTGCCGCGGCCGATGAACGAGCCGGAGTTGACGTCGATGACCGTCAGCGCCTCGGCGTAGTCGATGATGAGGTAGCCGCCGCTGGGCAGGTCGACGCGGCGCGTCATGAGCCCGTCGATGACCTTCTCGACGCCGTAGGCCGCAAACAGCGGCGTCTTGTCCTCGTAGAGCTCGACGCGGTCGACGAGCTCGGGCGCGGTGCGCTCGAAGAAGGAGACGAGGCGCTGGTGCTGCTTGGGATCGTCGACGATCGCGCGCTCGAAGTGCTCGGAGAAGATGTCGCGCACGACGCGCACCGAGAGGTCGGCCTCCTGGAAGACGAGCCCGGGCGCCGGCGTCTCGGCGACGCGCCGCTGGAGCACCTCGTGGAGCTTGAAGAGGTACTGCAGCTCGCGCTCGAAGTCGGCGCGCGTGGCGCCGCTGGCGGCCGTGCGGATGATCGCGCCGCCGCCGTGCAGGTCCAGGCCCTTGGTCTCGCGGCGCAGGCGGTCGCGCTCCTTGTCGTCGAGGCGGCGCGAGACGCCGACGCCCTCGCCCATCGGCGCGTAGACCATGTAGCGCCCGGCGATCGTGAGCTCCATGCTCAGCCGCGCGCCCTTGCTCTTCAGCGGGTCCTTGACGACCTGGACGACGATCTCCTGCCCGGGCTTGATGAGCTCGGTGATCTTCGAGCCGCCCTCCTTGCCGCGGCCGCGGCGCCCGACGTCGACGCCCGGCACGACGATCTCGTCGACGTGGAGGAAGCCGTTCTTGTCGAGGCCGATGTCGACGAACGCCGCCTCGAGGCCGGCGAGGACGTTGTCGACCTTGCCCTTGTAGATGTTGCCGACGATCGACCGGGCCCCGCGACGCTCGAAGTAGAGCTCCGCGACGCGATATCCGGCGGCCGGGTCCTTCCGCGCCCGCGAGGCTGTGGCGGGCGGTGGCTTCTTCGCGGCGCCGGGCTTGCCCGTCGCCTCCAGCAGCGCGACCCGGGTCTCCCCGCGGTCGACGCTGACCAGCAATTGCTTCTTCATGTGAAGGTGATTCCTTTGCCTAGAACGAGAGGCCCCGGCCCTTCGTGCCAGCCGCGACGCGCCCTTGCGCGTAGATCGACTGCAGAAGGCCGATGGCCAAGAGGGTGGCGACCACGGAGCTGCCGCCGTAAGAGAGAAGCGGCAGCGGAATGCCGGTGATGGGCATGATTCCCACGTTCATGCCGACGTTGATGAAGACCTGGAACAGGAGCATGGCCACGATGCCTCCGGCGATGAGCGCGCCGTAGAGGTTCTTGGCCACGGTGAGGATCCGTAGACCGCGCCAGATGAGCAGCGCGTACAGCGAGAGGACGAGGGCGGCGCCGGCGAATCCCCATCGCTCGCCGACCACGGCGAAGATGAAGTCGGTGCGTTCCTCGGGCAGGAAGTTCAGTGGGCCCTGCGTCGCGCGGTCGCCGCGGCCGGTCTTCTGCCCCGAGCCGATCGCGATGCGCGACTGGTTCTGCTGATAGCCGGCTGTGCCCGCGACGTCCGAGGGATACAGGAAGGACGTCAGGCGCTCGGCCTGATAGCCGTGCAGCACCGTCACCCCGAGCGCCGGGGCGGCGGTCAGGACGAGCGTGATCGAGACGAGGCCGAGCGCGATGAGCCCGGCGAAGTGCCGCCAGCTCACCCCGGCGATGAACATCACGGCGAACAGCACGGCGATGTAGACGAGCCCGGAACCGAGGTCGCCGGCCATGACGATCGTCGCCGGCACCATCGCGACGAGCACGATCCGCGCCGTCGTGTCGCGCTCGCCCAGCCGCCGCGCGCGGTCGACGATGAAGGCCGCCAGTGCGACGGCGAGCAGCACCTTGCCGAGCTCCGAGGCCTGGATCTCGAAGAACGGCGTCTGGATCGCGCGGCGCGAGCCACGGGTGGTGCCACCGAAGGCCGCGACGGCCAGCAGGCCGAACATCAGCAGCCCGTAGATCCCGTACTTCAGCTCCCGCAGACGCGAGTAGTCGATCCGGCTGAGCACGATCGCGGCGATCACGCCGACTGCGAAGTACACGCCCTGGCGTGTGACGTAGTAGTGCGGATCGCCGGGGACGTCGGTGCGCGTCGATGCGTTCAGGGTAACGAGCGACGCGGCGATGAGGCCGATCGTCGCAAGCGCGAGCAGCGGATCGAACGGCAGCCGCAGCCCGGCCGGCAGGCGCGTGGCGGGGCGCTCGTTCACTTCGTCGTCGACTCTCCGCGCGCGCAGGCGGCGTTCTTGGCGGCGGCGTTGGACTCGTAGAACTTCGACAGCATCCGGCAGACGACCGGCGCCGCGGTCTCGGCGCCGAAGCCGCCGCGCTCGACCGTCGCCGCGACGACGATCGGGCGCTTGGAGTCCGGGACATAGGCGACGTACCAGGACTGGTCGCCCTTCGGCGTCTGCGCCGTGCCGGTCTTGCCGTAGACCGGCAGCGCGCCCTGCGGCCAGCCGGCGAAGACGTCGGCCGACGTCCCGCCCGCGGCGCTCGCGGAGAGGTGCAGCCCGTTGGCGACGGCCTCGCGATCGGCCTCGTCGATGTGGATCCTGCGCGCCGTGTCGCGCTCGATGCGCTGGACGAGCTCGCCGTTGGCGCTGTCGATCTCCAGCCCGAGGTGCGGCTGCACGACGCGCCCCTTGTTCTCGATCGCGGCGTAGGCGACCGCGAGCTGCAGCGGGGTCGCGCTGAGGTCGCCCTGGCCGACGGCGAGGTTGACGGTGTCACCGAGGTTGTACTTGCGCCCGTCGGCGATCCCGCAGCCGAGCGCGCCGGCGGCGAAGACGTTGATCTTCAGCGAGATGTGCTTCTGCTTGCGACACGCGATCTCGTCCTTGTTGCGCTGCGCGCGCCAGGCCGGATCCGGGATGACGCCCTTGTCCTCGCCCGGGAGGTCGATGCCCGTCGGGCGCCCGAAGCCCAGGCGCCTGGCCATCTCCTGGATGACGAGGCCGCCCTTGAAGTAGGCGTCGTTGCCGAGCTTGTAGAAGTAGATGTCGGAGGAGACCTGGATCGCGCGGGCGAGGTCGACGCTGCCGTACTTCGCCTTCTTGGCGTTGCAGCGCTCGGCGTCGCCGATCGTGATGCAGCCGTCGTCGACGACGTTCGTCCCCGGCGTGACGATCCCGGCCTGCAGCCCGGCGAGCGCCGTGATGGCCTTGAACGTCGAGCCGGTCGGGTACTGGCCGGCGATCGCGCGGTTGAAGAGCGGCGCCCCGGTCTCGTCGCTCGTCAGGCTCTTGTAGAACGCCGGCGTGAAGCGCTTGGACAGGAGGTTGGGGTCGAACGTCGGCGCGGAGCCCATCGCCAGCACCTCGCCGTTGCGCGGGTCCAGCGCGACGAACGCGCCCGGGCGCGCGCCGCCGATGAAGCCGAGCGACTGCTGGCCGATCTTCTGCAGCGAGAGGTCCAGCGACAGGCGCAGGCGCTGCCCGGCGATCGGCTCCTGGCGCTTGAGCTGCCCGGGCACCGGGCGGCCCGACGCGTCGACCTGGACGCGCTGGATGCCGTCGACGCCGCGCAGGTAGCGGTCGTAGGAGCGCTCGAGGCCGCCGGTGCCGACGAGCGTCCCGGGCTTGACCCCGCGGAAGCGCG
>Ga0310811_10015401_pt1 | contig 9999 bp, 5 predicted proteins | sample YCmetagenome_FD_207642 | JGI IMG/M metagenome (GOLD analysis project Ga0310811, IMG submission 207642) | Soil microbial communities from experimental microcosm in Duke University, North Carolina, United States - YC | ecosystem: Engineered > Artificial ecosystem > Soil microcosm > Unclassified ...
CTAATTACTTAGTTAAATGTATAACTAATAATTTAGTTAACAAAATTCTTAATCTTTATACTCTAATGCCCAATTTATATATCATAGCCGGATGTAATGGTGCAGGAAAAACGACTGCCAGTTTTACTATCTTACCGGAAATCCTAAACTGCAGAGAATTTGTAAATGCAGACAGTATAGCAGCAGGACTTTCACCCTTCAATCCGGAGAGTGTAGCTTTTGAAGCCGGCAGAATCATAAATGGGTATATTTGGGATGTAATTATGCGCCAATACAAGCAATATGGAAACAAATAGATCTGAGTTTTCCGAATTTTCTAATAGAATCTTGCAAGGGATGCGAGAAGCCTCTCGTAAGTTAGTAGAAGAAAGTGCTGCCAATGGCCGGTCACTTATTATCTCCATAGATGGCGAAATCAAAAAAGTTCCTGCAAAAGATTTAATATCAAGATTTTCCTTAAAGAATTAAATACTTTTCATTCCAGCCAGGAAGGCTGGGATAATGTAATATTTCGTCTGGGGGAAGAGTGGGCCATCAGACTTCCCCGCCGCCAAGCAGCGGCGAAACTTATCGAGAATGAACAGGCCTGGCTCCCATCGCTGACCGACCGGTTACCTTTAGCCATTCCGGCACCCTACCGGGTTGGCACACCTGCTGCAGGATATCCCTGGCACTGGAGCATCGTGCCGTGGCAGACGAACTGGTTCATAGTAAAAAAAGCAGCCATAGCCAAAATAGCAATAATATTCTAAATTGCAACTTATGCAACTTTCCAACAACAAGATCCTCATCACCGGCGGCGCGTCCGGCATCGGCCGGGCCATGGCCCTCCGCTTCCTGGAAGAAGGTAATACCGTTATCGTCTGCGGCAGACGGGAAGACGTCTTAAAAGAGTTATCCAGCCAATACCCCGATATCCTCACCAAACAATGCGACCTCGAGGTCGAGTCGGAAAGAGAGGGCTTATTCGCCTGGATCTCCCAACATCATCCTGACCTCCATGTGCTGGTCAACAATGCCGGCATTCAGAACTGGATGTCCGTCGATGACAAGGATTTTTTCCGGCGGGCGCAACAGGAGATTGCCATCAACATCGAGGCGCCTCTTCATCTGACCTCTCTTTTTATGGGCCTGTCTTCGCTACAGACTGTTATGAATGTCACCTCCGGCCTCTCCTTCGTCCCACTGGCAAAGGTACCGGTCTATTCGGCGACCAAGGCATTCTTTCATTCATTTACCCTTTCGCTCCGCTACCTGCTGCAGGCACGCAACATCGAGGTGATCGAAGTGATCCCGCCGGCTCTTAACACCGACCTCGGCGGCAAGGGCCTTCATGATTTCGCCCCACCCGTCAGTGAGTTTATAGAGGCCATTTTTGCCCAGTTACAACAAGGGAAGGACGAGCTTTCGTTTGGCTTTAGCGAGGCGATGACCAAGGCGGGTCCGGAAGAGATAAAGGGGGCATTTGCCCGAATGAATCCGTGAAGAACGAGCCGGTTCATGCGTCTGGAGAACTAAACGATCCGGGGCCAGTGCCTATCGGAACAATTCCATTTTTGCAATCACTTTCCCGCTGTCGGTTTGCAAGACCACCAGGTATATACCAGCGGTCAATGCATAATGGGACGCGCTGAAATCATATGTATATACCCCCGGACCCTGCCCCTCATGCACCACATCTGCCACGGGTCTTCCGGCAAAGTCAAATAACCGGATGGACACGTTCGTTTGTTCCGGCACCGAATAGATGAGTTTGGCGGTGCCGCTGGAGGGGTTGGGTGTTATCTTTAAAGTCAGCTTCCGGACAGTATCCTTCGTGCTGATCGTCACTTCATTGGAGTAGACGACCGATCCGTCGTTGCTGGTTTGTTTATACCGGTATTTATAACTTTGGTCCCGCAGGACCGCCGCATCGGTATAAGAATAGTCCAGCTTCACCTGGCTGTTGCCCGCCCCCTCTACAAAGCCGATCGAATCCCAGGTGCTGCCTGCATTGCGTTGTATGGAGAAGCCCTTATTATTAAATTCCGTCACCGTGCTCCAGTTGAGTATGACCAGGCCGGCATTGTCCAGCTTTCCCGTCAGGGGGGTGGCATTGGTGGTACCCGTTGCCTGTGCCGGGCTAACCGTTATGCTGGCCTCCGCCGCCGATTTCATGTCTTCTCTATTACCGGCATTGTCCCTGGCAATGGAAAAGAAGTGATAGGTCGTTCCGGCAACACCTGTAAACAAATCCTGCCTGGCCGTATCACTGACCTTCCACAATTGATAGGGATCGCCATTCGTTGCCTGGTAAATATCGTATTGAAGGATGCCGGATGCGCTATCCTTCCCCTTCCAGCTTACCGTAAAAGTAGTGTCCGTGGTCTGGGCCGGCAGCGCGTCGACCTTACTGGATGGCTTGACCAGATCAAAAACGTTCTTCCATACATTGGTATAGATAACAGGATTCGCATCGAATTTGATGGCAGCACGGTTGAAAACGCTGTCTCCGGTCTTTAAGTCCGGGTTGGGCTTCACCGTATAGGAGACATACCCCTGTCCCCCGGGAGAGGTGACATCCGGCGGAAGGAAGCCGGCAAGGGCGTTGGTCGTCGTCTGGTTTGTCCTGGGGTCGATGGTAAAAAAGTTCCATTGGGCAATGCCGGTAGTCGTATCAAAGAGAGCTACAACCCTTGCTTTTACGCCATATAATGCCGTAAAATCGAAATCATGCGAGAAAGAAGTGACAGGACTGCTCAAAGCAAAAACAGAGTCACCGATTGTCACCGAGGTAAAACCGAAGCTGGCAAGATCGAAATAGGATTTCCGCAGGGTGTCGATCACCGTGACGGTCTGTGCGTTCAGGTTGGCCTCTTTTTTATTCTCGAAGTTGATGACATACCCGAACGGATCTTTCAGAACAAAATGAGAAGCCGAGGAGTCGCCCGGACCGAATTTTTGATTGGGATCTGTGGCGTTGCCGATAATAGGCATGATGTAATTAACGTAGGTATGCTTCAATAAAGGCAGACATCCATTCAGGGTCTTTTTGGCTTCGATGACGTCTCCGGCATCGTCAAGTATTTTTTCCGCCACCTTTTCTGCAGCTGTTTCGCCCAGGGCTTCCTCGGCCATCAACGTTTCATTTGCTTCCACCACCTCGGGGAGGAGCTCCGGTTGCAGGACTGCCGCGACACTCAACCCGGCCCGTACACAGGGTAGAGTCATTTTGGCCATGGTCAGCGCCACCTCGCTGGACTCCAATAGACGTTCTTCCTTGCTTTTATTACCAAAATCAGACGTCACGATCTTATAAATACCATGAACAACCTGGGCGCCGGTGCCCAGGCATTTCGCTATACCCGTGGGATCTGTTTTATAAATTTTGTTCAACATTTTATCCAGCACCATTGATTCGGCGACTTCCACAACGTTGTTGAAACATTCTACATTGAAGTCGGGCCCTTCCGGCGTTCCGTTATTCCCATTTCCGGCAGTTGTCCCCTGGCTGGCCGGAGTGCCTAACGATACTTCGATCTTAGAGAAACTATGCAGCGGCGTCGACTGGGGAATGTGAAAGATAAAGTTCAGTGTCCTGGTAGCTCCGGCAGGGATGGTCCCGATAATGAATTGTCTGTAGCTCATACCCAGCAGCGAGTCATTATAGGTATGCTTTATGGGATAGGAGCCGAGGTTAAGCGTATCATAACCCGGGAGGTCAGCCAGTTTGAACAACGGATCCAGGATCTCTATATCTGTCCCCATCGGAAGACCGGAAACGAGCAGGGGTACCCAATTCACATCCGTATTACCATTGTTCCGGTAAACAACATTGTAGATCTGGTTGAACCCGATCCGCAGCACTCCATCCCCATAGATGTTCACCGAAAGGTCCGACGTACTGCCCTGCTCGATCTTGAACCCATCATACACCGTGTCCTTTCGTCCATCGGGGAATACGGCAATCACATTCCAGGTACCGGTCTGGCGCTGGGACAGGTCGAAGGTGGTGGTCATCAGGCTGGCGCTTTTCAGGAAAAGGGTGTCCCCGGGTATACTATCTACGCCGCTTTTCTGCAAATACACCTTCATGCCCGGGACAAATCCCGCGCCTCTTACATCTACCGTTACCGGACCGGTATTGCCCCCCGTCCGGGCATAGACGTCATTCAATCCTGTAAGGGCGAAAGATAACGTACTGGAAGCCGAATTGCAATTATCGCTTACGTTTAAGGTTATGTCGAAAGCGCCCACCGTAGCATATCTATGAAATGGATTGGCCAACTGGCTCGAGTTCTGGTCGCCGAAGTCCCAGTTATAACTGGTTCCACCGGCGCTCTTATTGATAAAGCTCACATTATTTCCATCGATAACATATTTAAAATCGGAAACCAGGTTGAAATGGGAAGCGTCGGCATTCAGCCTGAACAAACAAATGGTATTGGGGGTATTCCTGTAGTTATTAAAATAGCCGCCCGCTATAACTTTCCCGTCAGGCTGCGTCTCTATATGATAAATCGTCCCGTTGAAACGACTTGGACCGCAAGCCTGGTACGTACCGTCGACAGCCCCATCCTGCCCCAGCCGGATGATCCCGTCTACGCTGGTTCCCCGGTATTTTGTAAAACTCCCGGAGACCATCATTCTTCCATCCGAGAGCAAGGAGATATTCGAGACGGTATAGATTGGATAGGTTATAATGCCGCCATGGAGGGCATAAAAGCCATCCCCTGTTTTAAAACTTTCATCAATGTCGCCATTGCCCAGCAACCGAACGATAGCCGAATAGGGTCGGTCATTGTATTTATCAAAGTCTCCTCCCACCAATATTTTATCATCGGGCTGTACAACGATGCTGTTCACGCTGTTCAAAGAGCTGGCGCTGGATGTAAAACCCCCATCCACCGTGCCGTCACTATTCAACCGGATCATCACCACGGCCCCTTTGTTATCGCTGTTTTTCACGACCAATCCTCCCACCAGCAATTTCCCGTCCCGCTGAACGGCTAACGCCAATACGGTCCCATTATAGTCCGGGCTAGCCTTGAATGTCTTGTCCTGGCTTCCATCTACATTCAGCCTTACCACCATATTTGCAGGGCTGCCGGCATAGGAGGTTATATAACCGCCCACCAGCAGTTTCCCGTCTCCCTGCATAACGACCGTGTATACACCATTGTAATTGCCATCGATGCCTGTTGCGGTTTGAAAGCCGGGGTCTATTTTGCCATCCTTATCCAATCTTACAATCCCTTTCGCAGGAGTGCCGTTGTAGGAAGAAAAACTCCCCCCGACGACCAGTTTATCATCCGCCTGGCTGATAATGACCCGGACCGCGCCATTAAATCCGCTCCCTGTGACAAAGCCGGCATCGACGGTGCCATCTGTATTCAATCTTACGATATTCCCGGGGTGTGATGACGACAGGCCTCCGCCGACAACCATACGACCATCCTTTTGAAGGGCCATAGTATAGATAACGTCATTGGTGAAGGGAGATTTGAAGGAGCCGTCAATTGCCTGTGCCATCGCGGCGAAAGAGCAACTTACTCCCAGCAGAACGACACCTATCTGCCTCATAATACGGGCAGTGATGCCCGGCAGGAGCGGGCAAAATAATGCGCTCAGTTTCATACATGTACCTGTTCAGGGGTTAAAATATTTTTCTACAAATGCTGTAACAGAGGAAGCAGGTTATTTAAAGGATGGGAATTGGTCGCGGGCTAGTAGAAGCAAAATAGTAAAAAAAAGCGCATATCCCCCATTTTCATGGCAAAACCGGAAAATTTAATGTGGTCATGGTATGTCAATTTTCTGCTGCCCTGCGTGCAACCCTATTTGCCGGCTGTCCCAATAAAAGACGCCGCTGGTGTTCGGCGGTAGTTCCACCACACCGGTTATTCCGCTGGCCCCTTGCCGGGTCAGGTCAACTTTGATAACCCCGTTGGGATGTGGCATCGATCCGTGGACTTCCTTCAGTTCGCCCAGGGCGGGACGAATGGTTACGGTCCCGAAACCCGGCGATGCGGGGATGATGCCGCAGATCGTGGAAAGAAAATCATAGACCGGGCTGGCGCTCCAGGCATGGCAATCCGACCGGGTAGGATCAGGGTTCTCCGCAAAAGTGGTCAGCCCATTGGACACCATGTCTCTCCAGGGTTTTAGCGAGGCATAATAGAGATTCGCCAGACCAGCTTTATTCAAGGCCCGGGTAAGATAGAACCGGTAATAAAAAGTGCATTGGCTTAAGGAGGTATCGGTCAGGACCTGGTTCATTACCGTCTTTGCCCCCTCCTCCGGGATGCTGCCGGTGAGGACCCCCATAATGCTGGCATGCTGGCTATAGCTGGATTTCCCGGGGGTATTGGCCATTTCATTTTTCTTCGGATCAAAACACCATTTATAGGTTTGAACCGTCAGGGTATCCGCGAGTCGGGCATAATGACTGGCTGCCGTCGTATCCTGATAAAACTGGAAGAGGGCTGCCGCCTCCTGCAGGGTATAGGCAAACTGTAAGGTCAGCACCGAGCTGTTACCATCGGTAGCCCCGTCGGGCACTCCATTGGGGAAGTGGTGGTTCCAGTCTACAAAATTCCACCAGGGCATGGGGCCCAGCATTCGTTTGTCCGGATCGATCTTTTTTTCATACCAGTCCAGCACCCCTTTTACGGCAAATAAATGCTGCCGTATAAATGCATCGTCTTTCCGGTGCATCCAGTAGTCATAGATCATGCTGACCCAATAAAGCGAAAAAGGGGGGATCACCTGCAGCCGGTTGCTGGGATATCTTCCCTGGGTCAGGCCTTCCGCAACCCTCGAATTGAAAAAATCGGTGATCGCCTTCCGCATCAGCCGGTCATCTCCGGCAACATATAAGGATATCAGGGCTTGTATCCGGGTGTCCCCTTCGTATTGAAGCTGCTCATAATAAGGACAGTCGAAATAGTTCTCCCCCGCACACATCCTGGCCGTCCGCCAGCCGATCTTCCATAAGGTAGCGAGAGAGCTGTCATTGCTGCTGAAGCTGGCCTGCTCCCGAAACGGGTAACCGGTATACATGCCATACAGATCCCCGATGATGAGTGGCTCGGTCCCGGTGACAATGTCCAGCTGAAGATAACGGTAGGTCCGCATCCATAAGGGCCTGAATAACCGCTGAAGCCCGCCGTCCGGTTTGAACAGGTCATAATCTCCTGCTATTTTCTTTCCCCTTATGTCATTCCGGTTGCCTTTCTGCCGGTTATGGTCGAACAGAGCTTCGGCATAGGTCATTTTTATGGTGCTGCCCTTCCCTTTACTGACCAGGAGCTGAGGATAGGCCAGGGTGTTAAAGGTTTGATCCAGTAAAATGGTAATGGAGTCATGTGCGGGAATGGTCAGTGGCCGGTCGCCCCGGAGAAAATCATTCTTCACCCTATCCCCGGTAGACTGTCTCACCAGCGGGATCCGTTGTGGCACTTCCTCCATCAAAGGAATGGTCCTTGGGACCAGGGTCCACTGGTTATCCGTTCCATAGCCTGTAACGGCAGGGTGGGCGATGGTGATGGCCTTTGCCCAGTTGATATCCGGATAACCCTTCTGTTCCCATCCCCAGGGATACTTTGCTCCATTCACTTCATCGCCGGGGCCGACGACATAATAGGTTCTAAGGACGGAGCCCATATTCAGGGAACAAGGTTGATATGCACTATCTTTCATCACTTTCCAGCTATCGTTGGTATTCAGCACCTCTTCGGCCCTATCATCGCCCTGCAAGAGAAAGGCCGTTTGATTGCTGATCTGCCCTACAGCCGCATATTCGCCCATATTCCAGACCAGGGCTGCCACGGTATTTTCGCCGTTTTTTAAAAAAGGGGCGAGGTCGACCGTTTCAAAATTCCAATGGGCCAGGTCACCCCGGGCGGGTCCCGAACATACCGCCACCCCATTCACAAACAAACGATAGCGGTTATCCGCAGACAGATGAATAATGAATTTACCCGGCAGGGTTGCTATCGTAAATGTCTTTCTGAAATGATAGACCCCATACGCACGCTGTGGTACGTCCGGACAACTGATCCATTGGGCAGGCCAGCTTCCTTGCAACAAGGCCGGACGAATCGGTGGTTGCTGAGCGTCCGCCGCCATCAGGCAGGAGAGGAACAGGCAAAAGAGCAAGATTCTTTTCATGTGACAATCAGGCATTAAATTGTTACTGTAAAATACAGATTTAAAGGCACCGAAAGCCACCGGAATAAGTTAACTTTAGAACAGTTGTAATTTCCTGCTTATACGAACGACTTATATTTAGTAAAAGCAAGTTACCATGGCAACAATTGAACTCCGTGTCAATGGGAAAAAACATTCTGTACAGGCAGACCCGGCTACTCCGCTGCTATATGTACTGCGTAACCAGTTAGCATTAAATGGTCCTAAATACGGCTGTGGCATCCAGCAATGCGGGGCTTGTATGGTTTTATTGGACGGGAAGGCTACACCAAGCTGCATGCTGCCGGTGGAGGCGATAAAAAACAGCGCCATCGTTACCCTGGAAGGGCTTGCCGGGCCGGTGGGCTCCGGACCGACCGGGGCAGGCTCTCCCCTCCACCCGGTACAAAAAGCTTTTGTGGAAGAGCAGGCGGCCCAATGTGGTTATTGCCTCAACGGCATGGTACTATCTGCCGTATCCTTACTGCAGGAAAACCCCCATCCCGATGATGCGGCCATTCGTGCGGGCATGCAACGGTCCCTTTGCCGATGTGGCACCCAGGCCCGGATCATCCGGGCGGTCAAACGGGCCGCCGCCGGCCATCGTTCAAAATAACTTTCAATGTTGTTACTATGCAATCTTCCAGGAGAAATTTTATAAAAACAGCCGGATGTCTCACCATCGGGTTCTGCCTGGGCGGACGCCCCTATCGCGGCTCCTATCCCGGTGCAGCCATACCGGCAGACGGCTCCGTCACACAGCCATTATCCGCCGCGACAAATTTCTGGCCAGGAGAAGGCGACCGCATCAACTCCTGGCTGGAAGTACTGGCCGATGGTAGAATAAGGGTCCTCACTGGCAAGCTGGAACTGGGTCAGGGCATTCGTACGGCCGTTGCCCAGGTAGCTGCAGAAGAGCTGGACCTGGAGATGTCCCAGGTAGAAGTAACCCTGGCCGAGACAGATGTCACGCTCAATGAAGGTTATACTGCCGGCAGTGGTTCCATCGAAAACAGCGCGATGGCTATACGGAATGCTGCCGCAACAGCCCGGCAAAAATTATTGGAGCTGGCCGCGCAAAAGATGAAAGTGCCGGTAACGGAATTGACGATGGCGCAGGGAAGGATAGGTTTGAAAAACGGGACACCCGGCCCCGGCTCCGAAAACGGCATCCGGGACCTACCCTTCAAAAGCGAGTCCCTCACCTTCGCCGAGGTGCTGGAGGGCAGGCAACTGACGGATGAAGTTCGTTTGCCGGTAAACCTCAAACCCAAAGAGAACCGCCGGCTTGTAGGAAAAGCCATTCCAAGGGAAGACATCAGCCACATGGTAGCCGGAGAGCCGGTCTATGTGCAGGACCTTCGTTTCCCCGGTATGGTGCATGCCCGTGTGGTACGCCCGCCTGCTTACGGCGCCCGGCTGCTGCACTTCAATGAACAGGTGGTAAAGGATAAGATACCGTCGTTGCTGACAACAGTGGTGAACGGCAGCTTCCTCGCTGTCATCACCACGGATGAATACCAGGCCGTACAGGCACAGCAACTGCTGCGGGAAAACTCTCAATGGTCGGACGGTCCGGCGCTCCCGAAAGTCAGCGGAGAGCAGCTGGCCGATTATCTTATCAGCTTGCCGGTACAAACCCAACGGGTAGCCGAAAAAGGCGATAGTACCTTCCTGGCCGGTGATACCACCCTGTCCGGGCAGGCCACCCTGAAGGCCCGTTATTCCAAACCTTATATCATGCACGGTTCCATCGGCCCTTCCTGTGCCGTAGCCCTGTATGATGAAAATAAACTGCATATATGGACGCACAGCCAGGGCGTATATCCC